>Ga0209824_10000123_pt1 | contig 55115 bp, 62 predicted proteins | sample VDWuncwatermetaG_FD_184124 | JGI IMG/M metagenome (GOLD analysis project Ga0209824, IMG submission 184124) | Wastewater microbial communities from Netherlands to study Microbial Dark Matter (Phase II) - VDW unchlorinated drinking water (SPAdes)... ...
AACGAATAGGCGTGAATCAACTCCACCGCTGCCGCAGCAATCTGCGCGCGCGCCATATCCGCGCCAAGCAACTCGGCAGCCGCGAACGCCAACAAGGGACGCACACGCTTACCGCCATCCAACACCGCGTAACGCATCGCCGCATGTAAGCGTTGCGGGACAATATCGGCACTGGGCAACAGCTCGCTTAACACCCCTTCAAAGCGCGTTAAATGTGCCGCTGTCCATTGCCCAAAATTCAAGCGTTGCGAATCTAAGCTCATGCGTTTTGTCCCGTCTCGTTTGGCACCGCAAACTCTTTCAACACGCCGTCTTCCAACACGCGCACTTGCTGCTGCGCATCGTCCAAACGGCTGCGACAAAATGCCAGCAATTCCGCGCCGCGCTTATAAGCCGTCAGCGAATCTTCCAGCGACAATTTGCCACTTTCCATCTCCCCCACCAGCGTGTCCAGCTCGGTCATCGCTGCCTCAAATCCCTGAACCTTATGTGTTTTTGCCACCATGATGATTCCCGCGCCAAACAAAGCTGGGCATTCTACCGAAGGGCTAAGACTAGGGCGAATTTTTCTCAGTAACGCGTAGCAGATCGCCACGCCAAACTTATTATTTCAGCTGCTGAATTTGCTAACGCGGCAGGGCATTTCTAGCGTCAATTACGCCTAGCCACGCCTATCAGCCCCAACGCCATACGAATCAAGCCATAGCTTAGTTGGGATAACAGCTTGGTGTGCCATGCGAGATGCGCCCTATCTTGCCAAGTGATGCAACGCGCATCCTGATTGATTGCGGTGAATAGATAACTGCGCAGCTCTAGCGCGAAGTCAGTATCACGCACCAGCAAATTCGCTTCGCGCGCCAGCAACAAGCTAAACGGGTCGATATTGGATGAGCCGACAGTCGCCCAATGACTGTCAATCACGGCGACTTTGGCGTGCATAAAGCTGGCTTGATACTCAAAAATTTCCACCTGGGCGCGCAATAATTTTTCATACAAGGCCTGTGTGGCGTAGTGCTGTAAACGATATTCAACACGGCCTTGCAATAGCAATATCACACGCACACCGCGCGCACGGGCGTGTTGCAAGGCGCGAATAAATTTTTGGCTGGGCAAAAAATAAGCATTAGCGATGATGATTTCGTTATGCGCATGAGCGATAGCGTGCAAGTAGGCGCGCTCAATTTCGCGGCGGTGATTAACGTTATCGCGCCATAACCATTGCAGCTTTTTATGCAAATTCGGACGGATAGTTTCGACCAGTAAATGCTGCATCCCGCGCACGCGCTGGCGTAACGAAGCCCAGCGCACCATGTCCCACAAATGCCGCATTTGCGCTTGCACCCGTTGCGCTTGTTCGCCTTGCACGCGCACCGCATAGTCTAAACGCGGCGCAAGTTGGCTATCATCCGTGCCGTCATCGCTGATGTTAATGCCGCCGACAAACGCAATCTCGCCGTCTATGACCACCAGTTTGCGATGCAAGCGACGCAAACGATGGCGGTGCCAATTAAACATAAAACCGCGTCTAAACCACAGCACTTGCACGCCCGCTTTATGCAGCTCGTCCAGCCAACTTTGCGGCAAGGCTGCCGAACCAAATCCATCCAACAACACGCGCACCGACACGCCACGCAAGCCTGCGCCAATCAAAGCATTGGCTACCTCGCGACCGATTACATCGGGGGCAAAAATATAGGTTTCTAAATAAATACTGTGTTGCGCCGCTGCGATGTCGGCAAGTAAAGCGGGGAAATATGCCGCACTGTTTTGCAGCAGTGTGAGTTGATTGGCAGCGATGCAATGCGACTTAGCCATGTAAGCGCAGCTGACAGGATAGTGCAGCGTGGTCAGATAATTTTTGCCAATCGTCATGCACGCGCGATTTTTGCACTGCGAAACCACGCGTATAAATTCGATCTAAACGGAACAACGGCAAACGTGCGGGAAAGCTCTTAGCAGGCTTGCCATGCTCGGCATGAAACACATCCTGCACGCCCAATTGATGCGCCAAAGTCGCGCTCAGTTGATTGCGCCAATCGTTGAAATCACCTGCAATTAACAGCGGCGCATCGTGCGGAATTTCACGTTTAACGTAGTCAATTAAAGCGAGTGTCTGCACGCCACGACCGCGCGCAAACAAACCAAAATGCGCGCACAAACTATGCACGCGCACGGCACCGATTTCGAGTTCGCAATGCAGCAGACCGCGACTTTCAAAACGATGCGCGGAAATATTTTCGTTGTGGATTTTAATGATGGGATAGCGACTCAAAATCGCGTTGCCATGATGCCCTGCTTGATACACCGCATTCATGCCGTAAGCGTGATGCGCCCACACTTCATCGGCTAAAAATTCATGCTGCGCACCAGCGGGATAATTGGCGTGACGAATGCCATGCGTGTCATGCGCACCCTGCACTTCTTGCAAAAAAATCACGTCGGCATTTAAGCTGCGTAACTGCTCGCGCACAGCAGGCAGCACCACGCGCCGATTCAAGAGCGAAAAGCCTTTGTGGATGTTGTAGGTGGCGATATGCAGATGCGTCATCGCAATTCAAAGGGGTTAAGCGTTGCCGATGCCACGCGTGGGTAAATTGATTTGCTTGGCGAAATCCAACATGCGCTGAATCGGCTGCACGGCACGCGGAATAAGGTTGGTCTGGACATGAATTTCATTATGACCACGCTCTAATACTGCCGCCAAATTAGTTAAACCATTCATCGCCATCCACGGGCAATGACTGCAACTTTTGCAGGTTGCACCCTTGCCTGCGGTAGGGGCTTCGATAAAAATTTTGTCAGGGCACACGGTACGCATCTTGTGCAAGATGCCATTGTCGGTGGCGACGATAAAAGTTTTCGCGCTGGATTTTTGCGCTGCTTTAATGAGCTGCGTAGTCGAGCCAACTACGTCTGCTAACTGCACCACGGCACGCGGTGATTCGGGATGCACTAACACTTGCGCGTCAGGATGCAGCACTTTTAGTTCGAGTAATTCTTGCGCTTTGTATTCGTCATGCACGATGCACGAGCCCTGCCACAGCAACATGTCCGCACCCGTTTGATCTTGAATATAACCACCCAAATGTTTGTCAGGTGCCCACAAAATTTTCTCGCCGCGCGCATGTAAATGTTGGACTATCGGCAAGGCTATCGAACTGGTCACCATCCAATCTGCGCGCGCCTTAACGGCCGCACTGGTATTGGCATACACCACCACGGTGCGATCGGGATGCGCATCGCAAAACGCGGAAAATTCATCCGCAGGACAGCCCAAATCAAGTGAGCATTCCGCCTCCAAATCGGGCATTAACACGCGCTTTTCGGGGTTCAAAATTTTGGCGGTCTCGCCCATAAAACGCACCCCTGCGACGACAATAGTTTTAGCGGGATGTTGATTGCCAAAGTTCGCCATATCCAGCGAGTCAGAAACAATCCCGCCCGTAGCTTCGGCTAAATCTTGTAAATCGGGATGAACGTAGTAATGCGCCACCAGCACCGCATCTTGTGCTTTGAGCATAGCTTTGAGGTGCGCGACAAGTGCAGGTTTGTCGGCTGCTGCGGTCTCATGTGGACGCTTCGCCCACGCGCTGGCGGTTTGGCAGCCTGGGTGGTCGTATTGAATGGCGATGTCGTGGCGATGCTGGGTCATATTTAATCTTCGCCGTCGCTCAGTAAGTTGCTCATTTGTTCGGACGCGGTGCGTAAACGTTTGGCTTGAATACGCATAAAAGACTCAGCGACCAGCACACGCATCATCAACTCGGCATCGTCTAAATAAGCGGGGTTGAACATCAACAGCGTGCAGTCGGTGCGGGCTTTAATCGTGGCAGTACGCTTCGGCTCATCGCCGGACAAAAAGGCTATCTCACCAAATGGTTCGCCAGTAGTGATGACACTTAAAGTCTTTTTGCCTTTGAGCAAAGCCACTTTGCCCGACACCAAAATATAAAAATTGATGTCGGCCTGACCTTCGGTAATTACCACCTCACCAGCTTTCACATCGCGCCATTCCGCCCACGTCAATAATTGCGCGAGATCAGAATTGCGGAAATTTTTGAAGAAATCTAAATTGCGCACTTCCTTATAACGAGGGTGCTGCATCACTTTTTCTTCGGCAGCAACTTTCTCTTGTTTACGTTTTTCAATTTCAGCTTGCTGTTTTTGCAACACGCGCACTTGCACCGCTTCATCCATCTGTGCATTTTTTTCTTCTAGCGTGGTTTGCATCTGATTGAAGTCGCTACGCATCTCGACAAAAGCCTGCTGCAATTTGGCTTTTTGCGCTTGGCTCGCCTGACTTTGATTCAGCAGCTCAGCTAATTGCGCATGTTGCGCCGCGAGATTGGCTTCCATACCCTGTTTGTACAATGTTACTTGCTCTTTTAGCGTGTTGTAGCTGGCACTTATCACGCCTAATTGCCGTACGGTTTGTTTTAATTCGTTTTGCGCAGTTTCTAATTCTTGCTCTAACTCCATACGTCGTTCAATTTCAATCTCAGCCAAAGCAAGCGTATTGACATTGAATTTTTGACTGGTGAGCATGACCTCGTGCACTTTTTCGGGCGCGATACGCGCAGGATGTTTGAGCGGCGCGATAATTTCAACCTTACCGACCTCTTTAATGAATTGTGCTTTGCGCAATAACTCAAATACTTCGTCGATGTGTTTGCGCACACTGGGTGGGACTTTCTTGCCAATATCTTCAACACTTGCTTTGCCATCAACCAACAACATGAGGCGTTTTTCATCCCCTGCAATTTTGCCGTTACCTATGGTGAGTTCGGCGTTGCCAATTTCGGTACGTGCATAAATTTTTGATTCACTCATACCCTACTCTCCTAACGTTAGTCCTCTATGAGACTTGAACGAACCGCCCTAGCTAACTGCAAAATCGCGGCGCGATTGCTAGGTGAAAAAACTTTCAGCGCGGCATCTTGCCACAACAGCCATTGGTAATTCACATGCTCACGAGGCGATAAGATAATCGGTCGCTCATTTCCGATATTCGGGCAGTCATTATTAAGCTGTAAAGCAAATACATGTTCAGTGTTATGCGTGACATCAGGCGCGTAACGATGCCGCCATTGCGCATAAATTTCGTAGTGATTTTGTTGCTGACAGTCGCGTAAAAAATGTTCAGCAGCGATGATGCCAGTTTCTTCAAACACTTCACGCGCAGCAGTTTCTAATAGCGTTTCATTCGCTTCAATACTGCCTGTCACCGACTGCCAAGCACCCACACAATCGGCACGTTCTAACAACAACACTTCAAGCTCGCCTGCCTGTCCAGCGGCATTCAAAGTGCGGCGATAAATCACCACCAAAACAGATATGGGTGTTTTGTACGGTCGTACCATTTAGGCGTAAAAAATCCAGCAAGGGGTGTTGCGTTGCTGCCAATACAGCACCGTATCGGCAAAAATATCCGTGGCGATTTCACGGTCATTCGCAGCTAAACCTAAGCTATTTGTTGCGTTATACAACACCACCACAAAGCCTGTCGCTTTAAGCAAAGCAGCGTCACATAGCGCATCGGCTAAAGCGTCCCAATTCATACCAAACTCAGCGGGGAATTGCGCATTTTTAGCCACCGTAGCAATAAAATTTTGCTTGCCCTTCACGCCTTTCAAATCTACTTCTATCAGACGCAATCCTGCTGCTGCCGCGCTGACGCGTAATTGCTCAGGCGTGCAAGTCATGCGATAGCTGCCCGATTTTTTGCTGTCTTTTAATTGTTTAGCCCATGCGTCCATCGTTACTCCCGTATGCGGTTGAAAGTCTGGTAATGATCGGCTGTGTAGTAATACTCACCGACTGCGCCACTAATAATGCGACGTGCGCCACGACTACGCACGCCTGGGGTTTTTACCGTGTATTCGTGGTAGTAACCACGCGCTTGTTTGGGTAAAACCTTTTCAAAATTACCAAACACCACCCCATCACGATCGAACTCAAACGGCCCGCCTTGCTTGATGTCGCGCAACGTCGCGCGCGCTTCATTGGGCAAATCAGCAAGTGCAATCGTGCCTGATGAATTTGCGACTGAATGGCTGGCTTGATTGGCTTCCTGATGGCTTTCATGGCTATGCGACTGCCATTGAAAAGCCTGCGCACCACCCGCCAACACCAGCAAAACGATGAGCAGTAAACGCACGCTACGCAGCATGATTATTCCTTAACTTCAATTACAGCGGGTTGACGCAAACGAATATGCAATTCGCGTAGTTGTTTTTCATCCACGGCACTCGGTGCTTGCGTGAGCAAACATTGCGCACGTTGTGTTTTAGGGAAAGCAATTACGTCGCGGATAGATTCCGCGCCCGTCATCATGGTGACAATGCGATCCAAACCAAACGCCAGACCACCATGCGGCGGCGCACCGTATTGCAGCGCATCAAGCAAGAAGCCAAACTTGAGTTGCGCTTCTTCGTCATTGATATTCAAGGCGCGGAACACCGCGCTTTGCACTTCCGCTTTATGAATACGCACCGAACCGCCGCCCAACTCCCAACCGTTCAATGCGAGGTCATAGGCCTTCGCCAAGCACTTGCCGGGATCGCTTTCCAACAGCGCGAGATGCTCGTCTTTTGGCGCGGTAAATGGATGGTGACAGGCGTTCCAACGCTTGCCTTCTTCGTCGTATTCAAACATCGGGAAATCCACCACCCACAATGGTTTCCACTTGTCGCCTGTGACATGATTTTTTTCGTGACCAATTTTCACACGCAATGCGCCCAAAGCATCGTTGACGACTTTTTCTTTGTCCGCACCGAAGAAAATCAAATCGCCATTTTGTGCGCCAGTGCGTTCAATAATCGCTTTCAATGCTGCCTCGTGGATGTTTTTCACGATCGGCGATTGCAAGCCAGTTTCATTGAGTTGCGTAATGTCGTTGACCTTGATGTAAGCCAGTCCTTTCGCGCCATAAATGCCGACGAATTTAGTGTATTCGTCGATTTCACCGCGTGTTAATGCTGCGCCACCAGGCACGCGCAATGCCGCAACACGACCATCCGCAGCATTCGCCACACCAGCAAAAACTTTGAACGCGACATCTTTCAAAACATCGCTCACCGTAATCAGTTCCAAGGTCACGCGCATGTCAGGTTTGTCCGAACCAAAACGTGTCATTGCCTCGGCGTAAGTCATGCGCGGGAACGGGTTGGGCAGGTCGGTGTGCAACGCTTCTTTGAACACGGTGCGAATCAATTCTTCGGTGAGCGCAGTGATTTGGTCTTCGTTCAAAAATGACGTTTCAATATCGACTTGCGTAAATTCAGGCTGACGATCCGCACGCAAATCTTCGTCACGGAAACATTTGGTGATTTGGTAATAGCGGTCAAAACCCGCCACCATCAACATTTGTTTGAACAACTGTGGCGATTGCGGCAACGCGAAAAATTCGCCCGCATGAACGCGAGATGGCACGAGGTAATCGCGCGCGCCTTCAGGTGTCGATTTAGTCAGCATCGGTGTTTCGATGTCGATAAAACCGCGACTATCCAAGAAGCGACGGAACGCCATCGCGACTTTGTAACGCAGCATCATATTTTTTTGCATTTGCGGGCGACGCAAATCAATCACGCGATGCGTCAGACGCACGTTCTCAGAAAGATTATCGTCATCTAGTTGGAACGGTGGCGTAACGGCGGTATTCAGCACTTCGATTTCTTGGCAAACGATTTCGATTTCGCCGCTGACCATATTCGGATTAGCCGAACCTTCGGGACGACGACGCACCAAACCAGTAATGCGCAACACGAATTCACTACGCACTGATTCAGCGATTTTGAACATCTCCGCAACATCGGGATTGCACACCACTTGTGCCAGACCTTCGCGGTCGCGCAAGTCAATGAAAATCACCCCACCGTGGTCGCGACGGCGATGCGCCCAACCGCAAATGCTCACGGTTTGATCAAGTTGGTCGGTATTAAGTAAGCCGCAATAATGTGTACGCATGTCTGATAAATTAAAAAGTGTGTTAAGTGTTGGAAATAAAAGCGGGATATTTCCCTGAGTTACTATCGGCAGCAACGCCCATCGAAACAATGGTGCGCAACGCCATATCGACCGTCATATCCAGTTCGATGGTGTCGGATTTACGCAGAAAAAAATAAAAACCATTAACAGGACTAGGGGTAGTGGGAATAAACACGGCGACATATTCCTCACTAAATTGCGCGAGCACTTCGCTAGGCACACTGGTCTGAAACGCCAGCGACCAAGTATCGGCGTGTGGATAACGTACCAACAACACTTTGCGAAATGAATTGCCATTGCCCGACAGCAAGGTGTCGCTGATTTGCTTTACGCCTTTGTAAATACTGTTCACAAAGGGGATGCGTAACAACACGCTTTCCCAGTAACGCAGCATTGCCTGACCAAACATATTGCGCACGAACAAGCCAGTCGAACCTACCACTAGCAGTGTCAGAATTACACCTAAACCAGGAATATGAAACGGCAAAAAATTATCTGGCTGCCAGTTATGCGGCAACAGCAACAAGGTTTTATCCATGGTGCTAATGGTCAAATTCAGCACCCATACGGTAATACCGAGCGGCACCCAAACCAACAAACCTGTAATGAAGTATTTTTTCATGTGAATAAGCGACCTTTGAGTAAGAGAGACACCCTACATAAGCGGTGGTGCGAAAACTAAGTGATTAACTCAAGGCTTAATCAACGTCCAGAATCAATTTCAAAGGGCGCGCATTATACATAAAGCGAGATAGCAAAAAAACAGCTTCGCGCTATTTTGCCGCTAACTAGCCACGCTAGAACTAGCCGAGCGAACTAAGCATTAAGACCTATTTACACAGCCCATCCCCCAGCCTAATGTGTCATCGCGCTTTAGCTGTTAGTTACAGCCCACCGCAATCTAGCAAACCACAAGGAGACCATCATGCAACGCACCCTTACCAAAGCCGCTCAAAACACCGCTAACATGTTCCGCTGGTTCATTGTTAGCATGTTATCTTTAATGTTTTTTGCCCCGCTGATTCTCGCCATCAATAGTGAAATCTAATGAGTAAAATAACCATCCAATAAAGTGTCTCACGCACTCCGTGAGACACTTTAGTTTGCAAGCATCTCAGCAATTCAAGCCAAGCTAGGTATAATGCGCCCGCCCTACGCACCCCAATCAGCGCAGCGGCTACTCTAAAAATCCCGATCCTTGCGATCACTTAATCTCGTCTGCCCCGATTGGTGTCGCGCTCCGCGACAGGCCGTCGCAGGAGTCAAAAATTTTGTCAAACAGCCCTCAAACTTTTGCCAGTCTCAATCTGGCTGAACCCCTATTGCGCGCCATTACCGAGGCGGGCTACACCAGCCCCACACCCGTGCAAGCGCAAGCGATCCCGCTGGTGTTAGCTGGCGGCGACTTACTCGCTGGCGCGCAAACTGGCACAGGTAAAACGGCTGGCTTTACCTTGCCTTTACTGCATCGCTTAAGCCAAAAACCTGCTGCCAATCCGCGTCCTGGCAAACCGCGTTGTTTAATTCTTACCCCAACCCGCGAACTCGCCGCACAAGTTGAAGAATCGGTACAAACCTACGGTAAATACTTACCACTCAAGTCAATGGTGATGTTCGGCGGTGTCAACATCAATCCGCAAATGAAAGCGTTGCGCGACACAGTCGATATTTTGGTCGCTACACCTGGTCGCTTACTCGATCACTTGAGCCAAAAAACGCTGGATTTATCGGGCGTAGAAATTTTTATTTTGGACGAAGCTGACCGCATGTTGGACATGGGCTTCATCCGCGACATTCGCAAAATTCTCGCTGTATTGCCTAAGCAACGGCAAAATTTATTGTTCTCCGCGACCTTCTCCGACGAGATTAAAACGCTCGCCGATGCTCTGCTAAACAACCCTAGCTACGTCGAAGTGGCGCGCCGCAATACCACCTCCGAATTGGTGTCGCAAAGCGTGCATATGATTCCGCAAAAGCTGAAAAGCTATTTGCTCGCGCACCTGATTAAAACCAACCAATGGAAGCAAGTGCTGGTGTTTACACGCACCAAACACGGCGCAAATCGTCTTGCCGAAAAGCTCAGCAACGACGGCATTCCCGCCGCCGCAATTCACGGCAATAAAAGCCAGTCAGCGCGCACTAAAGCCTTAGCAGAATTCAAAGCGGGCACACTGCCCGTGTTGGTTGCCACCGACATCGCGGCGCGCGGTTTAGACATCGACATGCTGCCGCATGTGGTCAACTTTGAGTTGCCCAATGTGCCTGAAGATTATGTGCATCGCATTGGTCGCACGGGTCGCGCGGGCAGCAACGGCGCGGCAATTTCGCTGGTGGACAACGAAGAAGCGTTGCATCTGAAAAACATCGAACGCCTCATCAAAATGCAAATTCCGCGCGTCAGCATGGACAGCTTTGTCGCTCCTACCCACATTCCCGCTGATGCGCCGCGTGAACCGCGCCCTCAACATGGACAACGCCGCCACAGCAATAGCACGGGCGCAAAACCTACCGCAGCACGCAATGGCACAAGCAACCGTCCCGCTAATCCGCGTGCGCCTAACAGTGCCCCCAACCCGCGCGGCGCAAGCAATCCTCGTCACGGCAACGACACCCGTGCACGCAATAGCTCGCAAGCCACACCATCGCGTGACGCACGTCCAGCCAAAAAAGAAGGCGGCGAAAAGTTTTTATCCGAAGCAGCACGCCACCAAGCGCAGGTGCAACCAGCTTTATTTTCACCCAAACCGCCAGCACGACGCGGTCGCTAGTCATAAAAAAGCCCCGCTGTTGCGGGGCTTTTTTATGACTACATTAACTGTTTAAGGAATGGCAGGCGCATCCACGCGGATGTAATTGGTTGCATGTCCCGCATCCGTAATAATTAAATTGCCATCAATAAAACGATACGGTAACAACTGCGTGGTTTTTTTCTTGCTGATTTGTATCGTACCTTGCGCAATCGCAAAAAAACTTTTTTGACCTTTATAAACCAAGGTGTTGTCGGCATTAAAAATCACCTCACCTTCTGGGCTCGTCCACTTCCCTATCAACTTTGCCAAATGTTTATTCAGAAATACCGGCGCATCAGTGGCGGCACTCGTTGTAGCGCAAGTGATTAGCAACATCACCATTAGTAACATCACGCGTAAAGTTTTCATGCATCGTCCTTAAAATTTTTAACAGTCGCAAAAGTAAAAGAGCACTTCATTTTTGTCAAACAGTTTGCGAACTCATCGTCAGCGATGAGGTTATCCCATTAGAAAGTGCTTATTCACGCAAATTCATAATTGGCCAAGCATGTTGTTGGGCATAAGCACGCAGCGTGTCATCGGGGTTTGCGGCGACAGGATGTTGTACTAGCTGCATCAATGGTAAGTCGTTGTGCGAATCACTATAAAAAATCGTGTCGGCAAAACTATCCAGCGTCCAGCCGCGTTCACCGAGCCAGTCATTTAAGCGTGTAATTTTGCCTGCTTTGAAACTCGGCACCCCCGCCACCGCACCGGTGAATTCGCCATGCTTTTGTTCGGGTTCGGTGGCGATTAGATAATCAATCCCGAACACTTTAGCAATCGGTGCGGTAACAAAGCTGTTGGTCGCGGTAATGATGACGCATACATCGCCCGACGCTTGATGACGAGCGACTAAGTCGCGCGAGGCTTGCGTGACCATAGGCATGATGGACTCGCTCATAAATTGTTGATGCCAAGCATCCAGTGTGCTGCGCGGATGGCGTGATAAAGGCTTTAACTGAAAATCTAAAAATTCAAAAATATCCAGCGTGCCCGCTTTATATTGTTCGTAAAATTTCAGATTTTGTGCAGCAAATAATTCGCCATCTAACACGCCGATGCGGATTAAAAATTGCGACCATTCAAAATCGCTGTCACCGTTCAACAACGTGTTGTCTAAGTCAAATAACGCTAGTTTCATAAAATTAAATTTTTCGGGATGAAGCGCAAGGAGCCGCGCGGAATGAATGACGAGACCTAACGTTAGGTAGGCGAGGAATGAATAAGCACGCGACACCGCGATTCGCCCGCAAAAATAATTTTCATTTCAACTCCAATTCGGTTTGCATAATTTGTTTAAGCAACGGCACCGACGGTGCGCGGTGCAGGCTTAAAGAATACGCATCAAGTTCGTCCAACGATGCCATCAAACTGGGCAAATCGCGACGACCGTGGCGCAGCAAATACTGAATTACTTCCTCGCTTAATTTATAGCCTTTGCTAATGCCGTGTTGCGCTAAGGCGACGGCTTTTTCTGCCTCACTCAAGCTGTGTAATTGATACACCAAGCCCCAGCCTAAGCGCGTGGTTAAGTCTTTACGCAGGGCTAAATTTTGTGGTGCGTCTTTGCCGCTGACGAGCAACATGCCGCCACTTTCACGCACTTGGTTATACAAATTAAATAAATCAATTTGCGCGTACTCGCCTAGTTTTTCTACATCATCTACTGCCACGACGGTGGTGCAATCAGGCACGCTGCGCTTGGCATACACGGCGGGCAGCTCGGCAGCTTGCGCCGCACCGATGATAGCTTGCAGCAAATGACTTTTGCCGCAGCCGTGTTCACCCCATACATAAAACAGACGTTCGCTCGACTGATTGTTGAGCGCGTCGCGCAGTCCTGCCAGCAGCTCTTGATTATTGCCCGCGACAAAGTTGTCCAGTGTCGGCCACCAATCGGGCGTGATGTCTAAAAGAAGCTGACTCATTGGTATAACTCGCTGGTGAGATACCAAACTTTTAAGTGGCGTAACGCCACTAATAAAATGGCAGATAAAGGTAGCGCCAACAACACGCCGACAAAGCCTAATAATTGCCCGAAAGCGAGCAAAGCGAAAATCACCGCGAGCGGATGTAAACCGACACGTTCGCCGACCAAGCGCGGCGTAACCAACATGCCTTCGAGTAACTGTCCTGCGCCAAATACCGTCCACACCCACACCACATCGGCAAGCGTGGTGAACTGCATAGCAGCGGCTAACGTCGCCAAAAGTAAACCCAACGCCATGCCTAAATACGGCACGAACACCAACATCCCCGCGACGATGCCGATGGGTAGCGCGAACTCCAAACCAACCGCCCACAAAACCAAGCTGTAAAAGGCACTCATCAACATCATCACGGCAATTTGTCCGCGTAAAAATTCGGCTAACACCGTGTCAATTTCATAAGTAATTTGGCTAAATTTTGCATGGCTGTGGCGCGGAATCATCACGTCGATTTTGCTTAGCAATTGCGGCCAATCACGCAGCAAATAAAACATCGCCACAGGTATCAATAATAAATTTAGCAAGCCCGCCGCAATCGCCCCGCCGCTACTCGACAGCCAAGGCAAGATTTTCTCCGCGATGCCGCCCGCACTTTGCCAATGTTCTAGCGCAAAGGCTTTCAGCACATTGCTATCCCATTGCAAAGTACTGCCAAAAATTTGCTGTAAGTGCGGCAAGATTTTCGTGCGCAAAGTCTCAATAATAATTGGCAAACGACTACTCATATTGGCTAATTCTTTTTGCAGCATTGGCAACAAAATTAACAACAACAACACCGCCGCAATCAACAAGCAGAGCATCACTAAAACCACTGCCAAACTGCGCGGTAGTTTGGCGCACACTAGCCGATTCACTAGCGGATTACAGATGTAAGCCAAGATTGCAGCAGCAATAAACGGCAGCAAAATCGGGCTGAGCAAATAAAAAACACCACCTAGCAAGGCAATAAACAACAGCCATTGCAAGGCAGCAAAGCGAGAAGTGGTCATTTCGGGTAAAATTCGCGGCTGAAAAAAATGTGCCGCACTTTACCTTTTAGAAAGCGAGAACTCAACTTGAATACCACCCACACTAGCCTTTCCTACCGCGATGCGGGCGTTGATATAGATGCTGGCGACCAATTAGTCGAAAACATTAAACCTTATGCCAAACGCACCATGCGTCCTGAAGTGTTGAGCGGTATTGGCGGTTTCGGTGGCTTAGTCGAAATTTCTAAAAAATATAAAGAACCCGTTTTGGTGTCAGGCACAGACGGCGTTGGCACAAAATTAAAACTCGCTTTTGAACTGAATATCCACGACACCGTCGGCATTGATTTGGTCGGGATGAGTGTGAACGATATTTTGGTGCAAGGGGCTGAACCGTTATTTTTCCTCGATTATTTTGCTTGCGGCAAACTCAATGTCGCCGCTGCAACTGAAGTGATTAAAGGCATAGCAGGCGGCTGCGAACAAGCAGGTTGCGCGCTAATAGGCGGCGAAACGGCTGAAATGCCAGGCATGTATCCCGTGGGCGAATACGATTTGGCAGGCTTCGCCGTCGGTGTGGTGGAAAAAGCCAACATCATCACCGGCGAACATATTGTGGCGGGCGATGTGGTGCTAGGTCTGGCATCCAACGGCGCGCATTCCAATGGTTACTCGCTGGTACGCAAAATCATCGCGCGCAGCAATCCCGATTTGAACGCGAAATTTGACGGCGACCGCACGCTGCGTGATGTCATCATGGCCCCCACGCGCATCTATGTGAAACCCTTGCTGGCATTGATGCAGGCACTCACCATCAAAGGTATGGCGCATATCACCGGCGGCGGAATTACTGAAAATGTGCCGCGCGTGTTGCCCGCCAATGTGGTGGCACAAATCGACGCAAAATCTTGGTCTATGCCTAAGTTGTTTCATTGGCTACAAGAACAAGGCAACGTCGCGCAACAAGAAATGTATCGCACCTTTAATTGCGGTATCGGCATGGTGGTGATTGTGGCGAAAGCTGATGCGGATAAAGCGATTGCGCAGCTCAATGCGGCAGGCGAAAATGCCAAAATCATCGGCGTGATTCGCGCGCGCGTCGGCGACGAACATCAAACGCAAGTAAGCTAACAAACGAGAAGTGGTAAGAGGGGCGAGGCTAAGCCTTAACAGTAAGTGGCAAAGACGTAGCGCTGGTTTTTCCACTTACCACTTCATTCAAGAACAGGTGCTTTCGCTCCGTTTTTTCGTGGGAATGCCCTTGCGGCATTAGGCATAGCCGTCCCACTTCCCAGTTTCAATAACTATGAAAAAAATCGTCATTCTCATTTCTGGTCGTGGTAGCAATATGCAGGCTCTGCTCGCTGCCAATTTGCCTTGCACGATTGCGGCGGTAATTAGTAATCGCGCCGATGCGCAAGGCTTGCAAATCGCACAAGCACAAGGCATCGCCACCGCAGTGGTGGAGCATAAAGCGTTTGCTAATCGCGAATTATTTGATGCGGCATTAGCGCAAACCATAGACGCGTATCAGCCTGACTTTATTATTTTGGCGGGCTTTATGCGGATTTTAAGTGCGGGATTTGTGCAGCATTTTTACGGCAAGCTCATCAACATTCACCCCTCGCTGCTGCCCGCCTATACTGGAATGCACACGCATCAGCGCGCTTTGGACGATGGTGTAAAAATTCATGGTTGCACGGTGCATTTTGTCAGTGCCGATTTAGATCACGGTCCGATTATTATTCAAGCGGCGATTGCTGTTTTACAAGATGACACGGCTGAAACGCTCAGTCAGCGTTTGCTGGCAGAAGAGCATCGCGTCTATGTACAAGCGGTGCGTTGGCTGTGCCTAGAGCAAGTCACGCTCAACGCGCTGGATAAGGTCGATTTTGGCTTTACCAAACAAATCGGCCACGCCCTGTTTTCACCTGGCCTAGAGTAATCATGCGCGCGCTTTTTTTATTGCTATTAGCGGCGAGTAACCTTGCTATTGCAGCCGATTGGACAACTGTACCGAGCCGCGTTCAAGCCACTTATTTGGTTTACAAAGGTAGCCTGTCAATTGCGCAAATCGACGAAGTTTTTAGTCGTGATGAGCAGCATTACCAACTCACTAGCACCGTTAAACCGCTCGGCTTACTAGCCTTTTTTCGCCCAGGTCGTGTGCATATCAACAGCCACGGGCTGATTAACGAACAAGGCTTACAACCACTACTATTTGAAGACTTACGCGATGCGGATAATGCTAAAAATTCGCGTGCCGAATTTGATTGGACGAAGCAACGATTAACGTTAAGTAATGCTAGCCAAAAACGTGAGGAAGCCTTGCCAGTTGGGACACAAGATCGTCTAAGCGCAATGTATCAATTTATGTTTTTGCACTTGAATGTGGATAGCAATTTGGATTTCGCCATGACCAATGGCAACAAGCTAGATGACTATCATTACCGCGTTGCGACAGGAGGCGAGATGGTCAGTGCGGCAGGGAAATTCAACACCTTGTATTTGGATAGCCAAGCCAAATCAGGCGAATCACGCACACAAATTTGGCTTGCCAAAGAACAGCATTTCTTGCCCGCTAAAGTCGTCGTAACCGACGGCGATGGCGACCAGCTCAAACAAATTTTGCAAAGCATTCACGTCACGCCGTGAGCCTGATTCCGAGTTCATCGCTTGCGCGCATCAGCTTCGCCATTGCATTGTCCTTGGCTCTGCACGGCCTACTCATTTTCTCCGTGCCGATAGAGCCACCCGCACCGATAGAGCCACCCTTGCCACCGCTGCTGGCGAAACTCGAACCGTTGCCAACACGCGTCGCAGCACCTAAGCCTGTCCGCCCAAAGCCGCGACCCAAGCCAGCTCGCCCTGCACCTGTTGCGGCAACGCCTGTTACGCCTAGCGAGCCACCCGCAGCCGATGCAGCGGCGGAGCCTAGTTCAACTGAACTCGCCGATGCTGGCAACGCTGCGGCGGTGCCAGAGCTGCCAGCCGAAACCGTTGTAGCAGCACCGCCTGCGCCGCCCGCCCACCCTTTGCCTAAACATGCACAACTTAAATTTACGGTTTACAAAGGCACGAGTTTTATAATTGGAGAGGCGGTACACCGATTAGAAGTCAGCGATGATCAGCATTATGTTTTAAGCGTCAACGTGAACACCACTGGACTCGTGGGACTGTTCAAAAAATTTAACTTAACGCAAACAAGCACAGGGCGTTACCACGCCATCGGTTTGCAGCCTGAAAAATTCAGTGAAGCAAAAATGACCTCCAGTGGTAAAGAGGTCATACAAGCAGATTTTGCTTGGGCAACTGAGACACTTAACTTCTCATCAGGTATTAGCGTGCCTTTACCCTCTCAAAGCCAAGATTTTGTGAGCTTTTTATATCAACTTTCGCAGCTCGATGTCACACAAGACGCGCTCACCATGTCGATTAGCAACGGTAAAAAACTAGAACGCTACCAGCTAGAAATAGGTGAGCCACAAGAAATCAATAGCGGCTTAGGGACAATCATGGCGATCCCCTTTCGCAAAATTCACGCGCCCCATGAAGAAGGTCTAGAAGTCTGGCTGGGCGTGGCGTACCGCTTGCTGCCAGTAAAAATTAGCCAGCTCGATCGCGACGGAACAGTTTTAGGTGAAATGGTGGTTAGCGAGATTCGTTTGAGCGACGAATAACAAGTTGCGAACAATTAAATCTTGAATAATCGCGCTTAATTAGCAATGCTCGTAGCTATGATTTTGTTATTTTCAACGCTAACTTCGGCAATATGCAGCATAGTTACATCGGGTGTCGTATAATTATGCAACTGATTTAATTGATTTAATTGATTGATACTCGCAGTGCTGACTTACTAATACGACCGTTAATTTGCAGGTCGCAGATACTAAGCCCGCTCAGGGAGTCAGTCACAGCAAACAATCAGGCCATCCTTGCTGGTGGCCTTTCGTTTTTCGAGCGAATCAGTCCCTGACCACTGGCGACGATAATTTCAGCAACGACTTAGGCGCAAAACATCATCGCTGCGCAGCCATTTTGGCAGACTAAACGTTGCATAAGCCCGCCCTTTAGCAAAAGAGCGGGTGGTTTTCAACTAAATATAAGGAGCAATACCCGTGACCAACGCACAACGCAAAGCACTCAGCCGCCTGGCTGCAATGAATTCATCAAGTAAGCTCCCTGCGCCAACGCAGAGCAGCGGATTCTGCCCGCATGAGGCCGGCGCGTATTACCTCATCAACGTCGGAACAGTCGCCAAGGTCATCAATTTATTTGCCAAGGAAATCGAGCCGCCGGTTTACACCTATGCCATCACCACGGTGCAATTTGAACAGGATGCCGAAACAGGCCGCTGGGTCTGGTTTGATGGTAAGGAAAAACTATCGCCACGCAAAAACCAAAATAATTGGCGGCTTGGCAGCAAGACTTTATATGACACGCGCGCAGACGCAGAGACGGAGCTGCAACGCGTGATGGTCAAGAATGGTGATCGCGTGACCAAGGTGCACGACTTGCCAGATTGCATGACGACACTGAAAAAAATCCGCAGTGCCCATCATCCAGACCGCAACAACCCCGATTCTGACCATGATTTATATCAGGCTGCTATTGAGAAAATTGACCGGATGCGTGCCGCGAGTGTGTAAGCCCCGCAACCTAGTCTGAATAAAAAACCCACCGTTGCGCGGTGGGTTTTTTTCATCTTGAAATCGCGCAGCGCACCCGCTTTAGGGGCGTGCTGTTAGACAGGGACGCAACAAGATGCTGTCTTACCAGCCCGATTCTCGTTCGGGTGTTGCGCTGATTTTATGAATAGATAAATCCGCACCATTAAATTCTTCTTCCGCATCCAAGCGAATTCCCACCCATTTTTTCAGCACCCCATACACCACATAACCGCCGATAAAAGCAATGCTAATGCCCATTAGCGTGCCAATCAGTTGCGCCATAAAACTAATACCGCCGATACCACCCAGGGCTTTCATACCAAAAATGCCTGCCGCGATACCGCCCCACGCGCCACACAAACCGTGCAACGGCCACACGCCTAACACGTCATCAATTTTCCAGCGATTTTGCGTCAGTGTGAACATCACCACAAATAATCCACCCGCCACACCGCCAACAATAAGCGCGCCGATGGGGTGCATTAAATCTGAGCCCGCGCATACCGCAACCAAGCCTGCGAGAGGACCGTTATGCAAAAAGCCAGGATCGTTTTTGCCAAACCATAACGCCACTAAAGTGCCGCCCACCATCGCCATCAAGGAATTCACCGCGACCAGACCGCTGATATTCGCTACGGTTTGCGCCGACATCACATTGAAGCCAAACCAACCCACAGTCAGTATCCATGCGCCCAACGCCAAGAACGGAATACTCGACGGTGGATGCGCTGAAACGCGGCCTTCTTTGTTGTAACGACCGCGCCGCGCACCCAGCAACAGCACCGCCGCCAAGCCTATCCAACCGCCTACTGCGTGAACCACCACCGAACCTGCGAAGTCGTGAAACTCCGCGCCAAACGTGGCGTGCAACCAGTCCTGAATACCAAAGCGATGATTCCATGCGATGCCCTCAAAGAAAGGGTAAACAAAGCCGACCAACATGAACGTCGCCGCCATTTGTGGGTTGAGTTTGGCGCGCTCGGCAATGCCGCCCGACACAATGGCAGGAATCGCCGCCGCAAAGGTTAGCAAAAAGAAAAACTTGACCAATTCATAGCCATTTTTAACGGCTAATTCTTCTGCGCCTGCAAAAAAATTCACGCCATAAGCAACCATATAGCCAATGAAAAAATACGCCAAAGTCGAGACGGCGAGGTCAGTAAAAATTTTCACCAGCGCGTTGACCTGATTTTTTTTACGCACCGTGCCTAATTCTAAAAAGGCAAATCCCGCGTGCATCGCCAACACCATAATCGCGCCGAGCAAAATGAATAATGCGTCATGGCTGCTTGCTAAGTTTTCCATCAGTTTCTCCCTTTAGTGCAAAAGCGGTTCTTGAAGCAAGATACGTTCCAACTTTTTAAGTAATTGATGCAAAACAGTATGAAGTTTTTTTTAGGAATGACTATGCGCAGCACGAACCAAAATGGTGCAATTTTTTTATCAGGCACGAAAAAAAGCACTGATTTGGTGCGCAAATCATCACTCTGGGGGCGCGCAAGTTTGGCTGGCTCAACTCACTACAGCAGACCGCGCTCCGCGAATGACAGTGTCGCGCCGCCAGCCACGATGAAATGATCCAACACCCGCACCTCGACTAAAGCCAACGCTTGCTTAAGGATGCTGGTAATGAGTTCATCGGCGTGACTGGGTTCGGCGATACCAGAGGGATGATTGTGCGCGAAGATAACGGCGGCGGCATTGTGTGCCAGCGCGCGCTTGACCACCTCGCGCGGATAAACACTGGTTTGACTGAGTGTGCCTTGAAACAGCTCTTCTACGGCTAACACGCGATGTTGTGTATCCAAAAATAAGGCAACGAATACCTCTTGCTGACGGCTGCGTAACCGAAGCTGCAAATAATCGCGCACCGCTCCTGGCGCATTCAACACATCACCGCCTTGCAATTGCTCGTGTAACGCGCGCCGCGACATTTCCAACACTGCTTGCAACTGCACAAATTTTGCCTGCCCCATGCCGTGCACCGCGCAAAAATCCGCCTCGCTGGTGGCAAATAATTGGGTGAGATTACCGAAGCGATTGAGCAACTCACGCGCTAAATCCACCGCGCTTTTACCCACCACACCAGTGCGCAAAAAAATCGCTAACAACTCCGCATCGGACAACGCTGCCGCGCCGCGCGCTAAAAGTTTTTCGCGTGGACGTTCACTACTTGGCCAATTCGTAATACTCATATTGAGCCTCTTGGCAAAAATTGTGGGTTTCGGCATAACCTGACGGCTCACCTTCGAGTACGAGAGCCTACACCGCCACAAGCCGCTTCGCGACCTGTTGTCGCAGGCTATTGCCTTTCATCTAGTCTGTGATGGATATAGAAGCTGGTAATTTCCTTAATCGAGATGCTAACTTGCCGTTTTATGCCACGCCCCCAAAGCTAAATTATCTAGTGTCCACTCGCCTATCGCGTAGCGGATTAAACGCAAAGTCGGCAGCCCGACTGCCGCTGTCATACGCCGCACTTGGCGATTTCTGCCTTCGCGTATGGTCAATTTTAGCCAACTCGTTGCAATCGTTTTGCGTTCGCGTATCGGCGGATTGCGCGGCCAAAGTTGCGCAGGTTCAACGATTATTTCGGCCTCGGCGGGTAAGGTCATACCGTCTTTGAGTAACACGCCCGCGCGCAATTTTTGCAATGCGCTCTCACTCGCCAGCCCTTCGACTTGCACCCAATAAGTTTTCGCCAATTTGTGTTTCGGGTCGGTAATGCGATGTTGCAAAATGCCGTCGTCGGTCAATACCAACAAGCCTTCGCTGTCGGTGTCTAAGCGTCCTGCGGGATAAAAGTCGGGAAGCGCGATATAATCGGCGAGCGTTGGATGAATGCCATCGCGACTGAATTGGCAAATCACGCCAAACGGTTTGTTGAACAGCAAAATATTTCCCATAGCACTCCAAAATAACAGTTAGCGACTCACGCAGTCGCGCATTTTAGCGCGCTTGTGTCGCGCGCTAACCCAGAGATTTTTTTGATAAAGGACGCCGCAATGAGCTCGCATAAAATTATTTATACCCTAGTTGACGAAGCCCCCGCGCTGGCAACTTATTCCTTGTTGCCCATCGTGCAAGCCTTTACTAAGGCGGCGGGAATCAGCGTGCAGACGCGCGATATTTCCTTGGCGGGACGCATTTTGGCAAACTTTCCAGAACATTTAACTGATGGGCAAAAAGTCGCGGATGCCTTGAGCGAATTGGGCGCGCTAACTTTGCAAGCCGAGGCCAATATCATCAAATTACCCAATGTCAGTGCCACCCCGCCGCAACTCAAAGCCGCGATTAAAGAGCTGCAAGCGCAAGGTTACAACGTGCCGAATTATCCCGACGATGCGCAAAGCGATGCCGACAAAGCCATCAAAGCGCGTTACAGCAAAGTGCTGGGCAGCGCGGTGAATCCCGTGTTGCGCGAAGGCAATTCCGATCGCCGTGCCGCCCTGTCGGTAAAAAAATATGCGCAAAAAAATCCCCACAAAATGGGCGCATGGGCGGCCGATTCTAAAACCCAAGTCGCGCACATGAGCGCGCAAGATTTTTACGGCAGCGAGCAATCGGTGACCCTTGAAGAGGCGGGAAATCTGCGCATCGAACTGGTCGCAGATGACGGAAAAATTACCCTATTAAAAGAAAAAACAGCGGTGTTGCTAGGTGAAGTCATCGACACCAATGTGATGAGCATCCAGGCGTTGCGCGATTTTTATGAAGCGCAAATGCACGCCGCAAAACAGCAAAACGTGTTGCTGTCGCTGCATCTCAAAGCCACCATGATGAAGATTTCAGATCCGATTATGTTTGGCGCAGCGGTGACGGTTTATTTCAAAGACGTGTTCGCTAAACACGCGGCGGTGATTAAACAATTAGGCGTAAACGTCAACAACGGCTTAGGCGATTTGTACGCAAAAATTGCCACTTTGCCCGACGCGCAACGCGCTGAAATTGAGGCGGATATTCAAGCGACCTACTTAACGCGCCCCGAATTGGCGATGGTCAATTCCGATAAAGGTATTACTAATTTACATGTACCCTCCGACATCATCGTTGATGCGTCGATGCCCGCGATGATTCGCGATTCAGGAAAAATGTGGGGCGTGGACGGCAAGTTGCACGACACGCTGGCGATGATTCCCGATCGTTGCTACGCACGCATTTATCAAATCGTCATCGACGATTGCAAAGCGCATGGCGCGTTCGACCCAAAGACCATGGGCTCGGTACCGAACGTAGGGTTGATGGCGCAACAAGCGGAAGAATACGGATCGCATGACAAGACTTTCCAAATCGCGACCAACGGGGCGGTACGAGTCGTCGATGCGACTGGCAAGATATTGATGCAACGAGCTGTCGCAACGGGCGATATTTTCCGCATGTGCCAAGCCAAAGACGCGCCGATTCAAGATTGGGTCAAGCTCGCCGTAACGCGTGCGCGCCTCACTGCCACACCCGCTATTTTTTGGCTGGACAAACAACGCGCACACGATGCGCAAATTATTTTCAAAGTGGAAAAGTATCTCAAAGACCACGACACACAAGGTTTAGACATCCAAATTTTATCGCCTGAAGCCGCCATCAAACTTTCTATCGAACGCATCCGCGCAGGCTTGGACACCATCTCGGTGACAGGCAATGTGATGCGCGACTACCTCACCGATTTATTCCCGATTTTAGAACTCGGCACCAGCGCGAAAATGTTGTCCATCGTGCCGCTGATGAATGGCGGCGGCATGTTTGAAACAGGCGCAGGCGGCTCTGCACCTAAGCATGTGCAACAGTTCCGACAAGAAGGCTATTTACGTTGGGATTCTTTAGGCGAATTTTTGGCGTTGGGCGTATCGCTCGAACATCTCGCGCACACCTTCCACAACCCCGCCGCGCAAGTGTTAGCCGATAGCCTTGATATTGCCGTGGGTAAAATTTTGGATAACAACAAATCGCCCGCCCGTAAAGTTGGCGAACTTGACAATCGCGGCAGCCACTTCTACTTAGCCTTGTATTGGGCACAAGCCTTGGCAGCGCAAACGACCGATCTAACCATCCAAGCGCGCTTTACCCAACTGGCTAAAGCACTTAGCGACAACGAGGCCAAAATCAATGCCGAACTCATCGCCGCGCAAGGTAAAGCCGTCGATATGGGCGGCTACTACCATCCTGATTTTGCTAAAACCTCAGCCGCGATGCGCCCCAGCGCGACCTTCAATACGGCGTTAGCGGCGATGGCTTAAATCCAACACTCAAGCACCCTCATTACAAGCAAAAGTTATATCAATATGCCCAGCTTCGCATTGATACGGAATATGAATCAGGTGATAATCCGCGCCTATTTTCTTGGGCAAAATAATGTCTGAATATCTCATAATCCTTATAGGTGCGGTGTTTGTGAACAACATCGTGCTGGTTAAAATTCTCGGTCTTTGCCCGTTTATGGGCGTATCGAAAAAACTCGAAGCGGCGATTGGCATGGGCGCGGCAACCGCGTTCGTGTTGACGCTGGCATCGGGCGCGAGCTATCTGATTTACCACTTTTTACTCGTGCCTTTTGAGCTGACGTATTTGTCCACGCTGTCGTTTATCGTGGTTATCGCGGGCATCGTGCAATTCACCGAGATGTACATCAAAAAAGCCAGCCCGATGTTGTATCAAGTGCTAGGCATTTACTTGCCGCTAATTACCACCAACTGCGCGGTGTTGGGCGTGCCGCTGCTCATCGCGCAAAACGAATTGCAATACACCCTGCTCAAGGCCTTGTGGTTTGGCTTGGGCAGCGCGTTAGGTTTCACGCTGGTGATGGTGTTATTCGCGGGCATCCGCGAACGCTTAGACGGCGCGGATGTTCCTAGCATCTTCAAAGGCTCGGCGATTGCGATGGTCACAGCGGGCTTGATGAGCTTGGCTTTTATGGGCTTTTCGGGATTGGTTAAATAATGTTAAGCGCGTTATTAGTTATGTCGGGCATCGCCATTTTGCTCGGTGCGGTGTTGGGTTTTGCAGCGATTAAATTCCGCGTCGAAGGCAATCCGCTGGTCGATAAAATTGATGCGATTTTGCCGCAGACGCAATGCGGACAATGCGGCTTCCCCGGCTGTATGCCTTATGCCACGGCACTTGCGGCGGATGAGGCGGACATCAATCGCTGCCCGCCGGGCGGCGAAGAAGGCATCCGCAAACTCGCCGAGTTACTCAATAAAGAGTTCATTCCGTTTGGCGGCGATACCAACGCGCCTAAGCCAAAATCGCTCGCGTTCATTGATGAGAACACCTGCATCGGCTGCACTTTGTGCATCCAAGCCTGCCCCGTTGATGCGATTGTCGGCGCAGCAAAACAGATGCACACCATCGTACAAGCCGAATGTACGGGCTGCGAATTGTGTCTCGCGCCCTGCCCCGTCGATTGCATCAGCATGGTGGTGATAGAAGAAAAAATCACCAACTGGAAATGGAAATATCCCGTTTACGCACTCACCCCCGCCTAATGAAAACTCTGCATAAATTCCACGGCGGCGTGCATCCGCCCACCCATAAAACCGAATCAACCCGCACGCCGATTGCGCGTTTGCCGCTGCCTGCCAAGCTGGTGATTCCCTTTCACCAACACGTTGGCAACATTGCCAAACCGTTGGTGCAAGTGGGCGACTATGTATTGAAAGGTCAGCTCATCGGCTTGCCCGAAGACGGCATTTCCAGCGCAATTCACGCCAGCACCTCAGGCACAATTTCGGAAATTGGAATGCAAGTGGTGGCACACGCATCGGGCTTGCCTGACTTATGCGCGACGCTGATTCCCGATGGCAAAGATGAATGGATCGCGCGCGAAACCACCGACTACCGCAGCGCGAATCCAGAACAAGTGCGCAAAGTGTTGCGCATGGCGGGCGTGGTGGGCTTGGGCGGCGCGGTGTTTCCGAGCGATTTGAAATTACGCATCGGCAAACATGCGATTAAAACGCTGGTGATTAACGGCGCGGAATGCGAGCCCTATATCACTTGCGACGACATGCTGATGCGCGAACGCGCCGAGGAAATTATCAAAGGCGCAGAAATCATGCGTTGGGCATTAGCGGCAGAAGAAATTATCATCGGCATTGAAGACAATAAACCCGAAGCCATTCTCGCCATGCAAATCGCAGCACGCGTAAGTGCTGACAATATCCAAGTCGTCGCCGTACCAACGCTCTACCCAGGTGGCGGCGCGAAGCAACTAATCCGCGTGTTGACGGGCATCGAAGTCGCCGCTGGCGTGCGCTCGACCGACAAAGGCGTGCAATGTTTTAACGTCGCCACCGCGCAAAGTATTTATCGCGCCCTGCAATTCGGCGAGCCGCTCGTGGCGCGCATCGTCACCGTCACAGGCAACGTCAAAAACGCACAAAATTTAGAAGTGCTGATAGGCACACCCGTGCGCGATTTATTGACTTACGCAGACGCACTACCTGACACCAACAGCAGCATTATGGGCGGGCCGATGATGGGCTTGCCGTTGCCCAATTCAGATGTGTCTATCGTCAAAGCCGCCAACTGCATCATCGCGTCCTCGCCTAAATTGTTTCCGCCTGCGCCACCCGCCATGCCGTGCATCCGTTGCACACGCTGCGCGGATGTTTGCCCCTCCGAACTCCAGCCGCAAGATTTGTATTGGTTCGCCAAGGCTAAAGATTTCGGCAAGGCACAAGAATTTAATTTATTCGATTGCATCGAGTGCGGCGCGTGCAGCTATGTTTGCCCTAGCAGCATTCCCTTGGTTCAGTATTATCGTTTTGCCAAGAGCGAAATTTGGGCGCGCGAAAGCGAAAAAACTGCCGCTGATGCGGCACGTGAACGATTTGAATTCCGTGAATATCGCACCGAACGGGAAAAAATCGAGAAGGCCGAAAAACTCGCGGCGAAAGAAAAAGCCGCTGCTGCTGCCAAAATTGAAGCGGCTAAGGTTGCTGCGGCGCAGCCTGTCACCGCCACCGCAGTGAGTGCGCCACAAGACGACGCACAGGCGAAAATCCAAGCTGCGATTGCCAATGCGCAACAGCAAGCTGCGGCCGCCAAACCGAAAAATACCGAGCAACTCACACCGCAACAACAAGCAGAAATCGCCGACATCGAAGCCCGCCGCGCGCGCATCCACGAGTTAGCGGCGACCGATGTTGAAGCAGAAAAATAAACACGTTCTTAAACCTCTCAAAATTCATTTTTTGGGATGAAGCGCAAGGAGCCGCGCAGCGAATGACGCAGGCATATCGGATAGATAGACAAGGAATGAGCGAGCACGCGACACCGCGATTCGCCCAAACAAATGGATTTTGAGAGGTTTATATGAGCGCATTTTTTTCACCGTTTATTAGCAAGTCCGACAGCGTCTCCGCCATCATGCTCAAAGTCATTTTGGCGTTGCTTCCGGGCATCGCAATTTATGTGTGGTATTTCGGACCAGCAATTTTGGTGTCGATTACGCTGGCGAGTATCACTGCGCTAGCGGTGGAAGCGGCGATGTTGAAATTGCGCAATCGCCCCGTCATGCCGTTCTTAAAAGACAACAGCGCGCTGCTCACAGCAGTGCTCATCGCCTTGTCCATTCCACCCCTCGCACCTTGGTGGTTAGTAGTGGTCGGCACGGCATTCGCGATTGCGATTGCCAAACATCTTTACGGCGGCTTAGGCAACAACCCGTTTAATCCCGCCATGGTTGCTTACGCGGTGCTGATTGTGTCATTCCCCGTGCAGATGACGCATTGGATTGCGCCGCTCAATATGGGAGCTGCCGAGCTGAGTTTTATGCAGCAATTACACTACCTGTTTACGGGCGCACTTCCAGACGGCATCAAGCTGGACGCGGTGACAATGGCAACGCCACTCGACACGCTGAAGACACAATTACATCTCGCGCATCCGGTCAGCGAGATTCTCACTCAGCCGATTTTTGGCAGCTTGGCGGGACATGGCAGCGAGATGGTGGCGATTGGTTTTCTCATCGGCGGTCTGTATTTATTGGCGACGCGGATTATTTCTTGGCACTTGCCTGTCGCCTATTTGGGCACGCTGTTTTTAATCGCGGGCGTGTTCCATTTGGCAGACCCGACCCACTATGTACAGCCTGTGTTCCATTGGTTTTCTGGCGCAGCGATGTTGGGCGCGTTCTTTATTTTGACCGACCCAATTTCCAGCCCGACCACGCATAAAGGCAAACTGATTTTTGCCGCAGGCGCGGCGTTGCTGACCTATTTAATTCGCGTGTTCGGTGCATTCCCTGACGGCATGGCGTTCGCGGTGTTGCTGATGAACATTTGCGTGCCGCTGATTGATGCTTATACGCAGCCCAAAGTATTCGGCAAAAAGGAGCAAAAATCGTGAGACGCACGCTCGCCAAAGCGGCATTTTTAACCGCAGGCAATATGCTGTTTTTTACCCTTATCGGCACGTCGGTTTTGGCGATGACCTATTTGCAAACCAAAGATCGCATCGAGAAAAGTGAGCAACAAGAAAAGCTCAAACTCATCGGGCAACTCGTCCCTGCCGCCAGCTTTGATAACGACATTGTGGCGGACAGGCAAAGCCTCGCCGCTGATGCGTTGTTAGGCACGAAAGCTGTCAGCACCGCCTACCGCGCGCGCCTGCAAAACCAGCCCGCCGCTGTGGTGTTAGAAGCCATTGCCCCCGATGGTTATAGCGGTCGCATCAGCCTCATCATCGCGATTCAAGCCAACGGCACATTAGGCGGCGTGCGCGTGGTGGAACACAAAGAAACACCCGGCTTAGGCGACTACATCGAGCTAGCTAAGAGCGCGTGGATACACGGCTTCGATGGCAAAGCTCTGTTGCCGCAACGCGATGCCGATTGGCAGGTTAAAAAAGACGGCGGGCAATTTGACTACATGGCGGGTGCGACCATCACGCCGCGCGCGGTGGTGAAGGCCACGCATCACGCCTTACAGTATTTCGCGCTGCATCGCGATGAATTATTTGCCGCTGCCAACAGTGCGCAATTAGGAGATAAAAAATGAGCTACCAAGACCTAAAAGATATTTTTTATAACGGCTTGTGGAAGCAAAACACTGGCGTGGTGCAACTGCTCGGTTTGTGTCCAATTTTGGCGGTGAGCAGCTCGGTGGTGAACGCGGTGAGTTTAGGGCTGGCAACCACGCTGGTGATGGCATTGTCGGGAGCCGCTATTGCGCCAATACGCGCCACCATCCCCAATGAAGCGCGCATTCCGGTATTTATTTTGATCATTGCGGTGCTGGTGACCTGCATACAATTTGCTATGAATGCTTGGCTGCATCCGCTGTATTTAGTGCTCGGCATTTTTATCCCGCTGATTACCACCAACTGCATCGTGCTGGCACGCATCGAAGCCTTTGCCTCGAAACAACCCCCCTTTCAATCTGCCATCGACGGCTTGGCAATGGGGTTGGGCTTAACTGCCGTACTGGCGGTATTGGGCGGCATACGCGAAATTTTTGGGCACGGTACGCTGCTGGCGGGGCTAGACATGGTGTTCGGGGCGAACGCCAAAGCGATGGTAGTGACGGTAGTGTCGGACTATCACGGCTTCCTGTTAGCCATCCTGCCACCCGGTGCTTTTATCGTGTTGGGCTTGCTAATTGCAGGTAAAAACTACATGACCCTGCGTGCAGCAGAAAATGACAAACAGCGCGTCATTCCGATTGCGACTACAGCTTAAACGTGAATAAAGCGATACGCATTGAGATTTTCTCGCGCTTGCGCGCACACAATCCGCATCCGCAAACCGAGCTGGAATACAGCTCCCCTTTTGAACTTTTAATTGCGGTAATGTTGTCCGCGCAAGCCACCGACATCAGCGTCAATCTCGCTACGCGGCAACTTTTTCCCGTTGCGAATACGCCGCAAACACTGCTGGATTTAGGCGAAGAAAAACTGCGTGAATTTATCCAACGTATCGGCTTGTATAAAACCAAAGCTAAACATGTGATGCAAACCTGCGCGCTGCTATTGCAACATCATCAAGGCATCGTACCGCAGACGCGCGAGGCTTTGGAAGCCTTACCCGGCGTGGGTCGCAAGACTGCTAATGTGATTTTGAATACCGCGTTTGGTCAGCCCACTATGGCGGTCGATACGCATATTTTTAGGCTGGCGAATCGCATCAATTTAGCTCCTGGCAAAGACGTGTTGGCAGTGGAATTAAAGTTGCTCAAAGTCATTCCGAAAGAATTTCTACTCGATGCGCATCACTGGCTGATTTTGCATGGCCGCTATATTTGCCAAGCGCGCAAACCGAAATGCGGCGAGTGCATCATTGCGGATTTGTGCGAATACAAACAAAAGCAGGATTAAGGATTCGGGATATGGGATTCCGTTAAAATCGACGCAGCGGTTTTCCCGAATCCCGAATCCCGAATCCCGAATCCCGAATCCTGAATCCTGACAAAATGTTCAATCCCTCTCGCGACGACGCTCGCAACTTTTTATTTGAAACTTGGCGCAAGCGCGTGGCGGGAGAACTACTCACGCCGTTGGAAGATTTAACCGCGCAGCTCATCGAAAAACATCCTGAATATCACGCCCTACTCTCGCAACCTGAAGCGCATTTAGACAAGGATTACACGCCCGAGTCGGGCGCGACTAATCCATTTTTGCATTTGATGATGCACCTCACCATTGAAGAGCAAATTTCTATCAATCAGCCAGCTGGCATACGCGCGCACTTCGTGCGACTGACGCATAAATTCGAGTCTGAACACGACGCGCAGCATCAGATGATGGAGTGTTTAAGCGAGATGATTTGGCAGGCGCAACGCCATGCCAGCCAGCCTGATGCAACCGTTTATCTGGACTGCTTAACGGCACACTAGAAACGCGTAGCAGCGAGTACAATCGCGCGTTATTTTTTGGCTCGCCCATTATAAAAAATGAAAAAATTTTTCGCCCTTAAAGCCCTTAAAGCCCAAGCTAAACGTAAAAACTTTTGGTTGCTGGTCACGATTGCCGTCTTATCCATTTTCACTGTGTGGGGCTTGCTCGACATTAGCAAGCAAGTTGAAAAACTCGAACAGAGCGAGCAAGCACACAGCGCGCATCTACTCTTCCTAATCGACCAAAGCAAAGATTTAGCTGAAATCGAAATTGAATTCAAAATCCAAGTGCAAGCGTGGAAAGACATCTTGTTGCGCGGCAATGAGCCTGAGCTGTACAAAAAATACTGGGCGGGTTTTGAGCGCAGCGAAGCCATCGTGCAAAAAGAGCTACTCGAATTGCAAAGCGAATTACGCGAACAGCCAACGCTTGGGCTCGGCAGCAGCCAACTCACTCACAGCTCTTACAGCGCGCAGCCCATCGAACAATTACGCGCCATTGAGCAAGGTGATTTAGCCCGCTTAAGTTTTGCTGAAAAAATTGCTTTAGCGATTGCCGCTCATCATCAACTCGGCATTATTTACCGTGAATTTTTAGCCCGCTTTCCCTTAGCTGAAAATCGCGACTATGCCTTTGAGGTGGATAAAAATGTGCGTGGTATCGACCGCTGGTTAAGTGCTGAATTAGATGCTTTGCGCATGGAAAGCGTCACCAATCAAACCTCAATGCAAGCCCTTGCCAGTGCTAAACAACAACAAGAAATTCACGATTTACGCTTAGACATTCAGCGCACCGTGATTGGGGTGTTGGTCGCTCTGCTGGCAAATTTATTATTGCTAATTGACCGCATTCGCACCGCCTCACAGGAGCTCGACACCGTTAAACGCGATGCCGATGCGGCGATTTATCAGCTGGCTTACTCGGATGGACTGACAGGCTTACCCAATCGCCGCATGTTTCAAGACCGCTTAAACCATGCGATTAGCCATTCCAAAAATACTGAGCATTACGGTGGGCTGATTTTCCTCGACTTAGATAATTTCAAATCATTGAACGACAGCAAAGGCCATGCGCAAGGCGACTTGCTGCTCATCGAAGTGGCACAACGCTTACGCGCTCATGTACGCGCCAGCGATGTGGTGGCGCGGCTAGGGGGCGATGAGTTCGTGGTGGTGTTAAATGATTTGCGTGGTGACCAAGAATCCGCAGCGGCGCAAGCGGGCATCATTGCCGAAAAAATCTGTATCGCGCTAGGCGAGCCGTATCACCTTAAAAGCCATACGCATCACGGCGGCGCGTCGATAGGCGTGGCACTGTTTAATCACGGCGAGATTGATGCTGAAGAAATTTTGAAGCGCGCCGATACCGCCATGTATCAAGCCAAACGTGCGGGGCGCAACACCGTGCGCTTTTACGATGAGATGGTGCAAGACAGCTTAGAGGCGCGCAGCAATCTGCAAAGTGGCTTACATGCCGCACTCGCCGATAATCAATTAGAGCTGTACTACCAAGTGCAAGTTGATCGCAACAAACGTCCTATCGGCGCGGAAGCCTTGCTGCGCTGGCATCACCCCGAATTAGGCATGATGTATCCGACGCAATTTATTAACTTAGCCGAAGAAAGTGATTTGATTATTCACTTAGGACAATGGGTGCTCAATGCCGCGTGCGCGCAGCTCAAAGCATGGGAATCCCAGCCGCATACACGCGACATCGTGTTGTCGATTAACGTCAGTGCGGCGCAATTGCGTAAGTCCAAACACCTGAGCAAAGTGGAAAACGCGCATATCAGCACGACTAAATTACACAAGCCCACTTTCGTCGAACAGGTGCAGCTTGCCTTGCAACAATCAGGCATCAATCCGACGCGCTTGAAGCTGGAAATTACTGAGAGCATGGCGCTGCATGACATCGAATACACCATCAGCTTGCTGCAACACCTGAAGGCGTTAGGCGTGAGTATTTCGATGGATGATTTTGGCACGGGGCATTCTTCGCTATCGCATCTCAAACGGATGCCGCTCGACCAAATCAAAATCGACCAATCCTTCGTCGCCGAAATTGCCACCGACAATTACGACCAAGCGATTGTGAAATCCATGATCGACCTAGCCGCCAGTATGCACATCACCATCCTCGCCGAAGGAGTCGAAACCACCGCTCAAGAAGATGCTTTAAGCGCACAGGGCTGCCATAACTTCCAAGGTTATTTATTCGGCAAGCCGTTGGCATCAAAAGAGTTTGAGCAAGCCTTGCTGGGGATAGGGAAATAAGATTGAGGACTGGGGATTGAAAGGATTCAGGAGCAAGGAGTCGGGATTAAAAACCGCCAGGCTCCTGAATCCTGAACTATTTCTTCAATAAAATCGCTAACTGCGCGGGCAACATTGCCAACGGTTCGCGACTAAAGCCGCTCTTGCCAAACTGCTGCAAACGCCCCATCACAAAGCACAACAATAGATTGGCGTGCGCGCTCACATCCACGGACTCACCCAGTTCGCCTTGCGTTGCCGCCATGCGCAACGACTGCTTGAGCGTCGCTTCGATACGATCAAAAAATTGATTGATGCGCTGCTGCAATTTTTCATCTTCATTGACCAGCGCGTCGCCGATTAGCACGCGCGTCATGCCGCGATTTTTTTGCGCAAAACCGAGCAGCAAAGACAGCACCGCTTCGACTTGCTTCACGCCACTTTTTTCTTCTTGGGTAATTTTATTGACCAAGCCAAACACGGTCTGCTCGATAAATTCAATCAAGCCCTCAAACATCTGCGCCTTGCTGGCAAAGTGCCGATACAGCGCGGCTTCGGAGAGCTCTAACTTCGCCGCCAAGGCTGCTGTGGTAATTTTTTCGCCACGGGGCTGCTCCAACATATGCGCCACGGTTTGCAGGATTTGTAGCTTACGTTCACCAGGTTTTGCCGCCATTTTTTATCCTTAATTAAATTCGGTGCAGCGCATCGCGTAATTGCAAAATGCTCTTAATTTTGACATCCACACACGCCTCGTTTTGCAAGCCTGCATAGACCCAAACGGTACGCATCCCCAGTTTTTTGGCGGTGCGCAAATTCTCCAAACTATCTTCCACCATCACGCACTGCGCCGCTTTCACGCGATGCTTTTGCAACAGCTTCAAAAAACCACAGCTGTGCGGCTTAGGGCGAAATCCCGTGTGTTCCACCGCCATCACCTCAGCGAATAAATCCGCGATGCGCAACAGCTTCAACACCGCTGTTGCATAGTGTTTGGGCGCGTTGGTGAACAACACTTTGCGCCCCGGCAAACTCATTAAAACCTGCCGTAAACGCGGCTCACGCAACACCATTTTTTCGAGTTCGGGGAACTGATGGGTGTGCTGCAAAAAATGATTCGGTTCGGTCTGATGATGCAACATCATGCCGCTCAAGGTCGCGCCATAACGCTGCCAATAGTCGATGCGCAAGGCATTTGCCTCCACTTCATCCAGTTGCAAATGCTGCTGCAAATACGCTGTCATGCTGCGATTGATATGCGGAAAAATATGCGGCGATGCGTCATGCAAAGTGTTATCTAAATCGAAAATCCACAGCCGATTGCTCATATTATTTTTCCGCAGATTTCACAGATGGGCGCAGATTTAATCGCAACAAAAATCTGTTTAATCCGCGTAATCTGTGGATAAAAACTCACTTGCTTTTAATCAGCGTGCCGACCCCTTCGTCGGTGAGAATTTCTAGCAGCAACGCGTGTTGCACCCGACCGTCAATGATATGCACGGTACGCACCCCACCGCGCGCGGCATCCAACGCCGAGCCTATCTTGGGCAACATGCCACCCGACAACGTGCCGTCGGCAACCAAGTCGTCGATTTGTTTAGGGGTGAGTCCCGTGAGCAGATTGCCGTCTTTGTCCAACACCCCCGGCGTGTTGGTGAGCAGCACCAATTTTTCCGCACACAACACTTCAGCTAACTTGCCTGCCACCACGTCGGCATTGATGTTGAGCGTTTCACCATCGGGCGACACACCAATCGGCGCGATGACAGGAATGAAGTCGCCAGAATCCAAAAAGGTAATGATGGAAGGATCAATTTTATTGATGTCGCCGACCAAGCCGATGTCCAACATTTTGCCTGGCTCAGTGTTGCTTTCCAGCAGCAGTTTTTCGGCGCGAATAAAGCCGCCATCTTGCCCCGTCAGCCCGACCGCTTTGCCGCCGTAGCGATTGATGAGATTGACGATGTCTTTGTTGACCTTGCCCAACACCATCTCGACCACGTCCATAGTCTCTTCGTCGGTCACGCGCATCCCTTGAATAAACTCGCCCTGCTTGCCAACGCGCTTGAGCAGGTCATTGATTTGCGGCCCGCCGCCATGCACCACCACGGGGTTCATACCGACCAGTTTCAACAACACCACATCGCGCGCAAAACTCTCCTGCAATTTAGGATCGGTCATGGCATTGCCACCGTATTTAATCACGATGGTTTTATCGAAAAAGCGTTGGATGTAAGGCAGAGCCTCGGCGAGCACCAAGGCTTTATGTTCGGCAGTAGCAGCGGTCAACGGCATGATTTTCCCTCAAAAAATTAGGCGCGGATTTTACACGGAATGAGTCGCGAAAAGTGGTGATACGGCAAGGGCATTGCCTCGAAACAACGGAGCTAACGCTCCTGTTTCTGCATCAGGTGGGGCGGCACTGCGTGCTTTAGTGGAAAAGCGGAAGTAGAAAAAGCGATGCACTGATTTTTCCACTTACCAGTAAGGCACATTAGTGCCGTCCCACTTTCCGCTCTAGTGATGATGCATATGTTGATGCTCATTCATATTCGCATCAGGCTTGATTTCGACCAGCGGTTTAACTTCGGCAACGGTCGCGACGCTGATAATTTTTTTATCCGCTAATTGAATTTTCAAGGTCAGCGGCACAGGCGTGCCTTCTTTGATTGGGGCTTGCAAACCAATCAACATCAAGTGCAGCCCCGCTTCGCCCAAATCCACCACCTGTCCCGCAGGCAAAGCGAGCTCTTTCACCTCGCGCATTTTCATCACGCCGTTATCCATCGTCATGCGATGCAATTCGACACTCGCGGCGGCAGGCGTGCTGACACTGATTAAACGCGCCGCTTGCACACTGTTAATTTGCAAATTAACCATCGCGGTGGTCTGTCCCGGTGCGGTGGCACGCACGCGCGCTTTGTCAATTTGCACCTCGCCTGCCGTCGCATTAAAAGTAAGTAAAGCTGTCGCAAGCGTTAAGCATAATTTTTTCAGCATGATGAGTTCCTAAGGAAGATTTTTGAAGGCGCGGATTATAGGTTATTGAGAGGGTTGAATAGCTGTTGAGGCATAAAAAACGCCTCATCGTATTTAGCAGTTTTTTCAAGCCTCTTGGGAGGAGACAATGGGAAAAAATCTGGGGGAGACCCGCTAAATAAAGGTGAGGCGCAAGGCATTATTGATTAAATTTTTTAGCTTGGGAATGCGGCATTTTGTCGCACCCCCTTGCACAGCCAAGTGCCAGAAAATTTTATCCGTACCAGAGGGCTAGATTTTGTGGTTGCGGCATAACCTAACCCTACACCGCAAAATGACGCACAGAGGGTGCGACATTTTGTGGCTGCGGCATAACCTGAAGGTGACCCTACACCGCAAAATGACGCACATAGGGTGCGACATTTTGTCGCACCTTGAATAGCCGCCAGACTATTACAATGCGCGCCATGAAAAAATTGCTGCTGTTCGCCTCGCACGGTCACACGCCGTTAAGTCGCCTCGTGTTGTTACGCCATATCGCCATCATCGCGCAATTGCTCACGCTGCTCGGCGTGTGGCACTTTCTCGATATGCAGCTCGATTGGCAGCCCATGCTGAGCACCATCGCCATCCTCACGCTCATCAATTTACTTAGCAGCTTGCGCTTACACAGCGCGTATCCCGTTGCTCATCTCGAACTGTTTGTGCAGCTGTGCGTGGATGTGTTGGCGTTAAGCGTGTTGTTGTATTACGGCGGCGGCTCGACCAATCCTTTTGTCTCATTATTTTTATTGCCGTTAGTGATTGCGGCTGCGACCTTGCCGCAACGCTACATTTGGGGCATGGCGGCACTTACGCTTGCCTGCTACAGCACGCTGATGATTTATTTCGTGCCGCTGCCGCACAGCCACCATGATCACAACAGCGACAGCGCGTTTACCACCCATGTGCTGGGCATGTGGTTAGGATTTTTTATTAGCGCAATGGTGGTGGCATATTTCGTGACACAAATGGCGGTTGCGGTGCGTAAACGTGACGAGCAATTAGCGCACGCACGCGAAGATATTTTGCGCAACGAACGTATCGTCGCGCTGGCGACACAAGGTGCTGCGGCAGCCCATGAAATGGGTACGCCGCTCTCCACTATGGCGGTGGTAATAAACGAAATGCAACATGAATTACGCGCTGGTGAAAATCAGCCGCCAGCAGAATGGCAGGACAATTTAACCATCCTGAATGAGCAAGTGCGTGGCTGTAAACGCATCCTCGATAAAATTTTAAGCAACGTGGCAAACGTTGATACGCCTAGCGTGCAAGCCACCGAACCGCTGATTGCTGCGGTGTTAGACGAGTGGCAATTACTGCGCCCCAACGCGAAATATCACTATCTAGCGGGCAGTGGCAATGCGCACATCCAAGCCGATAGCACCTTGCGCGCCGCGCTGATGAATCTGCTCAATAACGCCGCCGATGCCAGCCCTGACGGTATCCTAATCCGCAGCGAATGCACCGCTACCCAGTTCATTTTGAGCATCGTCGATAAGGGCACAGGACTGAGCGCGGAAGCCTTACAGAATGCGGGGGCAGCATTCTTTACCACTAAGCAAGAGGGACGCGGCCTAGGCTTATTTTTAGCCAATGCCACGGTGGAACGCTTGCGCGGAAAAGTACGCTTGTTCAACCACGCCGAAGGCGGCGCGATAACCGAATTGAGTATGCCTTTAGTGGCGATGCCGCAATGAATCACGCGCTAAATATCACCCGCGATGACCTGCCTTCGCTACTGTTAGTCGATGACGATTTGACCTTTTGCAAGGTGCTAAAAAGCGCGTTAGAAAAGCGCGGCTATCAAGTCAGTGTGGCGCACAGTGTGGAAATAGCCCGACCACTGGCAGAACAAAATCCCCCTGAATTTGCCGTGGTCGATTTGAAAATGCAGGGCGCGAGCGGCTTGAGTTTGGTCGAATACTTGCACAGCCTAGATCCCAATACGCGCATCGTGATGCTGACTGGTTATGCGGCGATTAGCACGGCCATTGAAGCGATTAAATTAGGCGCAACACACTACTTAGCCAAGCCCGCCAATGCAGACGAAATCGTTGCTGCGTTTGCGCATGTTGCAGATAGCAATACCAATATAGAAACCACCCTGCCGCTGATTGAAAATCTGGAGTGGGCGCATATTCAGCGTGTGCTGCACGAACACAGCGACAACATTTCCGCTACCGCCCGCGCGCTCAATATGCACCGCCGTACCCTACAAAGAAAATTAAATAAGCCACCGCTTAGATAAGGAAAGCCGCAAGTGGAACGGCGCGTTGCGCCTAAGTGGAGTATCGGTGTGGGTTGGTGCAGAGCCGCCCGAGCCACTTTCGACTGCTAATGCTGCTGCATCAAACGATTGATTTTCGTCAGCGATTGAATGATGTGTTGCATCGCCAAGCTGTATTCGTTTTTGTAAATTTCAATTGCGCCGTCACGATCGCCATCGCTTAATTTTTCAACGATGGCGGCGGCAAAATCGTGAAATAAGGAGTGGGCAAATTGCAGCTCACGGTACGCGCTGGTGTCGCGAAAATCTTGCAGCGCATGTCCGTGTATCCATGCCCCCAACTGGCAAACGCCATCTTGACCTATCGCACCAAGCTCTAAAGATTCGTGAGTGCGTCCATGTACATGATGTCCTAGCTGTAACTTCCACAACACATGTTGTTCGGCAGCGGCAATCAGATTAAGCGGCTCACGCGGAGCCGCTTTGGTAGGACTATAAAAACGAAAATAATTTTTCTTCACAGCAGGTCCAATCGAGATGAGTTGCATAACAAGTCTCCTAAAAATTCTGCGCGGATTTTCTAGGACGAGCGGGGGCATAACAATATGTATGACGACCTAGCCATTTGACCTAAATAAAAAATGGGAAATGCAACTCACCCTGTTACACGGGGCAGGCTCGTCGGACTCCTACAATTCCAGTCCTCTGCCCCCCATCATTCCCAAACAAGAGCGTCCGCTCCGTTGTGTTGTGGAAACACCCGTGCGGTCTTGCCGCATCCAGCGCAACACGCCTCCCCACTTAATCTATAATCGCGCCTCTTTTTTCGCCGTCACCGTTATGAAATTCCTCGCACTGATTAGCCTGTTGTTCTCCAGCGTCAGCTTTGCCGCGCCGCTGCCCGCTGCACCCAGCTTGACCGCCAAGGCTTATCTGCTCTACGACTACAGCACGGGGCAAGTGTTGCTGGAACAAAATTCTGACACGCGCATGGAGCCTGCCTCGCTCACCAAACTAATGACTGCGTATCTCACTTTTGATGCGCTGGAACACGACACCATTCAATTAGACGAGCAGCTTGTCGTGCCACAAAGCGCGGTGCGCAATGCCAATGGCGAATCGCGCATGTTGCTCAAAGTTGGGCAGTCGGTGAGTGTGGCGGATTTATTGCGTGGGCTGATTGTGCAATCGGGCAACGATGCAGCGATGACCTTGGCGACGCATATCGCTGGCAGCGAAGCGGGCTTTGTCGAACAGATGAATAAACAAGTCACTCGCTTAGGCTTAACCAACACGCACTTCACTAATTCGGTTGGTCTGCCCAATGCACAGCATTACAGCAGCGCGCACGATTTGGCGTTAATCGCAGCGGCTATCGTGCGCGACTATCCGCAGTTTTATGAGCTCTTTTCGCTGCGTGAATTTGCTTTCAACAATGTCACACAAGCCAATCGTAATCGCTTGTTATGGCTAGATCCGAATGCCGATGGCATGAAAACAGGACACACCGAAACAGCAGGATTTTGCTTGGTCGGTTCAGCGAAACGTGACACGCATCGCTTGATTTCAGTGCTATTGGGCGCGCCTAGCGACGCTTTGCGCAGCAGCGAAAGTCAGCAGCTCATCAACTACGGCTTTCAAAATTTTGATGCGGTGTCGTTATACAAACGCGAACAAGTCGTCACCGAATTACGCATTTGGAAAGGCACACAAAGCCATCTCGAAATCGGCTTTAAGCAAGATATTTTGTTAAGTGTGCCCAAAGGGCAATTAGGCAAACTGAAAGCCACGCTAGAAACCCGCCAGCCCTTGCTCGCGCCTATCGACAGCAGCGTTGCCATTGGTGTAATGAAATTCAGCCTAGGTGGAAAACCGTATGCCGAGTTTCCTGTTTATCCGCTAGAAAACGTCTCGGCTGCCAATGTGTTTGCGCGCGGCTGGGACAGTATTCGGCTGCTGATTATCAAATACTGGCCAAAGGATTAGACGATGACTGTGTATCTCAATGGCCAATTTTTACCCGTAGCGCAAGCGCAGGTTTCAGTGCTGGATCGCGGCTTTATTTTTGGCGACGGCGTGTATGAAGTCATCCCCGTGTATTCGCGCCACGCGTTTCGCCTAACGGAACATTTGCAACGCTTGCAACAAAGTTGCGACGGCATTTTGCTGACCAATCCGCACACGACAAATGAATGGACGGCAATTCTCAATGAGCTGATTGCGCGCCATGCCGAGGATGACCAATATCTGTATTTGCACGTCACGCGCGGCGCAGCCCCTCGCGACCACGCCTTCCCCGTACCACCTGTCGCGCCCACCGTATTAGTGATGAGCAAGCCGCTCGTGCCACCTGCACCAGCCCTATTGAATCAAGGTATCGCGTGCATCACGGCGGTAGATAATCGTTGGCTGCGTTGCGACATCAAAGCGATTTCACTGCTGCCTAATGTGCTGCTGCGCCAACAAGCCATTGCGGCGGGCTGTGTAGAAAGCATCTTGATACGCGACGATGAATTTATGACCGAAGGCGCGGCGAGCAACATTTTTGTGGTTAAAAATAATATCCTTATCGCCCCGCCCAAAGATAATCTCATGCTGCCCGGTATCACCTACGATGTGATTCTCGAAATCGCCGCCGCACACGGCATCGCGCATGAAATACGCCGCGTCGCCAAAGCCGAATTATTCACCGCCGATGAGCTGTTGCTCACCTCCAGCACGCGCGAAGTGTTAGCCGTTACCCAACTCGACGGCTTGCCTGTCGGCACGGGCAAACCAGCTGCGATGTTTGCCCAACTCCATACGCTTTATCAAACTTTCAAACGCGACGTTATGCGTAATCCATCCCTATGACTAAAAAACTCTCGCCCAATTTAGCCAAGCTGGCACAGCTCACCGAACAACAATTAAGCGACGCGCTGCTCGATTACCCTTGCGAATTTCCGCTGAAAATTTTCGGTCAGCAACACGCAGGCTTTGCCCAAGCAGTGTTGGATGTCGTCACCAAACACGACCCCACTTTCACCCCTGCCACGATGGAAATGCGTGCCAGCAAAACCGCAAAATACATCAGCCTAACCTGCACCATCACCGCCACCTCGCGCGTGCAACTCGACGCGGTGTATCAAGAGCTGTGCGATCACCCGATGGTCAAGATGGTGTTATGAACATTGAGAAGGGAAAAAGGGGAAGGGAGAAGGGTAAAACCTTGGAGCAGCACGTTGACGATGAAGCAACGCGCGTGCTGTTGCCCCCTTCCCCCTTCTCCCTTCCCTCTTCCCCAGTTGTCCACTCCCTCGGTCTAGTCGATTACCAAACTACTTGGGACGCGATGAAGGCTTTTACGGCAGCGCGCACTGCTGATACACGCGACGAGATTTGGCTGCTGCAACATCCGCCCACTTACACGCAAGGCTTGGCGGGCTTGTCAGAACACCTGCTCAATCCGACTGCAATACCCGTGGTGAAAATTGATAGGGGGGGACAAATTACCTATCACGGCCCTGGACAAATCGTTGCCTACTGTTTACTCGATATGCGCCGCTGCAAAATCGGCGTGCGTGAGTTGGTCAACGTGATGGAAAACGCCGTCATCGCCTTGCTCGCCGACTACGGCATTCAAGCCGTCAATCGCGTCGATGCACCCGGCGTATATGTGAACGGCGCAAAAATTGCCGCGCTCGGACTGAAAATTAAAACTGGCTACTGCTACCACGGCCTGTCATTCAATGTGGATATGGATTTAACCCCATTCAACAACATCAACCCCTGCGGCTATCAAGGCTTACAAGTCACCCAAGCCCGCGCCCTCGGCATAACCGCCAGCATCAACGAACTACAAGCCCAGCTCGCGCAAAACTTGATACACGGTTTGCAACGGCATTCTTAGGAGAACGTTATGGCAGTCATTCGATGGACAAAAGAGCAAACAATCGTCGCGCTCAATATGTATTGCAAAATCCCGTTTAATCGAGTGACTTCAACACATCCAGAGATTATAAAAATTGCCAAAATTATTGGCAGGAGTACCAACTCGCTGAAAATGAAAATTGGTAATTTCGGTAGCTTTGACCCCGAATTAAAACGACGCGGTATTGTGGGATTAAGCAATACCAGCAAACTAGATGAAGAGATTTGGAATGCTTTTAATAATAATTGGGGCGACTTGGCATTTGAAAGTGAAAAACTCATCGCTGCTTTTTCACATCAAACTTTAGAAGAATCTCTCCAGTTAGAAGAGGCTGAATTTCCGCAAGGAAGAGAACGAACATCGCTGATTAAAAGGCGCGTGAATCAGAATTTTTTCCGTGCCGCAATTTTGTCTTCCTACAATTCAAAATGCTGCATTACAGGGCTGGCTATACCAGATTTCTTAGTCGCCAGTCATATCATTCCTTGGAGTAAAAACGAACAAGAACGACTCAATCCGCGCAATGGTTTGTGCCTTAACTCCATACACGATCGTGCTTTTGATCGAGGCTTCATTACTGTCACAGCAGATTACACAATCAAGGTTTCCCGGTATCTTAATGACTGCGTAGATAAAACTGCGGTGCAGGATTTCTTTCTCAAACACGATAATTTGCGAATCAACCTCCCCGATAGATTTTTACCTGCACCAGAGTTTTTAGCCTTCCATGCTGAAAATATTTTCATTAAATGAGCGCCGAATAAACATGAGCGAAATAAACCCATCCGAAAGCATCACTAAAGCACGCTATCAAATTGACCTGCTCGAAATCCATCTTAAGCACGGGCAACACGTTGCCGTTGAAGAGTGTGCGCAACGCACACTCGGCGCGCTAGATGACATCGTTAGTTGGTGCGAAGCTCAAGGCAAGGTGCGCAATGACTAATCCGACACTAAGTAATGAGGCTCAAACATCGAAGATATTTAGTCGATACAATCCACACTTTGGCGACCATACCAATTTTATTTATAAAATCGCGGGGCATGTTTCGCCCGAATTGATAAGCGCAATTAACGCGATTGATACGCGCAGCAAAATCAAAGACCGTTTGGCGCAGATTCAAACTCACGATGGTCAACTGCAATTTTACAAAATCGAGAATGCGACTTTTGCCAATAATTTGACGCTGATAGATAGCCGCTTGCCTGCGCTACTCGCGGACATTTTGCAGGTGTTTTATAGCTCGTCGCATTCCACCCTGATTGATTTGCTCGATGACATTACCCAGCGTAATCCGCTCAATTTTGACCAGTCTGAACAGCATCCTTTTTACAGTTACAAAATCAAACGCTTCTTAACCGACATCGCGCTAGGCATGATGCCCGCGACGATGTGGACGGGCGAGCTGGAGGCAACAAGCGGTTATTTAGTGGTGAAAGAAGACGGCGATATTTTGGCGTATCACATTTACAACCGTAATTTTTTCGAGAACTATTTACTCAACAACACCAAGCTCGATACCGCGAGTAGCACTAGACATGACTTTGGAACTATCTATAGCGAGGCGGGCGAGCAATTTTTCAAACTCAATCTGCAAATTCGCTTTAAGCACTAAATAAATTCAATTATGGGCATAGCCAATCACAAGCGCATCGTCATTATTGCGGGGCCTAACGGCGCAGGAAAAACCACCTTTGCGCGTGAATTTTTGCCTAATGAAGCGGCGTGTCTAAACTTTGTTAATGCCGATTTAATTGCCGCTGGACTGTCGCCTTTTGCCCCCGAACAAGCGGCTTTTGCAGCGGGACGCATCATGCTAGCCAGCATCAAAAATCATGTTCGACGTGGCGAAAATTTTGCCTTAGAAACGACGCTGTCAGGTTTGATTTACACGCAAATGATTCCGCTTTGGCAGGCGGCTGGTTACGCCGTAAAACTGATTTTTCTGTCTTTGCCGAATGCGGAGCTAGCCGCACAACGGGTCGCAGCACGCGTCGCGCAAGGCGGTCACAACATTCCCTTAGCCACCATACAACGTCGCTTTGTCGCAGGTCGCCACAACCTCGCGCGCTATAAGTTATTGGTGAACCGATGGGAGCTGTATGATAATTCCGCCGCTCCACCCATTTTGTTAGACGAAGGAAGTTCAACATGACAATCCCGCATCGCCACGCCACAAGCTCCGAGTCACAAAAAACTCAACAAGCCTTGTTACGCGCCTCGGAAAAGGCTCGCTTACTTGCGGAGCAAACGGGTACGCCATTTATCGTGCGTCCCGCAGCCCCGGCTTCTAGCACTGCACCTAAACATAAATAAACTCTGCACTAGCCCCTTTATAAGCGCGCACCGTGCGCTTTCATCACTTAAAAATTACACCTTATGAGCGACATCGCAAACAAACAAACTGGCGCGGCCGCCAAGCAAACTGGCAAAGAAAAGACTGCGCGCAATCCCATCAAAATTATTCCCTTGCAAGAACGCTTGCGTAAGCCTGAATGGATACGCGTGAAAGCCGCCAGCGGCGCGGGATATGAGAACGTTAAATCGCTGTTGCGCGAACATAAGCTGCATACCGTGTGCGAAGAAGCGTCGTGCCCGAACATCGGCGAATGTTTTAGCAAAGGCACGGCGACCTTTATGATTTTGGGCGATGTGTGTACGCGCCGTTGTCCGTTTTGCGATGTGGCGCACGGCAAACCGCTGCCACCCGATGTGGATGAACCCGCTAATTTGGCGCGCTCTATTGGTTTGCTGAATCTCAAATATGTGGTCATCACCAGCGTCGATCGCGACGATTTACGCGATGGCGGTGCGCAGCATTTCAGCGACTGTTTAAGCGCGATACGCGTCAGCTCGCCTGCCACGCGCTTAGAAGTGTTAGTCCCCGATTTTCGCGGTCGTCTCGATGAGGCGTTGGATGCGATGGCGGCGAGCTTGCCCGACGTGCTCAATCACAATCTCGAAACCGTGCCGCGCTTATATAAGATGGCGCGCCCTGGGGCGGACTATGCGCATTCGCTAAAACTGCTCAAGGATTTCAAAGCGCGCTTTCCTAACATTCCGACTAAATCGGGCGTGATGTTGGGCTTAGGCGAAACCGACGAAGAAGTGTTGCAAGTGATGCGTGACCTGCGCGCGCACGATGTGAATATGCTCACCATCGGTCAATACTTACAACCATCCGATGGACATTTGCCCGTGCTGCGTTATGTACCGCTGGAAACTTTTACAATGTTTGAACAGGCGGCAAAAGCGATGGGCTTTGATCACGCCGCGTGTGGGCCGATGGTGCGTTCCAGTTATTTTGCCGATGAACAAGCGCATTTGGCGGGCGTGAAAATGTAACTGGAGTCGCACTGCGTGCCTGAGTGCGAAATCAAAGCGCGACGGAGTTGCCACTCACCACTTAGGCACATTAGTGCGACGCCATTCCCGACTTGCCAGTGTTTTTCCAAATAAATGCAAAATGCTTTTGACGCACTGAATAATTTATGTATAATCCGCGCCTTCGCAAAAACCGCACTCAGAGGTTGTTAATATGTACGCAGTCATTAAAACTGGTGGTAAGCAATACCGCGTTATCACTGGTGAAACACTTAAAGTAGAAATTCTCGCTGGCGACGTTGGCTCGGCTATCGTTCTGGACAAAGTCCTGATGGTATCTAACGGCGACAAGCTGTCTGTAGGCAAGCCTTTGTTGGTTGGCGCAACGGTTAAAGCAACAATTGTTTCGCACGGTCGTGCTGACAAAGTGACCATTTTCAAAATGCGTCGTCGTAAGCATTACCAAAAAAATCAAGGTCATCGTCAAAACTATACTGAAATCCGTATTGACGGCATTTCTGCTTAATTAGCTAAGGAGCAAAAAAATGGCATCAAAAAAAGGCGGCGGTAGTACCAGTAACGGTCGTGACTCGCACTCGAAACGATTGGGTGTTAAGCGTTACGGCGGCGAATTGATTAGCGCAGGTAGCATCATTATTCGCCAACGTGGCACGGAATTTCACCGTGGCGAAAACGTTGGTATGGGTAAAGATCACACGCTGTTTGCCAAAATTACGGGCAAAGTTGTGTTCGCTATCAAAGGCGCGCAAAAGCGTAGAACAGTTTCCATCGTCGCTGCGTAAGCTGCTTCTTTCGGAACAAAACAGCTCTATCTAAGCGATAGAGCTGTTTTTATTTGTGGGTATCTCTCAAAATCCAAATTTCGTCACAATACGGCGTTACTCACAAAAATTGCTCCTTACATATTTTGTATATGCCGCGTCGCAATTTTTCCTCGCGCCTTGTCTTGTTTAGGACTTTGAGTTTTTAGAGACACCCACTGGTACACAAAAAATGAAGTTTATTGACGAATCAAAAATCGAAGTCTTCGCAGGCAAAGGCGGTAATGGCATCGCCAGTTTTCGTCGTGAAAAATATATCGACAAGGGCGGTCCTGATGGCGGCGATGGCGGTCGCGGTGGCAGCGTGTGGGCGATGGCGGACAGCAATATCAATACGCTAGTGGATTATCGTTTTCAAAAAACGCATCGAGCCAAAAATGGCGAATCAGGTCGCGGCTCGGATTGCTACGGCAAGGGCGCGGACGATGTGGTGTTGCATATGCCAGTCGGCACGGTTATCACCGATTTGAATAGCGGCGAAGTGGTAGCAGATTTGCTACACGAAGGCGATAAGACTTTGCTCGCGCAAGGCGGCATCGGCGGCTTGGGCAACATTCATTTCAAATCCAGCACCAATCGCGCACCGCGTCAATGCACCGCTGGCACAGAAGGTGAAACGCGCGAGCTGCAATTGGAACTTAAAGTGCTGGCCGACGTAGGTCTATTGGGGATGCCGAACGCGGGCAAATCGACGTTCATTCGTTCGGTTTCAGCGGCCAAACCTAAAGTCGCTGATTATCCCTTCACCACCCTGCATCCCAATCTAGGCGTGGTGCGCGTGTCGCATGAGAAAAGTTTTGTCATCGCTGATATTCCAGGCTTGATTGAAGGTGCAGCGGAAGGCGCGGGCTTAGGTCATCAATTTTTACGCCACTTAGCGCGCACCCGTGTGTTGCTGCATTTGGTCGATTTAGCCCCGCTGTATGAAGGCACTGACCCCGTTAAAGAAGCGCGCGCGATTTTGAACGAGCTGAAAAAATACGACGAATCGTTGTACAACAAGCCACGTTGGTTGCTGCTGAATAAGTTGGACTTGCTGGAAAATCCCGACGAAAAAGTCGCGGCATTTCTCAAAGAATTCGACGACTACGATCGCTACTTCACCATCTCCGCGATTAACGGCGACGGCTGTAAAGAACTGACTTACGCCATCATGGAACACCTGCTGGTGATGCGTGAACAAGAAGCCGAAGCCGCCGCTGTTGCCGCGCAACAGGACGATGTGAGTACGTTGTAAAAATTCACGAGGATAAGAATATGCAAACGGCTCTTACTTCTTGCAAACGCATCGTCGTTAAAGTCGGCAGCAGTTTAGTTACCAACCAAGGCGCAGGGCTAGATTTGCACGCGCTGAGTAACTGGGCGCGACAGATTGCCAGTTTGAGTGCGAGCGGACACGAAGTCGTTTTAGTCTCGTCAGGCGCGATAGCGGAAGGGATGCAACGCTTAGGCTGGACGACGCGTCCCACGCTGATACATGAGCTGCAAGCTGCTGCGGCAGTGGGACAAATGGGCTTGGTGCAAGCCTATGAAAGCTGCTTCCGTCAGCATCAACTTCATGCTGCGCAAGTGCTGCTCACCCATGCGGATTTGGTTGATCGCGAGCGTTACCTGAACGCCCGCGCCACGCTGACCACGCTGTTGGGCTTAGGCGTGATTCCCATCATCAACGAAAACGACACCGTAGTGACCGACGAAATTAAATTCGGTGACAATGACACTTTGGGCGCGCTGGTGACCAACTTAATTGATGCTGACGCATTGATTATTTTGACCGACCAAGCGGGGCTTTACACCGCCGATCCACGCAAAGACGCAAGTGCTACTTTAGTGTCACAAGCGCAAGCGGGCGACACCAAACTAGAAGCCATGGCAGGCGGTGCAGGCAGCGCCATTGGACGCGGCGGGATGCTGACCAAAATCCTCGCAGCAAAACGTGCCGCGCGCAGCGGCGCACATACCGTGATTGCCTCAGGTCACGAGCGCGATGTGCTGCTGCGTTTATTGCAAGGTGAAGCTATCGGCACGTTGTTAGCTGCCCCTGCGCTCACATTAGCGGCGCGCAAACAATGGCTGGCGGATCACTTACAAGTCAAAGGCAGCGTGGTGTTAGATACGGGCGCGCTGGCCGCATTACGCGCAGGGAAAAGTTTATTGCCTATTGGCATCAGCAGCGTGAGCGGCGAATTTCAACGCGGTGCAGTGATTGCCTGCCTAGATGAACAAGGTCATGACATCGCACGCGGCTTAAGTAATTACAACGACCAAGAAGCTCGCCGCATTGCGCATCATGCCAGTAGCAACATCAGCAGCTTACTGGGCTACGGCGGCGATGCCGAACTGATCCATCGAGACAACCTCGTACTGTTATGAAATAACAGTACGAGGTTGCGGTGTAGGCTAACTTGTATAGCAAGTTATGCCGTAGCCACAATTTAGTGCTGTTGTAAGCAATATCAAGTTTTGGCGTAGGCTCACTGCCTACGCACACAAACGTAAAGGAAAAAACATGAAACGTATTGATGATGAATTTGCTTTCCAAGCGCGTGAATTAGACGAACAAATTTCTGGCATTTTAGGCGATCCGCCCAATCGCAAAAACTATCAGGCTATGGTCGCCGCTTTGTTTACGGAGTACTCGAAAAAAACCATCGTTGAAGATGTCAATCTGCTTAGCTTTGCTTTGGTTGATCAGCTCAACTTTATTAAACCCGACAAGCTGGTCGCGGCAGCAAAAAAATATGACGCGCCTCATCCTGATACCGTTGCAGCCTTCATCACTTGCACCGATGCGGCGTATCAAACGCTGCTAAATAATTTATTTGCCACGCATCCCGCACTGACGCGCAAAGCCGTGTTGGTCGCGTTCTTGCATAAAAATCAGAATGCTTGGTTGGCGCAAGAACGTGAGCCTGATGCAGAAGAGGCGGATGACGGCGAGGATGACGACGTAGAAGATAGCGATGGTCCATCCGCCGACGTGATTGATATGTTTGACGAGATGCCTGATCCACATGAGCACTAATTTTCCCGTCCTCCGCAAAGCCTTCAGCGAGCTAGTGGTCGCGGGTTCGACCGAGCGCGCTGAAGAGGCGTTTTCGCAGGCTATCGAAATTCATGGCGACCTTGCCATTGTCGAAGTGTTAACCGACTTAGAACCACAAATTACCTCGCTGCATTTAGGTGCGTTTGATGGCGGCAAACTGTCACTGGCGACCCTGCTCGTGCCGCCTAAAGCCTGGGCGGAAAGTCTGGCTTTTTTCGCCGCAAAATGGCGTGAAGATGACATCGACCACGAACCAGAAGTATTGGCGGAAGCCTTATTCGCGCATATCCACGGCGTGATTTTTGCCACCGATGATGTGGCGCGCCGCCGCGCCCTACTCAAAGCCTGTAGCAAAACGGATCACGGCATTGTGGCTTTGATGATTTTATTTTCCATGGCACCGCACGACATTTTAGAAACCGCCGACCACATCGACACCATGCAAAGCTATGTCACCGCTGGCAGCGAAAATGAGCACGATGTGGTGCCACTCGCAGTCGAGCTGTACCACGCCACACCAGACGGCTGGGAGCAAGTGTTGTACGGATTGTTTCCCAACTATTTGCACGATCCTGACGGCGTGCGCGAACAAGCGGCGATTGAAGACGAAGACGCGCCTGATGCACATCGCAACACCCAAGAGCTGCTCTATCAGTTACGCAAAATGGTGCCCACTTTCAGCACCACCCAACGCGTCAAAGCCAAGAAACATGCCAATCTCGGCGCAGATATTTTTTCTTAAGGGCGATCAATATGACTACCCAACTCGCCAGCCAAACGCAACAACTACCCTACTTAGTGCGCGCTATTCAAGCCATGAGCGCGCAGAAAAATGTCGCGGAAGAAGCCACCGAGCTGGCATTAGATTTGGCGGTCATTACCGCGCGCGTGGCAGCGAAGTTCACCAACAATCGCACCGCTGAAGGCATCTTGGAAGCAATGCGCTTAACGATGGGCTGCATCTCATTAAGTTTGGCATATGCACATTTGCAAGATGATGATGAGGCTGCCGCACAATTTTTAATCGCACATGGCGCGGAACGGGTGTTTCAGCAAGGCTTTCGCCTAATCAAAGAATTAGCCGAATTACCCGAAGTGGCGATGCTCACCGCCTACGATAAAGATCCGCAAGAACAAGCGCGGCAACTGCGTAGCACCTTCTTCAAATTTTGCGCCAGCGAAGCCAATAGCCATTGGTCTGGCGCGAAACTTTTTCAACGTGAGTTTGAGCAGCGCAGCGACATCGCACGACAACTCAATTGCGCACGATGGCTGCGCAAACAGCATTATTTAGGCGCAGTTAAAAATAGCGATATGGATGCCGACGGCGTAATTGCCATTGCCTTGATTTTTGCCATTGCAGGCAATGGCAAAGTAGTCGCAGAAGCTGGACAACATGACTTAGAAGCACTGCTCGCACGCACGCGCAAACAGCCTTTAGATATTGAAAGTGCCTGGCAAGATTTTTTAGCCGCCGCCCCCACCGACTACCAACATCTGCTTTACACCCGCATCACACAACTGCGTGACAGCCACATCATCAAACTTATCAGCGCACTGGCGAGCAAAACAAAAATCAGCAAAGCTGACATCGCCGAGTTGTTCCAAGAGCTACAGAATCACGGCGGTAATGAAGTGTTGGTGGATTACGACTAGACCTTCACACCATTAAACGCGAATACCGAACGCCATAATTCATAAGCCTCGGCTTCCGCATCCAACACAATGCGGTCGTTAAATTTCTGATCGTAATCCTTACGCAGTTGCGCATCCGACAATACTTCATAGGCTTTTTGTATCGCATTAAAACGTGCTTGCGCACCCTCGTCGCTGTTGCGATCAGGATGAAAACGCATCGCCATGGCGCGATAGCGTTTCTTAATTTCATCGGGTGTTGCGTTCGGTGCGATACCTAAAATGTTGTATAAATTTTCCATGCTCTTTCCTAATCTCCCACTGCATAAAATGGCGCAATAAGACTCAAGGTTTTATCGCCAATGTGATTTTCACTTTGCTTTAACGCCTTCATTAACTTGCCCATGTTGATGGGCTTGTGTAACACGCACCAAGGCGTTTGGGCGGCAGCCTGAATAAACTCAGCTTTAGTATCGCCGGTCATCATCACGGCACAAATTGGGCTATCAAACTGTGAGCTGAGTTGCTGTAAAAACGCGAGCCCTGTCAATTCGCCAGCCAGCATTTGATCGACGATGTAATACTGTTGTGGTAACACCTCTGCTAACGCTGCCTCAGCACTGTTAAAACAGCGCACCGAGCCACCCAATCCCTGCAAACACTGCTGTAACGCCTGAGCAATCAAAGCGTCATCTTCGACGATGCAAAACTGCTTATCGCGCGCCCACGTTTCATTCGACCAGTTTCCTGCCGGAGAGCTCACCGTATCGCGCAGCAAAGCGCGACGCTCTGACACGCTCGCGACGCTGAAACTCAGCACCGTGCCGCGCCCCAATACCGAGCGCAAAGTGAGATGCGTATCCAATAGTCGTGCCGCACGTTTCGCAATCGCCAAGCCCAAACCCAGCCCGCTGTTGCGATCTCGATGGGCATTGTCCACCTGATAAAACTCGTCAAATACTTGCCCAACATCGGCATGTGCAATCCCAACCCCTGTATCCCACACCTGAAACAACACCGTATTACCGCGAGCTCTAGCACTCACCAAAATGCCGCCGTGTTGAGTAAATTTCAGCGCGTTGCCAACTAAGTTTTGCAGCACTTGTTTGAGCAAATTTAAGTCGGTCTGCAACAATAATTTCTGCCGCAATGGAAAGTACAACTTAAAAGCCAGTTGTTGTTTATTTGCTTGCGCAGCAAAGGTTTGTTCTAGCCACAAAAAAATCTCACTTAAACTCACACAGCCTAACTCTGGATGAATGATGCCCGCCTCCAGTTTTGAGATGTTTAGCAAAGCATCTAGCAGATCGCTAAAATTTGCCATGGCACGATTTAACTGTTTAATAAGCTGGGCTTGCTGTCCATCTAACTGCGTCAATTTAAGTGCATCAATAAATAAATTGGCAGCGGCTAAGGGTTGACGTAAATCATGCCCAGCCGCCGCCAAAAAACGGGATTTTTCAGCGTTAGTTTGAAGCAACTCTAAGCGCGCGCGATGCAGCTCAGAAATATCGCGCCCAACCCCCAATACCGATAGCACTTCGCCTTGCTCATTGATTTCGGGCGTCAAGCGCATGTGTCCGCAGCAAGGCTGCCCCTGCTCATTATTCCAATGCAGCTCAAAGGTCACTTCTTGTTTAGTCACAAAAATCTGTTTGATTTGCTGCTCATAGCGCAGCGATTGTTCACCACCAGGATATTCGCTGGGACGCGTACCCAGCATTTTGGCAGGGCTGCCATAGGCTAAGTGCTGCGGGGCTGAATTGATATAAACGCGCCTACATTCACTATCGTAACGTGCAATTGCATCAGTCGATTGTTCGACCAACATTAACAATTCGTGCTCGCGCCACGCCCGTAATACCGTAGCAGACTGGTTATCGTTATCCAACATTACCCTCCTCACTAGCGGACTTCGCGCGCTGCGGTATCACCGTCAAATGCGCCTGCTGTGCAGCCGTGTTAAGCCCGCGCTCAATCAAATCAGGTGCTGTTTTTTCAACGTCACCCAGCGGAATATCATGCAACACCGCCGTCGCAAATGCGGACATGGTTTGATAATGGCTGTCACCGTCATGCAATATAGCTTTGGGCATAATCGCCTGAAAGTACGCCACCCCAGCACGCAGAGTCACCGCCAGCAAATACATTTTTTCGCCTGCTGAACAAATTTTTTCGTCGTACACCGCAAAAATTTGTGTATCACTTTCAGATAGTTTGAGTCGTGCTAACTCAACGGCAACTTGCTCAATAAAAGTTTGCGCACGATTAAGTTGCGGCGCGAGCGTGATGTGATATTTCCCTACCCGATGAATAATAACGGGAGTCTCTAAAATCACTGGGCGACCAGAGCGTATGGTGAGTATCACCAAAGTCACAATCATGCTAATTAAGAATAATTCTGCCATTGCTTTCGCCTTACTAAACCAACATTAAAAAAGGGGCTCGCGCCCCTGTGTTGCAATCGCAATTACGCTTTAATCGCCGCGAGGTTATGCGCTTCCATCCATTTTTTAATCCGATTTGCATCGCCTATGCGGGTGCGTTTTCCCCACGAATTAAGCAGCACAATAATCACGGGACGCTGGTTAATTTTTGCTTGCATCACCAAGCATCGCCCCGCTTCATTGATAAAGCCAGTCTTGCTTAAACCGATATTCCACGAGGCATTTTTCACCAACGGATTGGTGTTGGAAAAGCGCAACTCCCTACCATTCCAACCATCCACCGAAGCTGATGCCGTAGTGGTGTATTGATGAATCAAAGGATAACGCTGCGCAGCCGCAACCATCTTGGCTAAGTCTTGCGCGGTGGAAACGTTGTCACTATTCAACCCTGTTGGATCAAAAAATTTACTGTTGCTCATGCCGAGCTGACGCGCCTTGGCATTCATCGCCGCCACCGCAGCAACCATGCCGCCTGGGTAAGCGCGTGCCAAGGCAGACGCAGCGCGGTTTTCCGATGCCATCAGAGCCATTTGCAACATTTCGGCACGGGTAAAGGTCATGCCGATACGCAAGCGCGAACGCGTGCCTTTGAGGGTATCTAAATCTTCCATATCGACGCTTAATTCCGCCGTCATATCAGGCTTAGCATCCAACACCACCATGGCGGTCATCAGCTTGGTAATCGAAGCAATCGGGGCTTGCATATCAGCGTGTTTGTTATAAATCACTTGTCCCGTTTGCTCATCCACAATCAATGCGATGTTGGATTGCAAATTCGGTTGAGCGTGATGCGCATCGTTGTTGCTGAGTGCTTTGTGCGCTTTGTGATGGTGGGTCGCAGCGTGTGCCGCATGGTTGGTAACAGCCTGTCCTAACAACACCAAAATCCAGAGTATTTTTTTCATTTTGTTGCTCCTGCGACTTAATGCTGCGCAGCATACCGTAAAGTTAATATAAATCAATCATTAAGCCGATTTTGTTGCGCTTGTTTCTGAAGATTCCAAAGTTGCGCATATGCGCCGTTTTGCACCAACAACTGCTGATGCGTACCGCGTTCAATAATGCGTCCGTGGTTCATCACCAAAATTTGATTGGCATCCACAACCGTCGATAAACGATGTGCAATGATTAGTGTGGTGCGGTTTTGCGCGATGCTGGCAAGCTCGGCCTGAATGGCTTTTTCCGAATGCGAATCGAGTGCCGAAGTCGCTTCATCGAAAATTAAAATCGCGGGATTTTTCAAAATGGCGCGTGCGATTGCGACGCGTTGCTTCTCACCTCCCGACAATTTCAAGCCACGTTCGCCCACCATAGATTCGTAGCCCTGCGGCAAGGAGGCAACAAAATGATGGAGGTGTGCCGCCTGTGCCGCCGCAAGCACTTCTTCGCGCGTGGCATCGGGTTTGCCGTAGGCAATGTTGTAGTAAATCGTGTCGTTAAATAACACGGTGTCTTGCGGCACGATGCCAACAGCCTTGCGCAGACTGGCTTGTGTGACTTCGCGTATATCTTGTCCGTTGATTTTGATACTGCCAGAATTGACATCGTAAAAGCGGAACAACAAACGCGACAAGGTTGATTTCCCTGCGCCTGACGCGCCCACCACCGCCACGGTATGACCTTCAGGAATTTCAAAATCCACATCAAATAAAATTTGGCGGTCGTCTTGATAGGCAAAATTTACTTGCTCAAATTTCACGGCGGCACGCCCCACATTGAGCACTTTTGCATCAATGTTGTCGGCGATTTCTTCATGCTCGTCCATTAAGCGAAACATCTTTTCCATGTCGGCTAACGAGTTGCGAATTTCGCGATACACAAAACCTAAAAAATGCAGCGGCATATACAGTTGCAACATAAACACGTTCACTAAAACTAAGTCGCCCAAGGTCATTTTCCCTTGTGCCACTTCGTCTGCCGCCAACAACATCAAGGCAGTAATGCCGAGTGCGATGATGACGCTCTGCCCCGCGTTGAGCAGCGACAGCGACTCTTGATTGCGCACCGCCGCGCGCTCCCAATGCTCCATGTTGTGGTCGTAACGATTCGCTTCGTATTGCTCGTTGCCAAAATACTTGACCGTTTCGTAATTAAGCAAACTATCAATCGCGCGCGTATTGGCTTTGGAATCCAAATCGTTCATGGTGCGGCGCACCACCATGCGCCACTCG
>Ga0209824_10000124_pt1 | contig 54282 bp, 46 predicted proteins | sample VDWuncwatermetaG_FD_184124 | JGI IMG/M metagenome (GOLD analysis project Ga0209824, IMG submission 184124) | Wastewater microbial communities from Netherlands to study Microbial Dark Matter (Phase II) - VDW unchlorinated drinking water (SPAdes)... ...
CTCTCAGGAACGCTACCTGCTGAAGAACAACACCTACTCGGCCTCCAGCGCCCTGCTCGACGTGACCTGCGCCACCGGCAAGGCCTTCACCACGACCGGCCCCGTCTGGACCGCCGCCGCCACCGCGTACACGGCGACCCTGACGCGCATCGCGCCGGTTCCCGCGACCTACGGCGCCTATGTCGTGACCTACCGGGGCCCGGCCGGCCTTCTCAGCTGCAGCGTGGCCGCCTGCACCACGGACCTGCTGCCCTAGCTCAGCGCGTTCGCGAACGGATAGAAGCCGCGCGGGCCAGTTCCCGCGCGGCTTCTGCTTTGAGGGCAGGCTCCGCGCGTCCCAAGGCCTCCAGGTCCGCCGCCGCCGCCTCGTCGCCCGGAGCGACCAGGAGCCTGGCGGCCAGGTAGGGGAACGCCTCCTGGAAGCGTCCGCTCGCGAGCAAGGCGCTCCCGAGCTGGCCGTGGGCGGGGCTGAAGCCCGGATCGAGCGCGACCGCCCGGGTCCAGAACGCGACCGGCTCGCGCCAATGACGAACCTCGCTGCGCGCTCCCGCGGCCAGCGCCGCCGAGAGCACGCAGACCGCGGCGAGGCCGTACGCACCGCGGACCGCGGAGCCGGCGAGCAGGAACAACCCGACGCACCCCAGGTAGCCGTAGGCGAGATAGACGTAGACGGAGCCGTTCTGCGCGTTGAGGGCGGGCGGGAGCACGGCCGCGGCGAAGGCGGACCAGGCGAGCAGCAGCGCGGGCCGGCGGCGGCGAAGAGCCCAGAAGGCGGCCGTCGCGAGCGCCGCCAGGCCGAGCGCCGCCCATGCCGGCATGCCGAGCGCGTTCCCGTCGCCGTGCAGCGCGTAGGCCGCCAGATAATTCCCCGGCTTGAGCAGGGCCCACGGATACAGCCAGAGCGCACGCGCGGCCGCGTCTGGGGCAAACGAAGGAGCGTAAACTTCCCGACTCTTGGCCAGCATCGTCAGCGAGGCGGCGGCGACGGCGAGCACGAAAAACGGCGCCTTCTCCGCCCAGACGCGAACGCGCTCCCGGTCGAAGAGGTCCCCGGGGCGCGCCCGGAGCCTTCCCAACGGCCAGTAATCCAGGCCGACGAGCACGAGCGGAAGGCTGAGGCTCTTCCAACGGAACAGAAGGGACACGGCGAACAAGACAAACGTCGCCGCCAGCCGCTTCGGCGCGGCGCCGCCAAGGTAGACGAAAACGGCGAGCAGGAAGAACAGGGTCGACAGCATGTCGGGCAGTTCGATGGCCCAGGCGACGGTGTTGACCTGAAACGGATGCACGCAGAACAAGAGGGCGGCGGCGAAGGCCGCCGCCTCCGGCTTCGAATTACCCGCGAGCCGCAGCAGGCGCCGGCCCGCGGCGAACAGAGCGAGCGAGACGAGCCAATGCGCCGCGAGGTTCGCCGCGTGAAACGCCGCCGGATCGAGCCCGCGAAGAGTGAACACCGCGGCGAACGCCGCCCAGCCGAGCGGCATGTAGGTGGTCAGATAGGTCGAGGAGAACATCCAGAGAAGGCGCGCCGCGTCGAGGCCCCGAATGCCGGGGTTGTCGACGATCAGCGCGAAGTCGTCGAAGACGAAGCCGTGGCCGAGGATCGGCCCGAAGGCCGCGAAGGCCGCCGCGAGCAGGAGCCCGGCGACGAGGAGGTCGAGAAGCCGTCCGCGCGGAAGCCTCATGGTGAAAAAATTTACCATTTCGCGGCGGGCGTTGGAGGCGTCCGTTAAATGATAAATTCCGGCGGTGGATCGGTCACGCCGCGTATTGCTCGCGTCCCTGCTCGCTTGGGCGGCGGTTTTCGCGGTCTGGTCATTTTCCCTCTCGGGAGATTTTTTAAAAGACGACGAGAGCAATTTCCTCGCCAACCCCGTCGTGCGCTCGCCGAAGGATTGGGCGTCCTTCTTCTACCGTAAGAGCGCCAACAGCTTCGACCCCGAGCTGACGGTCGCCTACCGGCCGCTGGCGACCCTGTCCTATGCGGTCACGGAGCGGCTCGCCGGCTTCAACCCGTTCTTCTTCCATCTCACGGACGCCGCCGGACACGCGGCCAACGCGGCGCTCGTCCTGCTCATCGGCCTGGAATTGTGCGGCAGCCTGCCCGCGGCCGCGGCCGGCGCCGTCCTCTTCGCATTTCATCCCGCGCAGGCCGAGAGCGTGTCTTACGTGAGCGGCGCCCGCCCGTCCGTCTTCTCCTTGCTGTTCTGCCTGCTGGCGCTGCGGGCGCACCTCAAGGGCCGCCGCTCGAGAGCGCTGGCGCTCTTCGCCGCCGCGTCGCTCTTCAAGGAGAGCGCACTCGGCCTGCCGTTCGCCTTGGCCGCCTGGGAGTGGGTCCGCCCGCTCCGCGCGTCGCTCCGGGAGATCGCGCGCCGCACCGCGCCCTATTTCGCATACGCCGCCTTCTTCACCGTGCTGAGGTCCATCGTCCTCGTCCATACCACCGACAGCGGCCTCTACGGCGGCAGGCTGACGTCGCACCTCGGCTTCGCCCTCTCGGGGCTCGCCGTGCACGCGCGCTCGGCCCTATGGCCGTACGGCCAGCGCCTCTGCTACACCATGACCGACCCCGCCGACCGGGCGCTCATCGCGGCGGGCGCCCTGATCCTCGCCGCGCTCGTCCTCCTCTTCGCTCGCGGCCTGCACCGGCGCCGTCCCTGGATCCTGGGGCTCGCCTGGGCGGCGGCGTTCCTGCTGCCGGTCTCGAACTTCGTCATCCCGGTCTCCTCGCTCGCGGCCGACCGGTATCTGTACGCGTCCTTCGCCGGGCTCGCTTGGCTCGTCGCGTTCGCGGCCGCTCGCCTGCCCAAGCCCCGGGCGTGGGTTCCGGCCGCGGCGCTCGCCCTTTGGCTCGTGCCGCTGTGCATCGAAAGGCAATGGGATTGGCAGTCCGCCTTCACGATCGACCTCGCGGGGCACGCAACCGGAGAGGATGCCTGCACGAGCGCGATCCTGACGATCGACTATTTCAATTGGGGCATGGACGGGCGTGCGCGCGCCCTCGTGCGCGAGGGCCTCTCACGACGCCCCAACCCGACGACGCGCGCCTACCTCGAAACGGTGGACGGCCTGCTCAATCAGCGCCAAAAAAGACCGTAGGTCCATTGTCCGAAAATAGAGGGACTTAGGACCCTTCAGCGTTTACGCGCGCTTTCGTAAGATCGAGTCATGAACCATTTCCCGCTCCGCCGCGCCCTGTCCTCCGCCGTCTGCCTTTCCCTCATCCTCGCCTGCCCCGGCCTGGCTCCATACGCCGCCGCGCAGAGCATCCGCAGCGCGCCCGCCGCGTCCGCGACCTCCGCCGCGCCGGCGATGTCGCCGGCCTCCGCCCTGGGCGGAATGTCGTTCGCGATTCCGTCTCTCATGCCGTCCGCGCTCGGCCTGAATCCGACGCTCGGCGCTCCCGCGTCTCCCGCGCTCATGGCCGTCACGCCCGCCGCCGCCCTCGCCGTCGCGCCGCTCGCCGTCGCGCCGCTCACCGCCGCGGCCGTTCCCGCCGCCGCCCGTCCGGCCGGCCTGACCGCGACCGTTTCCGCCGCCGCCAAGGCGACCGCCGCCGCGCTCGAGAACGCGGGCCCGATCGCCAACGCCTCGCCCTCGTCCGCCAGCGGCGTCGGCCAGAAGCTCGAGGACATCCTGACCGGCGCGCCGTCCCTGCGCCGCGGCGCCGACCTCTCCGCCCCCGCCCTCGGCGAATGGTCGGCCCTCAACGAATCCCGCCAGCTCGCCCGCCCCGCCGGCGACTCGATCCGCGAATCCGCCGCCGCGACCGCGCAGGACGCCGCCGTTCCCGCGCCGCCCGCCGGGCAGACGCCCGAGCCCCGCGCGAAGGGGCCCTTCTGGCCGCGCCTTCTTTCCGCGGGCCTGGCGCTGGCCCCCGCCGTGTTCCTGGGCCTGCCCCTTCTCGCCGCCTCGGCCTACCTCGTCGGCGGCCTCGTGGTCGCGGCGAGCCTGACGCTCGCCGTCATGCCCTTTCTGAGCGAGTCTTCCTCCAAGGTCCTGCGCGCCGCCCCCGGCGTGACGCTCGCCGCCCTCGGCCTCGCCGGCGCCGGCGTCGCGTTGTCCCTCTCGATCGGCCTCGGCGTCGCCGTCGCCCCCGGCATGATCTGGACCGGCGCGTTCGCGCTCGTCGGCGGCTGGGCCCTGACTCGCTACGGCCTCGGCAAGAGCGAGGGCCGCTACGGCTCCTACGGTTCGATCGAAACACTTTCCGCCTTCTTCGGCGGACTGGCCGCCCTGACCGGCGTGGCCCTCGCCGCGTCCACGCCGCTCGGCTGGACCGCCTCCGCCTTGCTCTGGCTCTCCTATCCTTTGTCCGCCCTGCTCTGGTTCCACCTGCCCGGCTGGGTAGGCAAGGGCATGAGCGCCGCGTTTACGGGCGTGTGGCTCGCCGCGAAAGGCCTCTCGCGCGTGCTCACCGCGATCCACCGCGATACCGTCCTTTTCGACCGGCTGAAGAACTTCAGCGAGCGCCACTACAAGTCGTCCAAGTGGAACGCCGTCTGGCTCGCCGTGATGTGGACGCCGATCATGCTGGCCGAGGCCGCGATGTACGTCCTTTCCGGCATCGGCGGCTTGTACGTCGGCGCCGTCGCCGCGCCCGTGAACTTCCTGTGGGCCGCCTCCGCCAAGCTCTTCCCCGGCAGCCGCCTCCAGGTGCACTTCGCCGAGGCCGCGCGCCTCGTCTTCGACAACGTGCAGAACGGCAAGGTCGCGCGCTTCAACCCGCTCGAGGCCAAGCTGATCCCGCTCGCCAACGCGCCCAAGTTCTTCCTCAGCGCCCTGGGCTCGATCGGAATCCGCGCGCTCCAATTCGGCTGGGTGATCTACGCCGCCGTCGCGGCGCCGCTCCTGTCCCTCGCGGGCCTGATCCTCGCCTTCGGCCGCGTCCGGGCCTATGATCCCGCGCGCCACGACTATCGCTCGCTTCGCGTCAACCGCGACGACTCCCCCACGGAGAAGCCGACCGAGCCCACCGAGCCCGAGCCCGGCAACCCGTCCAAGGCGACGATCGCGCCCAAGCTGATCGCCGTGGCCCTGGCGCTCGTCCCGGCCTACTTCTTCGGCCTTCCGATCCTTGCGGGAGCCTCGTTCATCCAGATTCCTCTGTACCTGGCGCTCGTCATCCCGCTGGCCGCGACCCCCTTCCTCGGCAAGGCTCCTCTGTGGGTCAAGTCGCTCGCGGGCAAGGCCCTGTTCTACAACGGCCTCGTCCTCCTGTTCAACGGGAACGCGATCCTCGTCGGCCTGATCGCGGCGCTCGGCGGCTGGGGCTTCCAACGCTGGGTGAAGTCGACGAAGAAGGAAGGCGGAAGCTTCGATGAGGCCGAGCTCGGCGCGTTTTTCGGCGTCCTCGGCGCCTCCGCCGCCGTCGGCGCGGCCTGGGCGGGCTTCTTCGGCGGCTGGATCGGCTGGGGCACATTGGCCCTCGCCGCGGCCACAAGCCCGTTCCTCCTGATGCACCTGCCGTCTTGGGTCTGGTCCGGGGCGCGCGGCTTCCTCAAGTCCTTCGCGCGTTCGATGGAGAACTTCCACGACGTGGCGTCCTTCTGGAGCGAGGACACCAAGTTCCGCTCCAACCTCAAGCGCCACGCGTCCTACTGGCTCAAGAAGACGTACTGGAACGGCGTGTGGCTCTCCGCGATCTGGGTGCCGACCGGCCTGATCCAGCTCGCCGAGGGAATCCTCGCGATCGCGCTCGGCGCCGTCGTCGGTCTGCTCCGCTCGCCGTTCGCCTTCGCCGAGGCCGCTTACCGCAAGGCCAAGCCGGACTCCAAGCCCGCGCTGTTCTTCAAGGGCCTGCTCGACGGCTGGTCCGCGTCGTCCGACGGCTCGAAGAAGTTCTTCGACCGCCTCGTCTCGGGCCTCAAGCCCGCGATGGACGACGCGACGGCCGAAACCGGCCGCCCGACGCTGAAGGCCGCGGGCGCGTTCCTGCTCGCGCGCGTCGCCCAGGTTCTCTGGCTCATCGGAGTCCTGGCGATGGCCCTCTCAGGCGCCTCGTTCCTGTACGGGATCTACGCCGGCATCCGCGCCATGATCGCCGGCCCCGAGAAGCCCACAGAAGCATAGTTCCGTCTTAAACCGGTGTCAGGCCTGCCGTTGGACAGAAAATCTGTCCTAACGGCAGGCCTGACACCGTTTACGAGTGCTAAAATAGCGGCATCATGAAATTCCTGATCCTCGGCTCCGGCTTCCAAGGGCGCGCCTGCGCCTACGACATGCTCCGCAACCCCGCCGTGACCGAGGTCGCCCTGTGCGACATGTCCGAGGCCAACCTCGCCTCCGCCAAAAAGTTCCTGGCCAAGGTCTCGGGCGGCCGCGCCAAGTTCAAGCGCCTCGACGCCGGGAACCCGGCCGCGGTCAAGAAGGCGCTCAAGGGCTACAGCGCCCTGGTCTCCTGCGTGCCCTATTTCCTGAACCTCCCGTTGGCCAAGGCCGCGATCGCCGCGCGGGTGCATTACGTCGACCTCGGCGGCAACACCGAGATCGTCAAGAAGGAAATCGCCCTGCATCCTCTCGCCGTGAAGGCCGGCGTCAGCGTTCTGCCCGACAACGGCCTGGGCCCGGGGATGATCTCGACCTTGGCCGTTCACGCCATGTCGATGCTCGACACGGTCGATGAGGTTCTTATCCGGGACGGTGGCCTGCCGCAGAAGCCCGTCCCCCCGATGAACTACATGCTGACCTTCTCCGAGCACGGGCTCATCAATGAGTACGTCGCTCCGGCGACCGCGCTGAGGAACGGCAAGGTGGTCTCCATCCCCGGTCTTTCAGAAACCGAGATCATCGACCTGCCCACGCTCGGACGCTGCGAGGCCGCCCACGCCGCCGGCGGCCTCTCGACCATGGCCGAGACGTACGCCGGAAGAGTGAAGACGATGGACAACAAGCTGATCCGCTATCCGGGGCACATCGCGGTGATCAACGCGATGGCCGCCATGGGCTTTTTCGACGACAAGGCCCTCGAGGTGCGCAAGGGCGTGAAGGTCGCCCCGCGTGAGATCGCGGCCAAGCTTTTCCGCCGCCACTTCCACCGTCCCGGCGACGAGGACATGGTGGTCATCCACAACATCGTGCGCGGCCGGAAGGACGGCCGCCCCGCCGAGATCGTCCACAATCTCATCGACCTCGGCGACAAAGCAAACGGCATGACCGCGATGATGCGCACCACGGGCTGGCCCGCCTCGATCGTCGCCCAGATGGCCGCCGATGGGCGCGGGCGCATCAAGCCCGGCGCCTACCCCGTGGAGATCGGCGTGCCGGCCGAGCCTTTCATCGACGAGGCACGCAAGCGCGGCTTCAACCTGACGTGGAAGGTCCGGTGGCTCGACGCGCCCGCAGCCGACCCCGTCTCCTAGTCGCGGACGAAATCCAGCTTCAAGGTATCGCCGACCATTCCGCCGCAGGCATGGTAGTCCACGCACGACACGACGCCATAGACGGCGGAGCCCGCGATCTTCCCGTCGCGCCCCAGATCGAGGACGAGCACGGTGTTGTAGGAGCGGCCCTCCGCGTCGGCCGCCGATGACTCGAGGATGATCTCGGCGCGATATCCGTTCGGCGCGCGCCGGGCCGACAGGGGCTGCGCTTCGATACGGAAAAAGCGCGGCGGATTTCCGTAGGAGTATGCCATCTGCCCAAAACCGGAGGCCGTGGACATCGTTTTGTCCCCCGCGGAAAGGGCCATGCCCGCTCCATGGGCGATCAAATCTCCGTCACGATTCGAGCGAAGCTCGAGATCGATCGTATTCACGCAAACCGTGCGCGTCATATTGACCTCGTCCGCCTCGGTCCGCGCGCCGCGGGGTCGCTGCCAGCAGGCCATCAGCTTTTCAGATATGGTGAGCTTGTCGGGCCGGGCCGCGACGAACTCGACCTTCGTTTCGTCGTAACGGTCGAAGCATCGCTCCTGGGGGCAGGTCGTATACGCTTCCAGCGCGGCGGAGCCCGCCTCCATGCGGCCGGCATGGTCGAGGTTCATGTTCAGGATCACGAGCGCGTCTTCGCCGACGCGCGTGTCGGTGACGAAGATGTGGGCCGAGACGCGCCAGCCCGAGCCGGTTTTGCGGCCGAAGACGGCCGTCCGGTCGGCGAGGGGCAGGCTGAACGGCTTCGAACCGTTTTCTTTAACGCCGCCAGGATGCGCGGCCAGACCGAAAGCCGTCATACGCGCGCCCTCGATGCGGAGGCCGCCGGCGCCGTCGCGGGGCACCTCGAATTCGACGCGATCGACGCAGACGGTCAGCGGCATGCCGGTGAAATCGAGCCGCTCGTCCCACGCGCGGCGCCAGCACTTGTCTATATTAGCGGAGGTGCGCGCGGGCTGGGCAGCGACCGCGGTGCTGGCTTGGTCGAAGCCCCCCTCCAGGATCATCTGCGCGGAAGGGACTTGGGCCGTGGCGGAAGCGGCAAGCAGGGCAAAGAGCGAGGGAAGCAGTCGGCGCATCGGGGAAGACCTCCGGGAATGACGTCTGCCATCATTCTACCGTGAGCCCGCGAAACGCGGATTGTCGCAGGTCAAGTTTGCGTGAAATGCAGGCATAGGCCGGCGGACTCAGACGGCTTCGGGCCCAAAGACCCGAACGCCCCGGGTCACCGCCCTGGACGCTTCAGTCCTGACAGGGCCAGGATCGTCGCGCCGACCACGGTCCCGGCCACCGGGAACGGGACGCCCGCCGCGAGCGCTCCCGCCAGGGCCTTCGCGTGCGCGATGCGAGGCGCGTCGACGCGAGCCTGAATACGCCACACTCCCACGTAGGCCGCGGCGAAGGCCGCCAGAGACATCACGGCCATCGACACCGGGCCGAGCTGCCACTCGAGCCCGAAGCACAGCCAGTCGACGCCGAGGATGACGGCGCCGCTGGGAGGCTCGAAGAAGGAACGGCGGGGGGCGGGCGGCTCGCTCACGGTAGCGGGGGCTTGGAGCGCTCGGCCCGAGCCTCGAGGCGCTCCCGCTCATGGGCGAGCTGAAGCAAGGCGTCGCTCGCGGCCGAGCGCAGCTCCTCGTTCTGCGCCACCACGCGCTCGAGAGCGCGGGCCAGGTTGTCCATCACGACGTTGACCGACTTAACCGAGCGGGCGACCGCGGGATCGATGTCCTCGTCGAAACGGATGCCCCAGCCGCCGTTGGCCAGCTTCTCGAGCGCCAGGCGCACCTCGAGGCTGTTGACGCGCTCCTCGCGGCCGCGCACCCGCTCGGCCATCACCGCCGTGAAGAACGCCATCGCCTGGAAAAAGGCGAAGCGCAGGAGCAGGTTGGTCGTCGGCAGATCGGCTCCGACCTTGCCTTTCGACCAAAGCGCGGCGTAGAGCAGGCACGCGACGCCCCCGATCAGGAAGCTGTGCCACACCTTATTCATCAGCGCGGACATGAACATGATCAGGAAGAACATCAGGTACAGCTCGTCGTCGAAGCCTTCGCTGAAGTACATGAGGCAGGCCACGACGCCGATGTCCCAGAGAAAGGCGGACGCCTGCGCGAGCGACGAATTCAGGCGGCGATCGGCCGCCTTCCAGAGAACCAGGCTCGTGAACAGATGGAAGGCGGCGAGGGCGAAGGGCGCGAGCTCGAACAGATGCGCCTGCCGCTGGCTGTGCACCAGCATCGCCATCATGGAGAGGAAGAGCACGCCGCGAAAGGCGAAGGCCGTCGTCCGGTCATCGAGCGCGATGGCTCTCATGGGTCTAGGATAACCCGGCGAAGCCCTAAAGTAAAGGCCCCTGGGACCTTTGTTAATTTTACGTTTTATGCTTATTATTGCTCAGTAAAGCGGGACGTCATTGTCGATATCACGAGACCACGCGTCGATGCCCCCGGACAGGTTGATCGCGTCGAATCCGGCTTCGCGCAAGTGGTGCACGGCGTGAGCGGAGCGCATGCCATGGTGGCAAAGCACCACCAGCGGAAGGTCCTTCGGAAGTTCGGCCAGGCGGCCGGGCAGCTCCGGCAGGGGGATCAAGACCGCGCCCTCGATCCGGGCCGTCTCATGCTCCTCGGGCTGGCGAACGTCGAGCAGGACATGCGGCGTCTTATCGCGGCGCCAGGCCGCGTATTCGTTGACGGTCATGAGGCGATTCTAGTAAACTCGGCCCCATGAACAAGAACCTCTTCCCCCTCCTCGCCGTCGCCCTCGCCTTCACGTTCGCCGCGTGCGACAAGAAAACCGAGACGCCCGAATCCGCCGCCCCTGCCGCCGCCCCGGCAGCGACCATGCCGGCCGCCGCCGCGAACCCCGCCCTGCTCGCGCCCGAGAAGGCGAACGAAAAGGCTCCCGAGGTTTTCAAGGTCAAGCTCGCCACCACGAAGGGCGACATGATCGTCGAGGTGCACCGCGCCTGGTCGCCCAACGGAGCCGATCGCTTCTACAACCTGGTCAAGATCGGCTTCTACGATAACACCGCCTTCTTCCGGATCGTCAACGGATTCATGGCCCAGATCGGCATTCACGGCGATCCCGCGGTCAGCGCGAAATGGCGCCCGGCCACGATCCAGGACGATGCGCCCGCGGGGCAGTCGAACAAGCCCGGCTACGTGACCTTCGCCAAGACCGGGATGCCCAACAGCCGGACGACCCAGATCTTCTTCAACTTCGGCGACAACGCCGGGCTCGATCCGCAGGGCTTCACGCCCTTCGGCAAGGTCGTCGACGGCACGCCGGTGCTGGGCGCGCTCAACCTCGAGTACGGCGAGGCTCCCGACCAGGGCGCCATCCAGTCCTTGGGCAACGCCTACCTGAAGGAGAATTTCGCGCGGCTCGACTACATCAAGACCGCCCGCCTCGTTCCCTAAAAAAGCGCCGACAAAGGCCGCATGGAAGGCCCCGCCGGGAAAGCCCCGGCGGGGCCTTTTCATTGCTAAAATGACTCCTCTTATTAGCGAAATGACGAGACGCAGGGGATCCCGTGGACCACGATAAGGCGGACCGTCGGCAGCAGGAGCAGGACGCCAAAGACCTCCAGAAGATGGGCTACGCGCAGGAGCTGCTGCGCGACATGGGCGGCTTCTCGAACTTCGCCATCAGCTTTTCGATCATCTCGATCCTAACCGGCGCCACCCAGCTGTACGGCTACGGCCTCCAGCACGGCGGCCCGCTCCAGATGAGCGCCGGCTGGCTGCTCGTCTCGTTCTTCACCATGCTGGTCGCGCTCTCCATGGCCGAGCTCGCCTCCGCCTATCCGACCGCCGGAGCGCTGTACCACTGGTCTAGCTTTCTGGGCGGCCGCGCGATGGGCTGGTTCACCGCCTGCTTCAACACGATGGGCCAGTTCGCGATCCTAGCGGGGATCGACTGGGGCCTGGCCGCCTTCGTCATCGGCCTTCTGGGTTGGCCGGCGACGCCGCCGGTGACGATCGCCGTGTTCGCGACCCTCCTGTTCTCTCATGCGCTGCTCAATCACCTCGGCATCCGCGTCGTTTCCTGGCTCAACGATTTTTCCGCCTGGTACCACATCGCCGTCGTCTTCTTCATCCTGATCGTGCTCGGCATAAAAGGCTTCGCCCAGCCCGTGAGCTTCCTGTGGACGTTCAGCTCGACCGACGGCTATTCGCCGCGCTACAGCTTCGTCGTCGGCCTCCTGCTCGCGCAGTGGACCTTGACCGGCTACGACGCCTCGGCCCACGTGACCGAAGAAACCCACGACCCGCGCCGCAACGCGCCCTGGGGCATCTTCATCGCGGTCGCGGTCTCGATCGTGTTCGGATTCCTGATGCTCGCCGCGATCACCCTCTCGATCCCCGACCTGGCACAGGCGACGGCCTTCGGCGACGGCGCGCTGATCGAGGTGATGAAGCTGCGCCTGGGACCCACGCTCGGCTCGGCGCTCGTGTGGCTCGTCTGCGGCGCGATGTGGCTGTGCGGCTTGGGTGCCATGACCTCGGCCTCGCGCATGGTGTTCGCGTTCTCCCGCGACGGCGGCCTGCCCGCCCACGCGCTGTGGGCCAAGGTGAACAAGAAGTACCAGACCCCGGCCAACGCGATCTGGGGCCTGTTCGCCTTCGCCCTGCTGCTCGCCGTGTCCGTCAAGAATTACAGCGCCATCCTATCCATCGCCGTCATTTCTTTGTATCTGTCTTACGGGCTGCCGATCGCCTGCCGCCTGTACGCCCGCTGGACGGGCAAGGGCGGCGAGATCGGCCCCTGGCATCTCGGGCCGTTCAGCACGGCCGTCGGCGTCGTCGCGGTGCTGTGGATCGCCTTTATTTCCGTCGTCTTCGTCCTTCCGCCCAACGAGCAGGCGGGCTGGATGATGCTGAAGGTTCTCGGCGTCCTGCTCGGCATCTGGTTCTTCTGGTCCCGCGCCCATTTCAAGGGCCCGAAATATCACCTCTAGGAGTCAGCGATGAAAACCGCGGTCAAGCCTTCCGTGAAGACTTACGAGATGTTCATCAACGGCAAGTTCGTCAAGGCCAAGAACGGCGGCGTGCGCGAGATCGCCGATCCCGCGAGCGGCGAGCTCCTCGCCCTCGTGCCCGAGGCCGGCCGCGTCGACGTCAAGCTCGCGATCGACGCCGCGCGCAAGGCCTTCGACGAGGGCCCTTGGCGCAAGACCAGCGCGCAGGACCGCGGCAAGTTCCTGTTCAAGATCGGCGACCTGATCCGCGCGAACGCGAGCGCGCTCGCCGAGCTCGAAGTCCGCAATATGGGCAAGCCGCTGGCCGAAGCCGAGTACGATGTCGCCGACGCGGCCAACTGCTTCGAGTTCTACGGCGGCCTCGCCACCAAAATCCACGGCGAGACGATGTCGGTGCCGGCCAACTCGATGAGCTTCGTCGTGCGCGAGCCCGTCGGCGTCTGCGGCCAGATCATTCCGTGGAACTACCCGCTTCTGATGTCGGCCTGGAAGCTCGCCCCGGCGCTGGCCGCGGGCTGCACCGTGATCCTCAAGCCTTCCGAGCTCACCCCTCTCACCGCCCTCGAGCTCGCCAAGCTGATTTCGCAGGCCGGCCTGCCTCCCGGCGTCGTCAACATCGTCTCCGGCCCCGGCGCGGGCGCGGGCGAGGAATTAGCGGAGAGCCCCTTGGTGGACAAGGTCGCCTTCACGGGAGGCACCGTCACCGGCCGCAAGATCGCGACGGCGGCGACGGGCAACCTCAAGAAGGTCACGCTCGAGCTCGGCGGCAAGAACCCGAACATCGTGTTCGCCGACGCGGACTTCGAGTCCGCCGTGGACGGGGCGCTGTTCGCCGCGTTCGCCAACCAGGGAGAGGTTTGCTCCGCGGGCTCGCGCCTGCTCGTCGAGAAGAGCATCCGCCCGAAGTTCGTCGCGGCGATGCTCAAGAAGATCCCCCGCATCAAGCTCGGCCACGGCCTCGGCGCCGGGGTCAAGATGGGGCCGCTCGTGTCGTCGGCGCACCGCGACAAGGTCGAGGCCTACATCAAGGCCGGCATCCACGAGGGCGCCAAGCTCGTCTGCGGCGGCGGCCGCCCCAAGGGCGCCGAGTTCGCGAAGGGCAACTTCGTCGAACCCACCATCTTCGATGAGGTCAAGCCGACGATGCGCATCGCCCGCGAGGAGATCTTCGGGCCGGTTCTATCCGTCATCGATTTCAAGGACGAGGCGGACGCGATCCGCATCGCCAACGACTCCGAGTACGGCCTGGCCGCCGGCGTGTGGACGCTGAACGTCAACAAGGGCATCCGCGTCCTCAAGGAGCTGCGCGCGGGAATCACCTGGCTGAACACGTACCACCCGACCTTCAATGAAATGCCCTGGGGCGGCTATAAGCAGAGCGGCACCGGCCGCGAGCTCGGGCTTTACGGCATTCAGTCGTATCTCGAGACCAAGCAGATAAACATCAACTTGGATGAAGCTCCGCTTGGCTGGTATTAAGCTCAAGACGCAGATTCCCGGGCCGAAGAGCGTCGCGCTCATGACGCGGCGCAGGGCGGCCGTGGCGCGGGGGCCGTTCCATGGGACCCCGGTCTTTGTCGATCGCGCCGAAGGCGCGCTGATCACCGATGTGGATGGGAATATTCTCATCGACTTGGCTGCCGGGATCGGGGTCGTGAACACCGGCCATGCGCCGGCCAAGCTCGTCAAGGCGATCAAAGACCAGGCCGAACGATTGCTTCACGGCTCCTTCAACGTGACGCCCTACGAATCGTATGTCGCGCTCTGCGAGAAGCTCAACGCGCTGACGCCGGGCCAATTCGCCAAGAAATCGTTTCTCGCGAACAGCGGAGCGGAGGCGGTCGAGAACGCGATCAAGATCGCGAGGGCTCACACGGGACGGCCGGCCGTCATCGCCTTCGAGCACGCCTTCCATGGACGGACCTTCATGGCGATGACGCTGACGGCAAAAGAGAAGCCTTATAAGACCGGCTTCGCGCCGTTCAACAGCGACGTGCATCGGGCGCCGTTCCCTTACCCGTACCGGGGAACGAGCTCCGAAGCTGCCTTCGCCGCGTTTACCGGCTTGGCGGCGAAGGTCGGCAACGGCAATATTGCAGCGGTCATTATCGAGCCCGTCCTGGGAGAAGGAGGATTCATTCCGGCGCCGGCCGAGTTTTTGGCCAAGCTGAACGCGCACTGCGCCGAGCACGGCATCGTGCTTATCGCAGACGAAATCCAATCCGGCTTCGGGCGCACCGGAACCCTGTATGCGTCCGAGCAGCTCGGCTTCACCCCCGACCTTATTCTGTCCGCCAAAGGCCTGGGCGGAGGCCTTCCCATCTCAGCGGTAACGGGACGCGCGGAGATCATGGACGCCCCGATCGAGGGCGGCATCGGCGGGACCTTCGGAGGCAACCCCGTCGCCGTCGCCTCCGCCCTCGCCGTGCTCGAGTCCTTCGCGGACGGCGCTTTGCTCAAGCGCTCCCAAGAGCTGGGCCGGTCGGTGCGCGGGACCCTGCTCGCCTGGAAGGAGAAGCATCCCATCGTCGGCGACGTGCGCGGCCTCGGGCCGATGCTCGCCTTCGAACTCGTCAAGGATCGCGCGACGAAGGAGGCGAACCCCGACGCCGCCAAGGCCATGGTCAAGTTCTGCTATGAGCGGGGCGTCGTGATCATGACCGCCGGGACTTACGGCAACTGCGTGCGACTGCTGTTCCCGCTCGTGATCACCGACGAGCAATTGGCCGAAGCCTTCGAGGTCCTCGAAGCCGGTCTAAAAATAGGAGCTTGAACGATGGCCACCGCAGCCTTCACGAAGAAATTCACGGATCACACGAACGCCCGGGGCTATCAGTTCGAATTCCATTGCGACGCGTGCGGCGCCGGCTTCCAGTCGCGCGTCATCTCCAGCTCGATGAGCCTCGAGGCAGGCCTGCTCGGCGCCGCCGAGAGCCTGCTCGCCGGGGCCGGCTTCAAGGACACCCTGCTCGACCGGAACCGGGAGCACGCCTTCTCCGTCGCGGTCACCGAGATGAAGCCGAAGTTCCACCAGCGCCCGGACGGCCAATGGGTCTGCCCCACCTGCCGCAGCGCGCCGCCCGCCCCTTAGCTACTTCTTCAGGGGCTGGGCGAGCGTGACCTTCTCCATCTTGACGGGCGTGCGCGGGCGATCGGACCCGTCCCGCGGAGAGGCGCCGATCTTGACGACGATCTCCTGACCCTCGACGACCTGGCCGAAGATCGCGTGACGGTTGTCGAGATGGGGCGTCGCGCCGAGCGTGATGAAGAATTGAGAGCCGCCGGTGTCGGGTCCGGCGTTCGCCATCGACAAAATGCCGGCCTTGCTGTGCTTGAGCTTGGGGCTGAACTCGTCGAGAATCGTCCAGCCGGGGCCGCCGCGGCCCGTGCCCGTCGGATCGCCGGTCTGCACCATGAAGCCGGGGATCACGCGGTGGAAGAGGACGCCGTCGTAGTAGCCCTTCTCCACCAGCTTGAGGAAGTTGGCGACGGTATCCGGCGCCTCCTTCGGGAACAGCTCCACGGCGATCTTGCCGAGCGTGGATTCGATGACGACGACGGGATTGTCGGTCTTATAGGGCCGGTCGGCCATGATTAGCTCCTTTTGAAACAGCGACGGCAGCGGGCCTCGTACTTGTCGGAGGCGCCCACCTCGACGACCTTCTTTCCGCCGGACAGGCGCTGGGAACGATTCGCGGGGTTGCCGCACAGCATGCAGATCGCGAGGTTCTTCGTGACGAACTCGGACAGCGCCATCAGGCGCGCGGTCGTCTCGAAGGGCTCCCCGCGGAAGTCCTGATCGAGGCCCGCGACGATGACGCGCCGGCCCTCGTCGGCCAGCTTTTCGCAGACGGCGATGATCTCGGCGTCGAAGAACTGGACCTCATCGATGCCGACGACCTGGGTGTCCGCGTCGATCTTCTCAAGGATGTCCTTCGCGCGGGCGACGGCGATCGAGGGCGTCTTGACCAGATCGTGCGAAACGATGTGGTCCTTGGCGTAACGAACGTCGAGCGCCGAGTTGAAGACCTGGACCTTCTGCCGCGCGATCTGGGCCAGGCGCAAGCGGCGGATGAGCTCCTGAGTCTTGCCGGAGAACATCGAGCCGACGACGATCTCCATCCAGCCGCCGTGGCTCCAGGACATGGGCGCGGCGGGGCGGTGGCCGTTTCGCGGGACGGCTTTCCTGCTCATTTCTTGTAGGCCTTCTTCACGTAGGCGCGGTAGCCGCCCGCGACCTTGAGGGGCCGCCACCATGTCTCGTGATTCATGTACCAGGCGATGGTCTGCGCCAGGCCGCGCTCGAAGTCGTACTCGTGCTTAAAACCCAGGCGCTTAAGCTTGGCGCAGTCGAGGGCGTAGCGACGGTCGTGGCCCTTGCGGTCCTCGACGCGAACGACCAATCCCCCGGGCTTTTTCATCAGCCGCAGAACCTTCTGGATAAGCTCCTTGTTTTGGCAGGTGTACGAGCCGCCGATGTTGTACACCTCGCCGAGCGCTCCCTTTTCAAGGACCGTCAAAATCGCCCGCGCGTGATCCCGCACGTGCAGCCAGTCGCGGACCTGCTTGCCGTCGCCGTACTGCGGGAAGGGCTTGTCCTCCATGAAATTCGTGATCATGAGGGGCAGCGCCTTCTCGGGATACTGGAAAGGGCCGTAATTGTTCGACGCGCGCGTCGTGAGCACCGGCGCCTTGTGGGTCACGAAATAGGAGCGCACCAGAAGATCCGACGCCGCCTTCGACGCCGCGTAAGGGCTGTTCGGCTCGAGGTGGTCGCCCTCCTTCGAAAAGCCCTTCGGGATGGAGCCGTAAACTTCGTCCGTGGACACATGCAGGAAGCGCCGGACCTTATGGCGCAGCGCCGCGTCGAGCAGGACCTGCGTGCCGAGGATGTTGGTTTTCAGGAACGCGCCCGCGTCGAGAATCGAGCGGTCCACGTGAGTCTCCGCGGCGAAATGGACGACGAAATCGCAGCCATTCATGGCGGCGTCCACGGCCTTGGCGTCGCAGATGTCCTTTTTGACGGTGAGGACCTTCAGGCCGTCCAGGTTGGCGGGATTTCCCGCGTAGGTCTGCTTGTCGAGATTGACGATCTTCCACGCCGGACGCGCCTTGACGAGATGCCTGATGAAGTTCGAACCGATGAAGCCGAGTCCGCCCGTGACGAGGACCTTCACGGCTTGCGTCCGTGCTTCTTCGGGAAGTATTCGTTCACGAAGTAATTCCAGGTGTCCCGAAGGCCGTCCTCGAATCCTCGCACCGGCTTATAGCCGAGCTCGCGCCGGATTTTGCGGTTGTCGGCCCAGGTGCGGCGGACATCGCCGCCGCGCATCGGGTGATGGCGGCGCCGGAGCTTGCGTCCGATGAGCTTTTCGATGCCGCTCACGACATCGAGCAGGCTGTAGGTCTCCGAGTTGGCGACGTTGTAGACCTCGCCGGAGGTCGACCTCGGCCCTTTCGCGGCGAGGATATTGGCGCGCACGACGTTGGCGACGAAGGTGAAGTCGCGGGACTGCTTGCCGTCCCAGTGCACGTCGAGCGGGACGCCGAGATAGGCCTGCTCCATGAACTTGGGAATCACGGCCGAGTACATCGACTCGGGATCCTGACGCGGGCCGAAGACGTTGAAGTAGCGCAGGGAAACGGTCTCGAGGCCGAAGGACTTCGCGAACACGATCGCGTAGTGCTCGGCGGCGAGCTTGGAGACCGCGTAGGGCGACATCGGCTGGGGACGCATATCCTCGCGCTGCGGGAATACCTTGCAGTTGCCGTAGGCCGAGCTCGACGAGGCGTACACGAAGCGCTTCACCTTCGCGTCGCGGGCGGCGATGAGCATATTGAGCGTGCCGGTGACGTTGGCCTCGTTCGACGGGATCGGACGGTCCATGGACTTGGGCACGGAGCGGATCGCGGCCTGGTGCAGGACATAGGTGACGCCCTTGCAGGCCCTCTCGCAGTCCTTGAGGCGGGTGATGTCGCCCTTTTGGAATTCGAACTTGCCGCCGATGGCCGCGAGCTTCGCGCGCGTACCGGTCGAGAGATTGTCGATGACGCGCACGCGCTCGCCGCGGCGCACGAGCTCGGAGGCGATATGAGAGCCGATGAAGCCGGCGCCGCCGGTGACCAGCCAGAGGGGTTTAGCCATGTGAAAACCATCTTAGCATTTCGCAGTTTGGCGGATGTTTGGTTGTCCCCAGCCGGGCGCCCTGCTACCATAAGGACATGGAGCTCCCCGCACTCGGCGGCGGGGGGCTCCTCTCGATTTAGGGTCGGAGGTCGTCCTGGGTGGCGCGCTCGGGGAACAGCTCGGTCTCCCAATCGCGGCGCGGGGCCTGCTTCGGGTCGAAGGTGCCGAACTTGAAGTCGACGCGGATCGAGGCCTCGCCGACGCCGCCCGGCCGGAAACGGCCGGCGACCTTGGTGTAGAAGTCGTGCCAGCGCTTGGTCCAGGAGAATTCCTTCTCGAAGATGCGCCAGCCGTGCAGGCCGCCGATGCCGCGGGAGCTCTCCGCCTGGCCGCGGACGCCGAAGGCGAGGCGCCAGGTCGGGCTCGAGGGCGCGACGGCGAAATCGAAGCTCGCCACGTACTTGCGCGAATCGGCCGCGTTCCAAGAGAATCCCCCGCCGACCGCCGCCCCTTCCTCGTCTCCCCACCGGGCGTCCATGATCGCCGCTTGGTTGCCCTCGTCGAGCGCGTAGGAGTCGCGCACGGTCAGGTTCAGGCGCGAGGTCGGCGCCCAGCTGGCGTCGGCGGTGATGGGCTGGACCCGCCGGCGGAAGCCGATGGCACGGTCGCGGAAGGTGCGGAAATCGTAGCCGGTGGAGAGGCGCGCGTACATCCGCGGCGCGGGAATGATCACGTCGGTCAGCGTGAGGAGGTTCTCCTCGATGCCGTTGTCGATCGCGGCGCGGTCCTGCTGGAAGCGCCCCGGCAGCAGGCGCTCGCGATAGGACTGCGTCGCGTCGATGCCGCCGATCGGAGTGTCGAAGCGCAGGGTGGCCGCCGCCGAGGGGCGGCCGATGACGGCGTCGAAGTTGGCGACCGTGGCTCCGGCGACGGAAAACTGATCGAAGCGGTTGTAGTAGGTCTCCACGAAGCCGAGCTTCGGCGTAAGGCTCACCCCGCGCGCCACGGCGAACGTGCGCGTCCCCTCCCAGCCGCCGCCGACCGTCTTTTCGATGTAGGGGCGGCCGCGCGCGAAGGTGTTGTCGGCGAAGCCGTTCAGCGTGTTGAGCCAGGGCAAGCGGCCGAAGCGAAGCGGCTGGCTGATGACGTCGAGGCGCGGGTAGCTTTCGGAGGTTTTGAGGAACTTGCGGCGATCCTCGGCCGCCGTGTCGAGCCGGGAGTAGGAGAGGCGCGCGGTCGCCTGCGCGAAGCGGTGCGTGAGGGCGCCGCCGTTGACGAGCTCGGGCGTGACGCGGAAGGAATTTCCGCGCGAATAGTTATTGTTGAAGTCCGAATCGGACTGAAGCTGCAGCCGGCCCTGGAAGGACGCCGAGGAGTACAGCGCATGATACTGCTGGCCGAGGACGGCCCAACGGCGGTCGCCCGTCGAGGTTTCCTTGATCGTATAGCCGAACAAGGCTCCCCGAGAATTCTCGCCGTCGCGGCGATGCAGCTCGCCGCCGAGGCCCGCGCCCTGCTTGAGATAATAGTCGGCGTAGAGCTTGCTGTACACCGTGTCGCCGTGGTCCGTCGTCAGCGTGTTCTTAAGGAACGGTCCGTTGCGGTTGTCGAGCCCGGGCTGGCTCTTCCAGCGCAGGTAATGCCGCGGGGAAAGGGTTTTGTACAGGAACGGAAGGTAGAATACCGGCACATCGCCGAGATAAAACAGCACGTTGCGCGCGATCATGTGCTTCTTCGGCTTGACCGTGATGCTCGAAGCTCGAAAGTGATAGTGCGGCGGCGTGCGGCCGCAGCTCGTGAAGTCGCCGCCCAGGTAGTCCAGGCGCCTGTTTTCGCCGACCTTGGCCTCCTTCGCGCGGATGCGCCAGTCGGCATGGCCCGCGCTCGTGCGCTGCAGGCGGCCGGTATGCTTGACGAAGTCGAACTGGCCCGACTCGCCGTACACGGCGGAGATTCCGTCCTCGACGAGAAGCGGGCCTTCGGAGCGGCCGCGGCGCTGCTCGGTGTCGATCCACAGCTCCTCGCCCTTCACGGTCCAGGTGGATTCGACGAGGGTCACTCGTCCGCGCAGATGCACCTGCTGTCGGTCCGCGTCGAACTCGACCAGATCGGCGGCATAATCGAGGCGCGGGCCGGGCGGCGGCTCGGGCAGGGCGTAGTCCTCGGCGCGCGCGGCTCCCGTCAGAGCCAGGATCAGGAGCGCGGCCCGGATCAACCGCGCCGCTCCCGGGACAGCATGGCCGCGCCCACGACGCCCCAATCGCGCGCGACGGGAGCCGCCAGCGCGACCTTCTTGAAGGGCTCCCGGAACGGCTGCGCCGCGAACACGCGGCGAATCGGATCGAGCACGAGTCCGCCCGCGCGCGCCACGCCGCCGAGGATCAGGATCGCGTCGGGATTGAGCACCAGGATCAGGCTCGCGAGGCCCTGGCCAAGACGCGTGCCGACCTCGTCCCAGACCTTCAAGGCGCCGCGGTCGCCGGCCGACGCCGCATCGGCGACGGCCTTCGGCGTCAGCGGCGACGGGGGGCGGCGCATGCGCGCGCGCGCCAGGCGCAGGATGCCGCGGGTGCCGGCGTACGCCTCGAGGCAGCCGCGGCGGCCGCAATGGCACCGCGGTCCGTCGAGCTCGAGAGTCATGTGGCCGATCTCGCCCGCGGAGCCGGTGGCGCCGCGATGCAGGCGGCCGCCGATGACGAGTCCGCCGCCCACGCCGGTGCCGAGGGTGATGCCCACGACGGTGTCGCCGCGGCCTTTCAATGCGACTTTGTAGCCGCCCCAGACGGCGACGTTGGCGTCGTTGTCTGCTACGACATTGACGTTCAGCGCCTTTTTGAACGCCGCTTTAAACGAAAAACCGGTCCAGCCCTTTAAATTCGGAACGAACAGAAGAGTCCCGGTCTTCGCATCCACGCCCCCCGCCAAGCCCAACCCGACGGACCCGTACGACCAATCCTTCACGATCGCCGCCGCGCGGCGGACGAAATTTTTCGGACCCTGGGAGGGAATGGTCGCGATTTGGACCGAGCGGACGATCTGGCCTTTCGGATCGACCAAGCCGATTTTGGTGAATGTTCCGCCGACATCGATGCCGACGGCCAGATTTTTCATTTCAACACCTTCAACGCGGCGCCGGCAAGATAAAGAGAACCCGCGCAGACGGCGACCCGCGGCGCGCGCTTATCCCTGCGCCACATTCTGATCGCCGTAGCGGCATCTTTCTCGATCGTAATCCGAGCCTTCGGCGCGACGCGGCGGACGACGGCGGACAGCTCGATAGGCTCGAGCGCGCGCGGGCTCGGCGGGCGCACGAGGACCGCGTCGCGGAGGAACGGCGCCAACGGCCCGATCACCCCGGCCGTATCCTTGTCCTTCATGATGCCGAGAATCCAGCGAGCGGGCTTGCGCGAGAACGGCGAGGCCTTCCAGGTTGCCGCCAGCGCGCGCGCGGCCTCCGGATTGTGCCCCCCGTCTACGACGAGCGTCTTTCGTCCGAGCCGGATCGGCTCAAACCGCCCGTGCCATTCCACGCGGGCCAACCCGCGCGTCCACGCGGCCTCGGAAACCGCGAGGCCCGAGGCCTCGATCGCGGCGCGCGCCAGCGCCGCGTTGGCCCCCTGGCGGGAGCCGAGCAAGGACAGCGAGTAGTCCCGGCCCGAAGGCGCGCGCAGGACCTGGCGGCCCCGAGCCCAGTCGGTCCGGACGGTCCGCCAAGGCCGGCGCACCACGACGGGCCGGCCGCGCAGCGGCGCGCGGCGCAAGACCGGCAGGTCGGCGCGCACGGCGGGCCGGCCCGCCTTGAAGATGCCGGTCTTCTGGCGCGCGATCTCGGCCAAGGTCGTCCCGAGGAAGGCCTGATGGTCGTAGTCGATCGAGGTCACGATCGCCGCGAGCGGCGAGGGCACGACGTTCGTCGCGTCGAGACGTCCGCCGAGGCCGGTCTCGAGCACCATCACGCCGCATTTCGCGTCCGCGAAATGCTGAAAGGCGACCGAGGTCAGAAGCTCGAAGTAGGTGAGCCTCTTCTTCTTGTCCGCGGCGAGAGCGCGGGTCAGCAGCCGCGCGAACTCCCGCTCGGAGATTAATCGTCCGTCGACCGAGATCCGCTCCCGCACCGAGCCCAGGTGCGGCGACACGTACAGGCCGGTCCGGTAGCCCGCCGCGGTCAGCACCGAGGCGAGCATCGCGCAGGTCGAGCCCTTGCCGTTCGTTCCGGCGACGTGGAAAGCGGGAACCTTCAGGTGAGGATCGCCGAGCTTCGCGAGATGCGCCCGCACGCGGCCCAGGCCCAGCACGATTTTCGTCTCCTGGCGCTCCTCGAGGACCGCGAGCGCGGCGGCGAAGGTCATTTCTGCCGCTCGAGGCGGGCGCCGGCTCCGCGGAGCTTGCGCTCCACCGTCTCGTAGCCGCGGTCGATGTGGTAAACGCGCGCGATCGTGGTTTTCCCCTTGGCCGCGAGGCCGGCGACCAGCAAGGCCGCGCCCGCGCGGATGTCCGAAGCCATGATCGGCGCGCCCGACAAGCGCTCCTGCCCCGCGACGACGGCGGTGCGGCCCGACACCGCGATCTGAGCGCCCATGCGCCCGAGCTCCGCGGCATGCAGAAACCTATTCTCGAAGACCGTCTCCGTCACCTTCGCGAAGCCGACGCACAAGGTCATCAAGGACATCCACGGAGCCTGCAGGTCCGTCGGGAAGCCCGGATGCGGCTTCGTGACGATCGCCACGGCCTTCGGCCGGCGCTCCATCGTCAGCTCGATCCAGTTTTTTCCGGTCTTGACCTTCGCCCCCGTCTTCTTCAGAGCCGACAGGACCGCCGTCAGGTGCGAGGCCTCCGCGCCGAGAAGCCTCACGCGTCCGCGCGCGGCGGCGGCGGCCAAAAGGAAGGTGCCGGCCTCGATGCGGTCCGGGATCACGCGGTGGCGGGCTCCGTTCAGCTTGTCTTTGCCCTCGATCGTCACCGTCGCCGTGCCGGCGCCGTGGACCTTCGCTCCGAGCCGAGACAAAAATCTGCCGAGGTCCTCCATCTCCGGCTCCCGCGCGGCGTTCTTGATCGTCGTTTTTCCCGTCGTCGCGGCCGCGGCCATCATCAAATTCTGCGTCGCGCCGACGCTCGGAAAGCGGAGCTTAATCGTCACCGCGTTCAGCTTCGGCGCGGACATGATAATGTCGCCCTGGTCGGCGATGCGGCGCGCGCCCATGGCCTCGAAGCCCTTGAGATGGATGTCGATCGGGCGCAGGCCGATCGCGCAGCCGCCGGGAATCGGCACGCGCACCAGGCCGAAGCGGGCGAGGAGAGGGCCGGCGGCCAGCACCGAGGCGCGCATCTGCTTGACGATGTCGTACGGCGCCTGCGTCTTGAGCGAGCCCGTGGAAAGCACCTTCACCGTCGAGCCCTCGACGACGACCTTCTTGCCGAGGCTTTCGAGCAGGCGGAAAGTGGTGCGAAGGTCACGCAAGGTCGAGGGGACGTTCTCGATCACGCACGTCTCGTCGGTCAGCAGGGTCGCGATGAGGATCGGCAGCGCGGCGTTCTTGGCGCCGCTGACCTTGATCGTCCCGCGCAAGGGTTTTCCACCTTCGATGACGAGCTTATCCATGGGGAGATGAATTTACCATTTTTCACCATGACGGCTTACGCCTTCGCGCTGAGAACATTAGGATGAAAAAATAAGCGCTTTCAACAGCGCGGCACGGGAGGTCTGACCCCGGGCGGACCCCGGGCTAGGCGGGAAGCGCGCCGATCGCGAAGCGATCGAGGCCCTGCGCGTCCTTCTTGATATGGACGCCCTGCAGCCCCGAGGAGGCGAACAGCTTGGACACGGCCGGCCCTTGCTTGGAGCCGATTTCCATGGCGAGGATGCCGCCCGGCTTGAGCATCTTGGGAGCCATGGCGGTGATCGCGCGGATCGCGTCGAGGCCGTCCTTGCCGCCGTCGAGGGCCATGCGCGGCTCCTTGAGCACCTCGGGCTCGAGATCGTCGAGCTCCTTGGTCGGGATGTAGGGCGGGTTGGTGACCATCAGGTCGGCCCAGCCGCGCAAGCCCTGCTTGTCGGAGAACAAGTCTTCCCTAATGAAACGGATCTGATTGCCGACGTGGTGGGCGATCGCGTTGCGCTGGGCGAGCTCGAGGGCCTGCGGGGACAGGTCCGTCGCGAAGATCGTCGCCGACGGCAGCAGCTGGGCCAAGGCGATCGCGATGCAGCCCGTTCCGGTTCCGATCTCGAGAATTTTAGGCGCTTTCGCGCCGGCCATTTTAATCAGGCGCTCGCACTCGATGACGAGCTCCTCGGTCTCCGGCCGCGGCACGAGCGAGTCGCGCGTCACGCGGATGTTGATGCCGAGGAATGGCTGGTGGCCGATGATGTAGGCCAGAGGAATGCGCTTGCCGCGCCACTTGATCCAATCGAGATACTGATGCGTCTCCTTGGCCGTGAGCAATCGCGCGCCCTGCGTGACCGCGGTCAGGCGTCCGACGGCGAGCATCTCGGCCATCAGGAACTCGGCATTGGCCTTGGGCTCGGGAACGCCGCGATCGGTGAGATAGGACTCGCCTTTCTTCAGGCACTCCGCGACGGTCATTTGGATTCCGCCATCAAGAGGCGGCGCTGCTCGTCGCGCAGGGCCTCGAACACGGGACCGAGCTCTCCTTCCATGATCGAGGACAGATTGTGCCAGGAGCGCTCGAGACGGTGATCGGTCACGCGCGACTGCGGGAAGTTGTAGGTGCGGATCTTCTCCGAGCGGTCGCCGGTGCCGACCTGGGACTTGCGCTGGGAGGCGTTGGCCGCCGCGGCCTTGATGCGCTCGGCGTCGGCCAGCATCGCGTACAGGCGCTTCATCGCCTTGTCGCGGTTGCGGCCCTGGGAGCGCTCCTCCTGGCACTCGACGATGAAGCCGGTCGGAAGATGGGTGATGCGCACCGCGGTCTCGACCTTGTTCACGTTCTGTCCGCCGGCGCCGCCGGCTCGGTAGGTGTCGACCTTGAGCTCGTCGGGGCGGATGACGATCTCGGCGGACTCCTCGACCTCGGGCATCACGGCGACGGTGACCGTCGAGGTGTGGATGCGGCCCGCGGCCTCGGTGGCCGGCACGCGCTGGACGCGGTGCACGCCGCCCTCGTACCGGAGCCAGGAATAAACGTCTTTGCCGGAAACGAATATCACGGCCCCTTTGACGCCCTTGCCGTTGGTGGACAGCTCCTGCGTCTCCACCGCCCAGCGCTTGGTCTCGCAGAAGCGCATATACGCGCGCAGCAGCTCTCCGGCGAACAATCCCGCCTCGTCGCCGCCCGCGCCCGCTCGGATCTCGAGGTAGCAGCTCTTCGAATCGTTGGGATCCTTGGGGAGGAGGTCGGTCGCGATGTCCGTGGAGAGCGCGTTCCACCGCTCCTCGAGCTTCGGGCGCTCCTCGTCGGCCATGGCCTTCATGTCCGGATCGGCCTCCATCGCCTTGAGGCCCTCGAGCTCGCCCTCGACGCGCAGCAGCTCGCGCACCTTGGCCATCATCGGCGCCAGCTGGGAGTGGCGCACGGCCAGCTCCTTGAGCTCGGCGGCCGACAGCCCCCCCGCCGCGAGCTTGCCTTCGAGCTCGCGGTAGTCGTTGTCCAGCTTGGCGATTTTAGGGTCCATGGTTGTTCAGGAATGAAAAGGGGTGTAATAAAAGAAGCGGACCCCGGCCGAGTTGGCCGGGGTCCGTTTCGGAGCGAGACCGCTAGTCCTTCTTGGCGGGCTTTTCCTTCTTCGGTCCGGCGGGCTTCTTCGCGTCCTTGTCTTCCTTCTTCACGGCGGTGGAGAGAACCTTATCGCGCTTGGCCGTATGGCCGACGTGGACGAGGCGCTTGGCCTGCGTCTTCGCGACCTTGCGCTCGGCGGTCTTGCCCTCGGTGGAGACGAAGCGCTTCTTGAAGCGGTCGATGCGGCCCGCGGTGTCCATGACCTTCTGCTGGCCCGTGTAGAACGGGTGCGAGAGGGCGGAGATGTCGAGCTTGACCATCGGGTAGGTCTTGCCGTCTTCCCAGACGACGGTGTCCTTGGCGATGACGGCGGAGCGGGTCAGGAAGCCTTTGTTGGCGGAGACATCCTGGAACACGACGGTGCGATAGAGGGGGTGGAGGTTTTTCTTCATTGCCCGTTTATTATAGCAAAAATCAGTCGCCTTTGACGGCGAATTTTCCGGAGCCATGGCAGGCCATGAAGAGGAACAGGAAGCAGTAAACGACGGCCAATTCGCCGTGGTTGGCGGCCGGGAAGAAATTAGAATTAAACTGGAATTTCCAGTGGAATTGTATGTAGGCGACGGCCATGGTGCCGCTCGACAGGAAGGCCGCTTCGCGCGTCTTGAAGCCGACTGCGATCATCAGGCCGCAGACGAACTCGATGAGGCCGCCGACGCCTATCTGGGAGAGAAGGGCGGGCCGCTCGGGCGACAGGAACAGCTTCTGGGCGCCGTGGAAGGCGAACATCCAGCCCGACATGAAGCGCAGGGCGGCGTAGGCGGGCTCGGCGAAGACGCGAAGTTTGTCCATGGCGGTGATTATGCCGCATCGGCGGCCTTCCCGGCAACTGCTCCCGGGAACAGTCGCCGTCAGCCGAGACGCTCGAGCAATTCCCGAGCGCGCGCCGCGAGCGTCGTCCGCTCTTCCTGGATCATCGCCTTCAGCTCCAACTCATGCAGGCCCGCGCGGCGTGCCGCCGCCGCGAGCAGGGCCCGCTCCGAATCCTCGATGTGGCCGTCGGCCAGGCTCATGCGGATCAAGCCGCGGAGCAGCGATCCGCCCGCGCCGTCCAGCGGAGCGTAAGGCAGGCGACCGGCTCGCGCTTCCTCGACGACTTTTTCGACTTCCTCGGCGCCCAGGCCGCGACGCCGGGCGTAGGCGACGAGATACACGAGCTCTCGATGATGCACGATCCCATCGGCCGCGAGGCAGAACGCCAGCGCCGCGACCGCCTCGGCGGGCGCGATGTCGTCGCCCCACTCGGTGCCGGGCAGAACGCCGGGCGCCGCCTCCTGGGGACGCTTCCACTCCCCGAACGGGACGATCTCGGACAAGGCCCAGCCGCGGCTGCCGTCGTCGAGCGTGAGGGCGCAGTACGCGCACTTCTCGGCGTCGGCCCGCTCGGGCGCCGCGCCGCAGCCGGGGCAGCGCGTCGCGCTGAGCCCGGCCTTCCGGTCGCTGACCAGCCCCGCGCGGCGGCGGAAGATCATCGTGTCGGTGTTCCGCTCGCCGCCGCTCTCCCAGCGCAGCTGCACGTGCGCCCGCTCGAAATCGCCGGCGGAGTCGAAGGCGGCCGTCTCGGCCGCGCCGAGCAGAACGCCTTGCGGGCGGGCGTCAAGCCTGCGCCAGAACGCGACGGCGGCCCGGTCCTCGAGCGACTCGAGGCTGAGGCCGGGATCCCGCTCTCGCGCCGCCGCCCAGCCGGTGACCTCGCGGCCCGGATCCGGAAAGCGCCACTCCCAGGGCACGGTGTTCTTCACGACGACCCAGTCGTGCTCGCCGGAGTTGATCCAGGTCTTGCAGGCGGAGCAGGTGACGGCGTCCGTGATCGACACGGGCGCGCCGCAGGAGGGGCAGAAGCCTTCGATCGCCCCCGGCGAGGCGAGGGTTTTCGCCGTGGGCCGGCGGAGGAAGGTCCAGATCTCCTCGAAGACCTCCTCCCGCCCGTCGAGAATCTTCCCGGTCGCTGCGTCGACGCGCGCGCGCACGGCGGAGACCTTGAAGCGCACGGACGCCGAGTCGTAATCCCGGCCGGAGCCGTAGCCGAGCAAGGCCGACTCCCGCACGACCGTCTCGCGAAGGTAGTCGCGCACGCCGGACGCCCGCTGCCGCTCGATCTCGCGGTAGAGCCGTTCGTGCATCCCGTCCGAGAGGAACGCGCGCGCGGACGCGAGGTCGTGCCGGCTCCACGCGTCCGAGACGCGCAGGAAGGCGGCCTCGGCCCGGCGCAGGAACGCCCCCTCGTCGTAGCCGGGGTCGCGGGCCACCAGCTCCTTGCGCGCGATCGCCCAGCGCAGCGCGACCTGGGCCTCGCGCCCTTTGCCGATGACGACGGCGTCGCGCTTCTCGGCCCGGGCGCGCAGATGCACCCACAGCCAATAGGCGACGCAGACGGCCAGCAGCCCGAGATGGACGGCGAACTCGGGGCTATGGAAGTAGGCCGATATTTTCTCCGCGAGCGCCTTGTCGCCGAAGGGATCGGGGCCGAAATCGAAGCCGAGCTCGCGCAAAGTCAGCCGCTCCTCGGCCATGGCTCAGAGCCGGGTCAGGAAGGAAACGAGGCGCTCGTTGAAAGCCGCCGGATTTTCGGCGTTGGAGAAATGGCCGGCGTCGGGGATGATGTGGAGCTCCGCGCCCGGGATGCGGGAGCGCATCGCCTCGGACAGCGGCAGCGGCGTGATCTTGTCCTGCGACCCGACGAGCACCGCCGTCGGGGCCGTGATCTTCGAGAGCCCGGGGACGGCGTCGGGGCGCGCGGCCAGGGCGGCGAGCGCGGCCATCACGGCCTCGGGCGAGGCCTTCGAGGCGACGCCCTTGAGGAAATCCAGGGTCTTCGGATTGAAGACGGCGTCCTTCAGGAACGGGCCGAGAAACGCGTCCACTCCGTTCTTGCGCACGAAGTCGATGGCGGCCGCGCGCTTGGCCTTGTTCTCGTTGGCGTCGGGCTCGGCGCGGGTGTCGCACAGGACGAGGCCCGCGACGCGTTCCGGAGCCGCGGCCGCGATCTGGAGCGCGACGTAGCCGCCCATCGAGAGGCCGACGAAGACCGCCTTGCCTTCGAAGGACCCGAGGACGTCGGCGGCGGCGTGCTCGACGAGCCACGGCGCGACGAGCGGAGCCGCGCCGAAGCCGCGCAGGTCGGGGGTCAGCACGCTGTAGGCCTTTAGCGCCTCGCGCTGCGGCTCCCACATCGCCCCGGACATCGGGAAGGCGTGGAGCAGGACGACCTTCATCAGCGTTTACCGATCTTCGAGGTCGGATTGACGGCCTTGCCGTTCTTGTCGCGAACCTCGAAATGAAGATGCGGCCCCGTCGAGATGCCGGTCGAGCCGACCCTGCCGATCATGGTTTTTCCGCGCTGGACCATGTCGCCGACGCGCACCATCGTCTTCGACATGTGGCCGTAGCGCGTGGTCTCGCCGTTGTTGTGCTTGATGATGACGATCTGCCCATAGCCCTCGTTCCAGCCGGCCTCGATGACGCGGCCGGAGCGGGCCGGATAGATCGGCGTGCCATAGGGCTTAGGAATGTCGAGGCCGTCGTGCATGCGGCGGCGCTTGAGCACCGGGTGGTAGCGCGAGCCGAAGGCCGAGGAGATGCGCGGCCGCGCCTGGGACTCGAACGGAAACCGGTAGGTGTCGAAGTTGACCCGGATGCCGGGAAGGAGCACGCGATCTCCGCGCTCGAACTCGAAGGCCTCGAGCAAAGCGATGCCGGGATAGCTGTTGGCCCGGACGACGAGCTCCTTGAAATTGCGCCGCTCCTCGGAGCCGGACTTGAACTTCGCCACGATCGCGTCGAGCGTCTCCGAATCCTTGCGCACCTCGTACAGCAGGCCGTCGCCGTTGAACACGGTCATGCGCATGCCGGTGTACATCAGCACGAACTCGTTGTTGTTCGTGGCCTGGAACGCCTGCAAGGTCGATCCGTAACTCTTGGCCAGATTCCCGATCCAGGGCTCCCCCCGCTGCACGCGGTGCTCCGCGTATATGAGGCGGCGCGATTTAGCCAGCACCTCGGGACGCGGCTCCTCGGGGCCCGGCGGCGTGAGCACGGAGAAGCGCTGGAACACGGCGGCGTCCGGCGAACCGGACGCGATGACCGCGGCCGCGACGGGCGCGGCGAGAGCCAGCAGAAGGGCGACGGCCTTCATCAGCCGACCATGTTGGACAGCTCCATGGATTTGAGAAATTCCTTGTTCGACTTCGTCGAGAGAATTTTCTCGCGGAGCAGGTCCATCGCCTCGACGGAGGCCAGCGGGGCGAGGACCTTGCGGAGAATCCAGATCTTGTTCAGCTCGTCCTCGGTCATCAGCAGCTCCTCCTTTCTCGTGCCCGTGCGATTGATCTCGATGGCCGGGAACATGCGGCGGTCGGCGAGCTTGCGGTCGAGGTAGGCCTCGGAGTTGCCGGTGCCCTTGAACTCCTCGAAGATAACCTCGTCCATGCGCGACCCCGTCTCGATGAGCGCGGTGGCGAGGATCGTGAGCGAGCCGCCCTCCTCGACGTTGCGCGCGGCGCCGAGGAACCGCTTCGGGCGCTGCAGAGAAGTCGCTTCAAGGCCGCCGGACAGCACGCGGCCCGATGACGGGGTGCAGGTGTTGTAGGCGCGCGCGAGGCGCGTGATCGAGTCGAGCAGGATGACGACGTCCTTGCCCAGCTCGACCATGCGCTTGGCCTTCTCCAGGACCATCTCGGAGACCTGGACGTGGCGCTCGGCGGGCTCGTCGAAGGTGGAGGCGATGACCTCGCCCTTGATGGTGCGCTTGCACTCGGTGACCTCTTCCGGACGCTCGTCGATGAGGAGGACGAGGATGACCGTGCCGGGATGGTTCTTGGCGATCGCGTTGGCGATCTTGCCGAGGATGATGGTCTTGCCGGTCTTGGGCGGCGCGACGATGAGCCCGCGCTGGCCCTTGCCGATGGGGCAGATCAGGTCGAGCAGGCGTCCGATGACCTCCTCGCGCGTGGTTTCGAGCGTATACTTCGCGTTCGGGTGCAGCGGCGTGAGATTGTCGAAGAGCGGGCGGTCCTTGATCGTCTCGGCTTCGATGCCGTTGATCTTCTTGACCTGCAGCAAGGCGAAGAAGCGTTCGCCGTCCTTGGGCGGGCGCACGAACCCCGCGACGGTGTCGCAGCGGCGCAGGCCGAACTTCTTGATCTGGGAAGGCGACATGTAGATGTCGTCCGGCCCGGGAAGGTAGGAGTAGTCGGGCGAGCGCAGGAAGCCGAACCCGTCGGGGAGGATCTCGAGGACGCCCTCGTCGTAGATCATGCCGTTGGCCTTGAGCTGGCCCTCGACGATCTTGGCGATCAGCTCCTGCTTTTTCAGGCCGCTGACGCCCTCGAGCTTGAGCTCCTTGGCGATCGCGTTGAGCTCGGCCATCGTTTTCTTGGCGAGCTCCGAGGTCTCGAGCGGCTTGAGCGCCGCCGCGGCCGCGGCCGTCGGAACGGCGGGCTTGGGGGTTTCAGTCATAGGCTTAGTGGTGGTTTCCATGAGACGATCCTCGGTGAAGAAGTGAGATACCTAGGTAATACTCTTGAATCTTATTTTCCAGCGCGACGAAATCAGCGTCGTTGTGTATAGACACATCGGCCATGCTCTTCTTTCTTTCCAACGGCATCTGGGCTCCCATTCGCCGCCGCGCTTCCTTCGAGTCCAAGCCGTCCCGCTTGATTATCCGTTGGAGCTGTTTTTGCGGTTTACACGCGATCACCATCGTCGCGTCGAAATTCTTCTGCAATTTCTTCTCAAACAGAAGCGGAACATCCACGACGACGATTCCCTTCAACCTACCCACCAGCTCATTCATTTCTTTCAGAATCAACGGATGGGTCGCCCGCTCCAGGCCCAATCTCGCGCGCTTGTCGCTGAAGATCACCCGGCCGAGGAGCGCGCGGTCGATCGTGCCGTCGCCCTTCAGGATGCATTTGCCGAAATTTTTGACGATGGCCTTATAGCCCTTTCTTCCCGGCTTCGCCTGCTCCTTGGCGATCTGATCCAGGCTCACCGTCGCGGCGCCAAGGGCCTCGAACGCCCTCAGCGCGCTCGATTTCCCCGTCCCGATGCCGCCGGTGAGGCCGACGACGAATCGCTTCGGCGTCACGACGGCTTGTTCCGTTCGGAATACCGGTGCATGATCCCGCGCTCGTCGTCGGTCAGCGACTCCAGGCCGTCGGACAAAATCTTATCGAGGATGCGGTCCACCTGGGCCATGTCCGCGTCCGGCGAAGACGCCTTCGGCTTCGACGCGCGGCGGGGCACCGGCCGGGGCGCGGGCTCGTCCTCCTCGGGCTCGGCGCGCGACGCGCGCCGCCACAGCGCCTTGAGCTGAATTTTGGCCACCCACCACCAGCGGATATAAAGGTAGCCGGTGAGCATGCCGCCGAGGTGCGCGAAACGCGCGACCCCGGGGGTGGAGCCCGTGGCACCGGCGAAAAACTCGATCGCGCCGAACAGCAGCGCCATGTGCGCGGCCTTGATCGGAATCAGGAAGTAGAGATAGACGACGGCGTCCGGATACAGCATCGCGAAGGCCACCAGCAGCCCGTAGACGGAGCCGGACGCGCCGATCACCGGAATGGAGGAGTGCGGGGCCATCGCCAGATGCGCGGCGGCCGCCCCCAGGCCGCACAGAAAGTAATACTTCAGGAAGTCTCGCTCGCCCCACTGGGACTCGACGGGCATGCCGAACATCCAAAGCGCGAAAAGGTTGAAGACGAGATGCCAGATGTTGCCGTGGAGGAAGAGGTAGGTGAACGGCTGCCAGATCCAGCGTTGAAAAAGCGCCTGCTGCGGCACCAGGCCGAACAGGTTGTGCAGATCCGGCACGATCAAGCCGGCGAGAAAGCCCACGACGTTCGCGATCATGAGCGCGCGTATGGCTGGAGGCAGGTTGCGGAAGTCGACGGGATCGTGGCGGAATATGCGCGTCACTTGAGTTTCTCCATGTCCTGCCAGTTCGGCCCGATCTTGACCTCGGCGACGACGGGCACGCGCAGCTTGATCGCGTCTTCCATCACGCCTTTGACCCATTTTCCGAACGCATGGGCCTCGCCTTTCTCGACTTCGAAGACCAATTCGTCATGCACCTGCAGGAGCATCACGGCGTCTTTTTTTCCCTTGGCCAGCTCCTTGGCGATGTTGATCATCGCGAGCTTGATGATGTCGGCGGAGCCGCCCTGGATGGGCGTGTTGCGCGCGGCGCGTTCGGTGAACTGACGGACGGAGGCGTTCTTGGCCGAAAGCTCGGGCAGCCAGCGCACCCGGCCGAGCAAGGTGCGCACGCAGCCGTCGGCCTTGGCCTGGGCCAGGTTCTTCTCGACCCAGGCCGACACGCCCGGGTAGCGCACGAGGTAGTTCTTGATGTAGGTCGAGGCTTCCTGCTGGGAGATGCCGAGCTGGTTCGACAGGCCGAAGGCGGTCTGTCCGTAGACGATGCCGAAGTTGATGGCCTTGGCGGCGCGGCGCTGATCGGTCGTGATCGTCTTAGGATCGACGTGGAAGATCTCGGCCGCGGTCCTCAGATGAATATCCTCGCCCTTCTCGAAGGATTCCATCAAGGTCGCGTCCTGCGACTCGTGCGCGAGCACGCGCAGGTCGATCTGAGAGTAGTCGGCGGAGACGAGCGCCTTGCCCTTGGGCGCGATGAAGGCGCGGCGGATGCGGCGGCCGGCCTCGGTGCGGATCGGGATGTTCTGCAGGTTGGGGTCGAGGCTCGACAGGCGGCCGGTGACGCTGCCGGTCTGGTCGAAGGTCGTGTGCACGCGCTTCGTCGCCGCATCCATGCGCTCGAGCAGGGCCCGGACGTAGGTGGACTCGAGCTTGGCGATCTCGCGGTACTCGAGAATCTTGCCGGGCAGGGCATGCTGGGCCGCCAGGGCCTGGAGAGTCTCTTCGTCGGTCGAGCGCCCGCCCTTGGCGGTCTTATGCAGGACCGGAAGATTGAGCTTGTCGAAGAGAACCTCGCCCAATTGCTTTGGGGATTGGGCGTTGAGCGGGGCGCCGGCGAGGGCGTCGATCTCCTTCTGAAGGCCTTTGAGGGCCTTGAGGAATTCGACGGACAATTCGCGAAGATATTCATCATCAACGAGAATTCCGGCCCGCTCCATGGACAGGAGCACCGACGACAAAGGCATCTCGACGTTTTCGAAGAGGTCGTGCACCTTGACGTCCTTCATCTTCGCGATGACGGCGTCGCGGCCCGAGCAAAGAGCCGCGCGCGCCACAACCGCCGCCTCGGCGTCGCCGTCCTTCGGATCCTTCGCGTTGCCGGGATCGAGGCAGTAGGCGGCGAGCTTGTAGTCGAAATCGGGGCTATTCAGCTCGACGCCGCAGGTGTCGAGGGCGCGTCGCGCTCCCTTGAGATCCCAGCCGCATTTGAGCGCGCTGCCCGCGAGCGCAGCGAGCGCGGCTTTCTCTTTGAGCTGGTGCTCATCGAGAACGGCCACCTTGCCGTTCTCAAGGCCTAGGCCGACGCGCACGCGCGAAACGGACAAAAGCTCGCCTTCACCGGCGGCGTCTGGGACGGCTACGACGATTATTGCTTTCGCCTTAGCGAGGTCCCTCGCGATAGACCGGAACTCGACTTTTTCAACGGCAAGGGCGGGCGTAGGCGCAGGCCCCTTCACCGAGGGCCCCGGCGAGGCCGGCATGCCTGCGGCGCGCGGCGGCAGGGGGGCGCCGAGATCACGGGCAAGCGTTCTGAATTCAAATTTTTCGAGGCCTGACGCGAGGACCATGGGGTCGGGATCTTTAACCTTGCAGTCCTCGACGCTCGCGTCGAGCGGGACCTTTTCATCAAGCGCTATGAGCGACAACGCCAAATCGGCGGTTTTCTCTCCATCGATGAGGGCCTGGGCGACCTTCGGGGTCAGACCTTTATCCCCCTTCTTCGCCGCGGCGATCGCACCCTTGAACGAGCCATAAGCCTTGAGGAGCTTCACCGCGCCAACGGGCCCCACGCCCTTCAACCCGGGCACGTTGTCCGACGAATCCCCGACGATCGCCAAATAATCCCGAACCGACGCGGCGGTTATTCCGAATTTTTCTTCGATCTGCGGCTCATCCATCCAAGCGTCCCTGGAGACGTTGAACACCCGGATGCCCGGCCCCACGAGCTGAAGCGCGTCCTTATCGCCGGTCACGAGCACGACATCCCAGCCTTCCTTGACGCCCTTGCGGGCCATGGTGGCCATAATATCGTCGGCCTCATAGCCGACCTTTTCGATGCAGTGGAACCCCAACGCCTCGGTCAGAGGCTTCGCCTGCCCCAGCTGCGTGATCAAATCCCCGTCTATCTCCTTGCGAGTCGCTTTGTACTTGTCGTACAGCTTGTCTCGAAAGGTCGGCCCGGGCGTGTCGAAGCAGACGGCGATGCCCTCGGGCTTGTCGCGCTTGAGGATCTGGATCAAGGTCCGCGCGAAGCCGTACAGCGCCCCCACCGGCTCGCCCTTGGAGTTCGTCAGGGGCGGCATGGCGTGGTACGCCCTATGGAGGTAGGCGTGGGCGTCGATCAGGTAAAGGCGGGGTTTCATCGACGGAAGGAACGGCTAGGGGACGGCTGTTAGGCGAGGAGACCGTCGAGCAGCTTCTTGATGTCGGCCTTGGACTGCACGCCGACGCGCTGCTCGACCATCTTTCCGCCTTTGAAGAACAAAATCGTGGGAATGGCCGAGATGCGGAAGCGGCCGGGGGCGTTGGGATGATCGTCGGTGTTGAGCTTGCCGACCTTGACCTTGCCCGCGTACTCCTTGGCGATCTCCTCGATGATCGGGGTCAGCATCCGGCACGGACCGCACCAGGGGGCCCAGAAATCCACCAAAACGGGCTGGGCGGACTCGAGAACTTCCTTGTCGAAGGTGTCGTCAGTGAGCTGGATTTCGGCCATCTGAGGGGTCTCCTGGGGGGAACGTCTGCTACCTTTTCATGATAGCAGGACTCGGAAATGGTGTCAAGCCGTCGGACGCCGCCGCCGGAGCAAGTCCTCGAAGCCCGCGCCGGCCAGCATCAGCACGATGATCATCAGGGGCACGCGGTAGCGGATCGGCGCCTGGCTGACCGAGAACGCCGCGGTCACCGACAGGAGCATCGGCACGAAGAACCACCGCACCCACGGGTCGCGACGCTTGACCCAGAGGCCGAACAGCGCGAGGGGCACCAACCAGCCGTCCGAGCCCAGGGCGGTCAGGGCCACGACCAGGTAGCTGTGCGTGTAGACGCGGTTGTGCGGAACCAGGCGCCAGAGCTTGACCCCGTGTTCGGCCATCGTCGCGACGAACTTCACGGGATGGGCCAGGAAGTAATCCTTCACCGCCGCGGAGTAAGCCTTGTGCAGGGCGATCTCGCCCGTATTCCGGTTGACGGCCAGGAAGACGGGGTCCGCGTTGAGCCGGCGCGTCTGCTCCTCGGAGCCCAGGATCTCGTATGGGATCGTCATGCCGATGTACATCTCGCCTCCCACGTTCGTGGAAAACGGGATGACCTCGCGGAAGACCGTCCAGTTGCGCCACGCCCAGCCGCCGATCAAGAGCAGGACCGGCAGCGCGAACGCCGCGGCGCGCTTGACCTTCCTACCCGGGGCCTCGGTCGCCAGCAGGGCCAGAGCGGCCCAGAGGCATCCCGGAGCCCAGGCTCCGTTGGCGAGGCACAACCATCCCGCCAGGAAGCCGGCGCCGGCGGCGGCGGCCGCGCCTTTCCAACGGACAAGGATATAGAGCAGGGAGACGAGCAGGAAGGCGAGGAAATCCTCTCGGAAGAAATAGCCCGCGTAGTAGATGAAGTACGGGTAGAAGACGCAGGCCCAAAATGCGAACCGGGCCGCCACCGGCGAGAACAAACGATTCGTCAGGCCGTAGAGAATTCCGGCCGTCACCGTCGAGAGAAGCACCTGGGCGAGGAAGACATACATCCTATGCGTCGTAAACAACTTGTAGATCAACGCCACGAAGAGGATGTAACCCGGCTCGCGCCGCGCCGTGGGCACCCCTCCGGGCGGGTCGCTGTAGACGCCCGAAGCGAGCAAGCCGCGGGCAATCGGCTCGTACTCGTAGGTGCCCGGCGCCGTGGGCTGTTCGGACTTATGATAGGCGTGGACGGTGAAGCCGAGGCGCAAGACCAGCGCCAGCGCCAGCCCGACGAGCAGCTCGCGGCGGCTCATGCGGCTACTTGAAGCGCTCCCACAGCCGGAACAGGGTCCGGCAGTAGCTGAGGCCGAACTTCACGATCCGGGCCTTGGACTCGCCCTGCTCGCGGGGCACGTACAGATAGGGGATTTCAAGAACCTTCCGGCCCTCGCCCCATAGCAGGACGGCGATCTCGGCGACGGCGTCGTAATAGGGGGCCTCGCAGTCAAGCTTGCGCAGATCCTCGGCCCGGTAGAGCCGGAAGCCGCCGGAGATGTCGGTGAGCGGGCAGACGAGCACGGTCGCGTACACGGCGTTGAGGACCCGGCTCATGAGCCGGCGGCCCCACGGCCGGGTGTCGCCGGCGCCGGGAAGGTACCGGGAACCCATCACCAGAGAGTATTCGCCGCGCCGCTCCCAAAAGGTCTTGAACAGCTCCTTCGGATGCGAGGAGTCCGCGTCGAGCGTCAGGATGTATTTCCCCTTGGCGAGGGCGAGGCCCTCGCGGTAAGCGTTGCCGTAACCCGGCCGGCTCTGCTGGACGACGCGCGCGCCGGACTTGCCCGCGATCTCGAGGGTGCCGTCCGTCGAGCCGCCGTCGACGATGAGGACCTCGTAGTTCTCGACGACGGGCTTGATCGCGGGGCCGAGCTGGCTGAGGAACTCGCCGAGCGCGCCCGCCTCGTTGAGCGTCAACGTCAGGATCGTCAGCTCCGGCGTCATTTCCGGAAGGGTTTCTTGGGCTTGATCAGCGGAACGGCGAGGCGGAAGGTGTCCTTCTCGTAGTCGCGCCCGTGGCGCAGGCCGTGGGCCAGGGCCAGGAAGGTCGCGTCGGTCAGCGCCTCGGTCGCGTGGGCCTCGTTCGGGGGGCTGACGGCCAGGTCGCCGGGCTTCAGGATCGCGGTCTTGCGTCCGCCCTTGCCCTTGCCGACGTATTTCACGCGGCCGGACAGAACGAAGGTGTACTGGATCGTCTTCTTGTGGAAGTGGTTCGCGCGGACCGCGCCCTTCTTGTTCGTGAGGATCGTCACCGAATTCAGCGGCACGCCGTCGAGGATGTCGAGGATCGCGCCCCGGGCGTCCTTATAGGCGACCTTACGGTGATACACTTTCATGGCGTCACGATGCGCGGGCGCGGAATGGGGATGATGAAGCGGCCCCCTCTTTTCACGTATTCCTTCAAATTGGCCATGATCTCCGGCGCGAAGTTCCAGGCGAGGAGCAAGGCGTAGTCGGGCTTGCGCTTGAGCAGCTCGGAGTCCGGCAGCACCGGGATGTGCGAGCCGGGCGTGAACCGTCCGATCTTGAGCGCGGACTTCTCCGTGACGAAATCGAGCGTCTCCGAGCCAATCTTGCAGTAGTTCAGGAGCGTCATGCCCTTGGCGGGCGCGCTGACCGCGACGATGCTCTTGCCCTTGTGCTTGAGGTCCCGCAGCAGCCAGAGCAGCTCCGCCCGGTTTTTTTCCACGTCAGCCGCGAACTTCCGCAGGACCTTCTCCGAATGCAGGCCGGACTTGGCCTCGCCCTTGAGCACCGAGGCGACGCGCGCCGAAATCGTGTGCTTCCCCTTCCGGCCGACGAAAACACGGAACGAGCCGCCGTGAATGTTCTGCATCTCGACGTCGAACACCTCGAGGCCGTGCTTCTTGAAGAACGGAATCAGCGGCTTCAACGACAGGTAGGAGAGATGCTCGTGATAGATCGTGTCGTATTCCAGATTCTCGATGAGCGTCTGGAAGTGCGGGGCCTCCATGACAAAAACGCCGTCCGGGGTCAGCAGGACATCCAGGCCTTTGACGAAATCGACCAAATCATTGATGTGCGCGAAGCAGTTCGACGCGGTCACGACGGACGCCTTGCCGTGCTCGCCGCGGATCTTGGCCGCGAGGTCGGCGCTGAAGAGCTCGTTGAGGGTCGGAATCCCGTTCTTTTCGGCGATCCGGACGATGTTCGCCGCCGGATCGATGCCCAGGATGCGCGTGCCGTTGGCCTTGAAGTTGGAGAGCAGGACGCCGACGTTGCTGCCCACGTCGATGACGAGATCCTTGGCCCCCAGGCCGAAGCGCCCGACCGCCTCCGCCGCGAACCTGGCGAAATGCTCGCGGCCCGTGCGCGTCGTCGACGCCTCATACGGGTAGTCGTGGCGGTAAAGGATCTCCGGGGAGACGACGTAGCCGAGCTGGCTCAGGCCGCAGGACCGGCACATCATCACGTCGAGCGGGTAATAGGCCCGCGGATAGCTCATCTGCTCCTTGCGCAGGAACTCGTCGGCCGGGGGCATGAAGCCGAGGTCGAGGAAGCGGTACATATTTTCGCTGCGGCACATGCGGCAGATCATGATGGCTTGAAAATACCTTTTTTTCGCGCCCGGAGGTAGATGCTGCGCCCGAAGGAGCGGCCCACCAGGGGATCGACCACGTAGGTGAACGGGAAAACGACGTTGTCGTAAAAGGTCATCGAGCCCGGGGTGATGTTGCCGTCCCCCCATTTAAGAATCTTGTAGATGCCGAAGGCGATATATCCGACTGCGTCAACGTTGAATACTTCCTCGACTTCAAATCCCGCCGCTTCGACTTTTTCCACGAGATCCGCGCGCTCGTACCGGCGGAAATGATGGACCAGCGCGTCCAGGTGCCCGTATAAAATCTGACCCGCGGGCAGGTACAGGCTGAGAATCCCCCCCGGCTTCAGCTTCGCATACAGATCCCGCAAGGTTCCCCTGTCGTTTTCTATATGCTCAAGGACGTTAACGCTCACGATCCCGTCGTACTGGCCCGGGAGATCTTCCAATTTGGCGGCCACCGTCCGGGCCAGAGGCTTCAAGGAGTCGAAAAACTGGGGCTCGTTCTCCACCGCGTCGATCAGCTTCCCGTTATTCTTGAACCTCTCCAAAAAATCGCCCAGGCCCGGCCCGAACTCGAGCAGCTCGCCGTCCATCTTCAAGCCCCGGCAGATCAGCCGGAAAACGTAGTTGTTGTACCGGACCAGCGACCGCGTCGCCACGAGGTGGCTCGTGCCCGCGTACTCCGTCTTTTCTAGCACAGGATTTTCCCCGCCGGATCGAGCCGCAGGACCGCCCCTGTCGGCTGGACGGAGTCCTCGAGCGCGAGCTCGACGAAGGCTTGGGCCGCCGCGGCGGGGCTCTTGATCGTCTTCGGATCCTCGTCGGGCGCGAACGCGGCGCGCATCGTCGTCGCGGTCGGCCCGGGGTTCAGAGTATAAAATCGGATCTTCGTCCCGCGCGTCTCATCCGCCCAGGCCTGGGTCATGCCCTCGAGGCCGAACTTGCTCGCGGCGTAAGGCCCCCAACCCGCGGTCGCGCGGCGTCCCGCGCCCGACGACACGTTGATCACGACGCCCCGCTCCCGCTTGAGCATCGAGACGCGCATCACCTCGCGCGTCATCAGGAAGGGCCCGGTCAGGTTCGCCTCGAGCGTCGCGCGCCAATCCGCGGCGGACGCCTTCTCGAGCGAACCGCGGGGGCCGAGCACGCCGGCGTTGTTGACCAGGATGTCGATCGCGCCGAACTCCCTGATCACCGCCGCGATGAAATCGGCGACCTGGCCCTCGTCGGCCACATCGCATTTCTCGGCCACGACCGCGGCCCCGAGCGCCCGCAGCTCCTTGGCGGCCGACTCCAAGGTCGCGGGATTGCGGCCGCAGATCGCGACCTGGGCGCCCTCCTTCGCGAAGGCGAGGGCCGCGGCCTTGCCGATGCCCTGGCCGCCGCCGGTGATGAGAACCGTCTTCCCACGGATGCGTCCGTTCATGGCGGCATTATAATAGATTATTGATAACATAGCCCCCGATGAAGGCCAAGGCGTCGTGGTCGGACGGGCAGTCCATGCTCGCGGTTTTCGCGGGCGCCCTCTTCCTTAATTTATCCCTGCGCTCGCTCTTCTATAACTTCGACGGCGTGGCCTGCGCCATCGCCGTCGAACTCTCCGACTTCAAGCACCTCGTCCACGGCAATCACCTCGCCTACGGCGTCGTCGGCTGGGGCTTCGACCGCCTGTGGCGACTCTTCGGCTACCAAGGCCAGGCCCTGCTTTCGCTGCAGGTCCTCGACTCCATGCTGGGCGCCGCCGGCGCCGCCGTCTTCGCCTCCCTTCTCCGCCGCCTGGGACGCGGCGAGCGCGAGGCCATGCTGGGCGCCGCGGCATTGGCCGTTTCCCACGCCTGGTGGTTCTGGAGCCTCGAGGCGCAGGTCTACATGCTGGGCAGCCTCTTTGCCGTGCTGACCGCCCGCGAAGCCCTATCCGACCAGCCGCGTCCGGCGATGGTGGGGCTGTGGCACGCGGGGGCGATATTGGGTCATGTCGGACACTTAATGGCCTTACCCGCCCTTGTCTTTATTCTAGGGCGTAAAAATGCCCGCCGCGAATTAGGCTCCTACTCGGGTTCCCTCTTCGTTGCCGTCGCCGTTGCCTATACCTGCGCCGGCCTCTTTGCCGTTAAACCCGCTACTTTCAACGAATTACGTCTCTGGCTTCTCGGCTCCGCCGCCCTCACGACGGACCGCTCATTCTTGTGGCACTCGATCCCGCTCGTTGATGCCGTCCCCGCCTGGCTTCTCATGTCCTTCCGGATCTTCACCGAATTCGTCGGCCGGCAAGGCTTTGCCTGGTCCTCGGGCGTAATCCTCGCGATTTTGCCGGTCTTGGCCGCCGCGCGCGGCGCCGCCGGAAAGAGCCGCGAGGCGATCTTCTGGCTCCTGTGGCTGGCCGGCTACGCCCTCCTGTTCGTGATGTGGGAGCCGACCACGATCGTCTACCGCGTCAGCGACCTGCTCGCGCTGTGGGCGCTGGCCGCGCTCGGGCTGCAGTCCCTGGCGCCGCGCTGGCGCCTCGGCCTACTAAGCGCGTGGATCGCCGCCGCCTTCGCCTACAATCTCCACTTCACCGTCCGCCCCGCCGCCGATCCCGCCAACAACCCCGACCTCGTCGAGGCCGAGTGGACCAAGACGAGCGCCCCGGAGAACGCCTGGATCCTCGCCAACAACCGCGCCGTGGTCTACATCCCCTACTTCACCGCCCGCCGGCCCGTGAACCTGCGCTACTACACCGATGAAGCGGTCCTGCACGCGCGCCTCGACGCGCTGAACCAGGCCGGCGAGAGCGTGTATGTCAGCGGCCGGACCCTCCAGGAGGCGGGCTTGCGCCCAAAGCTCGAGCGCTACGGCCTCAAGCCGGTTGCCGCCGCGGGGCCGCTGACGATGTTCCGCGTCGTCCGCGGGAAGTAGTTCGCGCCCCACTCTTTCGTATAATAACGCGCGATTTCCGGACCACAGGAGACTCCCCCCATGACCATTAATATCGCGGAACTGCTCGGCGCGGACGCCAAGCTCCTCGAGCACAAATGCACCGCCATCCCTAAGGAAACGATCCACCTCCCCGGCCCCGACTCCGTCGACCGTCTCTTCGGGCCCTCGGACCGTCCGACGCCCGTCCTCAAGTCGCTGCAAAGCCTGTACAACCACGGCCGTCTCGCCGGCACGGGCTACGTTTCAATTTTGCCCGTCGACCAGGGCATCGAGCACTCGGCCGCGGCCTCCTTCGCTCCGAATCCGATCTACTTCGACCCGGAGAACATCGTCAAGCTCGCGCTTGAAGGCGGCGCCAACGGCGTGGCCTCCACGCTCGGCGTGCTGGGCATGACGGCGCGCAAGTACGCCCACAAGATCCCCTATATCCTCAAGTTCAACCACAGCGAGCTGCTCAGCTACCCGAACACCTTCGACCAGACGATGTACGGCAGCATGAAGCAGGCCTACAACATGGGCTGCGTCGCCGTCGGCGCCACGGTGTACTTCGGCTCAGCCGAGTCCCGCCGCCAGATATGGGAGGTCTCCCAGGCGTTCGAGGCCGCCCACTCGCTCGGCATGGCCACGATCCTATGGTGCTACGTGCGCAACAACGCGTTCAAGACCGCGGAGAAGGACTACCACGTGTCGGCCGACCTCACCGGGCAGGCCAACCACCTGGGCGTCACCATCCAGGCCGACATCATCAAGCAGAAGCTGCCCGAGAACAACGGCGGCTACAACGCCATCAAGGGCTTCGGCAAGACGCACAAGCTCGTCTACGAGAAGCTCACCACCGACAACCCCATCGACCTGACCCGCTGGCAGGTGGCCAACTGCTACATGGGCCGGGCGGGCCTGATCAACTCGGGCGGAGCGTCCTCGGGAGCGTCCGACCTGGCCGAGGCCGTGAAGACGGCCGTTATTAATAAGCGCGCCGGCGGCATGGGCCTCATCTCGGGCCGCAAGGCGTTCCAGCGCCCGATGAAGGACGGCGTGGGCATCCTGAACGCGATTCAGGACGTGTATCTGGATAAGAAGGTCACGATCGCCTAAGTCGACCGTTCAAACAGAAGAGCCCGCGGGGTTATCCCCGCGGGCTCTTTCTTTTTCAGACCTCCGCGGACTTTTGTCCGATCGGCAGACCTGACACCAACTCAGTGATTCTTGCCCAACACGATTTCGATCTCGCCCCAGAGCTTCTCGACGGTGATGGGCTTGGGGAGGAATTGGTCGGCGCCGGCGAGGAGGCCTTCGACGCGGTCGCGCGGGTCGGCGTAGCGCGTGGAGGCGGAGACGAAGATGACCGGGGTGTCCTTCTGGTTGTCCAGGCGCTTGACCTTGCGGCACAGGTCGAAGCCGTGCACGTCGGGAAGCTGGACGTCCATGATGATCACGGAGGGCTGCGCCTGCTTCAAGGCCTTGATGGCCTCGTCGCCGGTGCGGGCGCCGGTGACTTCGATCCCTCTCAACGACATGACGTCGATGAAGGTCTCGCGAAAGTGGTCGTCGTCTTCAATAATGAACATCGGTGAAGCGGTCATGTACGTTCTCCGTTAAGGTTTGGGGGCGGCGCCGGTCGCATTTAGGATGAAACGCTTAATCGGGCCGGCGGCCCGGTAAGCCAAAGTCTTGTCGGCCTTCTGCATGGCCGTGAGGGTGACGGCCACGCTCCTGCGCTCCTGCAGCGCGCGCGTGAACTCGCCGGAGTTGATCATGACGCCGTACTTCCAGGACCCGGTCATCGCGATGAAGTGGTCGAGGACGCCGAGACGGCTCTTCAGGGAGCGGAACGCCGCGACGTCCTGAGGAACGGTCGAGAACACGGCCTGGAGCTTCTTGTACGCCGCGTCGACGTTCAGGAAGCCTTCGCCCTCGTTGTCCGCGCCCTGGCCCGTCTTCTCGAGCGTGGACATGACGGCGTTGACGATCGCGTCGAGCTTGGCGCCCTTCTCGGTGACGCCGAACATCATGGCGAGCAGCGCCAAGGCGCCGGCGACGCCCGGCGTGGACATCGAGGTGCCGGAGATGGCCTTCACGGGGCCCTTCTCGCCGTCGACGCGGTCGGCGTCGTTCAACGCGGCGGGCCACGCGCCCTCGATGTTGTAGCCGACGGCCGTCAGGTCGGGGCGGTGGTCCTTGTAGTTCGGGTCCTGCGCGGACTTGGGCGAGCCGGGGCCGCGGGAGGAGAAGTAGGCGATCTTCTTGTCGCGGCCGGCGGCGGCCACCGACATGACGCGGATGGCGCCGGTCGTCGGGTCCTTGTAGGTCACGATCGCGGGCGAGCCGATCGTGTTCTTGCCGGAGCCGGCGTTGCCGGCGGCGAAGACCATGATGTGGCCTTCGGAGGCCAACTTTTTAACTAATTGGGCGTCGGGGCCGTTGCGGTCGCCCTCGTCGTCGCCCCACGAGTTGGAGATGACGAGGTTGCCGTCGTTGCCGGCCTGGGTCAGGGACTTGAGGATGTCGTCGAGCGTCGCGCCGCCGTTGAGGAAGGTCTTGTAGTGCGTCGTGTTGCGCGACCAGGGCGCCATGTGCAGGACGGTGGAGTGCACCCACGAGCCATGGCCGATGTCGTCCACGTTCTCGCCGGAGGTCATGTTCTTGACCTCCTTGACGCGCTTAAGGAGAGGGTGGCTCATGTCGGCGCCGGAGTCGATGACGCCGAACTTGGGCTGGGGCGGCTCGGACTTGAAGATCTTGGCCATGAGGCCGGACCAGAAGCCGAGCTCGGGCTTGCCCCAGAGCTTGGTCGCCTCGGCCTGGACGAGGTCGGCCTTGGTGATCTTGAGGTTCTCGTCCATCGTGACGGCGCCGCGATTCGTGGGATCCATCTGCTCGGGCGTGACGGGAACCGGCGTGATGATCCGGCGCTGCGTGTTCGGATAGACGGAGAAGCCGAGCTCGGACATCTGCTTGGTGAACTCGGCGGCGGAGGCGCCGTCGACGCGGATCGTGGCGGCGTTGATGCGCTCGTAGGTCGCGAGCGGGGTTCCCTTATAAGGCTCGAGGGCGGCGGAGTCGAGGCCGGCGGTCTCGAGCTGCGCCAGCATCGCCTGCTGCAGGCGGGTGTATTGCTCGACGCCGGAGGGCAGATTCACGTCCACGTTGGTGATGTGGGAGTCGTGGAGCTTGGTCTTCTTCTCGCCGAACATCACGATCAGGTCAACGGGGGCGTTGCCGCCGTTCGCGGCCGCGGCGCCGGTGTTCGGGCCGGAAGGGCCGGCCGGGGCCGCCTCGGCGGCGGCGCGCTGCGCGGAGCGGCTCGCGCCGAGCTGGCCGAACGCGAGGCCCAGGGCCGCGATGGCGGGCAGGAAGGCGCTCGCCATCTGCACGCCGGTCACGGCCATCACGCCGCCGATCATGAGCTTGGCGACCATCATCGCAGCGCCCGCGATCGCGCCGCCGGCCACGATGAAGATCAGCATCATGGGCAGGAGCACGCCCATCGGTCCGAGGCGGTCCATGAAGCTGTCGATCGCGTTGCGGGCCGAAGCGGGGAGGAAGACCTTGAGCATGTGGCTGCCGTCGAGCGGGGGCAGCGGGATCAGATTGAAGATCGCGAGCAGGACGTTCAGGAACACGAACATGCCGAGCGTCGCGATGACGGTCGCGCCCAGGCCCGCGGCCACGGCGCCGGTCACGGCGAGGGCGCCCGCGGCGGCCAGGCCCATGTTGACGGCCGGCCCGGCCAGGGCGACGAGAGCCATGTCCTTGACCGGGCTCTTGAAGTAGCGGGGCTCGACCGGCACGGGCCGGGCGCCTCCGAAGATCATTCCGGCGAACAGGAAGGTCGCCGCGGGGATGAGCAAGGTCCAGACCGGATCGATGTGCGTTTTCCAGTGGATGGGATTGAAGGAGGCGCGGTTCTGCAGGCGGGCCGTCGGATCGCCGAGCTTGTCGGCCATGCGCGCGTGACCGATTTCATGAAGGATGAGCGAGAGGATGATCATCGGGAACATCGCGATCGTGCCGAAGGTCAGGCCCGCGGCCACCGCGCCGGCGCCGCCGAGCAGGCCCACGCCGAACATGCCGAACAGGCCGCCGTTGCCGCCGCGATCGTTCTGGTCGGGGTCGGAGCGGTCGTCGGGCCCGCCCTCGCCGCCGCGGCGGCTGGGGTTGCCGAGATCGTCGATGGGGCCTTCCTGGGAAGGGTTGCCGTTCTCATCCGTGGTGCCGTGATCGGGCATGTCCTTGCCCTTCTTCGCCGCTGCGAGCGCGACGCGGGAGACGGCTTCGTTGCCGTTCGTCCGAACGGCGGGAGCGGACAGGTCGGAGCGGAGGGCCTCGCCGTCGAACTGCTTGCGCGAATCGGCGGCCTGCGTCTCGCCGGTCTTCTCGGAAGCGGCCTGAACCGACGGAGCGGACAAAGCGGTTTTCAGCGTCGCGATAGCCGAAGCGGCCGGTGCGACGGCCTTCGCGGCGGCGGGCACGACGGCGGACTTCAGCGCGTTCGGCGACACGGCGGACGCGGCGGGAATGACGGCGGCGTTGAGCAGCGCGGTCGGCGCGATGGAGGGAGCGGCGAGAACGGGCGAAAGGCTCAGCGCGGAAGCGGACAAAACCGGGATCGAGCCGACGACCGCGCCGCGGCCCATATTCACTCCGGAGACGCCCGTGGCTCCCGTCACCCCGGTGGCGCGGGCCGAAGCGCCCACCGTCTGTGCGGCGGCGTGGTAGGCGCTCGAGCCCGGAGACAGCACGACGAGGGCGAGCGAGAGGGTGAGTGCGATCAGGGCGCGAAAGCGTTTCATCGGATGAGTCTCCTTTGCGTCTGATTGGATTATAACGCCCGATTCGCTTTTACAGGCGGGTCATAGGTCCCAAGTAGGCCCTGGCATTGGTCCCAACGAAGCGGGTCCCATAGGACTCCTTTGGTGGGCCTGAGCGCGGCCGTTGGGCCTAGCGGCGAGTTACCCTGTTAGCGCGTCAGCGCTTGCGGTTGATCGGGAAGATCAACGAGGGCGCCACGAAGTCGATCAGCGCGCACAGCACCATGACGGCGCCCGTGATCCACAGCACCGTCATCGTGGGCAGCGAGGCCATCAGGAAGCCGATCAGCAGCACGCCGGCGATCGCGAAAACGAGCTGGTAGAAGAACATCGCCGAGTAGATCTTGCCCTGGCTCTCGTTGTAATTGCCCGAGACGACGCGAGTGGTGAGGCTTGTCCACGCCACGATCGCGGGCGCGCCGAGAAACGCGGAGACGAGCATCATGGCCGCGGCGAGGTGCAGCTGGCCGGAGAAGAACAGCGCGGCGTATACGAGCCAGGACGCGCCGTGCAGCCACGAGGTCCACTTGCCCTGGCGCTCGAGGTGGTTCATGCCCGTCGTCGCGTCCTTGAACGCGCCGGCCAGGAGCTTCGCGCCGCGCAGGCCCGCCCACGCGCGCAGGTCGCCCGCCGCGCCCGTCGCCTCGAGCAAGGCCAGGGCCTCGGCCTCGGGGACGCCGCGCGCCAGGCCGACGGCCTTGGCGGCCTCGGCCACGAGGTCGGCGCCGAATTGCTCGCCGGAGATCGCGGCCCCGCCCTTCTCCCAGGTTCCCTTATAGCGCGCGAGAACGCTTGCGACCGAGCCGCGCAAAGCGGCGGAGGCCGCGTCGAGCTGAACCTCATTCAGGGAGGAATCGCGCGCGGCCAGCTCGGCGCGGAACACGCGCGCCGACGGCGCCAGCGCCATCTGCACGGGGTCGCGCATGAAGGCCATCATGCCGGAGCCGAGGCCCGAGCCGAGCGCCGCCGCGGCCAGGAACAGGCCGAAGGAGCCGGCGCCCGCGTGAAGCACGTCCTCCAGAAAGCGGGGAAGCGCGGCGAAGATCAGGGCGTCGCCGGACATGACCGACAAGGTCGTGGACAATAAATACAGCCTCAAGAATCTGTCGGAGAAGATCGTCTTGAAGCCCTGGAAGAGCTCGTTGAAAATACGGCGATGGGCGACGGCCTTCACCTGAAAGCCGCCGTAGTCGGCGGGCACCACGGCCGCGGCGGGGTCGCCCTCGATCTCGACGAAGATGACGGGGCGGCCCTCAAGCTGGCCGGCCGTAACGCCGCGGAACACCGACCCGCCCACCCCGTTCTTCTTGAGCTCCGCGGACAGCTCGCGGCGCGCGGCCATCATGTCGTCGCGCGGAAGCTTGAGGAAGAGGCCGTAGCCGACCGCTGCCGCGAGCAGCAGGACGCCGTACACCGCGTAGGCCATGGCGTTTCCGCTGAGCAGGCCGAAGTGCGCGCTGACCGCCGCGATGAAGGCGCCCGCGAGCAGCGGGCCCACGACGCCGACGACGTTCATTACGATCGTCGAGATCGCGTTGGCGCGGTTGTAGTGCGCGACGTCGCCGGCCAGGATGCGGTTGAAGGCGACCGAGCCGGCCGTCATGCCCGCGAGCTGCATGAACCCGGCCACCGCGATCAGGCCGGTGAAGACGGCGAAGCCGAGGTAGCCCTGGAAAAAGAGGATGGGAACCATGAGCATGATCAGGGAGCGGCCGACGTTGGTCCAGATGATCACCTTCTGCGTCGAGGTCCGATCCACGATCGGGCCCGTGATCAGGCTCGCCGCCGCCTGCGCGCCCCAGTTGATCGCGCGATTGTAGCCGAGCTTCGCCGAATCCTCCTTGGCGGGCGCTACGAGCTTGGGCAGCGCCGTATAATGAAAGCCCACGCCGAGCATGATCAGCGCCTGGCCCGCCGTGTAGATCCAGAACTGGCGGTTGCGGCCCTCGTCGGGGAGCACGCGCAGGGAAGCCTTCAGCTTCCGCCATGCGCCCCGAAGAAGGCCGCCCCCGAGCTGCTCGGAGGCGGATTTCCCGTGAGGGACGAAGGAGACCCGTGGGCCCCCGCCGCCGCCTTCCGGCGCCGCCGGGGGTGTGGGCCGACTTCCCCTCATAGCCTCGGACATGTCCCACAGCTTGCGGATGCGCACGCCCGTGTTGGGGTGCGTAATGAAGAGCTCGAAGATCAGGTCGTCGGCGCGCGTCGGCGCGCCGGACGCCGAGGACTTGGGCAGGGCGCCCGCGCCCTCGAGCTGCTCGAGAGGGTTGACGATCATGATGTGCTGGAGCGACGCCGCGCGCGGCACCGTCACGCCCGGCAGGCGGAAGCCGGCTCCGGGCCGCCACGTCGTCAGCAGCCCCAGCGCGAGCGCCAGCGACGCCGGATCCTCGCTCAGCAGCGCGCCGTCCTCGTCGGCCATCCCCTCGTTGTTGCGCGAGGCGGCCATCTGCAGGATCTGGAGCACGACGGGGGCCCACAGCGCCGCGAACAGGCGGAGCAAGGCGGGCAACGATTTGATGATGACGCCCGTCGAGATCGGGTCGAGCGCCTCGGTCCGATTCGTCTTCGGCGAATCGCTCGAGCCGCTTTCGCGCTTCACGGTTTCGTCGACCGGCTGGGCCTTCGCCCCGCCGCCGAAGATCTTGCCGACGAGGACCTGCGCGTGGCCGACGGCCCACATCACGCCGTACGAAGCGAACGCGACGCCGGAGGCGATGGCGCCGCCGATCGAGCCCGACAGCATGTGCCGGTCCATCACGTGCGAGAACTCATGGCTCAGCACGCCGCGCAGCATGCGCACGCCGAGCGCCTTGAGCTCGCCGCGCTCGGCCTTGAGGACGATCGCGGCCACCTGGGCGGGCGTCGCGTCGGCCGGCACGCCCGTCAGCGAGCCCGCGATCGCGCGACGGAACACCTTGAACTCCTTGCTGCCGGCGTCGGTCGAGGCGACGAGGCGGACCACGCCGTCGCGGACGACCTCGGGCTCAAGCGTCATCGTCTTGATGCCGCGCGTCACGCCGACCATCGCGGCGAACGGGCTTCGGCCCGTCGCGTAGGCGTTCGGCGCGTCCATGGGATCGATGACCATCTCGGGCATCGGGATCTCCTTCTTGCCCTTGGCGCGGCGCTCCGCGTTGATCTTATCGCGCAGGCCCTCCATGATCTCGAAGAAGATGGGGTCCTTCTCCCTGGTCGTGGGCTCGGCCTTCATCACGAGCTTGATGATCTTCCTGGCGAAGAAGAAGGGCACGAACGCGAGCACGGAGGCGATCGCGAGGTTGGTCAGCAGGCTCGTGACGCCGAACACGGTGACGGACAGGAGAACGCCGATCCCGGCCATCGAGCCGAGCATCAGAACGGTCTTCGCCATATAGTGGAAGGCCGGCCACTTCGGCGGGGCGTCTTCGAGTTTGTTCGGATCCACGACGGGGGCGGCCTTCGTCGAAGGCGCCGCGGCGCCCTTCGGCAGAACCCGCGCCAGGAGCTTTTCGGTCCAGACCGACATGCGCTCGCCCGCGAACGCGATGACGAGGAAGGTCAACGGGCTCGCGAAGCCGGTGAACGCGGTGTAGGCGAGGAGTCCGAAATAAAGACGGTTGAAGGTCACCACGCTCAGAATCTTCTTGACGACGGCCCAAATCTTGCCGAGGATGGACTTCGCACCCATCGTCCCGTGCGTGGCCGCGTTGCCGGAGCGGCCGCCGAGCACGGTCCAGACGCCGAACGCGACGTTGGCGTACACCGCGGAGTACCCCGTCAGCAGCGCGAACACCACGCCGATCATGACCCACTGGAAAGACGGGAAGCGGATCTTCTGCATCGAGCCGGGGACCGCGAACGGAGCGCCGGTCTCCGCCGAGTGGATCAGGCGGCCGAGGAAGAAGGCGATCGTCGTCATCACCGGCAGCACCATCAGGCCGACGATCGGCGCGAGGCCGATGAGCCCGGCGGCGGAGGCGACGCCCACGACGGACGGCACCACGCCGAGCACGGCCCAGGTCAGCACGGTGTCCACGACGGAGGACGAGCCGAGCCAGCGGCCGCCCGCGACGGCAAGCAGCGGCGTCGCGGCGGTCAGCACGCCCGCGGTGGTCAGCACCACGGCGAGGTTGGGCACGGCGATGACGGCGGCCCCGATGAAGGCGCCGAGCGCGAGGTCGAGGATCGTCTTGACCTTATTCAGGCGCGGGGAGTCGCGCTTGGCCAGCCGGTAGCGCGCGTACAGCGCGAGCGGGAAGAGCAGCACGCCCGAGCTCACGGCCCACACGGCCGCGACGGGCACGACGCCGAAGATCGCGGGGAACAGCGCGACCGCGGCCAACTGCAGACCGATCGTCAAGCCGGCGCCGGCGGCGAAGGTCGCGACGCCCTTGAGGAAGCCGCCGAGCTTGCCGTAGCGCTTCGGGCCGATGTCGCTCGGACCCGTGGGCGAGGGGACGTCGCCTTGCGCGGCGGTCGCGCGGACGTCGGCGGGCTTGAGCCCAGCCGCAAGGATTCCAGCGCGCGGCAGACCTTCGACGGCGGGCTCGCGGTCGCCGCCTTCCTCCTCGATGCCGAGCAGGCGATCCATCATGCGGGCGGCGGCGGAACGGGTGACGGACAAGGGTCCGTTCTCGATCGCCCCGGCGGCCGCGGCGACGTCGACGCGGGCGGCGGCGAGGCTCTTGGGATCAGAGGTGACGGCGCCGGACGCGGCGGGCTTCTCCGAAACGGAGGCCGCAAGCAGGGCGGGCATTTCGGCGGAGAGCGGCGCGGCGATCGCGAGGCCGACGCGGGAGTCGAGCGGCGCGGCGGCGGACACGGGCGCGCGCAGGAGCGGGGCGGGAGCGGGCGTGTAGGCCATCGGCGCGGACAGCGCGCCGCTCAGAGCGGGAGCCGTCAGGCCCATCGCCGGCATCGCGAGCTGAGGAATCCGGGACGTCGCGGCCGCACCGGCGGCGGAGCCCGGGGCAGACGAGGCCGCGCCGCTGATCGCGGCGGACACCTGGGCGTACGCGGGAAGAGGCGCGGAAACGAGGACGAGGGAAAGGGAGACGGAGAGGGAGATAAATCGCATCATGGCCGGATACTATCAATCGGGCCCAGAAACGAGAGGGGCCCTAGGGCCCAGTTTCTCCTCGGCAAGCGGCCCCTAAATCGTTGGGTCTTAGGTCATGCGAGAAAAATGGTGTCAGGCCTAACGGTAATGACAGTATTAGTCTGCGCCTGCATAAAAATACTGTCATTACCGTTAGGCCTGACACCTATTTCTATTTAGGGATGCGCGGCGCGGAAGGCGGCGAGGATGTCGGGGAGCGTGCGGCGGGGCGTGTCGTAGCGGACGAGGAGCTGCTCGTTCTCGTCGAGCATGTCCTTGGCGGCCTTGCGCGCGGCGGCGAGATCCAGCCTCTTCAGGAACAGCACGGCGGGGCCGTAGTAGAACTTCAGCTTCAGGCGGATCAGCTCGTCCTTGAACCAGGACGGCGTCGCGGCGAGCAAGGTGAACTGGCGGCCGTCCTTGAGATAGACCTCGATGACGCCGCTCGCGTGCTCGGGGCGCGCGGGATCGGTGAGATGGGTGAGCTCGATGTGGCCGACGGGGCTCGAGACGGGCGTCACTTCTTTCTCCGGTGATAATAGCGCAGCCAGTAGCCGCCCATCTCGGCGGCCATGGCGTCCACGGCGGCGCGCACGGTCGCGGGCTCGAGATCGGCGACGAACAGCACCGGCTCGGACCACCAGGCCTTGGCCTTGGCGCCGCTCATCCACGCCTCGGCGCGGTCGAAGGTCGCGACCTTGAAGGTGGATCCTCCGCCGTCCTCGAAGGAGACCGTCAGCTCGCAGTCGCCCGAAGCGACGTCTTCGGGCGGGGCGAAGTCGACGGACGCAACCTTGGGAGCGGGCATGCCGCGGATTATACCCGTTTTTACGCGGCGGGCTTTTTAGGCTCTTTCGGCCGCAGGCTTGTTTCGGGCAGGCCGGGCAGCCAGCGCGGCGCGAAGAAGAACAGTATCGCCGCGGCGACGTAGACCGCGATGATCGGAGTCAGCGCGCTCGGGAAGGCCGGGTCGCCGTACGCCTTCGTGCTCGCCGCCATCAGGCCGTAGCCGAAGGAGGTCATCGCGTTGAACAGCGAGCTGCTCACGCCGAAGGTCTGGGAGACCATCTTCGGGTCGGAGTTGCCGCTGATGTAGGAGGTGATCGCCGAGACGAACGGGCCGACGAACAAGCCGAGGAGCATGACGGAGGCGAAGATGCCTGGGAAGAAGCCCCACGAGAGGGCCACGCCGACGGCCGCCATGAGGCCGATGCCGTAGAACTTGATCCAGCCGCGGTGGGTCAGGCGGGAGGTCACGGCGATGATCGCCGCGCCGATCGCGATCGCGCCGGCCGCGGCGAGGAAGCTGCCGGGGAAGAGGCGCACGCCGGCCCAGATCGCGGCCAGGGCGAGGACGCCGCCCTGGAGGAGGCGCTCGGCCTTGATCGTCTTCGTCGTGAACGGAATCTTGACCTCGGGAAGGCGGGCCATGCTCGCATTCGAGAGCAGCTGGCCGAAGAAGAACGCTCCGAGCAGCTGGCCGAAGATCAGGGCCTTGGCGCCGAGGGACGCGGCGATTAGCGGCATCGCCAGGTTCTGAAAAGGATAGATGAGGCCGGCCGCGAGCGCCGACAGCAGCAGGGCATTGCGGATCTTCGGCGTCGACATCACTTTCTTGAAGGTCTCGGTGCGGGATATCCAGTACACGAGCGCGGCGGCCATCCAGAGGGGCGAGCCGATGCCGGTGCCGATCAGCGGCAGCGCGAAAGGCAGGCCCAAGGCGTAAACGGCGACCGTGCCCGAGAACAAAGCGATCTCCTTCCAATATTTCTTGGCGAAGGCGACGGCCTTCTTCGCGAAGGGCTCCGTCG
>Ga0209824_10000125_pt1 | contig 54105 bp, 50 predicted proteins | sample VDWuncwatermetaG_FD_184124 | JGI IMG/M metagenome (GOLD analysis project Ga0209824, IMG submission 184124) | Wastewater microbial communities from Netherlands to study Microbial Dark Matter (Phase II) - VDW unchlorinated drinking water (SPAdes)... ...
AAAGAGGCATAATTTAATTGACATCATTAGCTAAAATCTCTATAATATTACGTTATTTATACTTACTATCTATAAGGAGAAATATTGAATGGACAGGAAAAAGAAGATATATATTTTATATGCAGCTATCTTTGTTTCAACTATGGTATTCGGCGCTGTGAACTATTTAATCAAGTTGGCAGAGATTAAACGCAGCAATGTGCCGGTATACAAATATGCAGTTATTTTACCAAATGACCTTAAGGAGATGATGAAGCAGAATAGCGAGCTTATTATTGTTGATACAAGGATTAAAGAGCATTTCAATGAAGGCCACATCAAAGGCGCTGCAAATCTTTCTTACACAAGCCTTAAGGAAATGAATAAGGTATTAGAAAAAGAAAAATCAAAGGATATTGTTGTCTATTCAGAGGATGGTGAAAGGTCAAGAAAGATCTGCGAGGTGCTTGTTAACCTTGGTTATAGCAAGATTAGCAATCTTGACAACGGAATAAAAGGCTGGTCAGATTCTGGCGAAGAAGTGGTTAAAGAGCCTTAAAACTTATTGGTCAGGTCTATCACAGCAACCTCTCCTGATTTTATCTCTATCTCTTTATCAAAAATATAATTCAGAGGATTGTCTGTTTTGGAATCTGTAATACTAGCTCTAAGCTTGTGTTTACCTGCAATTGTAATTATCTCTTCATAAGCATAGGTTGTGCCATCCCTTTTAAGATCAGAGGGATAATATGTCTTTGTTAATACATTCTTATCATCAAGAAAAATCACTACATTAACAGGAAGCCTTTCTCCAGTGCAATTCATTCTCATAATAGGAAAGGGAGACTGTGTCTTTCTCATGTGCTTAAGCTTTGTTTCTGCATCTTTCTCAGTTACTTCCTTGCAGTCCACCTTATATCTGCTCGTGTACTTAAAAGCAAATTTTATTAAAGAGTCGTCCTTGCTGTAAAAAGGATATATCGGTTTCTTTGAGAAAAAAAGGATGAAGAATAGAGGTATTACAGAAAAGGCTATCATTCTTTTCAGAATCTTTTTTTCATTTGATTTTGAAATCTTAACCTTTTTATATTCCGATTTATTATAGCTGCTAAGATATTCCTCAAAGAGGCGCATTTCATCAAATAGGTTATTAGTGCTAATGGGAGACAACTGATATTCCCATATCCTGTTGTGGTCAATAGTTCTCTTCAGAAATGGCAGCCTCTTGCCATTCATCCTCGCATGAAGCCATGTATTGCCTTCACGGAAATGACAATCGCCGTGTAAACAGCCGCATAGAAATACACCATCAGCGCCTCTTTCAAGTCCTGCCTCTATCATAGAGGGCTGCACCATCCCGATGCACGGAAGGGCTATCACCTTAACATTTCCCATCCCTTTTACAGCGCTGTCATTTATATCAATTATGCTTTTTAATGATGCGCTATGCGCGCAGATAAATAATAATATCTTCGGTTTTTTATCTGCCTGCTGAAGAGTGGCCATAAGTTTACTTACCATTTCTTTAATCTTAACATCATCCATCTCAGGCAGGTTAATCGCCTTAAAATCACATGCACCCACGCATATACCGCAGGATACGCACCTTTCAGATATAACAGTCGCCTCCATTCTGTATCCTAATTCGTCTGTGCGCGAACGCATGCGGATAGCCTCAAAAGGGCAATCCTTATTGCACTGCTCGCAGCCTGTGCAGTTTTCTAATATAACCTCTGCCGGAAGCAGCCTGCGCCTTCTTGTCCATGGAAGGATAAAGAGCAATAATGTTATGCCTGCAGTAATTATCCAGAACAACTGTTTAGGAATTAAATCCCTCAATGGAAATATAAAAAGGTAGAACCAGTCAAAAGGGGCATTTGTAGTCAACCTACTTAGGTCTGCACGCGGCGCGCTCTTTGCAGGCATTATGACAGCCGCAGCAAATAACATTATCAATATTGCATAGGTCATTACCTTAGGGGTCGTTATTACAGGACGGGAGTGCCTAAAAATATGCAATCCTATCAGGATTATTATGGCAAAAGGCATGGCCAGATGCACAAGATGCAGGATAAAAAATAGGAGGACATTTACACCCTCATTATTGAGAAAAGACATGGATATGGGTTCTATAAGGATGCTGATATCGTTCAACAGATCTGATGTCCTTAGGGCAATTAACTGCGCCCTCTCATCCCATACCAGCCAGTAGCCAGTGATGCCTATTATAATAGTGATAATTAAAAGCACTAAACCTGTAACCCACGCAAGCCATCTGCTGTGGCTGTATCTCCTGTTAAGATATTCCCGTGTCGTGTGGAGTATAAGGGCAATAATTAAACCATCAGAGGCATACCGATGAATGCTCCTCATCACGCCGCCTGCATACCACTGTTTCTCAGTTATGTTCTGAACTATCTGATACGGGTTGTTGGTTCTATAAAATATAAAAAGGTATATCCCGCTTACTACAATTACAGCATATAAAATACTGGATATAGCGCCTAAATAATAGAGAGGATTATATTGCTGGGTAAATATCTTATTAAAAGAATCCTCAATATGCAGGAGTATTTTTTGTGAGGATGTTTTTGGCTTTTGATAACCTGCAACCTTAGAACAGACCTCTTTCATAAAGACATACGCCTTTTCTTGTAACTTCTATTAAATCAGAAACAGATTTTTATAAATATTAGCTGTTGTTTTTCTGAGGACACTTTCTGTTATTTACGTGGGCCTCAAATTCATTCCTGAAGCGCTTAATGGTATTCTTTACGGATAGAATCGCCCCTTTTAGAAGATAACAATATACCTTCTCGCCTTCTAAAAGGCTGCATGTATTCTCAAGGTCTATAAGGTCATTAACATCTCCATTGCCATCCTCTATCTTCTGAAGTAGCCTGTACATCTTCACAGTCCCCATCTGACAAGGAGGACACTGCCCGCATGACTCTTCCATAAAGAACTTGGAAAAACCCACAACTGTATTTACAATGCACCTATCATACCCAACAACAGTAACAGCAGCAGAGCCAAGCCCTGAACCAGCCTCTTTTAATGATTCAAAATCAAGAGAAATATCAAGCTGTGATTCAGCAACAGGCGCATTTGACGGGCCTGATGGGAAGGCTGCCTTAAATTTCATTCCATCCTTTATTCCGATGCCGCAGTCATTTATAAGCCTCTTCATTGCTGTACCGAGAGGCAGCTCATATACACCCGGCCTGTTTACATCGCCAGTAAGCGTAAAGAGCATTGTGCCCGGACTCTTCTGCGAGCCAATTTTTGAGAACCACTCCCCGCCTCTTAGTATAATATGCGGAATGTTTGAGAGGGTCTCAGTATTGTTTACGAGCGTAGGCTTTCCATATAGCCCTCTTGCAGCAGGATAAAACGGCGGCTTCTGCCACGGTTTTGCAGGCCTGCCTTCTATTACCTCTATCATAGCTGTCTCTTCACCAGCAATATATTTATTCGGACATTTTGCAATATTTATATCTATAGAAAAACTGCTCCCAACTATTTTTTCTCCAATATATCCCTTATCCTTTGCCTCTTTTAATGCCTTCTCAAGCGCTGCAATCTCAGCCTGATACTCCTCATTTATATATATATAAGACCTGCCTGCGCCTATTGCATACGAGGCGATGATAATGCCTTCAATCAACTGATGGGGATTTGTGCGTATAAGGCATCGGTCCTTGTATGTTCCGGGCTCCCCCTCTGCAGCATTACAGCAGAGATATTTCTCATCTGCCTCTGCCCCTGCTGCAAGCTCCCATTTCTGCCATGTTGGGTAGCCGGCGCCGCCGCGGCCGCGCAGCCCTGATTTCTTAACCTCTTCTATAATATCCATGCTCTTTAGTTCTTTAACAGCCTTTGCCAATGCCTTATAACCGCCGGATGAGAGATAGTTATTTATTGAGATTGCCTTTATAGCGTCAATGTTTTTTATATAAATATCATGAGGCAGCAATATCCTCTGCTCTGATAGATTATTCACCTTCCTTCTCCTCCTCTTCTTCCTCGCCTAATATGAAGAATCTGTTTTTCACTCTATCAAAGTCAATTATTGCGACCTTTCCAACAGAGACCTCAATCTTCTCCTCAAAGGTATATTCAAAAGGAGCCTCGCCCTTAGAATCCCTCATCCTGATATTCATTTCATAAGTCCCTGGCGCTATAGGTATCTCCTCATAGGCAAATGTCGAGCCGTCCCTTCTCAGGCCCGTAGGATAATAGGTCTTTGACAATATCCTTTTGCCGTCTAAATCTATCTCTACATAGGTCGGCAGCCTCTCCCGCCCGTACTCCATTCTCATCGACTGGAATTGCGACTGAGTCTTTTGCATATGTTTAAGCTTGCTTTCTGTATCCTTATTAGTCAATTCCTTGCCCTCTGTTGCAAACTTGCCAGGCCTCTTAAATGTAAATTTTATTAAGGAGCTCTCTTTGCTGTACATAGAATATGTGGGTTTTGTGAACAGGAAAAAGAGCATGGCAATAAATATTAACAGAACAGCGGCTGAAGAAAATGCCATTGTCGCCTTATATACTTTCTCCTGCAAAGGTTCTATAAGATTGTAATGCCTATCCTTTGATTTGACTTTAAGCTCATCATGGAAAACAGCTATCTCCTTTACCAGCTCCTTGCTGCGAAGCGGTGATACCCAGTATGCACGGATTCGGGAGTAATCGTACCCCTCATTTGTCATCAAAACAGGCGCCCTCTCTCCTGATAATCTTTGCTGCGCCCATTTTGACCCCTCGCGGTAGTAACATTCTTTTATCTGGCATCCGCATATAAATACGCCGTCTGCCCCTGATTTCAGGGCATGTTCAACCATAGAATGATTGAGCATGCCTATGCATGGGAGCATTATAACAGGCACATCAGGCATATCCTTAAGGCTTTTATTTTCACTGTTAATCAACCCATCTGCTTTAACGCTATTTTTACAGATAAAACCTATCATCCTCGGCGCTTCATTCTGCTTGAGCGCAGGGCTTAAGAGTTCTGATATCTCCTTTTCTATCTGCTCTCTGCTCTGAAAAGGCATATCTGTCGCCATGCTGTTGCATGAGCCGACACAGATGCCGCAGCTTGCGCACCTGTTAATCATCACATCTGCCTGCAGAAGATAAGGCCTGCCGTCCTTTCTCGGCACCATGCGGATTGCCTCATAAGGACAGTCCTTATGGCATTGTTCACACCCTACACACTTTTCTATTATCTGAACAGGCGGCAGCCTTTTGGACCTGCCTATCCATGGCAATACAAACAAAAGTATTGTGCCTCCAACTGATGTAATCCAGAATGCGCTCTTTGGAAGGGAGGACGCTAAGGGAAAGATAAATAAATAAAGCCAGTCAAATGGCATACTAATCGGCATACTCTCCATGTCTGCCGGCGGGGCGCTTGTTGCCGGGGAAATAATAGCTATTATTAGCAAAGCAAACAATAAAGCAGCGGCAAGCGCCCTCGGCGGTTTTATTCCGGGACGCGCATTTCTTGATATATGTATGGCTACCAGTATGCCTATAACAATAAATGATATTGCAAGATGTCCGAGTAGAAGGACAAAGAATATCATCATGTCAATTGCAGCATTGCTAAGGAATGACCTTTGGGGAGGTTCAACAAATATAGGGATGTCATTAAGCAATTGGGCGGTCTTAACAGCAATTACCTGCGCCCTCTCATCCCACACAAGGAAGTAGCCTGTAACCCCGATGCCGATAGCAACTGTTAAAAGGGCGATGCCTGAACCCCATGACAGCCAGCGCCATTGACGGTACCTGCCGAGAAGAAACTCCCTTAACAGATGAATGCCCATGAACAGAACAAATCCGTCAGAGGCATAGCGGTGTATGCTCCTCATGATGCCGCCTAAATACCACTGATTGACAGTAAGATACTGAACTGTCTCATAGGGGCTGCTTGTCCTGTAGAATAAAAACAAATAGACGCCGCTTATAGTTATCAGCATCAGGAAAAAGAAGCATATTGTCCCTAACCAGTAGAGCGGATTGTATTCCTGCGTAAAAACCCTGTCTCCTAATCTATCAAATGTGTATACAACCCTCCGCCTGACAGAGAGACCTTCATAACCCATTATTTACCTTCCTCCCCAAGACATCACTCTTTAAGATATTCTAAATATTCTAAAGGCAAGGCTTGTAAACCTTATAACAAGAGATGATATCTCCTTCCACCACATAAATATGATTGGAACAATAAAACATAAAAGAGTTAATAATATATAAACTGTAAGATAAAAATAATTAAGCTTGTATGTGCCGCTCACAGGGTCATAATTAGAGCATGTTAATTTCAGCTTGTCTATTAAAAGAGTAAAATTCAGTATATCATCAACGCTGGCGCTGCTTGACATTGCGCCTTTTAATGACTCAATCAATTCCTTATCTGCCCTGTCATTATCACCTGTCCCGTAGAATACATTCTTATATATTTTACCGTTTAAGTCCATGATTGAAATCATATTTATATGGTCAAAGCCTTCCTTTGTCTTCTGATAAGTAAACCCAAACTCCTCAGTAAGCTTCTCAATAGTCTTTTTGTCTCCTGCGGCAAACCTCCAGTATTTGAAATCCTTGGTAAAGTTTCCGCCGTATTCCTTCATCCTCTCAGCCGTATCCGTCTCATAATCAAAGGATACTGTTAGAATATTTACTTTTTGTCCAAGCTCTCTGGTCATATCATCCACAATCCCGGCAAGAATCGCTGTGCTTATATGACAGACATGTGAGCAATTGGTATAAACAAAGTTGATTATAAGCGGCTTACCGATATATTCGCTCAAACTAAACCTATTGCCGTCCTGATCTATTAAGGTGTAGTTTCCTGGTTTTTTCCCGATCGACTCGTTAGCTGTTATTATCAGCTCTGTCTGTTTTATCTTATCATCGGATATTGAATTTGCAGAAGAATTGTTGGCGAGCAGAAAAAATACGGTTATAAGAAATGATAGCGCTTTTTTCATCTTTAAACTACTGCCTTATACCTATATCAAGGATTACTGCTGATAAGATTACAAAGAGATAAATCATTGATGCCTTGAAATTCTTCCAGGCAGTTTCTTTAGAGAGGTCGCGAAGAAGCTGGATATTCCTAACAATAAAAAAGACCCCCATAAATATAGCTATAACAAGGTATAATCTTCCAAGATTGCCAAAAAATGCAGGAAGCAGCGAGGAAATAACAAGGAAGATTGTATTCAACAGGATAAAGAAGGCGGTTTTTTTATCTCCAATAACTACTGGGAGCATTGGCACACCTGCGCTCTTATAATCTTCCTTATGAAACATTGCAAAACTCCAAAAGTGAGAGGGCGTCCAGAAAAATAAGATTACTGCCAAAAGGATCGGAGGCAGGCATAATTCAGGCCTTTCAGATGCGCCGCCTGCAAGAGCTGCAAAACTTCCGGCAAGGCCTCCGATGATAATATTTGCCCAGCTCCGCCTCTTAAGCCACATGGTATAGATTACAACATATACAAAGGCGCCGAGAAAAAGGTGTATTGCAACAAGAAAATTCAATGCAAGAAAAGAGAGCGCTATAGAAAATATTAGAAGAAGGCTTGCAGACAGGAGCGCATAAAAAGGATTTATATCTCCAAAGGGAATAGGTCTGGCTGTTGTACGTTTCATAACCCTGTCTATATCCATATCAAAATAGTGATTGTAGGCGCTGGCGCCAGAGGCTGCCATCATTGTTGTCAATATCAAAAGCGCCATCTTATAGATAGAGATATCACTCCCCTTTACTGCTATTGAACCAACAATAGCAGTAAAGGTGATTAATACGCATATCCTGAGTTTAAACAAAGGCAGATATTTTCTGAGCTCCATAATGCCCCCCCCTGCTGCGAACTTATAATCCCCCCTTACCCCTTTATTAAAGGGGATGGGGGGATTATTCTTGCTAAAAAATAACCTCTTTTATCCGACAAGCCATATCATAGACAACCACTTCCAGTTCAGGAAATAGAATAGAATAAAGAGGGTAAAAAATACCATACCAATAACAAATGTCCCTGGTGCGGGAAACGAATCATGCTTTTCTTCAGCCATAATAAAACCTCCTTTAATAATTTGTTACACAGATGACAGCATTACTGTCATTCTGAGGGCGAAGCCCGAAGCTTGTCCTGAGCGTAGCGAAGGAACTCTATGAGATTCCTCGCTTCGCTCAGGATGACATTTTTGTGTGATCATTTTTATAGAAGCTTTGCCTCATTTGCTGGTATCTTCCTGCCAAAGAATACCGAGAGTACAGACACAATAACATATATTGCCCCGCCTGTAACAGCTAACATTGCGCCAATGGCTGCTACTGTTGTGAAAAGTATAACAGTGGGGTCAAAGGAAAATGGAATTATTGAAACTGCAAATGTAACATCCCAGTGCCTTCTTGGCGAACCGAGTGTGCCGGCAGCTCCCATCCCAAGGGCCATTATTACTATGCCAATACCGAATATATACGGCTGGATTGTAGCCAGTTTCTTCCCTATGAGCTCCCTTCTAAAAATAAGCGGGATAACATAGTAAGTCAGGCCCATAAATGCGAGTGTAGTACCGCCGACAACAGTTCCATGAAAATGACCTGTCATTGCCCATGTATTGTGCGACTTAATGGACAACTGCTCTGTTCCATATGCTACGCCTGTTATTCCGCCAATAAAACCAAAAATAAAGAGTGAGAATATCAGGGCTGGGAAACCAGGCTCACCCCACGGCGCCTTTGTAAGCCACTCAAAGATACCCTTTGTATAGCCCTTCTTCCTCTGGGCAACTTCAAGAGCCATTGGGATTGCAAGCGCATGAATCATACTGGCAAGCACTGCCAGATACATAAAGTAAGATGTATTTGCAATCTTATGGGCTGAGCTTAATGTCGGGTCTGTAAGCAGGTGATGCTCAGATGCCAGGTTTATAAAAAGGATATAAAGAACAAATGCTGTTCTGCATATCTTCTCATTAACAGGCTTTGCTCCAACAGTCAGCGCGCCTAAGAGATACCATATCGAGACCATTGCAGTAACATTAATCTGCTGTGAAGAGTGTCCAAGGCCCCAGAATATCAGCCTGTACATGCCGGCATCCAGATTCTTTATTATACCAAGAGACCACAGGAATGTTGGAATGTAGATTATTGCGCCGGCTGAAAGGGTAAAGACCGCGATTATGGCTGCTGCAGTCAGACCGAATGTTACAAGCGGCACAGAGCCTTCATAGGTCTTCTCTGCCCTCGCTATTGCCCATGTTGCAAAGAAAATGCCGCACCCTATCAATGCGCCAACAGCAAAGAGGATTACACCAAGGTAATAAAGCGGGTGCGCCATCAGCGGCACATATGATGTAAACATAACATCCGCCCTGCCGGTGAATACCATCCAATCAACCATAACTGCTCCGCCAAGCATAAGAAGGTAAGCAAACCATGCAAGCTTCGGCGTGGCAAGTCTTACATTAAGTAAAACCGACGACCCAAAGTATAAGCCTGCTATCTCAAAAAATACTATCCAGAAGATCAGCATATTCAATCCATGTGCTGTCAGAAATCTGTAAAACAGGTCTGCCGGCAATAAGTGGACAGCCGGCCAACGTGTCAAGGCAACCAAAAGCGCCATTGTGCCGCCTATAAGAATAAAGACCACTGCTGTTACCGCATTTATCCACATTAGATTCTGTGTGGTCTTAAAAACCTTTTTCCCTGTTATAGGGCAGGTTCTAAACTCTGCTGCATTTGTCATATTTTAAACCCCCTTCTTCAAAATTTATAAATTACATCACAATTATCTTGCCTACCATCGTATGATGGTTGATTCCGCAAAACTCGTTGCAGATTATATGGAATGTACCGGCTTCAGTAGGGGTAAAATTTAATATGTTGTCATGCCCAGGCACAATCTGGAAATTCATATTCAACGGCTGAAGCGAAAATCCATGCATCAGGTCTGTTGATGATATATTAAATTTATAACTCACACCTTTTTTGAGTTTAAGTATGGGCACCCAATTCCACATCTGTCCCCTTAAGTAAACGTCAACACCTGCGGGCGGCTCCACAACTGGTATCCCATTCTCCTCTCCAACTTTATATTTTTCAATAAACGCGTTGCTCACCTTCATAAAATCAGCAGGCCTTATCTTTAAAGGCTCTGCTGAAGGGTTCTGCTTGCCGTATATATGCCATAGCGGCATCATGGCAAATAGAATAAGACACCATATTAACGACAGTGTAATCCATACCTTCTCTTGCTTATCCGCTGGTTTCCACCAGTACTTTTCCGGAGATGTTATAGACATATCCTTTTACCTCCTCCATTAAATTTTATGGTCCAGTAATAACACCATTAATAATAACAGCCGTAGGAGCATTTGCATACTCCATAACCCCCCATAGTATATAAATTACAGCAGGAATCACCATACCCAAAAGAAACAACAAAGAAAGGTCATCATAAAAGATTTGCCAGCCAGAAATCCTTTCTTCTTCTTTTTTCATTATACTTCACCCCCTTTCCTAATAAGCCCTTTTATTATCTTAATAAATCTTTATTTCGTTCGCCTAATTTAATTGTTTTTCAATTAATTATATATGATTTATATCATAATCAAGCATATTAAATATTATTGAATATTCTCCGCGCGTTATACATTATGCGTTTTTAATAGTTAAAGATTATATCTAAATAAAAGGAGAATTTATCCTGAATCAGGATAAACTCTCCTTAATCTTAATCAAGCAATTCTGCAATCTACATTACTCTTTAGCGCCTTACTTTAAAGGCTTAAATACCGCGGGATTCTCTTTTCCAGTTACCTCAAGTATGCCCACTGCGCCCTTGTCAATCGCCCTGAATATTGCATGGTCAACAAGTATATATGCTCCGGGAACATCCACCTTAAATTCAACAATAGCTGCCCCGCCGGGCGGTATCAATGTAGTTTGAACATTCTTTGCAGGCTCTGTGCCCATTGCGCCCTGCTGGTATACTAAATCAAATATCTCTCCTATTACATGAAATGCTGAAGTAAGGTTAGGCCCGCCGTTTCCTACATATAAACGCACCTTCTCTCCAACATTCGCTTTCAGATTTCCGGGTGTTGCCAACGCATTGAATTTCACATAGGTCGGCTGCTCTGCCCTCGCCTTTTCCAATGAGAATGCCTGCATGCCTTTGTCTCCTGTGTTGCCCACTGTGTAGAAGTCTCCCTGAACCACATAGTATTCCTTGTCCACCTTTGGAAGCCCCTTCTCAGGCTCAACAAGCAGAAGTCCATACATGCCATTTGCAATATGGGTTGGGATATGCGCTGTTGCGCAGTGATAGATATAGATGCCGGGATTTAAAGCCTTCCATAAAAATCCTGTCTTGCCGCCGGGTATGGTTTGCGTTGCCTTTGCTCCTCCGCCGGGGCCGTTTACTGAATGAATGTCAATAGAGTGGATGTTTTTGCTTGCAGCATTGTTTTTCAGTGAGAATTCAACGGTATCGTTCTGCTTAACCCTTATGAATGGCCCGGGCACTGTGCCGCCAAATGTCCAAAATTCATATTCAACCCCGTCTGATAGCGCGCCCTTTACCTCTGTTGTCTCAAGCTCTACAATTACCTTTACCCCTCCGGCTCTTGTAATTGCAGGCGGAACCGCCGGTGCTTTGGTTAATATCGCCTTTTCTTCTGCTGCCGCCACGATGTTCGGAGCTATAAGAAGCATTGTTGCTATTACAACTGCTATTGCTGACACTGCTTTAATCCATACCTTCATTTTTTTCTCCTTTTTTTATTTTTTTTTCGTTATGCTGTGGGCAAGGCAGTGCCTCGCCCCTTCAATCCTTTACTGTCCTTTTGCAAGCGTCGGGTTTGAAAGTCTGCCGATTTCCCTTATGTAGTTCACTACTTGCCATCTCTCTTTTTCGCTCAAGCTGCCTCCAAAAGGTATCATGCCGTATTCTGTGCCTTCAGTAATCGCCCAGAAGATTTCCCCATCTGTACGAACCTTCTGCCATTCCATGCTTGTAAAATCCCTCGGCTTTGGATTAAATGCCGCTGCCATTGGCGAATCCCCATTTCCCTTTTCGCCGTGGCACATAGCGCATCTTGCCTTGTTCATAAATATCTCCTTGCCCGCTACTATATAGCCCTTGTCCAATGAACCAGGGTTCGTCAGATTTTTTGCCATCTCTATCTTGTCAGCAGGAACGCGGGACCGGATATCAGTCTCATCTGCAATAGCAGGGCTAATAAAACCATAAAACAGAAAAACACTCAAAACAAAAAAAATACTAATTCTCCAACTCCCCATGTTTTTATCCCTCCGTAATAAAGGTTAACAACAAAATCTTCTCTCCTTAAACTTATACTTACCACCTCCATTTCTAAAATATAGTTTGTGTTTTAAACCACCGATGGTAAAGCGTCCTCCTCCCCTTGATTTCTATTATTAAATAAAACTGCCTTAATCTTTTTATCATTTTCTTTTTTCAATGCCTTCAAATATTCCTCTGCAAATTTAATCCTATCCCTCATAAGATTCAGCCCTCTTCGCTCTAAAAACTTCTGAACTCCGCCGTTGCTTACATATGGCTTCCCGTCTTTATTCTCTCTCAATGCCGCGCTTATCCTTTGTGAACCATATTCAGGATGGCTGAGAATAACCTCCACAATTGCATCCTCCTGCTCTTTTGTAAGACTTTTATAATGCCTCTCACCTGACTGCCTTCTGTCAAATAGGGCATCAATACCCTTTTTACCTGTTTCAATTAATCTTCTTTTCCATTTGTAATAGGTGGGAAATGAGATGCCAAGCTTTTTGCAGGCATCGGCGATATTTATACCCTTTGGCCTGTTGTTGATCTTTTCGATATAATGCAGACGAAATAAGGCGAGCTTTTCTTTATTATTCAACAACTCCCCCCCCTCGTTTTATTCATTCTTCTTATACAGACAGATTTATAGCAAAAATCACATTTGCTATATAATATGCAAGATAGGTGCCAGAGAAATATTATGGGAATATATAATCAAACTTCTTGATTTTTAAGGATATTTAAATATAAGAAGGATTGATAAAATAATAAGGAAAAATGATAAGTTACTAAAACTCAACTTGTACAAAATACATATATCCTGTCGTCTTTTTATAACTGTCTAAATTCAAAAGACTTTTATGAAATAACACGAATAAATACATCAGTTACCAGAAAGAAACTTAATGGCAGAAAAATTCACTTATGGTAAAATATTATCCATGATAAGATTAAGAATCATGATAGCATCATTTTTATTCATATTTTCTGCCAGCTTTCTACTTTTTCAGCCAGCCCTTTCTGAGGAGATGCAGGAGGCATGGTCAGGCATCTATATTAAAGGCAAAAAGAGCGGCTATTCAGTTATAGCTATCAGGCAGATTGATAATGGTTACGCAATCTCTGAGAATGTAGAGATGATATTCAAGGCAATGAATAGTTATCAAAAAATAAAAACTGCTGCTAATATAAATACAAATAAAGATTTTCTAATGAAAAGTTTTACATATCAGCTTCAGTCTGAAGCCGCCAATCTTACAGTAGAAGGAAAACTGATAAACAGCAATCTGCACATTAAGACATCTTCTCAATCAAACAAACAGGAGATAACCCTTCCCTTAAAAAACCATCCCTTCCTCTCTGCAAATATCATCCCATATCTATTTAAAAAAGGTTTTAAAGAAAAAACGAGATACAGACTCAGCATCTTTGACCCTTCAACATTAAATATAGATGAAATGTCAGTTGAGCTTGTAGAAAAAGATAAGAAAAAGATAGGAAACAGGATTGAAGAAACCAGTCATTTAAAAGGAACATATAAGGGAATGGCAATGCACACATGGATAGACAAAAACGGCACAACAATAAGGGAAGAGAGTCCGATGGGTATGACAATATTGCAGGAGCCAAAGGAGATGGCCTTAAGAGCGCCAAAAGAAGGAGAATTGATAGACATTATTGATGTAACTGCAATAACCCCAGATATTGGGATAAAAGAGCCGTCAAATGTAAAATATCTGAAGGCTCGTCTTAGCGGTGCTGTTCTTAAAGGATTTAATATGGATGACGAGAGGCAAAAGTTATCAGGAGACACAATAGAAATAAAAAGCGAAAACATAGATAACATAAAAGCCGAGAGCCTGCCTGTAAACAAAAAAGGGCTTGAGCCATATTTAGAGCCAACACCTTTTATACAGAGTAATGACAGCGAAATCATCAGCCTTGCAAAGGATATTATCAGAGACGAGAAGGATTCACTTCGTGCTGCGAGGCTTATAAATGAATGGGTATATAAGAACATTGAAAAAAGGCCTGTTGTAAGCATACCGAACGCAAGAGACGTGCTAAAGATGCGCGCAGGAGACTGCAATGAACATACAACCCTCTTTGTTGCCCTATCAAGGGCAGTTAAGATTCCTTCAAGGATTAATGTTGGCATTGTTTATCTTGGAGGAAGATTTTTTTACCATGCATGGCCAGAGATATATGTTGGAAGATGGGTTGCTGTTGATCCAACGCTGAACCAGTTCCCTGCTGATGCAACGCACATAAGCTTTGTTACAGGCGATTTAGACAAGCAGATTGAGATAATGAAGATAATAAATAATCTGAAGATTGAGATAATAAAATATGGGGATTGATTTTTGAATCAAATAACTGTATAAATATATACAATCATGTCATCTATTTCTGACAAAAGATTCCTTCTTTTTTATATATTTCTTTTTATCCTGCCGTCCTGCATGTTCTTTGGCAGCAACAAGGTTACATATACAAAACCTGCTAAGCCGTATAAGATAGATGCGCCATCAGGCAACTGGAAAAAATTAAACTTAGAGGATATAGATGCCGTATTCTGGAATGAGCAGTATAGGGCAGGCATGGCATTTGCCGTTGACTGCAGCACAGACAAAAGTGGAAATATACATACTATATCAAACAGGCTCTTCATAGGTATAAAAAACAGAAAGATTATTGAAAGCAGAGAAGTAACCCTGAGTGAACGAAATGCTGCTACCGCAACAGCAAAAGGCATATTAAATAATAAAAGCATAACAATAAAGGCATATAGTATTATTGACGATAGCTGCATCTATGACTTTGCATACTGGACATTCAAAGATAGTCTGGAAGAAGACGGGATTAAAGACTTTGAGGCATTTGTAAAAAGCCTGCGGTGGTAGGGGAAAAGCGGAGAAGGGGAGAAACAGTGAAAGGGAGAATGGGTAAAGAGGTAATTTAATGAAAGAAAGGTCAATAAAACTCCTTTTTCTTTTAGGCAAACACAGTATAGAATCTTTAAGATATACTGGCGGTGTGTCTATACTCGCATTACAAACCTTTTATTACACATTCAGCAGACCCTTTAATATAAAGGCAATTATTCTTCAGATGGATTTTATTGGCGTTAAATCAATCTCTATTGTCGGCCTCACTGCCCTTTCATCTGGCATGGTCATGGCATTACAGACAGCATACGGCCTCGGCAGATTCGGCGCAAAAAGCTATGTTGGCGTGATTGTCTCATTATCACTCGTAAGGGAGCTTGGGCCAATACTTACTGCGCTTATGGTCGGCGGCAGGGTCGGCTCAGGAATCACAGCAGAGATTGGCGCAATGAATGTAACTGAGCAGATAGACGCTATCAAGGCGCTCGGCGCAAACCCTGTTAAGAAACTCGTTGCGCCGAGGGTTGCAGCAGCCATATTAGTTCTTCCTGTGCTTACACTCTTTGCAGATATCATCGGAATAACAGGCGGCATGATTATATCGCAGATAGAATTCGGCATAAGCCCTTATGCGTATTATGATTCAGTAATTAAATTCTTAAAGATGTCGGATATATTCTCAGGCATTGGCAAATCTGTTTTTTTTGGTTTTATCATTGCCATTGTCGGCTGCTATCAGGGTATGATAACATCAGGCGGCACAGAGGGTGTAGGTCTGTCAACAACTGTAACTGTGGTAACAGTGTCTATTGTAATATTGATTTCAGATTTCTTTTTGACAAAGTTTTTCTGGCTGTTTTAATACAATATATTTCCCCTCTCCCCTTGCGGGAGAGGGATAGGGTGAGGGGGTATGAATAAACCAGAACCCATAATTGAATTTATAGATGTTCATAAATCCTTTAATGACAACAGGGTATTAAACGGCATTGACCTTGCCATATACCGCGGGGAGACTATTACTATAATGGGCGGCAGCGGCATTGGAAAAAGTGTTCTATTAAAACTCCTGCTCGGACTGATGAGACCGGATAAGGGCAGAATCCTTTTTGAGGGTAAGGATATTGCAGCGATGGATGAAGGGGAGCTTATTGGGATCAGAAAAAAGATAGGCATGCTCTTTCAGGGTTCTGCGCTCTTTGATTCTCTAACAGTATATGAGAATGTTGCATACGCATTGAGGGAACACCTAAATCTAAAAGAGGAAGAGATTAAGGAAAGGGTAAGAAAAAAACTTGGCCTTGTCGGCCTTGAAGATGTAGAGGATAAGAAACCTGCTGAATTATCAGGCGGAATGAAAAAGCGTGTTGGATTGGCAAGGGCAATTGCAATTGAGCCTGAGGTAATATTGTATGACGAACCTACCACAGGCCTTGACCCGACGAATTCAAGGCGAATAAACAGCCTCATAAAGGAGCTTCAAAGGGTATTAAAGGTTACATCCATTGTTGTTACCCATGACATCAAAAGCGCCTACGAGGTGTCAGACAGGATTGCGCTGATATACGAAGGCAGGATAAAGAAGGCAGGTGCTGTTAAGGACTTTAAAAGCACAGAAGATGAGGTTGTAGCAGGTTTTCTGAACGGGACAATGGAGTCGGCATAATATATTCTCATTGTCATTCCGAGCAGAGCGAGGAATCTCGTTTTTAGATTGCTTCGGGACTAATGTCCCTCGCAATGACGCCGAAAGATATGTTATAGAAGAGGAGGCAAACAAATGGAAGATACAAAGATTAAAGAGCTGCGGGTGGGTTTCTTTATCTTCTTGGCAATAATAATCTTCATGGCTGTTATATTTGCATTGAGCTCTGAGGTAAATTACTTCACAGGAAGCTATACTTTAAAGACCACATTTGCAAACACACAGGGCCTTGCAGACAATGCCCAAATAAGGCTCTCAGGCGTCAAGGTTGGAAGGGTAAACGGAATAATCTTTCCAGATGATATCAACAAAAGGCATATTGAGGTCTTTCTAAAGATAAACAAAAATATCCAGAACAGGATAAGGGAGGACTCCACTGCCTCCATTCAGACCATTGGTCTGCTCGGTGATAAGTATATTGAGATTACCATCGGCAGTCAGGATAAGCCGATATTAAAGGATGGGACGGCAATAAAGGCCATTGAGCCGACAGATTTTTCAAGGCTTGTTGAAAGGGGCGAGAATGTCTTTGGAAACCTTGCACGGCTCTCAAATACATTAGACGAGATACTTGTTGATTTGAAAAAGGACAGTTCTGTCAAGAATATCGCCTCTACGCTAAACAATATTAATGATATTGTCAGCCAGATAAAAAAGGGTGAGGGGCTGCTTCATGCAATCCTGTACGACCCTGATGGCAAAAAGATTGTATCAGACCTGAAAGAGGCGAGCAAAAATCTGAATACAGTGGTAAAGGAATTTAAAGAAGGAGAAATTGTATCAAATTTGAAAGAGGTCTCTATCCAGTTAGATGATATAGCAAAAGAGGTAAAGGCAGGCAAGGGACTCGCCCACTCACTCATCTATGAAGAAAAAAGCGCAAATATCATGAAAGACCTCTCATCTGCATCTGAGGGGCTTAAGGCGATTATAGGCCGCATAGAAAAGGGCGAAGGCACACTGGGCTTGCTTATCAATGACCCTGCTGTATACGACGACCTTCAGACTATTTTAGGCGGCGCCAAGCGGAGCGAAAGGCTGCAAGGGGTTATAAGATATACCATTGAACAGAACAAATAATACCATAACATTGACGAATTCAATTTTATTTGGTAAATTTATATTAAAAGGAGGCAAGCATGAAAAATGTTCTTTCAAAGATGCAGATAGATATACTTGAAAACCTTTATGGAAAAGACCTTAGCGGCTCTATTAAGATAAAAAGCAATGAAACACCTTATGACCACTGGCATAATATGAGGTCTACTGACCTTCTAAAAAATGAAATCTATCACATGAATACAAAATTCCTTAATGAGCAGCAGAAAAGGCAGAAGAGGTGGCTTATCCCTCAAAGCCATCATACCCTCTTTGCAGAGGCAATAAGGGATTTAATAAAAAAGAATCTAATAAGCGGCTTTGCAGCAGGCTATCAGGTTGAAACAGATACTGATGGAAAAGATATATTGGCACCATTAAGATGGGATGACAACGATAAGAACCTAAGGCTAATCGGCATAACCTTAACACCTGAAGGGTATAGGCTCGCTGAAGAGCTTCTGAAGCAAAAAGAGGCTGAGCTATTTTATGAATTAAATAAGCTGAAGGGCGAGGAAAATACAGAATTGGAGTCGCTGTTAAAGAAAGGGTAATTGATTATTAATGTGTCATTGCAAGGGACTTTAGTCCCGAAGCAATCCCGACTATCAGAGATTGCTTCGCTACGCTCGCAATGACATTCTGCATTACTTCCCCATCTTTTCTATTGTGGCAGCAACCTCCTTTATCTCCCCATTTCTTGCAATCTTTATATTAATCTTTCTCCCCGCCTCCATCCTCGCAACCATCCTCGGCAGTTGCGCAATATCTGTTATCTTTTTGCCCTCAAGCTCTACTATTATATCGCCCCTCTTTATGCCTGCCTTATCTGCTGGGCCTCCTTTGTCAGTATCAGATACAAGCGCCCCTTCTGTTACAGTAAGATTAAGCGCAGCAACAAGCTCCGGCGTTAATGGCTGTACAGATATCCCGAGCCACCCCCTTGTAATCTTACCTTTCTCTTTTAATTCGGAAAGAACCTCTTTAACCATATTAATTGGAATAGCAAAACCAATTCCAACATTAGCTCCGCTCGGCGACAATATTACTGTATTGATGCCGATGACCTCTCCTTTAATATTAAATAACGGCCCCCCGCTGTTGCCTGGGTTTATTGATGCATCGGTTTGAATAAAATCGTCATATGGGCCTGCGCCGATCATTCTGTCCTTAGCGCTTACAATGCCTGCTGTAACAGTATGGGCAAGACCAAATGGATTGCCTATTGCAATCACCCAGTCGCCAACCCTTAAGGCGTCAGAATCACCGAGTTCTGCCGCCTTCATCTCTGTTTTGGCGTCTATCTTAATAAGCGCTACATCTATCTTCTCATCAGTGCCTATTAACTTTGCGTCAAACTCGCGGCCGTCAGCGAGTCTTACCTTTATCTCTGTTGCCTTTGCAACTACATGAAAGTTTGTAAGGACATACCCGTCATTGCTTATTATAACCCCTGACCCAAGGCTCCTCTTTTTTGTATCCTTCTGCGGCGCGCCATAAAACCTCTCAAAGAATTCCTGCGCTGGATCCTGCGCCTTCTGCCGTTTAATGATTTGGGTAGTATATATATTCACAACTAACGGCTTCTCCATATCAACTATATCTGCAAAGGTGTTTGGAACGATCTGGGCAAAGAGGCTCCCCTTATAAGACGCCAGCAAGAATAATATTAGAAGAAATATATTGATTGTTTTAACCAACCTAATCTGCATTAATCATCCCTCCTTTGGAATACCGCTTATTCTCTTAACTTCACTATAAAACTTTTTAGTATCCCCTTTCTTCAAGAGCCCTATAATATTTGAATGCACCAATTTATTGAATATCTGCCTGCGAGCCTTCTCAGATGATACATTCTTTAAAAGCCTCTCCCTTACCATTCCCATTGCCTTTAAAAAAACATCGTATTCCTTCCCATATCTATTCTGAAGCTCCTTTCTTATCTGCTTTGCAAAGGCAGGGCTCTTTCCGCCTGTTGAAACTGCTATTGTTAAATCACCCCTGCTTATTAAGGAAGGAACAATAAAATTTGAGTCATCGGGTTTATCAACAATATTTAGAAGACAATTATACTTCTTTGCAGCAGCAAAGACTGCCTTATTAGCCTCTCTGTTGTTTGTAGCAGCAACAACAAGAAAAGCGTCTTTAATATCCTTGTCCTCGTATCTCTTTTTTATATATCTGAGCCTTTTTTTCTTTGCAAGCCCTTTCAGCCTTGGCGTAATGTCCGGACTTATGACACAGACATCTGCCTTACATGATAGAAGCGTAACAGCCTTTCGCTCTGCTACACTGCCGCCGCCGATTACAACACACTTTTTATTTTTCAGGTCAAGAAAGATTGGATAGTAGCGCATTTATGCCTTTATCTTAGATAAGAGCTTCTTTGCATCACTTTTATATTTTGTATCAGGATAACGTTTTAAAAGCTCCTGAAGGCTCTGGCGGGCAGAATTTACATCCTTTAATTTTATATATGTAACACTTAGATAATAGAGGGCATCCTCACTGAATTTTGCATCAGGGTAGTCCTTTGCAATCTGCTTAAATCTGCTTGCCGCAGCAGGATACGAAGACTTCTTGTAATAGAATCTCCCGATATAAAAGTAATATTCTGCCAGCCTCTCCATGCACATATCTGCCTTTATCTTTGCATCTTCCCGGTACGAACTGCGTGGATAAACAGACAGAACCTTTTTAAATGCCTCAAGCGACTTAATAACAGGCTCAGGATCCCTGTCCACCTCTTTCATTTGGTTGAAATAGCCCATGCCTATCCTGTACTGGGCATAGCCTGCAAGCTTATGTGCAGGATGTATCTTGATAAACCTCTTGTACTCTTCTATTGCCTCTGGATAAGATTTATTCACATAGTATGCTTCTGCCCTCTGCATAAGAAGAACAGGGTCATAATTCATCTCAATGCTCTCTTCAGGAACCTGCGCCGTCTCCTCTTTGCCAAAGAGGCTTGAGAGGTCAACAGAGGATTCAGACCTTGAGCTTGAACAGCCTGCAAGGAGAAGCAGCGCTATTATATATATATATATCTGCATCGCAATTACAATACCAAAAAACAGCCTTAATATCAATCTTTTTCTTATGTTTGACAAACTCTCCTTAAATGTTATAATAAAATTAAGGTGCAAGCATCAACATGATAAATTCAGCAGTTTATTCAGAGATAATCGGCACAGGTTCATATTTACCAGAAAGAATCGTAACAAACAAAGAGATAGAAGACGCAATCTCCGTTAATTCGGGCTGGATAGAAAAAAGGACAGGCATAAAAACGAGGCGCTTTGCAGCAGAAAATGAGGCGTCATCTGACCTTGCAGCAAAGGCTGCAAAAAATGCATTGAAAACAGCAGGGGTCAAGGCAGAAGATATAGATGTTACTATTGTCTCCACAACATCCACTGATATGCCATTTCCTGCTACCGCCTGTTTTGTTCAGGATAAAATTGGAGCAAGGAATGCCTTTGCCTTTGACATATCTGCGTCGTGTGCGGGATTTTTGTATGCCCTCTCTGCAGGGGACCAGTTTGTTAAAGGAGGCATGGCAGAAAGGGCGCTTATAATTGCATCAGAGGTAAAATCAAGGTTTATTAATCATAGCAACCCTGATACATATATTTTATTTGGAGACGGCGCTGGCGCAGTGGTGTTAAAAAAGGCAAAAGGCAAAGGTGGGATTATATCAATCCAAATGCATACTGACGGCGCATTGGGAAATCTGATTCAACTTCCTGCAGCATGGTCAAGGATACTCCCTAACACCATTCACATGGACGGCGACAGGGTCTTTAAACATGCTGTAAAAAAACTTGAAGAATCAATAATGGAAATGCTTAAATTAAATAGGCTCAACATATCTGATATAGAACTGTTTATACTTCATCAGGCAAATTTAAGGATATTAAAAAGGGTTGCAGAAAGGCTAAGCATACCATCAGATAAGATGCTTGTTACAATAGACAGGTTTGGAAATACGTCGTCCGCATCCATACCAATGGCGCTGGATACAGCAGCAAGGGAAAGAGGGATTAAAAAAGATTCCCTGATTCTGCTCGCAGCCTTTGGCGGAGGACTTGCATGGGGTTCGGCATTGATAAGGTGGTAATTGTTTAAAATTTAATTGGAGAAGAGCACAATGAACAAAAAAATCTCCTTTACCTTATTTCTTTTATTAATTTTTTTATCACTTTTAATGCCAAAGCTGTCTCTTGCAGAATCACAAAATAATATAGTCGGTAAAATAGAAGACTTCATTTTACCGCCAAATATAGAAGAAACAGAGAAAAAGGCTGAGATGCCTATTGATATAGATAATATCTCTGTTAATGACGCAGTCAATATTGCATTAGAAAATTCACTTGCTCTAAAAGAGGCAAGGGATGATATAAAAAGAACAAAGAATAAGCTCGGCGAAGAGACTCTGTGGAACTGGCTTAGGCCGAATGTCTCATTAAGCACAGGCTGGGATAAGGAAAGAGGCGAGCCTGATGTCTCTGTACACGCAGGAGTGGACTTAAGGGATATATTGGGGGCAGGGAAAAGACGTGTTGCAAATCTCAGGCTTGATTTAGAGCTTGCAGAGGCAAGATTGAATAAGATAAGAAACTCAATTGTCACTACTGTTAAAAGGATGTATCAGGACTATCAGCTTAGCAAGGAAAAGGTAAAGCTCATGGAGGATATAGTAACACAGAGCGATGAATTAAAGGGAATATTAGAAAAAGGGATTAAAGAGGGAAAGGTAAAGACAGATACAGTCCTTGTAATAAATTTTACATTAAACCAGAACAGGATGAATCTTATAACTGCAAAACAGGATTTGAAAAGGGCGCAGATGCAGCTTATGGAGGCAATGAACATACAGTAAACTCTTTCATCTGTCATTCCTGCGGAAGCAGGAATCCAGAAAAAAAGACTGGATTCCCACTTTCGTGGGAATGACACAACAAAAAAAATGGCAAAAATAGTGTTACAGGGCGATAATAAGTGCTTTGTCTGCGGCAAGGGAAATCCGTACGGCTTACAGCTTGATTTTATAATAAACCGTGAAGATGAATCCATCTCAACAGAATTCACGCCGACTAAGACATATCAGGGCTTTGTTGACATAATTCATGGCGGGATTATCTCAACTGTCCTTGATGAGGCAATGGTAAAGCTTGCGTTTGAGCTCGGCATAAATGCTGTTACTGCAAAGATGGAGACTAAGTTTAGAAAACCTGTTTTTTCAGGGGAAAGATTAAAAATCACAGGCCGTATTCTAAAGAAAGACAAGAAATGGATAGAGGCAGAGGCATTGGCATACAGGGATGGAGAAATTGTTGCAGAAACAAAGGGGCTGCTGATAAGGGTGTAGTTGATGTCATTCCCGCATGCTTTTAGCGGGAATCCAGAAGTGTAGTGGCATAGCATACCATGCTTCTAATAAAGACACTGGATTCCTGCTTTCGCGGGAATGACAAAAATTGTTAATAAATAATACCCCTACCTCGGCATAAACAATTTCATAACAAACTTCCCTTCTCCTCTTTTTTCCATCTTAATCCAGCCCTTATATATCTTTAATATATCCCTTGTCTCTGCAAGACTGATAGGCCCTACAGTGTGCGGAGACTGTTCGTAAACAGCCCCTGATTTATTTCTGCCTTCTGTTGAAAAGAGAACCGAAGGCGTAGCTATATGCGCTGCCCTGTCAGTATTTTCTATTTCAAGGATAAAGCCATTGGTATCGTCATGCAATAACACCTTTACCTCTTCCCCTTTTTTAGAGTATCTTACAGAGTTATTAATAAGATTTATTAAAATCCCCCTTAAGACCTCCTTGTCCATCCTTACGGTTTTAATCCCTTCGCCCTTTGCTTTAAAGCTAATACCGACATCCTTAAGCCTTGCCTCATCCTCAAACATGCTTACAACACCCTGAACCAACTGGCTCATGTCAAGGGAGATAATGTTTACATCTTTTGCTTTTTCAGGAACAGGCTTGAGCGGAAGGATAAAAGAAAATGTGCTGCCTTTGCCTGATTCTGATTCAAACCATATCCTGCCGCCTAAGAATTCAACAAGCCTCTTTGTCAGGGCAAGGCCAAGGCCTGTGCCTTCATAATTCCTTGAAAGCGAGCCGTCTACCTGTTCAAATGGCCTGAAGATTTTGTTATGGTCCTTTTTGTCTATGCCAATGCCGGTGTCTTTGACTGAAAGCTCTACAAAATCCTGCAAGGATTTGCCTTCCTGTATCTGGGCAGGGGCAAGCCCTGCCTCTACATAACGCGCATGAACCTTAATGCTGCCGCCCTCTGGCGTAAATTTAACTGCATTGGCAAGGAGGTTATATATTATCTGCTTAACCTTTGTCCTGTCAGAGACAACAGATGAAACTTCCTTGTCTATATCAATGCCAAGGTTGAGATTCTTTTTGAGGATTCCATGGCTCATAACAGATACAGCTTCATCAAAGATTCCTTTAACAGAAAACTCCTCAAAATTTGTGCTCATCCTTCCTGCCTCTATCTTTGAAAAATCAAGTATCTCATTTATAATCTCAAGGAGGTGACTGCCGCTTGTATGGATATTTGATATGTATTTCTTTTCCTTTTCATCAAGGCCTCCTGTATCAAGCAGTAGATCTGAAAATCCGATTACAGAATTAAGGGGCGTCCTTAATTCATGGCTCATGTTTGCAAGGAATTCTGATTTAAGCCTGTCTGCCTCTTTGATAAGGATATTCTGCTCCTGTAGTTTTGTATACGCATCCCACAGCTCAGCAGTCCGCCTCTTTACCTCATTATCCAGAGCCTCATTGAATCCCATCAATTCTTTATTCAGTTTTATTATATTATCATACATCATTGAATTGCTCATTATTACTGCAAGCTCCAGCTTAAGCCTTTCAAGCATCTCAATATCCTGTCTGTCAAAGGGCTTCAGATTCTTCTTCCTTCCAATGGTAATCACTGCAAGCAACTGATTTTGAAATAACACGGGCACGCACAATTCAGCCCTGAATTTTGCAAAGAAGGACTCTGCATCAGTTCTGACGGAAACAAAATTTGGGATAAATGGGATGCCCTTCCTCTCAACAACATTGTTATATCCTTCAAGCTCAATTAAAAAAGGATTGTCTGCATCTATTGAAATTGATTCTACATTCATTAATTGATTGAGGAGCTGGCCTATTGACCTGTTGATTTGCTGCATGGAGATATATTTTGTCCTCTTCTCATTCAGATAAAGCATAAAAATATCCTCTACATAAAGCGTCTCTTTAATAGTGTCGCAGGTAAACCTTGAAAGCTCCTCAATGCCTTTAAGCTTCACGCTCTCTTTTACAAAATCATCTACCACCTTTAAAAGATTGTATCTCCTTCTCTGAAAGAGGTGGTCTATATACGGCTGGACTTTTTTTACATAAAGATAGAAAAGATAGAAAAGCATTAGGTGGATAATGGTGGTAGTTTCTATTGATAACAGATGCTCCCAAATATGCAGAACCCTCATAGTAAAATATAAAGGCACTATGATGATTGCAGAGACTGTTAACCACATCGCTGTCTTATGGAATACTGTTCTTATATCCATTAACTTATATCTGACAATGGTATAGGCCAGCACAGAGGTATAAATAGTTATCGGCAGAAATTCAAAGGTATTGATGTGGAACTCATACCACGACAGAAAGGCAAGGATGCTGATAAATCCCACCCCAAGGCTGAGCAGGATGTAAAGCATCTGAAGTCTTTTTGTTGATGTCTCAGCCGCCTTATAGCCGTAATAAAAATTCTTTAAGGTTAGCAGCCCGTACAGTATATAGGGAATAATAAATATATAGGCAAATCTGCCTGCTGTGGGATAATATCCCCATGGCGTCTGATGAACACCCTTTATGATTAGATCTGTAAAAAATATGTTGAGAAGGATTGCAGAAAAGAGGATGTAACCTGTAATAATAAACCTCCTCTGCCCCTTAATCCTATCTAATATTGCAAGCGAGAAAAAGTAGCCATTAACTGTTATATATAATACGGTAGGCACAGTGAAATATCTAAAGATGAGGTTTGCCGTTTCCTCATCATTTGCAAAAAACTGAAGGCCTTCTCCTAATTGGTAGACGCCTATACTAAGATTAAATATAAAATATGAGCGATTTACAATGGAGCCCGGCTTTTTTGACAAGACAAGAAGGCCCAAAAATAATACGAATATGCCTGCAATTAATGGAAAGACCGCATAGATATTAAAAGAGTAATTTGAGGGATTGAGGATGGACTCCAAGACAGCCTCCGAAAACAAAACTCTCAAGCAAACTGATATGTCATTCCTGCGAAACCTGTCCCTGCAAGCTTTAAGCAGGGAGCAGGAATCCAGTATTTCTTGAATTCACAAGACTCTGGATTCCCGCTAAAAGCATGCGGGAATGACGGGGTAAGAATAAAATTGTCACTTCTTTATTTATTTGCTTTATTGTCTTTCAGCATCTTAAAGAATGCATCAACCAAATCAGTGTCCCACCATCCCTTCTGGCTTTCTGTTCTAAGGATATTTTCTGCAGTATCAAGTGGAAGGCCTTTTCTGTAAGGCCTGTCTGTAATTATGGCGTCGTACACATCAACAATAGCCATTATCCTTGCTATAACAGGTATCTCATCCTTTTTCAGGCCGTCAGGATAGCCTGAGCCGTCGCATTTTTCATGGTGGGAGCGGATAATTGGAATGGCATCTGTAAGGGTTTTTAAGTTGCTGCATATCTCAGCGCCCTTAACAGGGTGGAGCTTCATCTTTTCAAATTCCTCTGGAGTGAGTTTGCCCGGCTTATTTAAGATAGTCTCATCAATGGCAATCTTGCCTATATCATGGAGTATGCCGCCGTTTTTCAGCGCCTTCTGTTCATTTTCTGAAAGCCCGATCTCTTTTGCAAGGCCGATGCCAAAATCAGAGACCCTTTCGCAGTGACCCTCTGTATATCTGTCCCGAGCCTCAATTGTCCTTGCAAGGGTAAATATCACATCCTCTGCTGCCTCAAGGTTGTCGTTCAGATGCTTCATCTTTAAAAGCGCCCTTACCCTTGCCATCAGCTCTGCCCTGTTAAAGGGCTTTGAAAGAAACTCATCAGCGCCCAAATCAAGCGCCCTTATCTTGTCCTCTACATCGCGGAGGGCTGTGATTATTACAATAGGTATGAGCCTTGTCCTGCTGTCATCCTTTAATCTCTTGCAGACCTCAAATCCATTCATCTTAGGCATCATTACATCAAGGAGTATTAAATCAGGCGGGCTGCCGTCAACATGCTTTAATGCCTCAATGCCGTTTAATGCAGTAACAATATTATTGTAGCCTGCCTTTTCAAGGTATGCAGAGAGAAGCTCCAGATTCTGCGGCTCGTCGTCAACAACAAGTATCTTGGGTTCTTTAATCATTGTGCGCCTCGCTTGGATATAAATGATTCTATTACAGAGGGAAATATCTTTACATCTATGGGCTTTGATATGTAGCCGTCGCAGCCTGCTTGAAACGCCTTTTCCCTGTCGCCCTTCATGGTATGCGCAGTGACTGCAACAATAGGTGTGTGCTTAAAATCGTCTCTTCCCTTTAACAAACGGGTAAGCGTGAGGCCGTCCATGCCAGGGAGCTGTATATCCATCAAAATCAGGTCAGGCCTTATCTTCTTAAGAAGTGTAAGCGCCTCTTCACTGTTAAATGCCTGAAAAATCTGGTATCCTTCCTGGCCAAGGATATCTGCCATCAATTCCATATTTAAAGGATTGTCTTCAACAACTAATATGCTTTTATCATGTTTTTTCAAGATGCATTCTCTTTCTCCCCCAATGCTCTCCCCTCTGCTGTATTTAGCAGCTCCTCCTTAGTAATAGCCTCGTCCGGATAAGATGCTGAGCCTATATTTACCCTAATCTTTACCCCTTTTTCTGTAAACTTATGCCCTTCCAATGACCTTTTTATCCGTGACATTATCGCCTCTGCGCCCTTTTTATCAGCGCCTGCAGTAATGCCGACTATCTTCATGTCTCTATATATACAAACCGCATCCTTTCTTCCCCTTAAATCATTCTTAAACAGGCTTTCTATATCCTTAACTGCCTTTTTATATCCTTCCTCATTAAGCGCTTTCTTCAAATCATTATTATTTTCAATCATCGCCATTATCAAAGAAAAGGGGAGCTGATTCCTTCTTGCCTCATTAATCCCCCTTTCAAGACAGAAGTCAAGGCTAAAGTCCTTATAAAAGGGTATAACAAAATTAAACCTGCTTCCATAGCCAAACTCGCTCTCTACCCATATATTGCCTCCAAACAGTTCAATGAGCCTCTTTACAAGCACGAGACCGAGGCCTGTGCCTTCATATTCCCTTGTATAAGCTGAGTCTAACTTTTCAAAGGTTATAAAGAGCCTCTTTTGGTCCTCATCTGTTATGCCTATCCCTGTATCAGAAACAACAAATTTTATAAAATCTCCGTCATGTATTAGAGAGACTGCGCCTGCAAGCGCTTTGTCCTTTAGCAAATCCTCTCTTTTCAATACGGATACATCAATTGCAGCCTTTCCCTTCTCTGGCGTAAACTTTACTGCATTATCCAAAAGCTGGAACATTATCTGCTTGATCTTTTTTTCGTCAGTTAAAACTGAATTAATGCCCTTATCAATATTAACCTTAATGGAAATGCCCTTCTTTTCTGCATTCTCTTTAAGCATCATCAAGGCGTCGTCTATAATCTGCTTAAGAGAAAAATCGTCATAATTCACATCCACCTTTAACAACTCTAACTTTGATAAGTCAAGTATATCATCAATAAGCCTTAAAAGCCTCCTGCCGCTTGCAAGGACATTTTCAATATATCTCCTCTGTTTTTCTGAAAGCGGCTCTTTGACATCATCAAGCAGCAGCGCAGAGAAACCAATGATGCCATTTAACGGCGTCCTCAGCTCGTGGGATACATTTGCCAGAAATTCTGACTTTGCCTTTTGCGCCTTCTCAAGCTCCTTATTCCTCTCAAGGAGCTCTTTCATGCTATCCTCAAGCCTTTGCTTTCCCCTGCTAAGCTCTACTGCAATATCTTCAAGCCTTTTATTCCCTTTCTCAAGCTCTGTCTTATGCCTCTCTTCAGCCCTCTTTCTTTCAAGCCTCTCCTGATGGATGTCTATCGTCTTTTCTATCAAAACAGGGAGTACAGCAAAATCAGGCGGCTTAGGGATATATTCATAAGCGCCTGTCTTTATGCTCTCTGCAGCAAGTCTTACATCCTCTGCGCCTGCGCCTGTCAGCATAATCACTGCGATCTCTTCCCATTTATCTGATATCCTTCTTAATATATCAAGGCCGTTTTCTTCGTCAAGCTTATAATCAAGGAGAATAAGGTGCGGTATATTATTCTTTATCTTTTCAAAACATTCCTCGCCGCTTGCCGCATTATCAACCTCAAAACCGCTCTTTTTCAAAAGGGCAGAGACAGAATCCCTTATACCTTTTTCATCATCAACAATAAGAATCTTACCTTTTGACTCTGCCATCAAACTTATTTCTCCCTTGAATTAATTATAATTATAGCGTAATATGTCATAAATGACAAGGATATATCATACACTCACAAGAGATAGAATTACAAAGGAAATCTCTGCAAAAGTGGAAAGGCCGCTTTTTTTTAAGGAACTTGCAGAGCTCTTTGATATCCAGCCTAAAGAAATCAAGGAATTCAAGGGGTTAGTAAAAGAACTCGTGCTATCAGGCACAATCATAAAGACACGGGAGAACAGATATGCGCTTCCTGAGAAGGTCGGGCTTATTACAGGGATTGTAAATGCCCATCCTGACGGTTATGCCTTTATTACGCCAGAAGAGGGCGGAGTGGATATATTTATACCCCCAAAAAAGATGCTGGGAGCAATGAACGGGGATAAGGTGGTTGTTAGGATAGAAGGCATCAAGCAGGGAAATAAAAAAGAGGGCAGGATTATAAGGATACTTGAGCGGGCGCATACAAAGATTACAGGGAGATTTGAAAAAAGCAAGGGCTTTGGCTTTGTTATGCCCACTGACCCAAAGATTGCCTATGACATTTATATTCACAAAGACAACTGGAACAATGCAAAGGACGGTGAGATTGTTGTAGCAGAGATTATTGAATACCCTAAGGAGAAAAGAAATCCTGCAGGCGCTGTTATAAAAACACTCGGCTTTCCTGACAGAAAAGGCAGAGAGGCAGAGCTTATAATGGAGGAGTATGAACTTACTGCTGAATTCCCTGAGGATGTTAAAAAAGAGCTCTCAAATCTCAAATTTCAAATCTCAGATTCACAAATAAAAAAGAGGATAGACTTAAGAGAGCTAAAGACAGTTACCATTGACGGTGAGAATGCAAAGGATTTTGATGATGCAGTATCTATAAAAAAACATGCAAATGGCCATTACACATTATGGGTGCATATTGCAGATGTAAGCCATTATGTTGAGACTGGCACAGCTTTGGATAAAGAGGCTTTCAGCCGCGCTACAAGCGTATATTTCCCTGACAGGGCAATACCAATGCTCCCTTATGAATTATCCAATGATATATGCAGCTTGAAGCCGAATGTTGACAGGCTTACAGTAACAGCAGAAATGGAGTTTGACAAAAAAGGGAAAAGGCTCGGCTATAAATTTTACAATAGCTGTATAAAAAGCAATGAAAGGATGACATATACAAAGGTCAAGGAGATACTTGCTGATAACGATCCGGCGCTGCGCGAAAGGTACAGCGAACTCATAGAGGATTTTAAGCTCATGGAGGAGCTTAGCCTGCTGATTTCCAATCAGAGATGGGAAAGGGGCAGCATAGACTTTGACCTTCCAGAGCCTGCAATAATCCTTGATATCCAGGGCAAGCCTACAGATATTATAAAAGCAGAGAGAAACATTGCACACAAGATAATAGAGGAATTTATGATTGCTGCAAACGAGGCGGTTGCATCATACATCACATTGCTTGAAGCGCCATTTATCTACCGCATCCACGAAGAGCCAGACAGGGATAAGATAGAAGACTTCACTGAAGTGATAAGGGGCTTTGGCCTTTCTGTCAAAAGAAAAGAAGGTTTGAAACCAAAGACCCTTCAAAAAATCCTTGAAGATATTAAGGAAAGGCCTGAGGAGAGGCTTGTAAATCACATACTCCTGCGCTCTATGAAACAGGCAAGATACTCTACAGAAAATGCCGGGCACTTCGGCCTTGCATCAGAAAATTATACGCACTTTACATCGCCGATAAGACGGTATCCTGATTTGGCAGTCCACAGGATATTAAAGATGGCAATGAGAAAAGATGGCATATCAGTAAAGGAGAAGGAATATCTCAAAGAGATTCTTCCTGAAACAGCAAAACACTCGTCTGAAAGGGAGCGCATTGCAATGGAGGCAGAAAGGGATGTTGTCAATCTCTTTAAGATAAACTTCATGAAGGAGCATATTGATGAGGTTTACACAGGTTATATTTCAGGGGTTACAGCATTCGGCTTTTTTGTGGAATTAGAGGGCATATTTGTTGAAGGCCTTGTGCATATCACAAAGCTTCATGATGACTTTTATGTATTCAATGAAAAGGAGCATTCGCTCATAGGCACAAATACAAAAAAGGGATACAGGATAGGCGATAAGGTTACTGTAATAGTTGATAAGATTGATGCAGAAAGAAGAAAGATAGATTTTTCTTTGGTGAGGTCAAAAGGCAAGAAAAACAAGAAAGCAGAAGAAAAGTAGAATAATCAATATGTTGTGGTATTCAATCATGCCTTATACATCTAATTGTATTTTTCACTTTACATATCAGAAAAAATATGGTATTAAATAGGCTAAAGGTGTAAGGCAAAGGGCTAAGGGCATAGGGAAAAGAAATCAGTCAAAACCATTAGCCTTTTGCCATTAGCCTTTAGCCATTATTTATTTAAGGAGGTCAGATGCGTCTATCAAAATTAGAGATTCTTGGTTTTAAATCCTTTTGCGACAGGACAACTGTTGTTTTCCAGCCCGGCATAACTGCCATTGTTGGCCCGAATGGATGCGGAAAAAGCAATATCTCTGATGCAATACAGTGGGCGCTCGGAGAGCAAAGCGCTAAGACATTAAGGGGCGAAAAGATGGAGGATGTAATATTCAATGGCACAGACAATAGAAAGCCCCTCGGCATGGCAGAGGTAAATATCATACTCACTGATGTTGACGGCCAGCTTCCAGCAGGGTTTGGCGAATACAAGGAGATTCAGGTAACAAGGAGGCTCTACCGCTCTGGCGAGAGTGAATATTTCATAAACAAAATACCATGCAGATTAAAAGATATAAGAGACCTTTTGATTGACAGCGGCATTGGCGCAAAGACGCATACTATTATTGAGCAGGGCAAGATGGACCAGATATTAAGCTCAAAGCCGACTGACAGAAGGGTAATAATTGAAGAGACAGCAGGCATAATGAAATTCAAAATCAGGCGGAATGAGGCAATGAACAAGCTTGAGTCAACAAACCAGAACCTCCTCCGTGTAAACGATATTGTAAGCGAAATAAAGAGGCAGATAAGCTCGCTTGACAAGCAGGCAAAGAAGGCGGAGAGGCACAAAAAACTTAAAGAAGAGATTAAGGATATTGAGCTAAGGCTTGCATCAAAGAGTCTTACATCACTGGAAGAAAAAAGGGACACCCTTAATAAAGAGCTGACAGGCAAAAAGGACGAAGAGATAAAGGCAACAGCAGATATTGTCAGGATTGAGAATCAGATTGAAGAGAGCCGCATTATTATTGCAGAAAAAGAAAAAGAGATTTCTGAAATAGATGCAAAGGTATTTGAGCTTGAGAACAGGATACACAGAAACGAGGGCCGTATTGAGATGCTTAAAGGCCAGCTCAATACATTTAAAGGGCAGATGGAAAGGGGCTCTTCAGAGATTGAACATATCAAAAAGGAGATTGAGCAGCAGCAGTATCAAAAGACACTTGCAATAAAGGAGAGGGAGGAGTTTGAGGCGCAATTAAAAGACAAAGAGCATTCTTTGAAGCAAAAAGAGGAGGCATTTGAATCGCTTCTTTCCCAGCAGCAGGATATACAGGATAATCTTGAAGAGGAAAAGACAGAGGTATTCAGGATTATCACAGAAATAACAAATACAACCAATCAGATAAATACCTTTGAATCCATGCTGTCTGAAACAGAAAAAAGGGAGGTTAAAAGGCTTGCAGAGGATGAAGGACTGCTGAATGAATATAACAAGGCAAAAGAAAGATTAAAGGACATAGAAGAGCAGAACTCGTCAATCAGAGAGGCATTGAATAATAAGAAAAATGATTATGCAAACACCATAAAAGATTTGGACAGACTGCAGTCCGGGCTTAAACAGCTTGAGCAGAGTCTGTTTTCAGAAAAGGAGCATCTTAGCTCCAATTCTGCAAGATTAAACTCGCTCTCTGATATGGAGAGGAACCTCACAGGCTATCAGGAAGGCGTAAAAAACATACTTGGCAAAAGGGAAAATGCATCAAATGCATTAACAGGTATTCACTGCCTTGTTGCAGATATAATTGAGACAGAGCCGAGATACGAAATGGCTGTAGAGGCGGTCTTGGGCGAACGGCTTCAGAATATAGTCACAGAAACGCATCATGATACAAAAAAGGCGGTAGATTACCTCAAGCAGGAAGGGGCTGGAAGGGGGACATTTATCCCATTAGAGCTTAAAGAAAAGGAAAGGGCGTCCTATGTAAAAAACGGCGATGCTGGGGTAGTAGGGCCTGCATTAGAGCTGATAAGATTTAAAGATGACTATAAGAAGGTTGCTGAATATCTTCTCGGCGATGTTCTAATAGTTGAAGATCTGGATTCAGCAATAAGCATCTGGAATAAAAACGGCATAAACAAGACGCTTGTAACCTTATCAGGAGAGGTTGTTGACCCATGGGGCGCTGTGTCAGCAGGAAGCGTGAAGGAGAATGGAGACGGACTTTTGCACAGGCGCAGGGAATTAAAAGAGCTTGAAAGGTCAGTTGGCGAGAAGAAGGCGGTTGTTGAACAATTAGAAAGCAAAATAAAGGAATCAAGGGCAGAGCTTGATAAGATTTTGAATGGGAAGCAGAAATTAGAGGATGCTATCCATCAGACAGAGATACAATCAATAGGGACTGAAAAGGATGTGCAGACATTAATAGACGAGTTAAAGAGGTTAGAGGCAAGGCTTGATATTGTAAAGACTGAGAAGGATATTATTGCAAAGGAAAAGGCAAGGATCACAGATGAGGCAAATTCCGCAAAACAAAACCTTGAAAGCCTCACAAGGCAAAGGCAGGAAAACGAAGCCAAGGTTATAGACCTGCAGGCGCAGTATAAAGAAATCCAGATATCAGTGGAAGATCTGCGCGGAGAGGTTACGCATATAAAGGTGAGCGTAACATCCCTTCATGAAAAGGCTGAGAATGCGCTTTTGAACATCCACCGCATTGAGAAGACAATTGACGGCAACAAAATTCAATTAAAAAACAGAGAGGATGAGATAAGCCAGACAAAAAATGGGATAGAAGAGGCTAATAAGGCAATCTCTGATTCAGAGGCGCAGATAAATGAGCTATCACATCAGCTCAATGAATTAAAGGGCATAAAGGTAGAAAGGATAGAGGCGCTTACAGCAGAAGCAGATAAGCTAAAGATGATAGAGGCAGAGGTTAAACAGCAGAGAAAGATATTAGATGATATACATAAGATAATAGGCGAATTAGAGGTAAATGACACAGAACTGCGGCTTCAGACAGAGCATCTGAAGTCAACCATATTTGAAAACTATCACACCTCATTAGATGAGGTAAGAAATGGCCTCGGCGAGTTTGCAATTGATATGGAAGAGGCAAACAGCAATCTGACTGCATTAAAGGCTAAGGTAGATGAGCTCGGACCAGTAAACCTTGCTGCCATTGAGGAGTATCAGGAGCTGACACAGAGATACGAATTCCTGACAACACAGCAGACAGATCTGATGCAGTCCATTGATGACCTGCAAAAGGCAATCAGCAAGATAAACAGGACAACAAAACAGTTATTCATAGACACATTCAATACATTAAATGAAACCTTTAATAATGTGTTTAAGTCAATCTTTGGCGGAGGCAAAGCGTCGCTTGTTCTTGTTGATGAGAATAATCCATTGGAATCCGGCATAGAGATCGTTGCCCAGCCGACAGGAAAGAGACTGGAGAACATTGCCCTCCTTTCAGGCGGTGAAAAGGCGTTAACAGCCATATCGCTTCTCTTTGCAAGCTTTTTGATAAAGCCGACCCCGTTCTGCATGCTTGACGAGATAGACGCGCCGCTTGATGAGGCAAACATCGGCAGGTTTGCAAATGTATTAAGAACAATGGTTAATAAGTCCCAGTTCATAGTAATCACGCACAACAAGAGAACAATGGAGGCATCCGACGCGCTCTACGGCGTTACGATGGAAGAGGCAGGCGTATCAAAGATTGTGTCAGTGAGATTCAATGAGGACGCTGTTCAGAGGACAGAGGAAGAGGCAATGGTGGCAGGGTAGGAAATTATGCCGTGCCAGTGGTATTTTTCACAGCCTTTCTTTTTCTATACCTCTGCACTGCATACTCTGCAGCAAAATAAGAAATCACTGCAACACCCAGACCAAGCAGCAGGCTGCCGATAATAAACGGCATGAAGTATGGTTTCAGATAATTGAAGATATCCATAATCTTCATGCTGCCCCAGCTTATATCCGGCATAGCGTTATTTAAGCCGTATATCTTCAGGCCAATCCATAAGCCAAAGCCGTACACAGGCGCAAATGTCCATGGGTTGTTTGTATATGTGCCTACCATAATAGCAGCCTTGTTCAGCCTGAATATCCATGCAATAAGCAGCGCTGCAATAGTATGGAATCCAAGAAATGGTGATATAGAAATAAATACACCAATAGCAAATGAAAGCGCTATATGACGGGAAGAATCATTCAGGCTGAGTAGATCATAAAGCCTTTCTTTTATCCTAAACAACTTCATTTAAAATGATTAAATCCTGTTGGCAAAAGCGGCCTCTGCATCCCTTCTCTATCAACAAGGAGTATCCCCTTTTTAGTAATCTCGCCTATCATAGTTGCAGATAACCTGTTTCTTGATATGGCATCATATATATTTTTAACATTTTTTCTCTTAACTGTAAATAGCAATTCATAATCCTCGCCGCCTGATAAGGCATATTCCAATGGACCCTTTTTTAATTCAGCCTTTTTCAATTCCTTTGATAAGGGTATCTTATCTTCAAATATAACTGCGCCAACCCTGCTCTGCTCGCATATATGATTCAAATCTGTTGCAACACCATCGCTTACATCTATCATAGAGGTTGCAAACCTGTTTTTGGCGATAAAATATGCCTCTTTTATTCGCGGGGTTGGCCTGAGGTGCCGATTAATGAGGAAGCCTTTTCTCTTGCCATTTTTTAAAAGTTCAAGGCCAGCAGATGAATCTCCGAGTGTGCCTGTGACAAATATCTTGTCTCCGGGCTTTGCGCCATCCCTTTTAACTATATTACCCTGTTTTGCTTCTCCGAGCAAGGTAATACTAATCATAAGCCCATTTTTTGAACCAGATGTATCACCGCCTATTATGGAGACCTTATAGGCTGATGCAGTCTTTTTTATCCCTCTGTATATCTCATTTAGTTCTTCTATTTTGATATTGTCAGGCACGGCAATAGCAATGAGCGCATATCTTGGAATTCCAGCCATTGCAGCAATATCGCTGATATTTACAAGCAGTGCCTTTGCGCCAAGTTGAAAGAAGGAGATATATCTTAAATCAAAATGTATCCCTTCTGTCAGGAGGTCGGTTGTTGCGAGGAGTGTCTTTCCCTTTGAAACATTCACAGCAGCAGCATCATCACCTATGCCAATAAGGACTGATTTGTCTGATAAAGGGAGGAATGCCTCAATCTTTTTTAAGAAACCGATCTCGCCGAGTTCTGATAACTTCATTATATTACTAATATACTATTTTATCTTATAATGTCAAACTTAAACAGATTGTTGACAAAGTATTTATTTATGCTTGGTTTGTCATTCCTGCATGCATTTAGCAGGAATCAAGTCTTTTTTAGATTCCCGCTCAAAAACTTTGCGGGAATGACATTTAGGGTGTTTTGCGACTTTTTCAACAGTCTATAAATTACTGCAACCTCTCCAGCCTCATACCTGCCATGCCTTTAAAAATATCCTCCAAAACCTTTTCCAATGCTGAGGCAGGCGTATTTATAATCCTTTCCCACTGCTTTTTTGCCTCATCGCGCTTACCTAATGCATAAAGCGTATCGCCGAGATAAAGAAGTGTGCGCAGGCTGTTGGGATAAACCTGCGCTGCCTCACGCAATATTTTTTCAGACCCTGTTTTATCATTATACGGCCACGGGACTTTATAGTAATACCTGCCATAAACTCTAAGAGGGCTTGCCTCATTATAAGCCTTATCCTTTTCTATTGCCTTTTTTACTGTCTCCACAAGCTTTGGCCTGATGCCTTCTGCAAGCGCTGATATTATGCCCTTTCCAAGTGAATACATGGAAAGCGCAAGTGAATTATAATAATAACCCTCCACCCTGTTTGGATTTAAGCTGATAGCCTTTTCAGCATATCCCCTCGCCTCTCCGCCGAGCGCAGAGACCTTTTTGCCGAGTTCAGGAGACATATCCTTCTCTGCTGCAAGTATGCCGTCAACATTCTTTGGATTTGCCTTTTTTGCATTATCAAGGGTGTTTCTCATGTTTATCTGGTCTGCCCAGATGCCAAGCGCACGCGCTGTTCTCCATTGCAGATCAAAGTTATTCGGATTCTTTGCAGCCGCATCCTTTAACATCTTAACTAATGCCTCATGCTCAGCATCAGCAGAAACTATATTTTGTAATTCATCCGCCTTTTTTATTATTTCATCAATGGACTGGGAAAGGGAGGCCTCTGGTAGAAAGAGCAGCAAGCCAAATACTGCTATTATAAAAAATATTGATTTTTGCATCACTGCTCCTGTAAATGTAGATACTGCGTCCGTCTAAAAACTTTATTTATTTAAGCCTTATGAATGTAACGAACGAAATTTCAGCCCTAATTTTCTCCTTCAATCTGTTTATAAGAAATAAAGCGTATGGCATAAGAGGTGAGTTCAATTATAAGCTGATAAGGTATTTTTCTTAAACTGCCAATGCCCTCACACTGAAAATTTCCTTTTCAGATAATGGCGCAATAGCAGACTCTGAAACAGTTATTACAGCAATTGTTTCGCCAAGGGCATTAAACACTTCTAAAGAATATCCATCTTCGCCGTCAGGAACAGGATGATGCTCAACAATAGTTGCCACATCGCCTTTCTTTAAGCCTTTTTCAGGTATATCTTCTAATAAAACAACTTCTTCAAATAACTTATATGTCATTTTCCCTCTCCTTTTTCTGGATACATAGTTATAAATTTTGTGTCTCCAGTCGCAGTCTCTGTCATCCAGATTGTACACACAGAAAGAGTTTTTCCATTTGGCCCGATTAAATTTCCTTTAATTTCATACATCTGTCCATATCTCGTGTTTTCAGTTGATATTGCATCAAGCGACATGATTTGCCTCCGTAAATCCTTTTCCAGTAATTGCCAGTTTTTAATAGTATACCCTGCCCGGGACAGCCAGCGAGATTTGTCGTTATGTCTTCGTAGAGTCAATAGATATTGGGTCAACTTCTCTGTAGCAATCAGTGTTTCTGATGGTAGTTTCATTCTTTACAATATGACAATAAAGTTAAAACTGACTTATTAAAATCTTATATGATAATGGCGCATGTGTCAAGGCTTTCTTGTATTTTGCATGGCAGGGTTGAAGATAATACTGTCTACATTAGGACAGCAAAGTTTATATACCTTTTGACAAGTGAAATACGTTAAGTATCCTGCTTATTCCGCTTCAGATTAAAGGTGCTCTTCGTGTCTTTGTCCCAGCCGTCCCAGAGATAGGCCTCTTCTTTGCCGTCGGCAATCAAACGAAAGGCATAGCGTACCTGCTCTTCATAAAACTCACAGAAGCCGCCAATCTTGTCCATCCCGCCGTTCATTTCATGCGCCTCTGCAGGGCATGGGGAGCCGCAGAAGTGGCGGATGGCGCAACGTTTGCATGGTTCAACATCCTCAACCTTGCGGCCTGTAACCATTTTGAAGGCATCACTAACAAGCACATCTCCAATATTATTGTTAAAAATATTGCCGCCATTAAACACAGGCAGGCCTATAAATTCGCTGCAAGGGAACAAGTCGCCATTTGGCGCTAAGGCAAAAAAGCACCTTCCACCGCCGCAGGGAGATATGTCACACATAAGCCGTCTTGCTGTAGGGGCAATAATGGCAAGAAGGATATTTGCAAAATTGCCAACCGGCAGCTTCCTTCCTGTCTCCTGATACAATTCGTATGAGCGGTCAAGGGCAGTAAGAAAATGTCTTGCTGCATCAGCATCAGCAGGCCTGACCTTTCGCGATGGCTGTAAGGTGCAGCGCAGAATATTTAACAGACAGGTAGGCGCCTCTTTCTCATGGAAAAATTCAACGACCTTTGTCAGGTGCCGCATATTCTCGCTGGTGATTGTGCAGATAACGCTCCAGTTTGGATAGCCTTTAAGCCTCTCCATCGCTTCAATGGACTTTTTATAGACGCCATCTCCCTCCCAGTTCTTGCGGGTGCGGTCAGCGATTGCTGCTGTTGGCGCATCCAAAGAGATGCCTATGCTTACATCGCGGCTTATCAGAAACTCCACTGCTTTATCGTCAAGAAGCGTGGAATTGGTTTGAACGCCAAAGCGAAAGTCATTCTTAAATTGATCGATGCCTGCAAAAACAGCATCCCTGTTGAGCAGGGGTTCTGCCCCGTGAAAGACAATCTGAGGAACTGACCCTTGCGGCAATGTTTGTGAAAAATAACTCTTAAGCCGGCTCAGGGCGTCAAGCAGGTTTTTTTCTGACATGTGGCTGCCATCACGGCGCATCTCCTCCGGAATATAGCAATAGGAACAGTTCAGGTTGCAGCGCTCAGTCGGATTAAAGTAGACAGCAGAGGGCCTCTGAAAAAACCTGAGATTATTCATCTCATCTGCAAATTCCTTGGCCTTCCTGCGATATGCCTTCATAAGCCCCTTATCAGTCAATGCCTCAGCAAGGCCCTTGCGCTTCACCAAAAGCCAGAATGCTGTATCAGGGTCAATCAGGCTGATATATTCAGGATGTCCAATATCAATCGGCTGAAGGGTTTGGCCGGTGCCTGTATTGGCATAATTGCCTCGTGAAGCAATTATGCCATTGTTATCACAAATCTGCTGTGTCAAAGCCATTACCTATTCTTTCTGTCCATAAGGATATAGTGCGAGAGCCCTGTGCCTTCTACATTGCAAGACCTGCGATAGGCAATTACATCCTTCTTTGCCTTGTCTTTTTTTACTGCCTTCCTTTTGTCCTTCATTAGTGTCTTCATCTTTTCCTCCTTTTTAGGTTATAGTTTATAAAATAAAAAAGGGCTCCGACAGACTTAAGAAAAAAGTCCATCGGAACCCTTTACCATCAGATTCCGTATTATCTATTTTTTATTCATTCCAGCAGGTCTTCTGGCTCTCGGGTCATCAGCCTTTCTCATCCTTCCCGCTGGAGTTTACTCCAGCAGTGGCAGGCAATTAAGCCTTTTGAAGAAAGGCCTCACCGATTACAGCGGCGGGACCGCCACGGATTTACACCGTGTTCCGGGATGCTGAAACAGGACGAATATTACTACACAGGTCATCAACCTGTCAAGAAAAATATTACTAATGTATAGCAGTGCTAATAGCAGGCAGCCTCTTTACTGCCCTCTTTGCAACAGGGGGTGTTATTTTTTCTTTAGAAGACCTTTTTCTCTTTAGCGCCGTTTTTAATACATCATCCATAGTCTCTACAAAGACAAAGTTCATATTCTTACGCACATTCTTTGGCACATCCTCTAAGTCTTTTTCGTTTCTCTTCGGCAGTATCACCGTCTTAATGCCAAACCTCCTTGCTGCAAGCGCCTTTTCTTTTAAGCCGCCGATTGGAAGGACCCTGCCCCTTAATGTAATCTCTCCTGTCATTGCCACCTCTTTATCAAGAGGAACCCCTGTAAATACTGATGCAATGGCAGAGGCCATTGTTATGCCTGCAGATGGCCCGTCCTTTGGTATTGCGCCTGCAGGAACATGGATATGGATATCATATTTAGAAAAGACATCGTCCTTAATGTCAAGGCTCTTTGCTGCAGAACGGATATAGCTCAAAGCTGCCTGTGCCGATTCTTTCATTACATCACCAAGATGCCCTGTAAGCGTAAGGCTGCCTTTACCCTTCATTATAGTTGCCTCAACATATATTATATCGCCGCCTGCCTCTGTCCATGCAAGCCCTGTTGCTACGCCGATAGTATCCTTTTCCTGCTCCACCTCTGGCAGGAATTTCGGGATGCCAAGATATTTGTGGAGATTAGGAGGTGAAATCTGGTAGCGCTTCACCTTTCCTTCGGCAATCATCTTCGCAACCTTTCTGAAAACATTTGCTATCTCCCTTTCAAGGTTCCTTACGCCTGCCTCCCTTGTGTATTGCGCTATAAGCTGCTTTAACGCTGCATCTGAGATAATCACATTCTTTTCAGTAATGCCGTGCTCTTCAAGCTGTTTTGGAATCAGGAAGTTTCTTGCTATCCCTGCCTTCTCCTCTTCTGTATAACCAGAAAGCTCAATAACCTCCATCCTGTCTTTTAATGCCGCAGGGATGGGGTCAATGATATTTGCAGTTGTAATAAACATTACATCTGAAAGGTCAAAAGGCACGCCAAGATAATGGTCGCTGAATGCATGATTCTGTTCAGGGTCAAGAACCTCTAATAAAGCTGCAGACGGGTCTCCCCTGTAATCAGCGCCTATCTTATCCACCTCATCCAACATAAACACAGGGTTTCTGGAATCTGCCTGCTTAATCCCCTGAATAATCCTGCCTGGCAAAGCGCCGACATAAGTTCTTCTGTGTCCCCTTATCTCTGCCTCATCCCTGATGCCTCCTAAGGATATGCGGACAAACTCCCTGCCGAGAGACCTTGCAATAGACCTTCCGAGCGATGTCTTGCCAACACCCGGAGGTCCGACAAAGCACAGGATCGGCCCCTTCATCTTTTCCTTCAATTTTCTTACGCCAAGATATTCAAGAATCCTCTCTTTAACCTTCTCTAAGTCATAATGTTCTGCATTTAATATCTTTGAGGCTGCCTTGATATCAAGATTATCCTTTGTGCTCCTGCTCCAAGGAAGCTCAACAAGCCATTCAAGATATGTCCTGACTGTAGACGCCTCTGCTGTATCAGGATGCATCCGCTCTAAGCGCTTAAGCTGTTTTTCAGACTCTTTAGCAACCTTCTCAGGCATCTTTGCCTCTTCTATCCGCTTCTTAAATTCGCTTATCTCCTCTGCCCTGTCGTCTGACTCGCCGAGTTCCTTTTGAATAGCCTTAAGCTGCTCCCTTAAGTAGTATTCCCTCTGCGTCTTGTCTATCTCGCCCCTTGCCTCTGCCTGGATCTTCTGCTGCATGGAAAGAACCTCAAGCTCTTTATTTAAAATCTCGTTTACCTTCTTTAATCTTACCACAGGGCTTATAATCTCAAGCACCTCCTGCGCAGCCTCTACCTTTAATCCCAGATTTGATACAATAATATCTGCAAGCCTGCCAGGGTCGTCTATATTCTCAACAACAACCATTATATCAGGGATGATTATCTTGCCAAGCGTAATCATCTTTTCCACCTGTTCCTTTATGGTGCGCATCAGAGCCTCTATTTCTAATGTAACCTCAGGAACCTTTTCCTCTGCTATCCGTTCAATATTCACCTGATAATAAGGCTCCTTCTGGACATACCCCTGTATCTTTGCCTTTGCAATGCCCTGCACGAGTATCTTTATGCGGCCGTCTGGAAGCTTCAGCATCCTCATTATCATGCCTACTGTGCCGATATTATAGATGTCTTTAGGTTCAGGATTCTCTACATCCAGTAACTTCTGGGCAACAAGGAATATCATCCTGTTTCCTGCAAGCGCATCCTCTATAGCCTTAATGGACATCTCTCTGCCCACAAACAAAGGCAGCACCATATATGGAAATATAACTATATCCCTTACCGGCAAAAGAGGTAACTTGTTCGGTATTACAATCTGCTGTTCTTCTTCTATTTCAATCGGCTCTTTCACTTTACACCTCCTTCAATCTCAATTTTAATCTCTCTCTTTCTTTTCTCCTCAATCTTTGGAAGTATTACTGTTAATACGCCATTTTCATATCTTGCCTTTGCAATAAACGGATTTATCGGCAGAGGAAGCCTTACAATCCTTTTGAAATTTTCAAAGGCCCTTTCCATGCATATAAAATTAAATCTCTCTTCCTCTATCCTGTCTTTTTTAATGCCCTCAATAATAGCAGTATTACCATAAAGCTTGATGCTCACATCTTTCTTGTCAATTCCCGGCAGATCAACTTTTATTACAAAGTCATTTATTGTTTCAAAAAAATCAAGCAAAGGAAATTCAGTTTCATCAGGCAGCCTGTGCAAAAATCCCTCATCATTCTGCTGCCTAATAATTGCCTCAGTAATAATGTTGAATTGATGCAAACGTCCTTTTGGCAATACAACCATAATAGTCTAATTAAACTTTAATTTTTTAAGATAATCCCTGAATGCCCTGCCGAGTTCGGGATTCCTGATACCAAACTCAACTGTAGCCTTTAAAAATCCGAGCTTATCACCTGCATCATAACGATTGCCATTGATTTTATAGCCGTATATCTGCTGCGAGGAAAGAAGATTTTTCAGACCGTCAGTAAGCTGGAGCTCGCCAAGCTTTCCCGGCGTTGTATTTTCCAAGACATCAAATATCTCAGGCTCAAGTATATATCTGCCGATAATAGCCAGATTTGAAGGCGCCTCTTTTGGTTTTGGCTTTTCTATTAAATCAAGCACCCTGAAGACGCCGTCCTCCATCTTCTCCGGCTTTATAACGCCGTAATGCTGCGTCTTATCCCTTGGCACCTCTTCTATGCCTAATATACTTGTGCCGTATTTCTTATAAATCTTTATCATCTGCGCCAATGCCGGCACCTTTGAATCTATTATATCATCTCCAAGCAAAACTGCAAAGGGCTCGTCTCCGACAAGCTGTTTTGCGCAAAGGATTGCGTGTCCAAGACCCAAAGGCTCCTTCTGTCTTACATAACTGAAGTTTACAAGATTTGATATCCGCTGCACCTCTTCAAGGAGCTTTGTTTTTCCCTTTTCCCTCAGATTATGCTCAAGCTCAAATGAGACGTCAAAATGGTCCTCTATAGCATGCTTGCCGCGGCCTGTTACAATTATTATATCCTCAATGCCTGAATCAACAGCCTCTTCCACAACATATTGTATCAAAGGCTTATCAACAAGCGGAAGCATCTCCTTTGGAGACGCCTTTGTAGCAGGTAAAAACCTTGTCCCAAGCCCTGCTGCAGGAAATACTGCTTTCCTAATCTTTTTCATATACTTATATCGCCTTTTACTTTATTTGAAATTTAAGGATTATATATAATATTATAAGAGAGGCGTGAAAAAGTCAATCTCTATCTTGAACCCCTGCCTAACAAGACTACCTTAATAGTGTCAAATATGATTGTAAGGTCTAACAGGAATGACATGTTTTTAGTATAGTAAAGGTCGTATTGAAGCTTTTCAAAGGCATCATCAACTGATGCGCCGTATGGATATCTTATCTGTGCCCAGCCTGTTACACCCGGCCTGACGGATTCTCTTAAACCATAGTATGGGATCTTTTCCTTCAACTGCTCTATAAAGAATGGCCTCTCAGGTCTGGGGCCTACAAAACTCATATCACCTTTTAAGACATTTATCAATTGAGGCAGCTCATCTAATCTTGTTTTTCTTATAATTCCCCCTACCATTGTTACCCTGTCATCATCTTTAGTTGCCCATACAGGACCGCTCTTTGACTCTGCATCCTCTCTCATAGAGCGAAATTTAAAGAGTGTGAATATCCTGCCATCCATACCCATCCTCTCCTGTTTGAAGAATATAGAACCTTTGGAGTCAAGCTTAATAAGCATTGATGTGAGGATCATTACAGGAAGCGCAATTATTAATAATATAAAAGAGGCAGTAATATCCAATAATCTTTTTGTTATTAATGAAAACCTTGACTTTTTAAATCCATCGGAAAATATTAGCCAGCTCGGCCTTAAACTTTCAAGCCGTATCTTGCCGTTAATCCCTTCATAAAAGGTTGCATCATCTTCTATCCTGATGCCGTTAAGCCTGCATTTTAAAAGTATATCAAAAGGAAGCCTGCCGCGCCGCTCTGGAAGGGCAACAATAATCTTGCCTATTCTCTCTCTCTCAACAATCTCGCATATATGCTCATATGTCCCGATAATTTTAGGATTCACTATGCTTGTCCCTATCTTTAATGAATTACTTTCTGCAATAAAACCGACTATCTTATATCCCACCTTTTCTTTGCTGAGAATCCTCTTTGCAATATCCTTTGCAGTTTCACCTGTTCCTATAATCAGTATCTTTTCATCAAAGGCATTTATGCTTATTGTCCATGAATAGAATAGACGCCACAAGATTGTAACAACAGTTAGAAATATAATACTTATAAGAAAGACGCCCCTGCCTATGATTAAATCAGGGATTATATAATAAATAAGAGAAAGGATAATCGAGGCAGCGCCAAGCGCCTGAAGAGACCTTATTACAATCTCCTGTGCAGTCCTTATAATCTTTGTATTATACATATCATTATAGTAAAGGCTCATCTGGTATATAACGGTGATAAGAATAATCTTAGGAATAATAATATTATATTTTAGCAGCCAATAAGTAGAGTAATTAGATATTCTGAAACGGATATATGCCGCCAATAGCACAGCAAAAAAGATCAAAAGACTCTCAAGGAAGAAAAAGAGTATATCTTTGATTGAGAAATATCTGTTAAATATCTTAATCATAATTTGCCCTAATAATATATCTTAGATAATTTTTTCCTTGAATCATTAAGCACAACACCAAGGACATTCTCCTTATTAAGCCCTTTTAACGCCTCAAGCACAGTTTCCTTCGGCGTAATTTCCGCCCTTACAACGAGTAATATGCCGTCTACAACATCACCTAAGATACTCATATCTGCAAACGGAATGATTGGAGGCGAGTCAATAATTATATAATCAAACCTCTTTTTTAATCTTTCAATAAGATCTTTTAAAATAGAGGATGCAATAAGGTCAGCAGGACTCTCCACTGCCTCCCCGCCGAGCAAAAGCGTAAGATTCTTTATCTTAGAGGGTATTATTGCAGAATCAATATCAGCCTTATTAGACAGTACATCAACCAATCCGCACTCTGCCTTACAATTAAAGAAGGTATGAATTGAAGGCTTTCTCATGTCCCCGTCTATCAAAAGAACCTTCTTTTTAGTATCTTCTGCCATAACAATAGCTAAATTGACAGATGTTATACTCTTACCCTCCCCCTTCCGCGTGCTTGTAATGGCAATGACCTTGTTGCCGTGATTTCCGTTTAAACTGCTCAGTTTTGACCGCAAAAGCCTGTACTGCTCTGTTATTACCGTCTGAATATTCCCTGAAAGTATTGTCTTTTCAGATGGCGGCACTACATCCTTTTTAAAGGCGTCTTGCAAATTTACTACCTTTTCCATGATTCTTTTTATTACCATTATCCCCTCTTATAAAATGTATGTATAAAACCTTTAAAGCCCCCGGCATTCTCATTAAACAGAGAAAAATTCGGGATAGTCGCAAAAACAGGAAGTCCTATCGCATCCTCCACCTCTTGTGGCTTTTTAAAGCCTAACTTCATGAGCTCTAATACAAAAACAAGGCCAAAACCCACACCAGCGCCAGCCATAACCGCAACCAGCAGAATAATCTTCTTGTCAGGCCAGTAAGGAACCTGCGGAAGATTTGCAGGGTCTACTACCCTGAATCTCTCACCCTTCTGCCTTTTTTCAAGGTTTTCAGACAACTGAGCCTCAAGTTTTCTGTTCAATAAAGAATTGTAGTTCTTCTGAAGGTTTTCATAATCCCTGTTTAATGTTATCAACTGCTGTTCCCTTGAAGGGGTGCCCTCAACACGCTGCTGATAGAGCTTTGTCTGCTCCAGAATACTCTTTTGCCTCTCCTTCAGGGTAAATATTTCAATTTCAATATTTTTTAATTGATTAAGTATATTCTGGTAAAGAAGGTCCATATTAAGCCTTGCTGTCGGTTCCTCCTTCTTTGATTCCATCTCCTTTTTAAGCTTTTCTTCAGTCTCCTTTATCTCCCTTTTTAATCTTGGGATATCAGGATATTTATCTGTATACCTTGTCTGCAGGTTTGTAAGCTCTATCCTCATGGCATCAAGTCTATTTTGTAAAGGATTCACCTCAACCTGACTTTGCAATTCCTTCTTTCTATCCTCTGCATGCTTCTGTGTAAGGATCATCCTGTCCTCTGCTGACCTTAATGCCTCTGTTGTTGTCTGAAGCTCCAGTTGAAATCTAGTTAATGCTGCCAAATTCGCCTGAATCTGCTCTGGAAGCTCTCCAATATATTTAGTCTTATATTCCTTTAATGCCTTTTCCCTGGACTCCAGCTTATCCTTAATTGATTTTAACTCGCCCTCTAAAAATTCAGATGTCCCTGCTGCCTGCTGCTCCCTTATCTTTAGATTCTCATCTATAAATATGGAGGTAAGCGTATTGACAACCTTCATTACCATTTCAGGGTCATCCCCTTTAAAAGAGATGGTAAAGGCATTCTTTCCCTTTACCTGAATATCAATATTTTTCCGCAGCTTTTCTATCTTTAAATCCATTGGCTCCTTGGATGTCCCATATACATTTAATGCTGTAATAACCTTTTCAAGGAGGCTCCTGCTCATTATTTGCTGGGAAATAGTCTGCATCCTCTCTGCTATATCCACTCCTACTGTTGTCTTTATATATTCCGAAGGTATCTGCTGTTTCTCTACTAATATTAGCGTACTTGAAAGATATTTTTTGGGAAGCTTAAAACCGATAGGTATAATAATTACTGCCGTAATAATAAAACATATTACTATTAACCACCACCTGAGCAATAAGATATCTAAATAATCCTGTAATGTAAATTGTTTACTCTGCATTTTTTCTCTCTCCTCTTATCGGCTCTTCTTTTATTCTTTCCCTTTGTTCCTTTTCTTTTCCTATGGTGCTATATTTATAACTAATTGTAAATCGGGCAAGGTAAGTGTTTTCTACATAATGCAAACCCAGTATATTGGAATTTCTTGCAGTATGGTTATATTCAAGGGAAAATAAAAGCCAGTCAACCACACGATAGCTGATTCCTCCTCCTGCGTTCCATATATGGTCCCTCCTGCTATCTACTGAATCAGGATATCTATTAACCATGTAATAACCATGACCTGAGAGCATCAGCGCATCTCTCATAAAACGATAGGATAAATCTCCACTCAGCCTCCAGTAGTTATAATACTCAAGCCTCTCCGGATTTATATAATTGGAGCCATATCCGCCTTCATATGCTGTCATGCCTGTTAGAGATGGATAAGTATATTTTATTCCAGCCCTGTAAATCAGCCCTTTGTCCCATGCATCTTTATTGGCGCTATCCATCCCGTACGCTTCCCGCAAAGATAAACCTATCTTTCCATCTGCTGCAAGGTATCTGCTGATACTATACATAGATTCAATTGCTGCATCATGGACATGATAGTCAATTGGCGGCATACCTGATAGCTCATCGTAATGGGCCTCCACATAGCCATAATTCAATCCTGATGAAAATCTTGGTGTAAAATTATACATATATCTGCCTCTGATCTCGTCTTCGTAAAGATCATCTCTGCTCACCTGTCCCGGGTCATTTAATCTTCTATAATCAACTATTGAATGCCTGTAGCTTATATCCACATTATTCCTGATATTAAAACTATGTAGGATATGGCCTTTAAAATCATGCCTTTTATTATTATCTACTATGTTATCAAAATAATCAAGGATTGTAAGAAGATAACCAGCAGAAATCTCTCTTCCTTCGCCATAACGGTATATAAGGTCTCCGCCACTGATGTTTCTAATATATTCTAATCTCCGTTCCTTTCTTGTAAGCGTCTCATCTAATAATGTTATTTCCTCATCCTTTATAATCTCATCCCTTAATAAGATGCTAAATTCCCTTGAAAGATTTGCTCTAAAAGCGCCGCTCCCTCTCTGGTTGAAATATTCATATCTATCCTTCTCGTTCTCCACAAAGTAACCCCTGCTGTTCAGGCTGTAATCTAAATCCAAAGTAGTATTTTTCGTCAACAGCGAAAGGAGTATGCCAGGAGAAACTGTTATTAAAAATGCATCTTTTTTATCGCTCTCTTTATTATCTTTATTCTTCTCCCTGTTATAATAATTATCATTATACAGCCCCTCTACTGATAAACGGGGGGAAAATGTATAATCAATTCTCGCATATGCGGCTGCTGGAATAAAAAGAGATATTAAAAGAACTGCAGCCCAAAACCTCGCTATTTTAAATATCAAAGACCAATTCCACCTTTCTTATGGGATAATTATTGTATCACCTGGTTTCAATATGATGTTATCCTCAGGCCTGCTGCCTGAGATTATCTTTTTATACCGCACCTTTATCTTTTCTTCCTTTTCGCCATTTCTTCTTAAAACAACCATACTGTCTGGAGATGCCCAGTTTGTAAATCCGCCTGCTAAAGTAACCGCCTGCAGCACAGAGATATTACTCTTAAGCTGATACCTTCCGGGCTTTGCGATCTCACCAAGGATATAGATGTAATAGCTGTTAATCTCTGATACTATTACTGTAACAGTTGGAAGCTCCTGATATTCCTTAAGCCTCTTTTCAATCTCTTCTTTTAACTGTAACGCTGTAAAACCTGCAGCATGCACCTCTCCAATCAGCGGCAGAGATATCTTTCCATCAGGCCTCACCACTATCCTCGGACGAGAGAGCATCTCATTTCTCCATACCAATACCTCAAGGGCATCCTCTGAACCGATTACATACTCATCAGCAGATATAGCCCTCCCTGCCTCCTCCGCGCTCAGAACCCCCTTTTCCAGAAAGTAGTAATTCGCATATCCATGCTGTTTGAGATAATATTGAATCCATTCAACCTGTTTTCCAACGGCATCCAAGATTAACAGTTGATTTTCCTTGAACTCGCCATCTGCAATCAGTTCAACAAGCTTGTCCGAAGGGATGTTCCTGAGCTGGGGAATTTGCGGAATAATTTTGCGCTGAAACGACTCCCTGGCATCGACTACGATTGCATCTGGGCTCCCTGCCCTCTTTTTAAATTCCGCAAAGCTTATTTTTCTTTTTGCCAGCATCTCAGGGGTAATCAGCTTTTCCAGTGGAGCCGGGGTTTCCCTCATCAAGGTCGTTTTTTCAGGGTGGGTTCTGACCCAGTCGGAGACACCCTCGTCATATGCATATACATTCAGGAATCCTTCATTCATTGCATGTTCGGCAGCTTCATATGACTTGGCGCAGGTGCGGCCGTTGCAATAAAAAACGACCGGGGTCGACCCCGATTTTTCACGAACTTTTTCCAGGTTCTTAATGAACAGGGTTGCAGCAATAGGTATATGAACGGCCTTGTTGATGTGAATGACATCAAACTCAATCTTTGAGCGAACATCAACGATGATCGTCTTTTTATACTCGCGATTGAGCGCCTCTGTAGTAATGTACTTTACCTTGTTGAACTTCTCTCTCAGAGGGAAGCCTTCTTCTACATCTGTTTTTGATTCTCCAGCTTTCTTAATGTCCTTATCTTCATTCTTTATTTCTGCTGATTTTGCAATATCGTTTGAAGATGTTTTATCATCGCCTTTTTCTTGCGATAGTGATATCTCCTCACCTATTACACCCTCGCTCTGTACAACCTTCTTTGAACAGCCAAAGGTTAGCATCATAAACCCCATTACTATTAATATTATTGCTCTATTAAACATTATTCTCTTCTCCGTATATTTTAATTAGGCAAACAGACCTTGTTTCCACCTGCATCCTTTGCCCTGCTTATCATCTCACTTGCATTGTTCACAAGATTTTTTAACTCATTCGAATGGGTCGGGAAGCATGCGGCGCCGATACTTATTGTCTTCTTAACCGCGCCATTATTCTTTGAAAAGGTGTAGCTTTCTACCCTGCTCCTTATCCTTTCTGCAACTGTTAAGGTGCAGCTTGTTTCTGCATGAGGAAGTATCACATAAAAATTATTCCCATCCATTCTTCCAATTGTATCTGTAATACGCACCTCGTCGCTTATAATCTCTGCAATTGTCTTTATAATATCAGCCTCATTATGAGCATCCTCTCTTAAGTCAGGCTCAACAATCAGAAGTGAGAAAAAATATTGATACCTCATTGCCTTTTTAATCTCCAGATCAAGGAGATATTCAAAGACATCACTCTTTAATACATTTGTCTTAAAATCAAACATATGCCACCCCCTTAGGCATTATACCTTGTCCAATTCATATTCCTTTATCTTATTTAAAAGAGACTTATAGCTAATCTTAAGCATCTGAGCCGCCTCTCTCCTGTTCCAGTGTGTTTTGTATAGAATATCCTTTATTGCTTCCTTTTCAACCTCGGCTAACGCCCTTTTATTTATGGATTTGAGCGAAAAACCATTGCCTGGTATTGCTTTTTGCTCAGCTCCGGCTATTTTGGGCATCTGATTCTCATTTATATAATGAATATCTGTCTGGATATCTAAGCCTTTAAATCTTGTCAATATTGTCTTTTCATTACCCAATATCACTACCCTCTTTATCATATTCTCAAGCTCCCTGACATTTCCGGGCCAGTTATATTCCGTAAAACGCGCCATTGTTTCATCTGAAAGTTTTTTAAGGTCCTTATTATACTGAGTATTGTACTTATTCAAAAAATGCTCTACGAGAAACGGGATATCCTCCTTCCTCTCGCGGAGCGGCGGTATAACAATGCTCACCACATTCAGCCGATAAAAAAGATCTTCCCTAAAGCTACCATCCTTTACAGCCTTGTCAAGGTCTTTATTGGTTGCAGCAATAACCCTTACATCAACCTTAACATCACTCTCGCCGCCTATCCTTGCAAATTCTCCGTCCTGAAGCACCTGCAGCAATTTTGACTGAAGCGATGGATGCATATCACCAATCTCATCTAAGAAAATTGACCCTGAATTAGCAAGTTCAAATTTACCGGGTTTTCTTCTTATTGCGCCTGTAAAGGCGCCCTTTTCATAGCCAAACAGTTCGCTTTCAAGAAGGTTGTCAGGAAGGGCCGTGCATAATACCTTTACAAATGGTTTATCACGGCGAAGAGATGTTGTATGTATAGCCCGTGCAACAAGCTCCTTACCTGTTCCGCTTTCACCCCTGACTAACACAGTTATATTTGTCTCAGCAACCTGCTCAATAATAGATCTTATATCTGTCATCTTCTTGCTGCTGCTAAAGACAAGGTCGTACCTTGACTGCTTGTTAATCTCCTCTTTTAAACGTCTCACTTCAAGGAGGAGGTTCTTTCTTTCTAATACCTGGCTGATTGTAATCTCAATAACCTCAGGCTCAAAGGGCTTATTTATAAAATCCGATGCCCCTATCTTCATTGCCCTTACAACATTGTCAGTGTGCCCATGCGCAGAAAGCATAATCACCGGAATATCTCCGTTAATCTCTTTTAGTCTTTTCAATACCTCAATGCCATCCATTTCCGGCATCATTAAATCAAGGACTATCAGCGATGGATTTATGATTTTTACCTTTCCCATTGCCTCATGACCAGACCCAACAGAAGCAGTATTATAACCAAAAGATGTTATAAGATTCTCAAGATAAAAACGCATATCTTTTTCATCATCAACTATCAAGATTGTTTCCTTCTTATTCATGAGACATACTCCTCTCTCTTAACTTAAGCAATCTTCGTACCAAAAGATATAAAAAGCAGTTATTTTTTAGAAAATTCTACAAAACTTCTTGTAACTAGCTAAAAAATAAAGAGTTAAACGGTCAGTTAAAAAACAAATCCTTATATATTTATTGTGAAAAGATTAACCGAGAATAACACTTTTAGAATCAATTATACCAGAAATAGGAAAGATTTTACACATATTATGACTTTTGGGTAATATTTTAGATGGCAAGGGCATAACACGCTATACCCTTCACTTTATGAAGATACTGTGGATACCTTAACTTGGTAGGATGTTCTTAATCTTTAATATAGTCTTTAACCAAAGAAGTGAAAAAATCAGACGTGAATATTTCATCTTTAAATATCTCTTTCCTCTGCAGACTATTGAATTAGAGGTTGAGCTCATCTTATTTTTTCATCAACCTCTTTCTTGTAAGTATTCCAACCACTATAAGGACAGAACCAGATAAAAGTAATGAAATAGGTTCACTGCTGGTTTTGGACTGAGAATCAGTCATAGAAATATTGCCTGCAAAACTTACTGAGATAATTAAGAATAAAATTATTAATAATATTAGCCCCTTCTTCATCACTACATCTCTCCTCGTTTTATAATAGAATTCATTTAAATAAATAATTCCCCTCTGACATAAATATATGCAAATAATAGGCCAGCTAAGGCACATTTAAGAGGATATTTTTTCAGTGATGTAATATATTGAAATTATTGAAGATTTTCTGTGGATAATTTTGGGGTGCAAAAATATTTTTTGGACAAAGACAGTTTTATGTGAAAAACTTTTCTCTTTTTAGGTAATTATTTTATGAGATGTGGTAAAAAACTTTTCTTTATGATTATCTCATTTTAATAGGTCTTCTATCTTTTTGCCTACCTCAATGCCAGGCTCTCATTGGCATATTTAATAATCAGCAAGAAAAGAACTCTATTATTCTTCTTTTACCTGTCTTTATCTTTTTATTAATCTGCTTATCGTAGAATAGTGCATCCCTAAATAA
>Ga0209824_10000126_pt1 | contig 53910 bp, 52 predicted proteins | sample VDWuncwatermetaG_FD_184124 | JGI IMG/M metagenome (GOLD analysis project Ga0209824, IMG submission 184124) | Wastewater microbial communities from Netherlands to study Microbial Dark Matter (Phase II) - VDW unchlorinated drinking water (SPAdes)... ...
CGTTTCACCAGCGGGGGGACCATCGGTGTTGTCTTTAGCGGCTTTTTGGTCGGGTATTTTCAGCCTTTGGGGGCTTTGATCATCTTGCTTACCTTGGGCGCTTTAGCCTTGGTGGTGACGGGTGAATTTTTAGTCTCGCCTTTTTTTATATGGCTGGGGCGTGGTATTATGCAGGCTTTCCAAAGAATTTTTAGAGGTGTGCCTATACCGACCATTCCTTATCGTCATTCTGAAAAAATAGATTCTTCGTTTCGCCCTGCGGGCTTCACTCAGAATGACAAAAAAGCAGTAAAACCCGTAGCGGGGAGCTTCGCTCAGAATACGAAGGAAGTGTCGGTTAAGCCCATGCCCAATATCCATATTGTAACCCCTCCCAAAACAGAAAAAGCTGAGCCAAGCGAAGCTGTTAGGCCTTTGGACGTTAAAAAGATAGGGGAATATCATTTGCCCAGCGTGGACCTGCTTAAAGACCCGCCGATCGTCTCGGATGATAGAATTCAGGAAAGGCTCATGAGCGGGGCAAAAATTTTGGAAGAGACCTTGGCCGATTTCGGGGTCAATGTCAAAGTGGTGGATATTGAACGGGGCCCCGTGATCACCCGTTATGAATTGCAGCCGGCCCCTGGAGTGAAGATCCAGAGCATTTCCAGTTTGGCTGATGATTTGGCGCTTGCTCTAAGCACGTCGGCCGTGCGTATTTTAGCCCCTATTCCCGGCAAAAACCGGGTTGGTGTTGAAGTGCCCAACGGTGCCTCAGCCTCGGTATTTTTAAAAGATGTCCTGACCCAAAAGAATTTGTACCATGTTGATTCAAAATTAAATTTGGCTATCGGTAAAGATACTTCCGGCCAAGCGATCATGACAGACCTGGCAGACATGCCGCATTTACTGGTGGCAGGGACAACAGGTTCCGGTAAAACAGTTTGTTTAAACAGTTTGATCATGTCCATTCTATTTAATGCTTCACCCTCGGAAGTTAAGTTCATCATGATCGACCCCAAGATGGTGGAGATGATCCCTTACAATGATCTGCCGCATTTACTTTGTCCGGTAGTCACCGACGCCAAAAAAGTGACACCGGCGCTTAATTGGGTGGTGATGGAGATGGAATCCCGTTATAAATTATTCAACAAAGAAGCGGTGCGTAATATTAAAGCTTATCATGCCAAAGGCCTTCTGATGCCCTATATTGTGGTGGTAGTTGATGAACTGGCGGATTTGATGCAGGTCTCCGCCAAAACAGTAGAAGGGGCCATTACCCGGTTGGCGCAATTGGCGCGCGCCACGGGTATTCATTTGATTTTAGCCACCCAGCGCCCGTCGGTGGATGTTATTACCGGGGTCATCAAGGCTAATTTTCCTTCCCGGATTTCTTTTAAAGTCGCCTCCAAGGTGGATTCCCGCACTGTTTTGGATACCAACGGAGCGGAAACGCTTTTAGGCAAGGGGGATTTTCTTTTTATGAAAACCGGTGATCCCAAGCCCTTACGCGGGCAATGCTGTTTTGTATCTGATGAGGAAATCACCCGGGTCATTGATTTTATTAAAAAGCAAGGCCAACCGGAGTATAATGAAAGCGTTCTTAAGCCCGCGGCCACGGCCGGTAGGGGGGCCATGGATGAAAAAGATGAAATGTATGATGAGGCCGTGCGGGTGGTGGTTGAAACTAATCAGGCTTCAGTGACGATTTTACAGCGCCGCCTGCGTTTGGGGTATTCACGGGCTGCGCGTCTGATTGATATGATGGAACAAAACGGTCTGGTCGGTCCTTACGCGGGCAGCAAAGGCAGGGACATTCTGGTGGACCGTGAAAAATGGCTTTTAGAAAATGTTGCAAAAAGTAACCTAGAATTAACAGAATAAACCATACGGGAGCCAAGCAATTGGGCATTTTGTCGCCGACGGACAGCAATAACGATAAGCCTTCTATTTTAAAAAATACGCGCGAAGCCAAGGGGCTGACCCTTGAGATCGTGCACGAGGCCACCAAAATCCCCATGGACGCGCTAAGGGCCATTGAAGAAGGCTATTCCGTGCGCCTTTTATCGCCCTTTTATTATCGCGGTTTTATCAAAATTTACGCGGAATTTTTAGGCCTGGATGTGGGGGAAATGTATAAGCAGTACGGTCTTGATCAGCCACCCAAACCCACAACTTCAGTAACAGTATCTGCTAGGCCCAAGCAGGAAATTGGGAATATTGTATTTTTAGAACAGATGCAAGAGTGGGTTGCTTTTGTTTTTAAACCTAAAACCCTCAAGTTAATTTTTAAAGTTATTGGATTTTTATTAGTGCTTCTTTTGCTTTTTAAGGTAACGGGGTGTATCACCTCGCACATGAATAAAAAAAGCATCCCTTTCCATGATCATTCGGTGGTCTTTATGCAAGAGAAGAAAGGTACAATCCCCCGGGAAATCAATCATCACGAATCCGTTAAAGCCCAAAGCGAGGATAACAAAGTCGAAGTAGCGGTTCGGGCAATTAAAAGCACCTGGATTCAAGTTAAGGCAGATGGTAATGTGGTTTTTCAAATGACTCTAAGTAAAGGCTCCATGGAAAGCTGGAGTGCGGATCATCGTATTGAATTATCAGGCAGCAACATTGATCAGCTGGATATGGAAGTCAACGGCAAGCATATCGGTTCTTTGGGGGGTGGCGAGCGCAGGATCAGGAAAGTGTTGATTACCCAGGAAGGGTTGACAGTTAAAAAGTGAAAACTACACAAGATTTTCAGAAGGAGCGCTTGAGCGCCGGCCAGAAGGTCGGCGTTATTAATTTAGGCTGCGCCCGCAATTTGGTGGACGCGCAGATGATGCTTGGGTGTCTTAAGAAAAATGGCCACCGTATAGTCCAGGTGAGCCAAGCGCAAACAGTGATCGTCAACACATGTTCCTTTATCAAAGAGGCACGCAAAGAATCTATTGATACCATCCTTGATCTCATTGAACTTAAAAAAGAAGGCAAGATCAAAAAAGTGATTGTCGCCGGATGCCTGGCACAGCGCTACGGCAGAGATTTAGCCAAAGAATTCCCCGCCGTTGATGCTTTTGTTGGGACACCCACCCTTAATCGCACAGAGATGCCCCCACAGTTGCAGTTAACGCCCGGCCATTTTGCTTATGTCAAAATTTGTGAAAGCTGTTTTAATGCTTGTTCATTTTGCGCTATACCCAAAATAAAGGGCAAGTTTATCTCACGCACCATTGAATCCATTGTTCGTGAGGTCAAGGAATTAGACGCCCAAGGCGTTAAAGAAATCAATATCATCGGCCAGGACATTACGGCCTATGGCATGGATATTTACCGTCAGAAATCTCTGAGCCGTCTGCTTAAAGAGCTTGTTGGTGTCACTCGGAATATTGAGTGGATACGCCTATTATACGCGTTTCCTTCTCATGTGACTGATGATCTTATTGAGGTGATAGCCCAAGAGCCTAAAATTTGTAAATACATTGACATGCCTTTACAGCATATCAGTGATCATATTCTGTTAGCACAAAACCGCAATATCACCACTCGACAGACAATTGAATTAATTCAAAAAATCCGTAAGGCCGTACCCCAGGGATTTGTGCGCACGACTTTTATCACAGGCCTTCCCGGAGAAACAGAGGCTGATTTTGAACAATTGCGTGCCTTTGTCAAAGATTTCCGTTTTGAGCGTGTTGGAGTTTTCGTTTACTCAAAAGAAGAGGGAACGCCGGCGGCTAAAATGCTACCCCAAGTCCCTGAAAAAATCAAGAAAGCACGTCTGGATACCTTGATGCAGGACCAGCAAACCATTTCTACGGAAATTCAGCGGTCTTTGGTGGGGCGTAAGTTAAAAGTATTAATAGAAGAAGAGGAAAACGACAGGTACCGTCATTCTGATCCTGAACGAAGTGAAGGGGAAGAATCTAAAGGTGTCTTAAGATCCTTCGGCCTGAAGCCTCAGGATGACAATGATAAAACCTATATCGGCCGCAGTGAATATGATGCTCCTGATGTGGATGGGGTGGTATATGTGCGCTCAAAGGCACCGCTGAAAGCGGGCAATTTTGTCCAGGTGATGATCACGGATGCGTATGAATATGATTTAGCCGGAGTAGCAGAATGAATTTACCGAATGTTTTAACCATTTCACGTATTGTTTTGACGATTGTCCTGATCTTCCTTTTGGAAGAAAATTCTTCGATAGGCAATATTTTGGCGGTCATTGTTTTTACGATCGCTTCCTTAACAGATTTTTACGATGGCCATTTAGCCAAAACAAGGGGATTAGTCAGCAATTTCGGTAAAATGATGGATCCTATCGCTGATAAGGTATTGCTTTTATCCGCCTTCGGGGTCTTGGCGCATACGCATACCAGTATGGTTCCCTGGTGGATGTTTATCGTGATTGCCATTCGCGAAATCCTGGTGACCGCTTCCAGGCTTTGGGCCATGCGTCAGGGCCAGGTGCTGGCCGCAGAGCGCGCCGGTAAAATTAAGACCGTCATACAAATCATTACTGTGTCAGCGATTTTGCTTTATCTGGTGGCCCAGCAATCTGAATATTGTTCTTTTTGGTTTCATAATGTTCAAAATGTTTGGTTTGGTATAAATAAGGTGTTGATGATTTTGGCCGTCATTTTGACCGTATATTCCGGAGCGGAGTATTTTTGCAATAAAAAGTAAATTGTTTCCGTCATCCTGAGCGCAGCGAAGGATCTCAACAAAATTAATTCTATAAGAGATTCTTCGGCTTCGCCTCAGAATGACGAACAACGGGGGAGTTGGAGTGAGAAATTTTTTGATTAAATCTTTTGCCACTGTTCTGGGCGTTGGTTTTTTACCGGCTGCTCCGGGCACTTGGGCTACGGTTGTGGGCGTGGCGATTGCTTATTACTTAGGCAGTAATTTGCCGGCCTACACCATCCTTTTGCTGGTTTTATTGATACTTGGTATTATGACATCGGGTATAGTTGAAAAACAATTGAATCAAAAAGACCCGGGGATTGTGGTCATTGATGAGGTGGTAGGCGTGATGATTGCTTTGTGGGGCTTGCCTTTGATATGGCCGGTTATGATCTGCGGATTTTTCTTGTTTCGGGCCTTTGATATGTTTAAAATATACCCTATTAACAAGTTGGAAGCCCAACCTGGCGGTTGGGGAATTATGCTTGATGATTGCATGGCCGGGGTGTATACTAATCTTATCTTGCGCATTGCTTTGCGATGCGCGGGTTTTTTTTAATGACAGCAAGGGAGGGCAGTAAAGATGGAAAGCAGCAATCCGACATTAAATGAAAGAACGTTTGACGCGGCCCGTGTGGGTGTGGGTGAGCCGGCGATGACCGTGCAAGGTACGGTCAATAAAACCTTTATCTTGCTGGCTCTTTTGATGGCCGCGGCCACGTGGACCTGGTCCAAAACGTCTGATCCAAGCAGCGCGGGGTTTGTAAACATCACCTTTATTGGGTCCATGATCGTTGGTTTAATCCTGGCCATTGCCACTTCTTTTAAGCCGAAATGGTCTCCGATCACAGCTCCTTTATACGCGGCTTGTGAAGGTTTGCTTCTGGGTATTCTTTCCGCGTATTTTGAAATGCGTTATCCCGGCATTGTCGCGCAAGCCGTAGGCTTGACCTTTGCCGTGACTTTTGCCATGCTCATGGGCTATAAAGCAGGTTGGTTACAAGCCACTCCAGGACTGCGCAAAGGCCTTATGATTGCCATGGGCGGCATCATGATATTTTATGCGGTTATTTGGATCGCCTCCATGTTTGGCATTCATCCACCGGGGTTTCTTAATGGCGGTGGGCCGCTGGGCATCGCGTTTAGTTTATTTGTGGTGGGTATAGCTTCCATGTCCTTGATACTGGATTTTGACATTATCGAATCAGGTTCCCGCCAAGGTTTGGAAAAGTACATGGAATGGTATGGCGCCTTTGCCCTGATGGTGACCTTGATTTGGCTTTATATGGAAATCCTGCGCCTGTTATCTAAAATCAATCGCCGCAATTAGAAAAAGGGGACACTTTAAAGTGTCCCCTTTTACTTTTGAAATTTCTTCTTGTTGATTTCGTAGGCGACGTCGAGCAGGATGAGAGCAAGCGCTATGCCTGACAAAGTCCATGACATCTCCGTCATGGGCTTGTGTTCGATGAGCAGACGGGTTTTAAGGTAGAAAACCACCAGCAGTATAAAAATCCAGAATATAGTTTTGTGTTCTTTGCTCTTGAAAAGCCTTTGCAAACTAAAAGGCCACTTTTCGCCTTTGCCATAGGGTAGAAGGCAAGGGATCATGGCAGGCACTTGTTTGCAATAATCACTATAAGCATCTTTAAATTTTGCCAACAACATGCCTTGCTCGGCATTGATGGTGCGGTAATACATAAAACTTAAGGCCAATAAAAATATGCCGCCGGCACTCCATTCTAACAAGGGAGGTTGGCTTTTTAACACAATAACAAAACCTATAGCGATCAGGAAGGTGCCCAGGTATAGCGGGTTGCGTACAAATGCATAAGGGCCTGAAGTGGTTAATTTGTCATTTTTGATGGCATAACCGTTGGACCACAGACGGATGAGCAGGCCTGCGATGATAAAGCCTATGCCTGTCCTGATGGAAGTTTCATTTAGAGAACAGAAAAACATGACGAAGAAACCAAACGGATAGATAACGGCAAAACGTGGTTTAAAGGAGCGTTGCAAACGGTGTGTAATAGTCATAAACAGGACATTATCCACATGGAAGATTTAGGGTTGCCGAGCAAGTAATAGGGAATATTAGTCATAATTTTGTTATGGATTCCCGCTAGCCAGCATTTTTAGGGCTGTTTGGCTAGCTTCTTTTTTGATGGCAAGGCGGGTGCCTTTAAAGAGGAATTTTTTAACGGTGGTTTTTTGTTTGGTGCTGACAGAGATAAAAACTAAACCTATGGGTTTGCTTTTGCTGCCGCCACCTGGACCGGCAATGCCGGTCACGCCTAGGCCATAATCGGTTTTAAGTATTTTACGCACACCTTGGGCCATCACCCTAGCTACAGGAGAACTGACTGCGCCATGTTTTTTAAAGAAGGCAGAGGGAACGCCTAAAATTTTGGTTTTAGCCGCGTTATCATAAGCGATAATTCCCAATAAAAAGAATGCTGACGCACCTGCAATATTAGTCAAGCGATCTCCTATAAGGCCGCCGGTACAGGATTCAGCTATGGCCAATGTTTCTGCCCGTTGGATGAATTTTTTAAAGACTTTTTGTTCAAGACGCATACTATTAGTAATATTAGGGTTAGAAGGATTGAAAACCATTATAGGGACGGGGAAATCAATTGACAAGGCCTATTTTCTGGCATATACTTCCAAAATACTTTATTTCCCTCCCCCAAAGGCCCTATTCCTTCGATTTCGTTAGGTTGGCTCTTTGCGGGAGGTTTCAGGAGGGGGTACATCGACGACCATCATCTTGATTTACACCCCCACCTATGCGCCTGCCCGACGGCAGGCTTCTCCCCTGACAAGGGGGAGGGAATACGGAGACAATCGTGTTTAATTCTATTGCAGAAATTATACAAGATCTAAAAGCCGGGCGCATGGTCATTGTGATGGACGATGAAGGCCGTGAAAATGAAGGGGATGTTCTCATTGCCGCCCAATTTATCAACGCGGATGCCATCAACTTCATGGCCAGGGAAGCCCGCGGGCTTATCTGTGTGCCTATGGAAGACAGCCGGCTGAATGATCTTGATTTACATCTGATGAAAGAAGATTTGAATTCCAAGCATCAGCGCTGCAACACTGCCTGGACGGTGTCCGTGGATGCGGCTTATGGGGTCACCACCGGTATTTCAGCCGCGGACCGCGCGAAGACAGTGAAAGTCCTGATTGACCCAAAATCAACGGCGAGCGATTTGGTTACTCCGGGGCACTTATTTCCTTTGCGTGCCCGTCGGGGTGGGGTGCTGGTGCGTGCGGGACACACGGAAGCTTCCGTTGATTTGATGCGTTTGGCTGACCTTTATCCGGCTGGTGTTATTTGCGAGATCATGAATGATGACGGCACCATGGCCCGCACTCAGGATTTGATCAAATTTTCTCAGAAACATAAATTAAAAATTTGCACCATTGATAGCCTGATCGAGCACCGCCGTAAGACTGAAAAACTAGTCCAGCGTGTTGAAGAAGTCCTGTTGCCGACTGAATATGGCGAATTCAAGATGGTGGCTTATGAATCACTGGTGGACCGTGTCATTCACGTTGCCATGGTCAAAGGTACCATTGATAGCACCCAGCCGGTTTTGGTGCGCGCGCAGTCGGAGTGTTTGACCGGGGATGTGTTTGGCTCATTGCGCTGTGACTGTAACAGCCAGATGAAAGCGGCCATGAAAATCGTTAATGATGCAGGCAAAGGGGTGGTGCTTTACATCCGCCAGCATGAAGGCCGCGGCATTGGTTTGATCAATAAACTCAAAGCTTATAATTTACAGGATGACGGCATGGACACCGTTGAGGCTAATCAGGCGCTGGGATTTGCCGCGGATTTGCGTGATTATGGCATCGGAGCACAGATCCTGGTGGATTTGGGGGTTAAGCAGATCCGTTTATTGACTAATAATCCCCGTAAAATTGTGGGCCTTGAGGGGTATGGCCTTTCAGTCATTGAACGGGTGCCCATCAAAATCCCGCATAATCCCATTAACAAAAATTATTTAAAAACTAAAAAAGATAAATTAGGCCACATTCTTTAGTCCTATGGCCAACCTTAAGAAAAATATCAAACAAAACAAAGCCCGTATTGCTATTGTGGCCGCAAGCTTTAATGATTTCATCACCAAGGGATTGCTCAAGGCTTGTTTGATGGAATTGCAGCGTCAGGGTTTGGGGAAAAAGCAGATCACCACCGTCTGGGTGCCTGGTGCGTTTGAAATTCCCCTCACTGTTTTGAAGCTTGCTAAAAGAAAAGATATTGATGCTGTTATTTGTCTGGGCGCGGTCATTCGGGGAGAAACCTATCATTTTGAAGTGGTGTCCAATGAATGCGCCCGCGGTATTATGCAAGCTGCCCTTTTGTCTGCCAAGCCCGTGATCATGGGAGTTTTGACGACGGACACCGTGGCCCAGGCCCAGGCGCGCGCCGGAGTAAAAGGCGGTAATAAAGGCCGCGATGCTGCCCTCGATGCTTTGGAGATGATTGCTCTTTTAAAGGCCTGCCGCTCTCTGCGGCATGCAGGCTAATGAATTTGCAATAGTATAAGCACAAAATATGAGACGCCGCACACTCGCGCGTGAACACGCCTTAAAGATTTTATATCAGTTTGATATCACCAAGCGTCCGATGGAAGCGGTGGTGGAATCTTACTGGCAGGCTGAAGAGACCAAGGACCGGGAGATCATCACCTATGCCAATCTTCTGGCCCAAGGTGTCGGCGGGCATATTAAGGACATTGACCATAAGATTTCCGATTATGCCACTAATTGGCAAATCAAACGCATGGCCATCATCGACCGCAATGTCATGCGCATCGGCTTGTATGAATTACAGTACACCGCGGATATTCCCCCGAAAGTAGCCATTAATGAGGCGGTGGAATTAGCGAAAAAATACGGCGATTTGGAATCCAGCAAATTCGTCAATGGCATTCTTGATAAAATTCACAAAAAAGAAATCGTCGAGCCGCAAAATTGACACCGGAGTTTAAATGCAGTGTTATTGCGAGGAGCGCCTTTTGCGACGAAGCAATCTCTTAAAAGATTGCTTCGCCCTTCGGGCTCGCAATGACACTCACTTTTAAGAATGGTTCCCAGCGCGGATTTACACATCCATACGTATTTTTCCGATAGCACCTCGTCTCCGCAGGAAGTGGTTAACGACGCGCTGGCGGCCGGGCTTTCCTGTATCGCCATCACCGATCATGATATTGTTCAAGGCATTAATCCCGCCATAGAGGCGGCCCTTCCCCACGCCCTTGAAGTTGTACCCGGTATTGAATTATCGTCGGAATTTGAAAATTGTGACATTCACATCCTGGGCTATTTTATTGATCATCAAAAAGGGCCGCTGCTTGAAAAAATCGATATTTTTTTGGACGCGCGTATGGAGCGTATGAAAAAAATGATCATGAATCTTAAAGCTGTCGGCGTTGATAATATTGAATTTGAAGAAGTGTGCGCGTTGACTCAATCCAGGGCAGTGGGCAGGGCGCACTTGGGCGTGTTACTGCAACAAAAAGGATGGGTTTCCAACATCAAGTCAGCTTTTGAAAAATACATAGGGCCCGGATGCCCGGGGTATGCTCCTAAATATAAGCAGACACCTTTTGAAGCCATTGAGCTGATTCGAAGCTGTGGCGGTGTGGCGGTGATGGCGCATCCGATGCTGACCCAAAAAGACGAATTGATCCCTCGTTTTGTTGCGGCTGGTTTAAAGGGCTTGGAAGTATATTATCCGAATTGCATGAATACAGTCACCGAATTTTATGAGCGCATTGCCCAAAAAAATGGCCTTATTGCCACCGGCGGTTCAGATGCCCATGGCAAAGCAAAATCTTATACCTATGTCGGCAAAAAAACCGTGCCGTTAGACGTGGTTGAACAACTGCGTCGAGCAAGGCTGGCCAACCAGGGGACATGGCTTTAGCCGTGTCCCCAAGCCGGTTGCCAAGCAAGTAAGCATTGAAAGTGAAAGCGACCCAGAGGAACAAACCTAACGACGTCGAAGACATGAACAATAATTTTGTCTATATGAATCGTGCCTGGGAGCTGGCTTTGAAAGGCTGGGGCAGGACATCGCCTAATCCCATGGTGGGCGCGGTACTGGTCAAGTCAGGCAAGATAATCGCGGAAGGTTATCATCATTATTGCGGCGGTGATCATGCGGAAGTTGATGCTTTAAAAAAAGCAGGTGTCAAAGCCCGTGGCGCGACTTTGTATGTGACCTTAGAGCCTTGTGGTCATTCAGGCCGCACGCCGCCATGCACGCAAGCTATTTTGAAGGCTGGGATTAAAAAGGTGATTGTGGGGGCGTTGGATCCTAATGGACTTAATAATGGTAAATCCTTGAAGTTTCTAAGACAGCAGGGCATTGAGGTAGAACAAGGCCTGCTGGCTGATGAATTAATCCATTTGAATGAAGCATTTAACTGCTGGATCACTACAGGCCGTCCTTTTGTGACTGCTAAAATCGCCCAAACGCTCGACGGGAAAATTGCTGCTTTGGATGGTGAATCCAAATGGATCTCCTCGGCCTTCGCGCGTGACTACGCGCATCGTTTAAGATTCGGCTTTGATGCCATTATGGTTGGTATCAATACGGTCCTCAAAGATAATCCTCAATTAAGAACGCTTCCAGCCAAACGCATTAAGAAAATTATTTTAGATACGCATGGCAAAATGCCCCCTCGCGCCAAACTGTTGGAAGATACTCGCCTTGAAGATGTGTTTGTGTTTACCGCCAACAATGCTCCTCTTTACAAAGGCAAAATTGATTTAAAATGGGTTTTAAAATTTTTAGGTGAAAGAAAGATCACCAGCGTGCTCATTGAAGGTGGCGGAACAATGGTGGGAGAAGCTTTAGCGCGAAATTTGGTCGACAAAATGATGATATATACCGCGCCTAAAATCATGGGTGAAGGCATACAGGCCGTAAGTGGTTTTAGTCCCAAGACCTTGGCAAATATGATCCATCTTAAAGAAGTGAGTTCTGACAAAATAGGCGAAGACATTTTAATTCAGGGCTATCCGAAAAAATAGAATGTCATTCCCGAATGTTTTTATCGGGAATCCAGACACGCATGTTGGCCGACACCGATATATTGTCCTGCTAAAATCTGTCTGGTTCACGTTGGTATCGTTGGTGCCAAAAGAGAGGTCACGCGAAAAGGATAAGCCGAATGCAACGTTGGCAGATTTTTATACGCAGGACAACATATCGGTATCGGCCTTCTAATGGATTACGATAGAATAAATTTTATGTTTACTGGAATTATCGCACACATAGGCACCATCAAGAAAATCGTTTCTAAAAAGAACCTGTTGGTTTTCAGTATTGATTTGGGTCCATTGGCTAAAAAAGTTCGATTAGGCGACAGTGTGTCTGTCAGCGGGGTTTGTCTGACGGCAGCTTTAAAAAAAGCAAGAGTGGTAAGTTTTGATCTGATGAAAGAAACTACACAGCATTCGTCCCTGGGATCTCTGGAAGTCGGGGATCGTGTGAACTTGGAGTTGGCTTTACAGGCGGGCAGTCGTTTAGGAGGACACTTTGTGACCGGGCATGTGGATGAGGTGGCGGTCATTGAACATATTGCTCAAGAGAAAAACTGGGTGGCCCTGCGCCTCGGCACGTCCAAGACGAATCGCAAATACTTTGTGCCTAAAGGTTCAGTAACTGTCGATGGCATAAGCCTCACCATCGGCAAGGTAGGCAAAGATTATATTGACGTGTATTTGATTCCCTACACGCTTAAAGTGACCACCTTAGGGTTGAAAAAAACAGGAGATTGCGTTAATATTGAAACAGATATTTTAGCGAAATATCTTTTTGAAAAGTAGATTCCCTCCCCCTTGTGGGGAGGGTAAGGGAGGGGGTATCAAAAATATGAGATTAGAAATCGCCGACATCCAAAAAATTATTCCGCATCGTTTTCCTTTTTTGATGATTGACCGCATCCTGGAGTGCAAGCCTAATGAGAAGCTGGTGGCTGTCAAGAATGTGTCCATCAATGAGTATTATTTCCGGGGGCATTTTCCCGAGAGCCAAGTGATGCCCGGGGTTTTGATCATCGAAGCCATGGCCCAGGCCGGCTGCGTTTATTTTTATTACAGCAAGAATTTACAGGGCAAAGCCCTGATTTATTATCTGGCCAAGGCCGAAGCGCGTTTTCATCATCCGGTCATGCCCGGTGATCAGCTGATCATTGAGGTTTCGACGGTTAAATTATTAGCCAAAGCCGGCTTTGTGAAATGCAAAGCTCTCGTTGGTGAGAAATTAATGGCCGAAGCAGAAATAGGTTTTGGTATTAAAGAAGCCTGAACCAACACCAATCACCAGTGAGCATACATCACTGTGCCTGTCGGAAAGCGCTTCCCCAAAAACGGTCATAACCCCTTGTTTTTGATATAAATATGTGGTTTACTTTATCTAGATATGAAACGGACCCCATTCGCCCACATATTAATCCTAACAGCCTTCTTGGTTAATACCTTTGGGCCTGTGCCTTTGGCCCAAGCTCAAGATTATCGTTTGCCTGCACCCGGGGTGATGGTACATTTAAGCCCCGAGTTTAATCCTCCGATTTTAAGGGGTATCAAAGTTCATCCCGATAATCCGTTCCTCTTTGATTTCATTTTGGATCAAGGAGATGGTGTCATTGCGAGCGAAGCGAAGCAATCTCAACAAGAACAACTAAAAAACGAAGCCACCCGTTTTATAAAATACTTCCTTGCCTCATTAACCATTCCTGAAAAAGACCTGTGGGTCAATCTTTCACCATACGAAAAAGACCGTATTATTCCTAACAGCTTTGGCTTGACTGAAATGGGTCGAGACTTGTTGGCTGAAGACTATATGCTTAAGCAGATAACTGCTAGTTTGATTTACCCTGAGGATGAAATAGGAAAGAAATTTTGGAAACGTATATACGAAGAGGCAGCCAAGAAATTTGGCACTACGAATATCCCCGTTAATACATTCAACAAAGTATGGATAGTCCCCGAGAAAGCCGTGGTTTATGAAAATGCCAAAGCAGGTACAGCCTACGTGGTGGAATCAAAATTAAAAGTCATGCTTGAACAGGATTATTTGTCCATGAGTAAACATGCGGATGTTGGGGTGACCGAGGGAGGGGTATCCCCAGCCGCCCACAACGAAGTGAGGACGGATGGGGAAACCCGAGGGCAGGACCCCAACATCAATCGCTTGGGTTCGCAAATTATTCGTGAAATCGTCATTCCTGAACTAACTACAGAGGTAAATGAAAATAAGAATTTTGCCCAACTTCGCCAAGTGTACAATTCTCTGATACTTGCCACCTGGTATAAGAAGAAAATAAAAGACAGTATCTTGTCCCAAGTTTATGCGGATAAAAACAAAGTCACCGGTGTCAATATTGATGATCCTCAAGAGAAGGAAAAGATTTATCAACGATACCTGCAAGCCTTTAAGAAGGGTGTTTATAACTACATTAAAGAAGAACAAGATCCGCTGACGCAGGAGATGATTCCAAGGAAATACTTTTCGGGAGGGTTCGATCTGGATTTAGCAATGAACCCGATTTCAGGCATGCCAAGATTGCAGATAAGCCATGATGAGGCTATGTTGCCTGAAGGTTTTAATGATCAAGCAATGGTTGTTGTTACAGCAGGTATCAAATTAGCCCAAGAATTTTTGAATAAATTGGACAGTGGGCTTGTGGAATTAAAACAATGGCCAGAGTATAAGAGAATGCAAGATATTGGAATAATAGAAAATAATCGACAAAGGGATGAAAAAATTGAGAAAGGGGAATTTGTCGATATTAACCAAACGCTCAATGACATAAATTCCATAGGACTTTTAAAATTTGTTTTAGATCCAAGTAAAAAACCATCTCCCTATGTCGACCCTTTGTTGCAAATGAGGTTTAAAGAATTGAACCATGATGTAATTACGGCTCTAACTGCTAAAGGAGTTGAATCTCTTCTTTCCCAGTTACCTGAAATAAAGATCACAAGTTTAAATAGGACTTTAGAAGAGCAAAAAATTTTGATAGCGAAAGGATTTCCGGCTGCGTCAGGGGATAAAAGTGCCCATTTACGCGGACTGGCTATGGATTTAAATTTTAGAGATTATTTTGACGCCATTGATGGGAAAAAACTGCCTGAATCATTCAGGGATTTATCACCACAAGAATTAAATAAAAAAAAGGAATTAATGACATTGGTTTTACGTACTTTTTGGGAAGTTGCTCGTGAAATGGAAAAAGAGGGGACGGCCCATTACATTTCGGAGAATCGGAATTCAGTTCTTGATACTTTAAAAGGAATGGTAGGTCTGAAATGGCCATCCCGGCCTCTTTTGCACTTTGCAGCCATGCCTCCTGCTAAAGCTAAGAATGGTGAAGATTCCCCACTAAATCGGAAAGGTGGTATTGATCTAAGCCCTGCGAATATGAATTTGCAAACTCAGAATGGCGGCAAGGCGATCAAATTTCATTTAGACCCTGCGCAATTTCAACAACTCCAAAACGCCCCGGGCTTTGTGCCGGTGATTATCAATATCCAGCCAATGACAAATCTTAGGATGTTTTTAGGATTAACTGATAACCAATCTACCAGCCAGCATGGAGATCTCCCATGATCCTCCAGCCTTTAAATATTAACAAAGCTATGTTCAAACAAATGCGTAAAGCTATTTCTATTGTTATTTTGACAGTTTTTATTTGTACTTCTGTAAGAGCCCCAGCTTATGCTCAGGTATCATCCATGCCTTTTATGCCCAAGCCTGGCGTTATGGTGCATTTAAGCCCTGAATTCACGCCTGCTTATTTAAAAGGAATCGTTATTCATCCAGAGAACGCTCTTAAATTTGACTTTATTGTTTATAAAGGCGACAAAGAGCTGACTGATGACCAAAAACAAGAAGAATATACCAAACTAACCAAATACTTCTTAGCTTCGCTCGCGATCCCTGATGATGATCAATGGGTGAATCTTTCACCTTATGAAAAAGACCGTATTATTAAGGATGACTTTGGCAAGACAGAGATGGGCCGCGACCTTCTGGCTCAGGATTATATGCTCAAGCAAATCACAGCTTCCTTAATTTATCCGGAAGATGATTTGGGAAAGAAGTTTTGGGATAAGGTCTACACGCAAGCTCAAGAGCAATTTGGAACGACCAACATTCCTGTGAATACCTTTAATAAGGTATGGATTTTGCCTGATGATGCATTGATTTATGAAAAAGGCAACACGGCCTATGTTTTAAAGAACCATTTACGGGTGATGCTGGAAGAGGATTATTTATCTTTGAAGAAACACTCAGGCATTCAAAGCGCTCCGACGGACAATAAAACGCATAGCATTGCATCCAAAATTGTTAAGGAAATTGTCCTTCCTGAATTAGAAAAGGAAGTTAATGAGGGAAAGAATTTTGCTGCTTTAAGACAGGTGTATAGCGGAATGCTTTTGGCAACTTGGTACAAACGGGCTTTAAAGGAATCATTACTATCCAAGATTTACGCCAATAAGGCCAAGGTCAAAGGCGTTGACCAACCTGCCTGCCGGCAGGCCGGGATCCCTTGTGAAACCAACGAAGAGATTTATCAGAAATATTTAAAAGCCTATAAGAAAGGCGTTTTTAATTTCATTAAAGAAGATGTGGATAAATACACTAATGAGACTATTCCAAGGAAGTATTTTTCTGGTGGGGCAGTAGATTATGTAATGGCTTTAAAAGAGTTAGGGCGTGATCCCCTCAAAACAATAGGTTCATTAACTCATGGCCAAAATGCAGCTGTGGCAACAGAAGTTGAAGGTAAAGACGATTATGTCGAAGTGGCTGTAGAAGAATCAGAAGTCGCTGCTTCACAGGTAAAGAAATCAACCGATGCTGCGATGAATGCTAAAGACTGGTTAATTGTTGAGGAGTTCAGTTCTTATTGGAAGCAGCTTCGTCTATATAAAGGGGAGGATCATATAAAAATTGTTAAACGAATAATTTCAGATTGGTTGCTTTCTAAATATGTTCCTGCTCATGAAGTAAGTCGTGCAAAAGATCCAGGTCGAAGTTATACTTGGAAACAAGCCAGACGTGTCTTGTCTAATACACAAACAAATTTTGAGAAAGTACGAGCAGGGAAGGAAGGAACAGGGAAAGAACCAGTCGCAATCAACCAGAAGAATCCTTCAACAATACTTGATTCATATAATATCGCCGGTAGTTATGAAAACTATCGTGAAGTAAATAAAGAGAAGTTATCTGAAAAGCAAGTACAGGCATTGAATCAATTGATATCTAACCTACGCATTGAAAATCGTAACATTATGAGCCTTGATGAATTATGGGATTTAGCCAGAAAATCTGCTTCCGGAATATATGATGATACCGAAGCGTTTGTAACATTTATCCGAGATGAGGCCCATCCTTGGGCAGTAACAAATTTGCCAAAAGGGGCATTGGCAAGCTTTATTAATAGTCTTGGTACGGTGCCACAAGAGGCCGCCCTTGCCAAATACGGTGGTATCGATTTAAATGCCGTTAATTTGAATTTACAGATCAAACGTGATGGGAAAGGCGTACCTTTACCGATCAGTCAGCAGAATCTTGAGAATATTCATATTAATGGATTAATTCCTGTGATTCTTGACATTAAACCAGCTTTGGAAACACCACTGCTTTCCGAACTCCAAGTTTCCTAGATCATTGTTGTGATTATGGATGTTGACGTCGGGCCCTTGGGCTGATAAAATACCGCCCTTATACAACAACAAAGATGTTCGGGAAGTAGCGCAGTTGGCTAGCGCGCTTCGTTCGGGACGAAGAGGTCGTGAGTTCAAATCTCACCTTCCCGACTTTTTTATTTACCCTATGGTTCGCGCCCATATTTTATTTTCCGGCGCCGTTCAAGGTGTCGGTTTCCGCTATACCACTGCATCCTTTGCTCAGCAATTATCTCTGACCGGGTGGGTCAAAAATTTATCAGACGGCAGGGTAGAAATAATTGTAGAAGGCCCCCGTGAGAAAATTGAAGAACTTTTATCGGTATTGAAGGCGCAGTTCGGCGGCTTTATCGACAATCATCACATTGAATGGCTGGATGCAATGGAAGGATTTGAGCAATTTTCTATAATCATATGAACCAGGCCCAAGCCAAAAAAAGGATCGCGCAGCTTTCTGAGATCATCGACCTGCATAATTACCGCTATTACGTACTCAACCAGCCCACCGTTTCGGATGCCGAATATGATGCCCGGCTGCGGGAGCTTATTGAGCTGGAAGAACAGTTTCCGCAGTTAAAAAAACCTGATTCGCCGACCCAGCGGGTAGGGGCCAAGATCGAAGGGAGTTTACCTGCGGTCAGGCATTCCATCCCCATGCTTTCTCTGGACAATACCTATTTGCTGGATGAGCTTAAGGCATGGTATGAGCGCGTGGTCAAAGGTCTGGATGGTTTTAAACCCGTTATGGTCGCGGAATTAAAGATCGACGGCTTAAGCTGTGCCCTGACTTACAGCAATGGACAATTGGTCCTGGCAGCCACGCGCGGGGATGGAGAAACCGGGGAAGATGTCACGCATAATGCCAAGACCATACGGGATATTCCTTTGAGATTAAAAGGCAAGTCGTCTGCCCCGCTGGAAGTGCGCGGGGAAATCTATATGAATAAAAAGGATTTCAATGCCCTTAATCAGCAGCGCAAAGACAATGGGGAAGTCCTGTTTGCCAATCCGCGTAACGCCGCGGCCGGTTCTTTAAAATTATTGGATGCCCGCCTGACCGCGCAGCGGCATTTGAGATTTTTTGTCCACTCTCCCGGTCTTTTGGAAAAAGATAATGCCATCAAGACGCAATGGGAATTCCTGGAGCAAGCTAAAACTTATGGATTTACCGTTAATCCCAATAAACGTCTTTGCCGTAGTTTGGAAGAAGTCTTCGATTTTTGCGAAGAATATGCTTCCAAGCGCAATAAGATCAGCTTTGAGTACGACGGGATCGCTATTAAAGTCAATGACTTCAGCCAGCAGAAGCAGTTGGGTTTCACCCTTAAAGGCCCGCGCTGGGCCGTGGCTTTTAAATTTCCGGCACAGCAGGCGACCACTACCCTCAAAGAGATCATCGTGCAGGTGGGCCGCACCGGGGTGATCACGCCGGTGGCGGAACTGGAGCCCGTGGCTTGCGCCGGGGTCATCATCTCCAGGGCCACCTTGCATAATTTTGATGAGATCAAACGTTTAGGCGTCAATGCTCGGGACAGGGTGTTACTGGAACGCGCGGGGGACGTCATTCCCAAGATCGTCAAGGTCGTCGAGAAACGTTCCAAGGGTGAATTTGTCCCTCCCAAGGTTTGCCCGTCCTGCGGCGCCAAGATCCAAAAAGAAAAACAAGAGGATGTGGCCTACTACTGTTTGAATCCTTTTTGCCCCAAGCAATTGGAACGGCTCTTAATTCATTTTGCCTCACGAGGAGCTATGGACATTGAAGGATTAGGCGAGTCAGTTGTTGATCAGCTTCTGGACAAAGGGTTAGTCAGTGATTCGGCGGATGTTTATTTTTTAAAGAAAGAGCAATTATTGGGTTTGGAGCTATTCGCGGAGAAGAAGGCGGATAATTTATTGAAAGCGGTCATCAACAGCAAATCCAGGGCCTTGTCCAAATTTTTATACGGCCTTGGCATTCCCAATATTGGTATTAAAGCGGCTGTAAATTTAGCTGGGCATTTTGGGTCTTTGGATGCTATTATACATGCTTCAGTTTTACAGCTGCAGGCCATTGATGAAGTGGGGCCGGTGATGGCGGAGTCAGTTGTGGAGTATTTCAAACAGCCCCAGGTTAAAAAGTTATTGGCAAAATTTAAGGCCGCGGGTCTGAATTTATCAGAACCCAACAGGCAGGCATCAGGCAATCGTTTGAAAGGCAAAAAATTCGTTTTTACCGGTGAGCTAGCAGGGATCAAGCGTGAAGAAGCCGGTCAAATGGTACAAAATCAGGGCGGCAAGGTGCTGGCCGCGGTCAGCAAAAGCCTGGATTACTTAGTGGTCGGTGAAAATCCGGGTTCCAAGTTGACTCAGGCAAAACAATTGGGTATCACCATACTAAATCAAAAAGACTTTGAGGAGATGGTGCATGGTTAATTTTAATCCGCGTAAGAAGGCGGTCCTTGTCATTGCAGGGCTTCTGGTGCTGAGTCTGTCGTTAAGCTCATGTGATACTTTACGCAAGAAATTCACCCGTCAGAAAAAACATGGACAGACAGAAGATCAAAATTTTGTGCCTGTTCTCGTACCTGAAGAATATCCGGCGCCCCAACTAAACCCGGTGCAAAATTATAAAGAGAATTATGACTTGATCAAAGCCTGGTATAAGGATCTATGGATGGCCATTGACGATAAAAGCTCTGGTAAATATGTGCACTATACTATTTCTCAAGTTAGCAATCATATTACCCAAATGGAGAAATTGGTGGATGCTCCCACCCAGGCTAATTTGGTTAAGTTAGCGGGTTTCCTGGATTATTATAGCGCTTCTTTGAATGACTCATGGCAAGTACGTAATGTATCGCGCATTCAAAGTGATTTGCGCGCCTTTGACAGGTTCTTGCGGGACCATTTGCGTGCCGACAGGATCCATGGTCATTTTGTTAAAAGCATTAAATGAAAGAATTTATCAATGAGTTCATGAATTATATTTCCGTTGAGCGCGGGCTTGCTAAAAACACCCTTTTAGCCTACCGGCGTGATTTGACCAAGTACATCGATTATCTTTCCCAAAAAAATATCAAGGCCATCCCCCTGGTCAATCGTGAGCATGTTTCTAATTTTATGTTTGATTTAAAGAAACATGATATGTCCGCCACTACCATTTGCCGGAATTTGGCAGCGGTCAAAATGTTCCATCGTTTTTTAGTGCGGGAAAATTTAGCCAAGGAAGACCCCACGACCCTTGTTGATACACCGAAATTATGGCAGCGCATTCCTTCCGTATTGACCCAGGCGGAAATCGAATCAATGATTGCGGCGGCCTCGGGCAAAAAGATCCAGCAGGTCAGGGACCAGGCGATATTGGAAATTTTTTATGCCAGCGGCCTGCGGGTTTCGGAATTATCGGATTTGAAGACCACCAGCATTAATTATGACGTGGGTTTTGTGCGGGCGGTGGGCAAGGGCAGCAAGGAGCGGATCATTCCCTTGGGTAAGAAGGCGCGTGAGGCCTTGCAGAAATATCTGCTTCGTGCCCGTCCGCAATTATTAAAAAGTCAGACCAATGATGTTTTATTTTTAAGCCGCTTGGGCAAAAAGATCAGCCGTCAGAGTTTATGGGCGGTGATCAAGTTTTACGCGCGCAAGGCGAATATCAAGAAAACGATCAAGCCGCATACCCTGCGCCATACCTTCGCGACCCATTTATTGGAACACGGCGCGGATTTACGTTCAGTTCAGGAAATGCTGGGACACGCGGATATTGCCACGACCCAGATTTATACGCATGTGGACAAAGAGCGTTTAAAGAGCGTGCATAAACAGTTTCATCCGCGTGGGTAAATATGAAAAATCTCTTATCCCGTTTAAATCCTGAATCTTTAGGCCTGGTGCGATCCATTGGGCTCTTGGCCCAAGCCCAAGGTGTGGCGGCTTATCTGGTCGGCGGGCCGGTCAGAGATCTGATGCTTGAATTTCCGAATGTTGATCTGGACATTACCGTTGAAGGCAATGGGTTGCGTTTAGCTGAAGAATTTGCGGCCCTGCATCGTGGCGCCCGGGTGACACGCTATCCTGCTTTTAAGACGGCAACAGTGCATTTGCCTGACGGCTCTCTGGTTGATTTTGCCACTGCCCGACAGGAAATTTATGTGCGCCGTGGCGCTTATCCGGCGGTCAAGCCCTCAGGTATTAAAGATGATCTTCTCCGTCGGGATTTCACGATCAATGCCATGGCCATAGCCATTAATCCCGATACTTGGGGCAAACTCATAGATCCTTGGGGGGGACGAGCTGATTTACTCTCCCGAAGCCTGCGCGTCCTGCACGAAAAAAGTTTTTTGGATGACCCGACGCGTATTTTGCGAGCAGCCCGGTTTAAAGCACGGTTAGGTTTTAGGATGGAAGCCAAAACGCTAAAACTTTTAAAATCTGCCATAAAAATTAAAGTGCTTGATACAATCAAGCCGCAGAGGTATCTTAAAGACTTTAATAAGATCCTAAAAGAACCCAATTCCGAAGAAGCGATCAAATGTTTAAAAATATGGGGCGCGTATAAGCTTTTATTGTGTCAAGACAGCCAAGGCAAAAAAACTTTGCGATGACGAAGGAATTGGGCCTTTTGACACTCGTTGGGGGACAGATGCGTATTGAAAAAGTCAGTTCATCTATCAAACGGGAACTCGCTAATATAATTCACTTAGGTGAAGTCCACGACCCGAGGATTTCTTTTGTGACCATTATCAATGTTGATGTCAGCAAAGATCTGCAGCATGCCAAGGTCAGATTTAGTACACTTGCCGATACCCCTAAGGAGATCAATGCGGCGAAAGCAGGCTTTGAGAGTTGCCGCGGCTATATCCGCAAGCTGATCAGCCAGCGCGTGGTTTTGCGCTACACGCCGGAATTCCAGTTTATTTACGATAAAGGCATCAAACATGCCGCTGATGTTGATAAAGTTTTGGAAGAGATTAAAAAATCAAAACCAGCCCAGGGAGACCAAATAGAATGAGCTCCTTTAAAACTATTTTAAATACCATTCGCCGCCACCGGAAATTTCTGGTGACCACCCATTATAATCCCGACGCGGACGCGGTATCTTCCGCGTTGGCGATGGCGATGTTTTTAAAAAGTTTAGGTAAGCAAGTCCATGTGCTTAACGAAGACGCCTGCCCCCAATGGCTTAAATTTTTGCCCGGAACTTCGGTGTTTAAAAAAGCCAGCGGTATCAAAAAAGTGGATTATGAAGCTGCCATTGTGCTGGACTGCGGCGACCTGAAGCGTATGGGTAGCGTTCGCGAGTTATTCCAAGAGGGCAAGCCTTTGATCAATATAGACCATCATGTGACCAATGACAGCTTCGGCAGTGTCAATGTGGTTTGCCTAAAAGCATCTTCTACCTGCGAGATGATATTTGATTTATTGAAAGAAGCGAAATACCCGCTTAATAAAAATTTAGCCCTTCTTCTTTACGCGGGTATCATGACGGACACAGGATCGTTTCGTTTTGAAAATACCTCCGCGCATAGTCATGCGGTCGCTGAAAAATTAATGGCTTTCAAATTTTCAGCGGCCCGCATGTATGATCGTCTTTATGTCGGTATACCGGTAGCGGATATGAAAATGTTTACAGATGTGATCCATAAGGCCCAATTGCTTGATGGCAACAGGGTTTATTGTGTGTCGTTGTCGAAGAGCGTGGTGGCTCGTTTCTCCAAAAGTTTTGATCTCAAGGAAAAACTATTCGCCTTTTTGCGATCGATAGAAGGCATTGAGGTGGTGCTGATCTTAACTGAATTAGGTCCCCAAGAAGTACGGGTTAATTTGCGCAGTCAGAACAATTTTGATGTGGCCAGCTTAGCCCAGCAATTCGACGGCGGGGGGCATAAAAAAGCCGCCGGCTGTAAAATTTATAAACCTTTAGCCCAAGCCCAAAAAATAATTTATCGGGCCATCCATAAAAAATTATGATGGAAGGCGTAGTGCTGGTCAATAAACCCGCGGGCATTACCTCTCACGACGTGGTAGGTTTTGTCCGCCGTACGTTTAAAATGCGCCGGGTGGGGCATGCGGGCACGCTTGATCCAATGGCCACCGGTGTTTTGGTTATTTTGCTGGGGGGTTCAACTAAGCTTTTTGATAAATTTGTGGCCTTTGATAAAACTTATCGGGCGACACTGCGGCTGGGCCTTAAAACCTCCACCGCGGATATCATGGGCCAGGCATTGCTTGAAAGGCCTTATGACGGCATCTGTATCGAGAATATCAAAGATGTTTTTAAACAATTTACCGGCGACATCGAACAAAAGCCCCCGATGGTTTCCGCAGTCAAGCATCAAGGAGAGCGTTTGTACAAGATTGCCCGCCAGGGCAAAAAGGTTGATCGGGTGGCTCGCTTGGTCCGCGTCTATGAGTTAAGAATTTTGCAGTGCCATCCGCCGGATGTGGAATTCTTGATGAGCTGCTCTAAAGGGACCTATGTGCGTCAATTAGCTGAGGATGTAGGCGAGGTTTTAGGCTGTGGGGCGTGTATTTCCCAAATCGAACGCACAAAAGTAGGGCCTTTTGACATCAAAGATACCGTGGCAATGGAAAATCTGAATGAAGGCCATATCCTTAAATGGCAGTTCTAAGCTGAATTTGAAAAAAACCTGTGCCGCCATCGGTATTTTTGACGGGGTGCATCGCGGGCATCAATATTTGATCAAAAAGATGCTGACGACGGCCCGCCGTCTTGGCGCCCGGCCTATTGTCATCACTTTTTTCCCTCACCCGGCTCATGTCCTGCGGCCTGATTTAAAATTAGGGTATTTAACTTCTCTTGAGGACCGGTTTCGTCTGCTGGGTGATTTGGGTGTTGCTGCCTGTCTGGTCGTACGTTTTAATCGGTCTTTCGCGAAAATCCACCCTGAGAAATTTATTAAAGATATTTTGGTAAAAAAATTAGGGGTCAAAGCTGTGTTTGTCGGTGATGATTTTCGTTTCGGCAAGGATAGAAGCGGGGACATTGCTTTATTTCAAAGGCTTGGGCCCCCCTACGGCTATGAAATGCACGCCGTGTCTGCCCTCAAACAGGGTCGAGCAGTTATCAGCAGTACACGTATCCGCCAATTGGTGGAAACAGGTAAATTAAATGAGGCCGCGCGGCTCTTGGGCAGGAGAGTGTCCATTTCCGGGGTTGTGGTCAAGGGCTCAGAGCGCGGTAAGAGTTTGGGTTTCCCCACGGCCAATATCGAATATGGATTCCCTCCCCCTTTGTGGGGAGGGTACGGGAGGGGGATTCCTTTTATTCTTCCGCCGCAAGCCGTGTATGTCGTTAAAGTTTTGTTGGGAGCAAGAAAATATCCAGCCATAGCCAATATCGGCACAAGGCCTTCATTTGAAAAACAAATTTCCAAACTGCATCTGGAAGTCCATATCCTCGATTTTTCAAAAAATATTTATGGTAAGCGTTTAGAAGTAGAGTTTTTAAAGAAGATCCGCAACGAAAAGAAATTCTCCAGCCCGCAAGATCTTGCCCACCAAATCCAAAAGGACGAATCCTTCGCCCGGAAATATCTCGCATTTAGATGAACAGCTATTATGTGATTCGGCACGTGAATAAAGAAGCGATTTTGTGTATTGACAAGACCTTTGTCGAGGTCTATACTTGCTTTTAAGTGGAGCAAAGTGGAGGGAAGTGGAGCTTATGTTTTATGGTGAATACAGCCACGGCATTGACACTAAAGGCCGTTTAATTTTGCCTGCGCGGTTTCGCGAAGTGGCCAAGGAAAACGGCATTGATAAGTTTTTTGTCACCCGCGGTTTGGATAAATGTATTTTTATGTTCGCGGAAGGTGAATGGCGCTTGCAGGAACAGCGTTTTAAAAATCTTTCTTTCACCAAAGGCGAGGCGCGTTCTTTTAACCGTATGTTCTTCTCCGGCGCCGTCGAGGTTTTACCGGACAAGCAGGGGCGTTTTATTATCCCGCAGTATCTTAAAGATTTTGCCGGCATCAAAAAAGACGCGGTGGTCATAGGGATTTCTAATCGTATTGAAATTTGGGAAACCGCCTCATGGCGGGAATTCTTTGGCAAATCCAGCGGGGACTTTGAAAAAACCGCGGAGCATATGTTGGATGTGGATTAGAAAATGATGTCATTGCGAGCGAAGCGAAGCAATCTCAAAAGTGAGATCGCCACGTCCCCTTCGGGGACTCGCGATGACACCAAGCAAGGTGAAATTTCTCATACACCTGTCATGCCTAAAGAAGCCCTTGAATTGCTGCGCTTGCCGCAAGGCGGGGTGGCGGTGGATGGGACAATAGGCTTAAGTGGGCACGCGCTTCTAATGGCGGAGGCGTTGGGACCACACGGACATTTGATCGGTATCGATCGCGACAACGCTTCTTTAGGGCTGGCTCAAAAGAAATTAGCTTCTCTTAGTTTAAAGATTGATTTGTTAAAGGGGAGTTTCAGCACACTCGATAAATTTCTGGCCGGTCTTAAAGTTAGCGCTGTCGACGGTATATTGTTGGATTTAGGGATATCAAGTTTTCAGCTGGATGATGAGGCCCGTGGTTTCGCCTTTAAATCCGATGGTCCTTTGGACATGAGGATGGACCAGGGGTCCCAAGGAGTTTCAGCGGCGGATTTGGTCAATACAAAAAGCCAAGCCCAACTGGAGAAAATTATTTCAGAATTCGGCGAAGAACGTTTCGCCCGTCGTATTGCCGCGGCGATCGTGATGCAAAGGGCCAGGGCACGGATTACGACCACTAAAAGTTTGGCGGATATTATTTTGCGTGCTTTGCCCAAGGGTTATACCCGGGGACGCATTCACCCGGCCACCAGGACATTTCAGGCAATAAGGATTGTCGTTAACGGAGAATTGGATGCGCTGGTGCAGGGATTGGAAGTGTGTTTCAGGATGTTAAAGAAAGGCGGGCGTTTGTGTGTGATCTCGTTTCATTCACTGGAAGACCGCCTTGTGAAAAATAAATTTAAGTCTTGGGGCGGGAGCCAAGAAGGCGTCATTTTGACTAAAAGGCCGTTGGTGGCATCTGATGAGGAGTGTGCCGCCAATCCGCGCAGCCGTTCTGCCAAAATGCGAGCCATTGAGAGGGTTGGATAAACGAAGCAAATATTCCCTAATATTACCTATTGCTTCGTTTGGCGATAACAGACAGGCCATTGCGCGTTTGGCGGTAAGAACGGGAAACCCGAGGGGTATTTTTGAAAGGATAGGATGAGCTTAAAAGTATATTTTAAAATTGCCTCGTTTATCACTATAATGGCTTTGTTATATATTCATATGCAGATAAAAATCTTTGAGTTATCTTACAATGGCAAAGATAAGGAAAAAATTATTCATGAATTAAATGACAGCAATGGTGCTTTGAGCCATCAGATCCTGACCCTTAAATCCGCTAATAATTTGGGTAATCAACTTTTGGACCGCGATAACAGTTTGCAGTTTATGGATAATGAACGGGTGATGAAAGTAAGGATGTCAGCCAAAGTCGTAAAACCCGTCTGGAATTTATTTTCATTCTTAAACAGAGGTTAAATTGTTTCTGCGCAAGTATCCACTCCGTTTTGCCGTAGTGTTCATATTTTTATTTGCAGGTTTCGCGTACTCCATCGCATTTTTAATATTCATTCAAATTTTCCGCTCCAATTATTTGAGCAATCTCGCCCAGCGCCAGCATGAACATTCCATCGTTTTAGAACCCCGGCGGGGGACTATTTATGATCGCAATAGGCGGGTTTTGGCGATCAATTTGCCGGTTTACTCTGTTTATGCCAATGCCCGGGCCATGCGCCATGAGCATGATGTCAACGAGGCGGTGGAAAAATTATCCGGCATTTTCAAAACAGATCCAAAACAGATCCGTGACAAATTAGATAAGGACAAATACTTTGTTTGGATAGCGCGCAAGGTACCACAGGGAATTTATCTTCATATCAAAGATTTAAAATTGCCGGGTATTGGCTTTATTAAAGAGAGTAAACGCTTTTATCCCAATCAGACCTTAGCCTCGCATTTGATAGGGTTTACCGGCCTGGATAATAATGGTTTGGACGGTCTGGAGCGTGATTATGACAAATATTTAAAAGGACAGCCGGGCCACGCGATCATCCTGCGTGATGCCCACTCGAGGGAATTGATGTTTGATAAAGGGTATATCGCCCCGGTGGATGGCTTTAGCGTTGTCTTGACCATTGATGAAACGATCCAGTTTATCGCCGAGCGGGCCTTGGATCGGATGTATAAAAAATACCATGCCAAGGGTGCCAGCATCATCGTGATGGACCCCAAGACCGGAGAAATTTTGGGCTTTGCCAACCGTCCCACCTATAATTTAGAAGAGGCTTCTAAAAGCACACCGGAGTCGCGTACCGATCGCGCCATTGTTTTTACCTATGAACCGGGCTCTGTGTTTAAAATTGTCACAGCCTCAGCGGCGCTACAGGAGGGTGTCATCAAAGAAGGTGATATGGTCAACTGTGAGCATGGCTCTTATCGCGTGGCCAATCATATTTTGCATGACCATGAACCCTTGGGCACGATCAGCTTTAAACAGGTCATTGAGCAGTCGAGCAATATCGGGACCACCAAGGTGGCCCAGCGCTTGGGGTCACGGCGGGTATACAATTACGCGCATCATTTTCGTTTCGGGATGAAGACCGGTATTGATTTACCCGGCGAGGCCCAGGGGATATTAAAACCGGTGCGCCAATGGTCCAAGACTTCGATCGGGGCGGTACCTATAGGCCAAGAAGTAACGGTGACACCAATCCAATTGATGGGTGCTATTTCCGCCATTGCCAATGATGGGATTTATATGCGGCCCTTTGTGGTAAAATATATCAAGGACAGTCAGGGCCAGATCATATTTGCGCATAGTCCCCAAATTTTGGATAAGGTTATTTCTAAGGTAACTTCAGAGCGGATGAAGGCCATTTTAAAAGGCGTGGTGAATGAGGGGACAGGGACCAAGGCGGCCATCCCGGGTGTCAGTGTTGCGGGTAAAACCGGGACCGCGCAAAAAGTGGTCAGCGGTATTTATTCGCACGCGCATTTTTACGCGACATTCGCCGGCTTTGCTCCGGTAGAGAATCCCCGTCTGGCCGCCGTGGTGGTTTTTGATGATCCGCACCCGGCCTATTATGGAGGTACGGTGGCAGCACCTGTTTTTGCCGAAGTGGTGGGGGACTCTTTGAAATACCTTAATACCCAGCATCAGTCCGTAACAGATGATGATGCCCCGGGCTAAATGAGCCACTAAATGTGGCTCATTTCCTGAAAAACCGATTTCCAGGTTTTTCAGGGGGTTCCATAGTGTGTTTTTAAAAAGGATGTAAGAAGTAGAGGTTCTATGCGCCTCAGTGAGTTAATCGACGGAATTTATACCAAACCTTTACCTGCTTCATACCGGGATTTTGAAGTCTTGAACCTTTCTTGCGATTCGCGTGAGGAACAAAAAGACGGATTATTTGTGGCCTTGGCCGGCGCTAAATTTAACGGAGAGGATTTTATCAAGGATGCGATCGCCAAAGGGGCCAAAGTTATTGCTAAACAATCCACTGTCATTCCCGCGAAAGCGGGAATCCAGAAAAATGGATCCCCGACGACTAACGAGGAGTGCCCGTTAAGCGGGCGAAAAACATTCGGGGATGACATAAATATTTTGGGTGATGTCTGTATCCTGGAGGTGGATGATCCAAAATATTTTTTGTACTGCATAGGTCAGCGTTTTTATGATAATCCCTCTAATAAAATCAAAAGCGTTGCTGTTACCGGTACAAATGGTAAAACCACTGTTACGTATTTGATCGAGTCTATTATCCACGCTGCCGCCAAACATTGCGGGGTGATTGGAACAGTTAATTACAGAATCGGCGAAAAGATCATTCCTTCGAAAAATACCACTCCCGGATTTTTGGACAATCAGCGTTACCTGGCGCAATTGGCTGGTTTAGGAGTTGATTATTGTGTGATGGAAGTTTCTTCCCATGCCTTGGACCAGGGCCGGCTTGAAGGCATTAATTTTTCGGCGGGAATTTTTACCAATTTGACCCAGGATCATTTGGATTATCACAAAGATATGGATAATTATTTTAAAACTAAGTCTTTGTTGTTTAAAAATTTTTCATCTTCAGCAGTGTCTGTCATCAATGTGGATGATGATTACGGGAAGCTTCTTTTGTCATTAACCAAAAGTAAAATTATCACCTATGCCATTGGCCGTCCAGCGGATGTGTGTGCCCAAAATATGACATATCATCTAAGCGGCAGCCATTTCGAAATTGTTTTTCCTAAGGCCGAAATAAAAATTCATACCCGATTTATCGGGAAATATAACATTTATAATATTTTAGCGGCATTTGCCTGGGGACTGTCTCAAAATCTAAACCCGGAGTTTATCCGTCAGGGTATTGAAAATTTAACTCATGTGCCGGGCAGGCTTGAGGCGGTCGAGAATAATAATGGTTTTTTTATATTTATCGACTATGCGCATACCGAGGACGGGCTCTTTAATGTGCTTAGGGCTTTGAGGGCTGTAACCCCTACGAAAATTATTTTGGTTTTCGGATGCGGCGGAGACCGTGACCGTACTAAACGGCCTAAAATGGCGCAGGTGGCGTGTAGCTTCGCGGATTACTCCATCGTTACTACCGATAATTCCCGCAGTGAAGATCCTCAAGCCATTATTAATGAAGTCATCACCGGCTTTACAAAAAGCAATTATGAAACCTGTGTGGACCGCAAGGAGGCGATTGGCCGTGCGCTTAAATTAGCCAAAAAAGGTCAAATCGTTTTAATTGCCGGCAAAGGACATGAGGACTATCAGGTTTTAAAAGATCGTACTATTGCTTTTAACGAGCGTGAGATTGTGAAGGAGTTTTTAGAGAGATAATAAAGAAATATTCCCCCCTCTTTTTTATAAAGAGGGGAAGACAAACATATGTTTACAATTAATGAAATTTTAGAAGCCACTAAGGGAACGTTAGTGCAGGGGTTGGCACAAGTCCAAGCGCACTCTGTCTGTATTGATTCACGCATCGTCAAAAAAGGAGAATTGTTTGTCGCGATTAAAGGCGAGGTCTTTGACGGGCATGATTTTATTGACAGTGTTACGGCCAAAGGTGTGCGGGTTCTGATTGTACATAGACCCATTGAAGTAAAGAATCCTAAAATCAGCGTCATCCGTGTTGAGGATACCATACGTGCCTTGGGAGACATCGCGCGTTTTCACCGTTTGCGTTTTAAAATACCAGTCATCGCTTTAACCGGCTCTGCGGGCAAGACCACGGCCAAGGAAATGATTGCCGCTGTTTTAAGCCGCAAATATAAAGTTTTAAAAAATGAAGGCACTCAAAATAATCATATTGGCGTGCCTTTGACCTTGCTTAAGTTAAAGGCAGGTCACCGGATCGTTGTTTTGGAATGCGGTACAAATCAGCCCGGGGACATTGTCTGGTTGGCTGATGTGGCGCGCCCCAGCATCGCGGTTTTTACCAATATCGGCGAGTCACACTTGGAAAAATTAAAGACCATCAGTGGTGTTCTCAAAGAGAAATGGGCGTTGACTTCTTTTATGGGAGACCAAGATACGGTTATTATTAACGCCGATGATGCGTTTTTATCCCAACAAACCCGTAAAAAAAATGTTTTTAAAATCATTACTTACGGTATGAAGGCCAAAGCAGATTGGAAAGTTTCTGATACGAATATAGTTTCCGGCCGGTATTTAAATTTTCAGACGGGTGGGAAAATGGTGGAATTGAATTCCTGCGGCGTTAGTAATGTTTATAATGCTCTCGCGGCCTTTAGCTGCGGCGTATTTTTTAAAGTGCCGCCTCATGATATTGTCCAAGCGCTTAAATCTTTTGAATTTCCCCAGGGACGCGGGCAAATCGTTCGTTTGGGGCGAGGATGGCTCATTAATGACACCTATAATGCCAACCCGGTGTCGATGAGATTAGCCCTGCAAACCCTGCAGGCTATTGAAACAAGAAGTAAGCGGATTTTTGTTGCTGGTGATATGCTGGAATTAGGAAGTCAATCCAGGGCTTTGCATCAGGCAATGGGTCATGCCATTGAGGCAGCAGGCGTAGATGTTTTAATTACGGTGGGTCATTTAGCCGAGCTTATGGCCGCAAGTCCCAAGCGTCGCGATAAAAAAATGCAGGTATTTGCTTGCAGAGATGTAGAGTCCGCGCAAAAATGTTTAGCAAAGATTTTTCATAATGGGGACGCGGTTTTGATTAAAGGCTCCAGGCGTATGCGGATGGAGCAAGTGACTGAATTTTTATTGGCCTCGCCTAAAGGATCAGGTTAAATGACCCCGACGAAGTAGCTCAACTTTTCGATGTCAAGGAAATTGGGCCTTTTGTCGGGGGTCATCCTGAGCCTGCAAGCGAAGGATCTCAATAAAGGAATTATGTTCTACTTTTTATCGCAATATATTCCTAATTCTCCCCATTTTAATATTTTTCGCTATATCACCTTTCGCGCCGGCATGGCCGCGGTCACGGCTTTTTTGCTGTGCATGATATTGGGGCCCCTATTTATTAATTTAACTCAACAGCGCCGTATCCGTGAATCAGCCAAACGCCAGGATGCTCCCAGCTTGGATGAGTTTCAGGTCAAAAAAGAAGGAATTCCCACCATGGGCGGAGTTTTTATCGTCGGCAGTATTTTGTTGTCCATAGGCCTATGGGGTAATTGGTCGAATATATTTGTGACCATGACCTCCTGGGTCTGCCTGTCTTTCGCGGTGCTGGGGGGTGTGGATGATTATGTCAAATTAAAAGGGATTGGGACACATCGGGGGATCTCTGCCAGTGTCAAGTCTTTTTGGCAGGTCCTGATCGCTTTTATCGTCGGGGTTTTTGTGTATTTGTATCCGTTTATCACAACCAATCTGGATGTGCCGTTCTTTAAAAATTTGATTGTCAATCTGGGGCCGTTTTTTGTGTTCTGGGTGGTTTTAGTCGTGGTAGGTTCTTGCAACGCGGTCAATCTGACCGACGGCCTTGATGGTTTGGCCATTGGCACCACCTTGATGGTGGCTTTTACAATGGCGATCTTAAGTTATGTGACAGGAAACGTAGAGATGAGCGGGTATTTGTATGTTCCCTATGTGCCGGGAGCGGGAGAGTTGACCGTTTTCTGTGCCGCCATCGTCGGAGCAAGTCTTGGGTTTTTATGGTTTAATTGTTATCCTGCGACCGTCTTCATGGGAGATGTGGGCTCCCTGGCCTTGGGAGGCAGTTTGGGGATGATTGCCGTATTGATCAAAAAGGAATTATGGCTGGTGGTTTTAGGAGGGGTTTTTGTGATCGAGGCCGGGTCCGTGATCTTACAGGTGATTTCTTTTAAGCTCACGGGAAAACGTATTTTTAAAATGTCACCCTTTCATCATCATTTGCAATTATCCGGCTGGAATGAAAATAAAATCATCGTCCGGTTTTGGATCGTAGCCATTATCCTGGCGATGCTGACCATAACTACTTTAAAAATCCGATAATGTGCAAGGCCATGATCAAAGAAATATTACCTTCCACACGGAATATTTATATTCCCTATTCCTTCGAGGTCGAATGCTATTATTAACCGCGTACGCATGAAACTTAAGGATTGCCGAGCAAGTAACAGGGAATATTGGCAACAATGTTCTAAAGATTCTCTTTATTTGGAACATTCTTGCCATAATGCCTCGCAGATATTTGGCAAAAAATTCCTTATTGTGTGTCAGGCAATATTTCTTTGCTCACGGCCCGCTATGTTTCCCATATCGTCACACAAACTTAGTCGGTAACGGGGATTATGATAAGTTGAGAAAATAATAATATGATCAATCAATTAAAAGTAGGTAAATTAGATGCTGCTAGACATCTGGGACATTAAGATAATCAACAAGAGACTTAGTTATTATGATAAGTAGAAGTATAACATTGGTTTGGATGAACAGCTATGCGTCAAACAGGCGTTGGGATAATTTTTGGCGGAAAAAATTCATCCCAAGGGCTGTTTAGTGCGCGTGTCTGGATTCCCGACAGAAGCATTCGGGAATGACAGGTTGTAAAATATGTCTTTTGATCTTAAGCACAAGAAAGTGACTATCATTGGTGCGGCAAGGAGCGGGATTGCGGTGGCGGATGCTGTTTTGCGCTTGGGGGGGATTGCGAAAATTTCGGAAAGTAAACCGATTGAGGAACTTAGTCATGTACTGGATTCCCGCTTTCGCGGGAATGACAAAGAAAATATTGTCATTGAAGCCAGGGGACATACTCAGGCTTTTATACAAGATAGTGATTATGTGGTTTTAAGTCCGGGCGTTCGCTTGGATGCTTTGCCGGTGCAATGGGCCAAAGAACGCGGTATTGAAGTCATGGGTGAGGTGGAATTTGCCTTTCGTTTGTGTCCTTGCCCTGTGGTAGCGGTCACCGGCAGTAATGGAAAAACCACAACATCAACTGTGATCGCGGAAATACTCAAGCGTGCCGGTCGCCATGTATGTTTATGCGGCAATATCGGCAGTCCATTTTCCAAGCACGTGCTGGATTTAAAATCTACGGACACGGTGGTTTTGGAAATCAGTTCTTTTCAATTAGAGAGTACTGTTCATTTTAAGCCGCATGTGGCCGTATGGACGAATTTCAGTCAGAACCATTTAGACCGGCATAGAGACCTGGAAGAATATTTTCAAGCCAAGCGCAAGATTTTTGCCAATCAGGAAACACAAGATTTTGCCGTGCTTAATTTTTTGGACCCTCGACACAGAAAACTGGCAGAGCAATTGAAAGCCAAACTGCTTTTTTTTAATACACTTGATAAGCCAATGGGTATGGATAATCCTAATTATCTGGCGGCGATGCAAGCGGCTAATGCTTTGGGCATCAGTGAAAACATTTGCTTTAAGACATTTTTAACATTTAAAGGGGTGGAGCATCGTCTGGAATTCGTGCGCGATTTAGGGGGAATTGATTTTATCAATGACTCTAAATCAACGACGGTGGAAGCCGGCCGATGGGCCCTGGAGAGGTCCCGCAAGCCTATGGTTATGATATGCGGGGGATTGGACAAACATTTGGATTACTCGCCCTTAAAATCTTTAGTGGCCCAAAAAGTCAAACATATGATCGCCATCGGCCAGGCACGTGAGATCATGAAATCAACCTTCGGTGATGTGGTGGCCGTGGATACTTTTACCTCTTTAGAAGAAGCCGTTAAGGCTGCCCGCGGGATTGCAAAATCAGGTGAATGTGTCCTGCTTTCGCCGATGTGTGCGAGCTTTGATATGTTTAAAGATTATGAGCACCGGGGACGGTGTTTTAAGGATATTGTTAATAGTTTGGAATGATAAGCAACTTTACGAAATTGAAGGAATAGGGCCTTTTAGTTTGAAATGAACTCCCCTAACCCCTCTTTATAAAAAAGAGGGGAATACGATAACATGCGCCAGGAACGAGTCAATTTAACGATCACTGTCTTGACCCTCATTTGCGTGGGCATTGTGATGATCTACTCTGCCAGCTGTGTCAATGCCATGCAAACCTATGGGGACAGCCTGTATTATCTTAAACGGCATATCTTGTTTTTAGTCCTGGGGATCGTGGCCTCATTTTTTATTTTACGCATGGATTATCGTCAGATCCAGCCGTACGCGCGTATGTTGATAGGGACATGTATAGTCCTTTTAGTTTTGGTCCTCATTCCTCATATCGGTAATGAAAGCTATGGGGCCCGCCGGTGGTTTAAGCTTGGTGTTTTTCATTTTCAACCTTCTGAGTTAGCCAAGTTAGCCATGATCATTTATACCGCGGATTTTTTGGACCGCAAACAGCAGGTTATTAAGAATTTCCGGCAAGGTTTTTTACCGCCTCTGTTAGTCATGGGTGTTTTGTGCGCCTTGACCGTCAAAGAGCCGGATTTGGGTACCACCGTTGAAATAGCGGTGGTGACATTGACCATGTTGTTTTTAGGAGGTGCTCGGCTTTGGCATTTGGCGCTTATTTTTTGTTCCGCGGTACCTTTGGTTTTTTATTTGATTGCCAAAGAGCCCTATCGCATGGCGCGTATCATTGCTTTTTTAGACCCCTGGCAAGACAGCCAGGGCATTGGTTTTCAATTGACCCAATCGCAAATTGCTTTGGGTTCGGGCGGAATTTTTGGTGTGGGACTTGGACACAGCCAGCAAAAACTTTTTTATCTGCCGGCGGCGCATACGGATTTTATCCTTTCGATCATCGGTGAGGAATTAGGTTTGGTTGGAACACTAAGCATTATTATGCTCGTTAGCCTTTTTATCTGGCAAGGTACGCGCATTGTCCGGCAGACCAATAATCCCTTCGGATATTTTTTAGGCATGGGTATTGTCATGATGTTAGGACTGCAGGCGGTGGTCAATGTGGGGGTGAGCATTGGGGCCTTTCCCACGAAGGGATTGCCTTTGCCGTTTATCAGCTACGGCGGGTCAGCTTTGATTTTTCATCTGATGGCCATTGCCTTGCTGTTGAATATTTCAAAAATAGAGGATTACTGATGAAGATACTTATCGCTACCGGTGGAACGGGCGGACATATTTTTCCGGCCATTGAGACAGCCAAAGCCTTGAGGGTCAGGGGCCATCAAGTCAGCTTTGCCGGGGTTTTGGGAGTCAATGAGGACAAGATCAAAGCTTTGGGTTTTCCTGTTTTTTCTCTCTCGGCCCGGGGACTTAATGACCGTTCATTTTTAGAATGGCTTAATTTTGGCAGCATCATGTCTCAGGCGGTGTTTCGTTCCTTTGGCGTCGTACGTAAAAGTGCCCCTGATAAAATTATCGGTTTCGGCGGCTATGGGGCTTTTCCGGTGGTCATGGCTGGATCTTTGATGCGATGCCCCGTGTTAATCCATGAACAGAATGTGGTCCCAGGCAAGGCCAATACCTTACTTTCGAAGGTAGTTAAAAAAGTGGCCATCAGCTTTGAAGGCAGTCGTAAATACCTTGATCCAGCCAAGGTGGTGTGGACTGGCTGTCCGTGTCATCACAGTACCATCCCGTCGAAATCTGAAAGTCTTTGCGCTTTTGGTCTTGAGGAAAACAAAAAAACGATGGTGCTCTTAGGCGGCTCTCAGGGCAGTCAGCGGCTAAATGAAATATTTTTCGAATTGATGAAGGATATATCTCCTGTTCATTTTCAGGCAATACATATGACAGGTCCACGCGACTTTCCGTTGTATGAAGCGCGTTACCGAGAGGCGAATTTACCGGTCAAAGCGTATGCCTTCATCAACAATATTGGTGGGGCTTACGCCGCGGCGGATATTATCATTGCCCGCGCGGGAGCGGCGACGGTCAGTGAGTTGGGCATCTTGGGGTTAGCGGCTGTTTTAGTTCCGTATCCTTTTGCCGGCAATCATCAAAAATACAATGCAGATGTTTTGGCTGACAAAGGGGCTGCCCTCATCGTTGAACAGAAAGACTTGACCAAATCTTCTCTTAAAGATGCGGTGACCCGTATGTTGTCCTCGAATTTTTCAAGAGAAGATATCTTAAAGAAAACGCAAGGTTTATTTCAAACGGACGCGGCTTTACAGTTGGCCTTGGTCGCGGAGGGACTTTAGGAATGCCGAGCAAGCAACAGGGAATATTGAACGGGAACACAAGGATATATTTTTTCACGGCCGGACGCACGACCCCCAACCCCACAATCTCGGCGCTTCGGGGCTATAATTATAAGCAGCCCCTGTGCGCCTGTGGGGTAGCAGGCCTTATCAAAAACATATCCTTGTGTTCTCTGCTCTTAACCCTGTTTTGCGTCGGACTATTATTGGCCACTACTGTTTTTGCTGATGACAATCCCAACAGCTGGCAGCAGTTGAAGGGCCAGAATTTTATTATTTATTATCGCGTGAATGTCCCTGAGGATTTTGTCCGGACGACGATGGATACTGCTGAGGAAGAATTCAAACGGGTGACGGATAATCTGGGGATCACCAATAATCAATCCTGGGCTTTGGAAAAGCAGGTCAAGATTTATATTTATAGTGACCGGGATGATTATGTTAAAAATGGCGGTCAGGCGGTTTGGTCGCACGGGGCGGCTTTCGCGAGAGGCCGGACGATAAAAACATATCCTGAAGTCAACGGATTTTTCGATACCGTCCTGCCGCATGAGCTGGGGCATATTATTTTTAGAGACTATATCGGATTCACGGCCATTGTTCCTTTATGGTTTGAAGAAGGAGTGGCCATTTATCAAGAGAAGGCCAAACGTTTAGGGTCCAATGAGATCGTCAAAGAAGCAATCGAAAATGGCCAATTTATTCCTTTATCACAACTCTCAGGTGTGCGATTATATAAAGATTCCCAGACCCAAGTGGTGGATTTGTTTTATAGTGAATCCGCCAGTGCCGTTTATTATATGATCACGGAATTAGGTGAGCAGGAATTTTATATGCTTTGCAATGAATTTAAAAATAATGCGCCTTTCCAGGAGGCGCTCCATAAAGTTTATTTAAGGTTCAAGACCATAGATGAGTTGAATCAGGCCTGGATCGATTATTTACAAGGATAGGATGATGGCTAAACATTATCATTTGATCGGTATCGGCGGCATCGGTATGGGGACACTGGCTTCTTTGCTCTTGGACCAAGGGCATACAGTCAGTGGTTCGGATTTGAAAGACAATGAAATGACCTTGGGACTTCGAAAAAGAGGTGTGTGTATCTATATAGGCCATCGAACTGGCAATATTGTGAAGAATACCGATTACGTGGTTTATTCATCTGCTATCCGTGTGAATAATCCTGAACTTATCGAATCAGAGAGCCGTAATATCCTGGTGTTACGCCGGGCGGAAGTATTAGCCCAATTGGTCAACAACCAAGTGGGAATTACGATCGCCGGCGCGCATGGTAAAACAACAACGACATCGATGGTTTCGAGTCTTTTAATTAACGCAGGTCTTCGCCCCACCACGGCCATTGGCGGGATCATCAACGGCCCGGCGGCGTATAATGCTAATTTAGGAGAGGGTAAATATTTTGTGGCTGAAGTTGATGAAAGTGACGGCACCTTCCTTTATTTTAATCCGCATTACTCAATCATTACCAATATGGATTTTGAGCACGTGGATTTTTATAAAAATTGGGAAGGCATTACCCAAGCCTTTGCTAAGTTTATCGCCTGCACGCAGAAAAATGGGAGGTTGATTGTTTGTGGTGAGGACAAGAAACTGGTCCAGTTAGTGCGCCAACAGAAGGCCGCGGCAGTCACTTATGGCACGAGCGACAACCAGGATGTTTATGCGCAAGATATTGTTATGGACGGCTTTAAGTCTTCCTTTATCTGCCATACGCGCCGCCATGGCCGACTGGGACATTTTCAGCTTTTTGTCCCGGGCAGGCATAACATTTTAAATGCCTTGGCCTGCATTAGCTTAGGCTTACAGTTAAGTATTTCTTATGAAGTCATGTTTAAGACACTTAAAAGTTTTGCCGGAGTCAAACGTCGTTTCCAATTAAAGGGCCGTGTGAATGATGTAATGGTGATTGATGATTACGGCCATCATCCTACCGAAATTCAGGCGACCCTTAACGCGGCGCGTTTATTCGGCCCTAAACGTCTCATCACCGTATTTCAACCTCACCGCTATTCCAGGACTAAATTTCTTTTGAATGAATTTGTCAAACATTTAAGCCGCAGCGATGAATTGATATTGACGGATATTTATGCGGCCGGCGAGAAGATCAGCGAAGGGGTGGGGGTCAGGGCATTGTTTGAGAAATTACAAAAAACGTTAGGACTCAAGGTTGTTTTTTTAAAAAAAGAAGACATTTTAGAATATTTGCGGGAATATGTTCAACCTGGTGACATGGTGATTTTTTTAGGAGCCGGGGACATTTACCATCTTTCAGATGAATTAGTTAAGTCTCTTGTCATCCTGAGCGAAGCGAAGGATCTTAAGGTGTCTTTAGATTCTTCTGGGCCAAAAAGTGTGGCCCATCAGAATGACAGACAGAAAGTATCATGAGCCGTCAATCATTCGGGACAATAGGTGTGTTAATGGGCGGCTGCTCCTCGGAGCGGGAAATTTCTTTACGTTCCGGTCAGGCGGTGGCTGATGCTTTGTCCCAGGAAGGCCACCGTGTTTTACCTTTGGATATTACCACGGATGATGTTGCCGGAATTATCCGGCAAATTCAAGCAATCCCTTTGGATATGGCATTCATAGCCTTGCACGGCCGTCTGGGAGAGGATGGCGTTATTCAGGGCATTTTAGAAAAACTTGAAATTTCTTATACTGGCTCCGGGGTCAAGGCTAACCAAACGGCCTTCAACAAAATTTTGACTCAAAAGGCCCTTCAATCAGCCGGTTTACCGGTGGCAGCGCATTATTGCATTACTGACGGGAAAAGTGTGGATTTTAAAACCGCCTTGGCCCACATCAAATCAACACCCCTGGTGGTCAAGCCCGCCTGCGAAGGTTCCAGCATCGGTGTGCATATTGTGCGCCACCCCTCGGAGTGGGAGCAGGCTTTTAAAAACGCCTTGAGTTATGGGCCGCAGATCATCATCGAGCAGTATATCAAGGGCCGTGAATTTACCGTCGGTATATTTGATCGCGAGGCGTTGCCCTTGGTAGAAATTTGTCCCAAATCTACTTTCTTCAGCTTCAGCGCTAAATATCAAAAAGGGGCGACCCGGTACATATGCCCGGCAGAGATTTCTGAAAATTTAACCCGCAGGATTAAAGAATTGTCTTTGAGTGCCGTAGAAATTTTAGGTTGTGAAGAATTTTCAAGGGTGGATTTGCGCGTTGATGACAATGAACAGCCTTTTATTTTGGAGGTCAATACCATCCCCGGATTTACGGGGACAAGCCTTTTTCCCAAAGCGGCCAGTGAAGCGGGGTATAGTTTTGTGCAAGTGTGTGAAAAACTTTTAGATTTGGCCTATGGCAAAAAAATCCAGCGTTAATGTATCCAGGATCGCGGTTATCCGTGTGATTGTTTTTCTATTCATTGGCTTTGTCTTCTTTACGGGCTATATTAATACGGTTGAATTTTTGACAAGCTCTCCATTGTTTGAAGTCAAAGATGTGATGATTGACCGATCAATCCAGTTTATCGACCTGCGCGCCTTGAAGGACCTTAAAGGTAATAATATTTTTAAGATTGATATTAAGAAAATTGATCGTCAAATTACCGCAACGTATCCGTATATTGCCCAATTAAGGGTGGTGCGCCAATTGCCGGACCACATCCTGGTCCTGGCTAAAAAACGAGATCCCTTGATGCAGATTTATTTTAAAAAGAAGTATTTGCTCTTGGACGCGGAAGGAGTGGCCTTATATTACACCTTGCAGCCTGCTCTCTTGCCCCAGGTGTACGGAATTCATCTTGAACGCAACTGGTTTTTTTTAGGAGGGCATATCCGCGGCCCAGAATTGAGTAAGGTTACGGACATCCTTAACAGTTTCAAGGCGTCCCCGTATTTAAGACGATGGCGCATTCACGCCGTGCAAGCAGGCAATCTCTCGAAGATTGATTTGGTTGTAGGTGATAATATGCATGTCATCCTTGACCAGGACGATACGCAGGATAAGATAGAGCTATTGCAGATGTTGATATCCGCTAATAAAGTTGATTTGAATAAAGTGAAATACATTGATTTAAGGTTTAAAGAGCCCGTGATAGCCAATAATGTTTAAAAAAAATGCACAACTGCAATATTTTTGCGGGCTGGATTTAGGCACGCATACCATGAAGGCCAGCATTGTCCGGCTCACGGACGAGGATAATTTGGACTTGTTGGGTGTTTTTGAAACCCGGGCGGCGGGTTTTAAAGAAGCTTCGATCAGTGATATTACTGAACTTGCTGAATGTATTCAGCGCACGGTGCAGGGGGTCATGCAAAAGACCGGCATTAAAATTCATGCCGTGCAAATAGGCTTGAGTGGAAGCTTTCTTGCTACCCGCCGTACCACGGCACTTATTCCTTTGATTGACAGCGGCACCAAGGTGATTTCCAAATTTGATTTGCGTAAAGTGGAAGCCCAAGCAAAACTGTTGGGGGTGAGCTTGGATGAGGAGATTATTCATGATTTTCCACAATGGTATAAGATTGATGACATTAACACTTCGATCAACCCCGCGGGATTGATTGGACGAAAAATAGAAACCAGTCTTTTATTATTGACGGCTAATAGCCTGCGCGTGCGAAATTTGACCAAGGCGGTGCATCAGGCCGGATTTGAGGTCAATAGTGTGGCTTTTTGCGGGTACGCGGCCAGTGATGTGGCTGTCGATAAGGCAGATAAAGCACAGGGATGTGCTTTGGTCGATATCGGGGCCAATATCACCTCTGTGATTTTTTTTAAGAATGGCATTGTGGGGGACGTTCAATTTATTCCCTGGGGCGGGAACTATGTGACCCAGAGCATTGCGGAGCGTTTGAGCCTGACCGTTGATCTGGCCGAAGAAATTAAAAAAACACATGCGGTGGCGAGCAAAACCAATCCTACGGACGTCTCCGGTGAGATTTTAGTCAAACGTGAGAAAAGTTTTATTCCTATCCGTCGGGAATCGGTGTGCGAAGCGGTCAATTGGGAAATTGAAAATTTTTTAACCCACCTGGAAACGGTTGTTAAAGGGTCTCATTTGTATCACCAATTGAATAAAGGGATTGTGATAGTGGGTGGGGGTTCTTTATTGCCGGGAGCCATTGAGCGCATTGGAGAGCGCGTCAACACGGCCGTGCGTATGGGTGCGGCCACCCCGGGCTTGAATAATGCGGCCGTGTACGCGGCCAGTATCGGTTTGGGCAGGATGCATTATTTGAAAAAGAAAGAGGAGAGTATCGGCATTAAAACACCGTTGAATTTCAAAGATAAAATTGTCAACAGTGTTAAAGAACTATGCCAGGAGTATTTCTAATCTCAATCATCCTGAGGTTTATTGTCCGGGCGGCGCCTGTTTAAATTGAATTCGATATTTTTGAGGATATTACGAAGTCTGGAGTTGGAATTAATGATATTGAGCACTCCTAAGGAAATTAATATTAGAAGCATGACAATCAATATAGAGTTGAAGGATTGAGTCAATAATAATTGATCAGTGACATTATTTTTTTGAACATCAAAACTGGTATTAAGGATTTTTAAGGCATTAATAAAAGCAAACAGGAAGATAATAGCTAAGATAGCTTCAAATAATATGATATAAAAATGACGCCCCATCCATTGCGCGGCGCGATTGTCCCATTGCTTGATTTTATTCATGAAATCATTATAAGCCATATGTATCTTCCTACCTTCAACCTTTCCTGAAGGGTCATAGCCTTACGTCTTTTTTACCCATTAACCATTCTTGGGAATTCTGTGTCATTAGTTAAAGAATACCATAATAATTAAGCTATTTAAACTAGGATTTACAAAAGTAATAAGAGTGATTAGAATAACACGCTTGTATAGCTTTGCGCCTGTAGCTCAACTGGATAGAGCACTAGTCTTCGGAACTAGGTGTTGGGGGTTCGAGTCCACCCAGGCGCGTTTATTAATCATTTTTATCTTTACATCAAAATAACTTTTGGCTATAGTTTGGCGACCCAGCTTACGAAGTCGAAGCAATTGGGCCTTTTGATCACAACTTTACGAAGTCGAAGGAAATATCCCCTAATATTCCCTATTGCTTCGTTTTGCGGTAACAAACAGACTATTGCGCGTTTGGCGGTAACAGTAGGAAAACCGAAAGGGGCATAATTGTCCGTTGAAACTCCCCTACATAATACTCCTTTAGCAGATGTGCATGCAGCCTTGGGCGCTAAAATGGTGGGCTTTGGCGGTTGGAACATGCCTTTGCAATATGAGAGCATTCTCGCCGAGTGGGAATATAATCGCAAAACCGTCTCCCTTTTTGACTGCTCCCACATGGGTGAGTTTATGATCAAAGGCGATGCGAAGGCCTGTGGTTTGGACGCAATTGTAATCCAGACCATCGCGGATATGCCCGTTAATACCTGTCGTTATGGCGCTATGCTCAATGATTCAGGTGGTGTTGTCGATGATTTGATTGTTTACCGCAAAGGCCCGCAAGATTGGATGATCGTAGTCAATGCGGCTAATATAGAGAAAGACGCCCGCCACTTTCGGGCTAACCTAAACGCTACGACATATTTTGAAGATGCCTCTTTTAAAACAGCCAAGCTGGATGTGCAGGGGCCCCAATCGCGCGACGTATTAAAAATCTTGGCGCCTGGCATAGAAAAATTAACCTATTACACTTTCGATCAATTTCAGATAACAGGAATTCCTTGTTTGATCAGCCGTACCGGATACACCGGCGAGCTGGGCTATGAAATTTATTGCCCTTGGGAAAAGTGTAAAGAAATCTGGAAAACGATTTTGAACAATGATACAGTAAAACCCACAGGCTTAGGGGTGCGTGATGTTTTGCGTGTGGAGATGTGCTACAGCCTTTATGGCCATGAACTTGATGAGACTATTTCTCCGCTGGAAGCAGGATTAGATAAATTTATCGATGGCAAAAAAGATTTTATCGGCCGTCAGGTGGTATCGGCACGGCCGCCCAAACGCACCATCGGTTATTTTGTCAGCGCCTCGCGCAAGAGCCCTAGGGCAGGGAATAAAATTTTTGATACTAAGGGTAATGAGATTGGTATCGTGACCAGCGGTACATTTTCTCCTGCTTTAAATGTTGGTATTGGCATAGGATTCATGGGGCCTAAGCCTAAGGACGTCGGTACACAGATATTCTTTGGAGATGAAAAAAATAAAGCCGCGGCCATTGTTGCCAAGAGGCCTTTTTATAAAAACGGATCTTTAAAATCATAGTGGAGAAGGGTATGGAGATCGAAGAAAGTTTTCTTTATTCGAAAGAACATGAATGGGTTTCCATCGAGGATAATATCGCCACCATGGGCATCACCAATTATGCTCAGGATGCTTTGGGCGATGTGACCTACGTCGAGCTGCCCAAGATTGAGGTCGAAGTAGAACAGTTTGAACAGTTTGTCTCCGTCGAGTCAGTTAAGGCGGCCAGCGATATTTACGCGCCTATAGGCGGTAAGGTGACGGAAGTCAATCACAAACTGGAGGACACGCCGAGCTTGATCAACAAGGATTGTTACGGCAAAGGTTGGATCGCCAAGATCGAAGTGCGTGATATGGATGAAAGCACTAACCTTATGAGTGCGGAAGAATACCGCAATTATTTAGAATCCCTTGCCCATTGATTAGGATTTTTAATTGAACCCTTATATCACCAACACCCCTCAGGAAATCGAGCAAATGCTTAGGCAAATCGGCGTCAAAAATATTGATGCCCTTTTTGCTGATATTAGCCTCGCGCATAGGCCGAAATCATTTAAATTGCCACAAGGCCTTTCAGAATATGAAGTCGTGCGTCATGTAACAGCCCTGTCTTTAAAAAATAATGTGCATGTCGTTCCCTTTATCGGTGGGGGCTATTACGATCATTATATTCCTTCGGCCGTGCAGGCATTGACTTCCCGGGGCGAGTTCTATACGGCCTATACCCCTTATCAGCCTGAATGCGCCCAGGGGACTTTGCAGGCTTTGTTCGAGTATCAAAGTTCCATGTGCGCCCTGACCGGCATGGAAGTTTCCAATGCCTCTTTGTACGATGGGGGGACAGCCCTTTATGAAGCCATGATGATGGCCATCCGTATTACCGGGCGCAATAAAGTGATCATGGACGGTGAGGTCAGCCCCATTTACCGCAAGATCTTAAAAACATACACGCATCATTTATCTTATCAATTTGAAGAAACGCCCGTCGTGCACGGCCAAAGCAGCAGGGAAGAAATAGAACGGCTCTTGGACAAAGACACCGCGGCCATTATTCTGCAGAACCCTAATTTTTTCGGGGCCATCGATGATTTGACCGACATCATGGAGAAAGCCCACAAGGTGGGGGCATTGGCCATTGTCAGCGTGTATCCCATTTCATTGGGATTATTGAAAACACCGGCGGAGATGGGTGCTGATATTGTTACCGGGGAGGGACAATCGTTGGGATTGCCGCTTAATTTTGGCGGCCCTTATTTAGGATTTATGTGCGCCCGCAAAAAATATATACGCAAAATGCCCGGGCGCATCGTTGGTGAAACAGTGGATTCCAGGGGTCAGCGTTGTTTCGTTAATACCTTACAAGCGCGTGAACAGCATATCCGCCGCCAAAAGGCCACGTCCAATATTTGTACCAATGTCTCTCTATGCGCCCTTCAGGCGGCGATCTTTATGGCGGTGGTGGGCAAAACCGGTTTAAAGGAAATGGCGCAATTGAATCTGGATAAAGCTGAATACACTAAGCAACTTTTGTCCAAGATCAAAGGCGTTGAAGTCAAGCGTTCCGTCCCTACGTTTAATGAATTCACTGTGCATTTGCCCAAGGATGCCTCAGAGGTGGTCGCGGCCATGATGAAGAAAGGTTTTGCTGCAGGATTTCCGCTGGGTCGTTATTATCCGGGAATGGAGCGCTATCTACTGGTCGCTGTCACCGAGAAGAGGACTAAGGAAGAAATCGAGCGTTACGCAAAAGCGTTGCAGGAAGTGTTAGATTAATTTTGTAATGGATTCCCGCTTTCGCGGGAATGATATATGGAGTATTTATGGAATTAATTTTTGAAAAATCGATAGTGGGGCGCAAGGGATTTTGTTTCGGGCCCTCGGATGTCCCTACCCATGCGCGTATCGCTTCCAAATACGCGCGCAAAGTAGATGCTCCTCTGCCGGAAGTTTCTGAACTGGACGTTGTTCGCCATTATACCCGGTTATCCCAGAAAAATTTTTCCATTGACACGCATTTTTATCCGCTGGGTTCATGCACCATGAAATATAATCCGAAGTTTACTGAAGGACTGGCGCGTTTGCCGGGATTTACCGACCTGCACCCGCTTTTAGCCCAATTGTCCGGCGGAGAGCAATGGACCCAGGGAGCTTTGCAAATTTTGTATGAGTTAGAGCAGTGGATGTGCGAAATGACCGGCTTTAGTGCCTTTACCATGCAGCCTCTGGCCGGTGCTCACGGGGAATTGACCGGCATCATGCTCATGGCGGCCTATCATAAATCCAAAGGCAACTCTAAGAAAAAATATGTCATCATTCCCGACTCCGCGCATGGCACCAACCCTGCCTCCGCGGCAGTGGCGGGTTATGAAACAATTTCTATCCCTTCCAATAAAGACGGTGGCATGGATTTGAGAGCGCTCAAAGCCGCTGTCAATGAACAGACCGCCGGCCTGATGATGACGGTCCCTAGCACATTAGGAGTGTTTGAGGGGAACATCAGCGAAATTGCCAAGATCATTCACGCGGTCGACGGCATCATGTATTATGACGGGGCTAATTTAAACGCGGTCTTAGGGCGCTGCCGTCCGGGTGATGTCGGTTTTGATGTGATGCATATCAATACGCATAAAACTTTCACGACCCCTCATGGGGGCGGCGGCCCCGGTGCCGGGCCCGTCGGGGTCAATGAAAAGTTGGCCAAATTCCTGCCGATTTCGCGCGTTGTCAAACGCAGCGACGGTGTATATGTCCTGGACTATAGTTATGCTGAATCGATTGGGTATATAGCATCTTTTTATGGCAATTTCGGGCTTCTGGTGCGGGCGTACGCGTATCTGTTGATGTTAGGCAAGGAAGGTTTGATCGACACGACCAATCATGCGGTGCTTAACGCGAATTACATTAAAGCCAAGCTGGAGCCTTATTATAAAATTTGCTTTGATCGCATTTGTATGCATGAAAGTGTTTTTTCCGCTTCAAAACAGGCTGAGCGCGGGGTGCACGCCATTGACATTGCCAAATTTTTGATCGATCAGCAGATCCATCCTCCGACGGTGTATTTTCCCATTAGTGTTCCTGAAGCCGTCATGATCGAGCCCACTGAGACGGAGTCCAAGCAAACCATGGACCATTTTATCGCAAAAATGATTGAGGCGGATAAACTTTCTCAAACCAGCCCCGCGGCTTTTAAAGAATTCCCCAAAACCATGCCGGTTGCCCGTCCGGATGAAGTCAAAGCCGCGCGTGATATCAAAACCAGTTTCTTTGGGGCACCCACGGATGCAGCTTAGAGACATTTCTTTCCCCACCCCGCAGGAAAATATCACTTTCGATGAAGTTTTATGGCGCTTGGCGGAAAAGCATGAGGCCGGTGAATATTTACGCTTTTGGGAATCTTCTAAGATTTTTGTTGTGATGGGCCGTATCGGCCGCGCGGAAATAGATGTTAATGCCATCCATGCCAAAAAAGATAATATTCCTGTATTAAGGCGTTCTTCGGGTGGGGGGACAGTCCTTCAAGGGCCAGGCTGCCTTAACTACACCTTGGTCCTTTCAAAACAAAAGCATCCTGAGCTTAATGATTTACGTCAATCATATCAATGGATCAGCGCTAAAGTCATTGAAGCCTTGGCGTCGGCAGGGGTGGAGGCATATTTCAGGCCTATGTCAGATCTGGCCATAGGAACAGATGAGAAAAAATTTTCCGGCAACGCCCAGCGCCGTGGCAAGCATTATATTTTACATCATGGCACGATTCTCTACAAGTTTGATCTATCGCTCATCAGCCGCTATTTGAATATGCCTAAGGACATTCCTGAATACCGCAAGCGCCGTTCTCACACGGATTTTGTCACCAATATCCCCATTGACCCTCATGTTTTTAAAGATCATCTGGCACAAATCTTTCTTGCATCAGTATTGCAAAGCCCCGGCGCAGAAGAGCTTTCATTAGTAGCGAACTTCAAAGTTTAATGCGGGTGCGGCCGGTCAGGTCATGGCTTAAGATGAGCGGTTTGAAGTGGAGTCAGCACCGTGCGTATGTCACGATCGGCATTAAAGAGAATTAAAGCAATTAAAAGCCCGGCCAATGGCAGGCCGACAGACTTTAAACTTATAAACCGGTGGGTAGCCGCGGCCGCCAAAACGGACAACGGAATGGTGGTAAAAAGAATGAACCGCTCCCCAGATAAGCTGAGAACCATGGTCACTATCAGAAAAATTGTCAGAATGAGGGTATCCATAGCGCGGGCTTGACGGAAACCCTGGAGAGCCATGCGCAGGCTGTAAATCCAACCTCCAAAAGCCAACAGCATAAAAACCGGGCCGCCAGCTGAGGTGGTGATGCTGATAAAAGAAGTTTTTTTCAATTCACCGGCGGCCATAAATAGGTTTGGCCATAAATCCCGGAAGGAAAAACAAACACTCACCACCAAAATGGTGGTACCTATAAAGATGGGTAAGAATAACAAGTTTTGGCGGGCGTGGAGGGGATCTTTTTTGATAAAAAAATTATAAGCAGCCGCACCCAAGGCGCAGGACGCGCCCATAAAAAATAATAATCCCCAGCCTTGCCCAAATAACGCGTAGACAGATAAGGTCAAACCGAAAATGATCGCCCATAGATAGCCGTCCCTTTTTGAGGCAGGCCTTAAAGCTAAAAAAAGGCACCCTAAGAGCAATAAAGGAAATAAAATATTATAGGGGTCGGTGCCAAACCATCCCAAGGACCCGTGTTTCAAATTGATAGGTGCCATAACCAGGAATAAAGCCCCTACAAATGAAGCTACCACAGAAAAGTTCGACAACCGGCAGACCCATAAAAAAGCAATTAATACTAAAGCATAGATGAACAATGGTGCATAAAACACCGCAAGAGTCGCCTGCTCGTTGAAATTGTCCCACATATGCGACCGTAAAGGATAAAGACGTATATAGCAGCTCAGAATGGCAAGAATAAGCCATGCCAGCGCCCAGGGCCAAAATTTAGATTTTTTGTTCATAGTATTATTGAACTCCCCTAACCCCTCTTTAAAAAAAGAGGGGAATAATCTGATTTCCCCCTCTTTATTATAAATAGGGGGATAGGGGGAGTTGAAGGATTATGGCATATTTTCTTTATATTGTAAATCAAGACCATAATTATCCTTGACGGGTGTAACATAAGCAAAAGGCCCAAAAAGGCCCAATTGCGAACAACTGTGAGTGTCCGGTATGAGGACCTTCAACTTCGTAAAGTTATTTAAAAGGCGCGACAGCGAAGGGTTTGAGGCTGTAATTATTCTTGACTGCTGTAATATAAGCATTTACTATAATTCATTTGTCATTCCCGCGGAAGCGGGAATTCATTTTTTATGAAAATAAATATTAGACCTTACCAAGCGCAAGATCGGGCTGCTTTGCGGACACTCTGTTGCGATGTGGCAGATCGTGGCGGCCCTATTGAAAATTTTTTTCCCGACCGCGATGTGGCTGCGGATCTGCTGACCAAGTATTATACGGATTATGAACCTCAATCGACCTTTGTCGCCCTGTGTGATAAACGCATGGTCGGGTATATTAATGGCTGCATGGATAATCGCCGTTATGGGCTGGTGATGTTTTGGCTCTTAATGCCTTCACTACTGATAAAAGCGTTTAAACGCGGTATTTTTTTCCGTCCTGAAATCCACCGGCTGTTGCGTGGGATGTTAAAGAATTGGCGCAGGATCTTTGTCTGGCGTAAGAAATCTTTTCATAGTCATCGAGGACATTTGCATATCGGCATCGCGGGTGATTTTCGCGGTCAGCAGGTGGGGCGGAATTTATTGAATACCTTAGTGAATCATCCTGAGGGATTGGGGATTGCTGAATTAACAGCTTCGGTCCATGACGCTAATAAAGCCGCCGGTATTTTTTTTGAGGCCCAAGGTTTTGCGCTCCATGAGCGTTATCCGATGGTCCTGATCCGTGATGGAAAGGAGGAGCATTATTATTCTCTATTATATGTTAAAACAATTGGGGACACCCACCATAACCTTAATTAGTCGCATTATAAAGTGCTGGGAATTAAGGTTATGGTGGGTGTCCCCCATCATTGCTGTTTTTTTGGCGTGTTTAAGCGTTACTGCTTTCGCGGACCAATTAAAGATCGGCACCGTGGCCCTGTCAGTGACGGACCGTGTTCTGGTGCTTGCCCCTCATCCGGATGATGAAGTTTTAGGCGCGGGCGGTATGATTCAGCGGGCCGTGGGTATGAAATTACCCATAAGAATAGTTTTTCTTACCTACGGGGACAGCAATCAATGGTCTTTTCTTCTTTATCGCAGGCATCCGGTGGTTTTCCCCGGTGCTGTGGAAAATATGGGATTAATGCGGCATGATGAAGCGATCAATGCTTCCCGTATTTTAGGGGTGGATCCGCGGAATTTGATATTTTTGGGTTATCCGGATTTTGGCACGTTGAATATCTGGTATTATCATTGGAACAAGCGTCCCGCGTATAGAAGTATTATGACCCGCGTGATTGCAGTTCCTTATAAAGGCGCTTATCGTTTTGGCGCGCCTTATAAAGGAGAGGAAATCATTGGGGACCTCAGGTCAATTTTAAGGGATTTTAAACCGACTAAGATTTTTGTTTCTCATCCGGCGGACCATAACGGAGATCACCTGGCTTTATATTTGTATTTGCGCGTGGCCCTTTGGGATGAGGGGATGGGGGATGTTCAGTTATATCCCTATCTCATCCATTATCTGACATGGCCTAAACCCAAAGGCTTTCATCCTGAAAAGGATTTGACACCGCCGGAAATTTTAGCCGGTGATGAGGTCTGGAAACAATATCATTTAAGCGCGTTACAAATAGAGACCAAGAAAAAAGCTTTGCAGGCGCACAAGACCCAATATTTTTCCAGCCCTAAGTATCTTTTGTCCTTTGTAAAATTTAATGAACTTTTTGGTGATATCTCATCGCTGAGACTGCATTTGAATGAAAGTGTTTCCATCATGGCGGGGCACAAGAAATTGATGACGACGATGGAATTACCGGAAGAATTAAATGACCAGGAGCGCTCCGCCTTCGTTGGTGTCGATTGGAAATCTTTACGTCGGGAGTCTGAAAATCTGATTGTTACCATTGGGCTCTCCAAGCCCCTGGCGCAGAACGTGGAAGCGTCGATTTATTTTTTCGGTTACAGCAGTAAAACACCTTTTGGGCAAATGCCGAAAATCAATGTTCGTTTGGGGGTTTTAAGCTACAGCGTTTATGACCAGAACAAACGCTTGGATCAGGAGGTAGTACAGGTCCGCAGGAGTCCCAATGATGTTACTATTACGGTACCTCTGAAATTGTTGGGCTATCCCCAAAAGATTCTTACCAGCGCCAGGACTTCATTGGGTAATTTTCCATTAGACAATGCTTCGTGGGTTGTTGTAGAGCTTCAATAAGCCGCTGATATTCCCTCCCCCTTGTGGGGAGGGTTAGGGAGGGGGAAAGGAAAGGTTTGACACTATGAAACTACTTTACACTAAGCGCTCACCCTATGCCCGTAAGGTCAGGGTCATTGCTTTGGAAAAGAACATTTCTTTAGAGTTGGTTGATGAAGATTTGCAAAAAAAATCCCAACGGCTGCTGTCAGCCAACCCTTTGGGTAAGGTCCCGACGCTGGTTTTGGATGATGGCACAACGGTCTTTGACAGCCCGGTCATCTGTCAGTATTTGGATGGCCTTCATGATAAACCTATTATGATTCCCCGTAATGCGAGCGAGCGCATTGAGGTTTTAAAGTGGGAGGCTTTTGCCGATGATTTAATGACCGCGGCCATTAATCTTTATATGGAAAAAGTCCGTCATCCTAATGATTTCCATAAAGACTTTACCGCTGCTTTGGGAAAAAATATCCTTTCAGCCTATGGGTATATCGAGAAAAATTTGCCCAAACTTAAAAAGTTTAATTTGGCTCCTATAGCCGTTACATCAGCTATCGGTTATATTCATTTCCGTCTGCCTCATTTGAAAGCGCGAGGGGCGACTTTGTCCCAATGGTTTGAAGAAATTTCCAAACGTCCCAGCATGGCCCAAACAATACCGGTGGCATGAGACTCCCAAGGAAAGCGAACGCCTTAAAGAACCTTGGTAAAGAAAGGAACAGGGAATATTGCCTGACGCTCAAACTTTAAATTCAGTCTTAAGTGCTTATGGCATCTCTAATCCCCTCAGCAGTGGAGGTGGTTTTAATTGGTGGAATATTATGGGCGGCATTATTTTTAGTATTATCGGCTGGTATGCTTTCATCTATGGGAAAAGAGAAAAAAGCGTGCGTCCGATGGTGATAGGCATTGTACTGATGGTTTATCCGTACTTTATTCCTAATACTTTATTGTTTTTTATCATCGGCATTGCCCTAACCGCCGCGTTATTTTTCTGGAGGGAGTAAGAAATATTTCCCCCTCTTTATTATAAAGAGGGGGAAAGGGGGAGTTGAATTTATGAGCCAAAAAATTTTACGTTTCGCAGTTATTCTAGCCGGCTGCGGTAATAAAGACGGCGCGGAGATCCATGAATCCGTCTTAACACTTTTGAGTATTGACCGTGCCGGTCATCAATACCAGTGTTTTGCCCCTGACGTGCCTCAAGGCCGCGTGATTAATTTTTTGACCAACGAAGAGATGCCGGAAAAACGTAATGTGCTTCTTGAATCCGCCCGTATCGCGCGAAGTAAAATCAAGCCTTTGCCGGATTTCCGGGAAGGGGACTTTGATATTTTGGTCATGCCCGGCGGCAATGGAGTGGCATATAATCTTTGCACCTTTGCCGTTGATGGTGATAGAATGACTGTCTTGCCGCAAGTGGAGTTGTGCGTGCGTGCCATGCGCAGGGCAGGCAAACCTATCGGTGCCTTGTGCATATCACCGGTGATCATTGCTCATGTGTTGAAAGATGTGGACGTGACCTTCGGCAAAGACGAAAAGATCAACGCGATTTTTCAAAAATCAGGGACAAAGACCACCAATGCCGATGCCCGCGACATTGTTATTGATCATAAAAATAAAATTGTAACAACCCCTTGTTATATGCTTGATGCCCGTATCAGCGAAATCAGCGAGGGGATAGAAAAACTTGTACAACAACTTATCAAAATGGTTTAAATTTATGCGTATCCTGGTCATAGAAGATGAAGTTAAAATAGCCCAATTCATCAAGCGCGGCCTTAAAGAAGAAGGCTACGCCGTTGATGTTGCCAATGATGGTGAAGAGGGGCATTTTTTGTTAAGTTCCAATGAATATGATGCCATCATTCTGGATTTGATGCTGCCTAAGATAGATGGATTAACTCTTTGTCGCGCGTTACGCAAAGATGGCAATCAAACGCCCATTATCATGCTGACCGCCAAGGATACGGTCAAAGATAAAGTCAAGGGTTTGGATGCCGGGGCGGATGATTATCTTCCTAAGCCTTTTGCATTTGAAGAATTGCTGGCGCGTGTGCGTGTCGTATTGCGTAAAAAAGACAGCCGCGTGCAGACCCAGTTAAAAGTGGATGACTTGAGTATGGATCTATTGACCCATAAAGTCACGCGAGGAGAGCGTGAGATCGATTTGACCGTCAAGGAATACGCGCTATTGGAATATTTGATGCGCAATGCCGGAAACATCGTCACCCGCACCATGATATCCGAGCACGTATGGGACATTAATTTCGACACCTTCACCAATGTCATCGATGTTTATATCAATTACCTGCGCAACAAAATTGACAGCGGCACGACGG
>Ga0209824_10000127_pt1 | contig 53802 bp, 53 predicted proteins | sample VDWuncwatermetaG_FD_184124 | JGI IMG/M metagenome (GOLD analysis project Ga0209824, IMG submission 184124) | Wastewater microbial communities from Netherlands to study Microbial Dark Matter (Phase II) - VDW unchlorinated drinking water (SPAdes)... ...
CTCCTAACAGAGAACGTAGGGCCCTGCCGTGGCCATCAGCGATCGCGATAGGGGCAGACGAGTCGTTGGCTTCTCCAGAATGGCGGCCGCTGCCCCGCTGACCATCAGTCATGAATAATCTCGGCTAGCACCGACCCTGCTTATCCCTACGCACGTAGGGATAGATCCCTTCAGGAATCCTTTCGTAATATCTGCCTCTACCCTTATGGTTCACACGGGTGGCTGGGCCCAGCAGGTTATCCAGCAAGAAAATGTGTTGGGTCCCCCATGCGACGCTTCTACATCATCCCAATACGACATGTGGCCATCACTCTTTTCGCCGGAGCCATCGGCATGAGTCTGTATGGCTGTCAAGACACAGGATCGATTGATCCAGGTCCTCAACTCGCCGGCCTCTCAGTCTCCAGCGCATCGCTCCAACCACCATTCGCCAGCGAAACGACCGGTTATATCGTTGACCTGCCCAGTGCCACATTTGACCTCATCGTCTCGGCAACGAAGGCTGATCCGAATGACGTGTTGTCTGGTGCGATCACTGCCCCAGCAGGGCAAGCCACCGGACAAACAACGATTTCACCCCCTGGCCCTGGGTCGACCAAAGATATCTCACTGACCGTCACGTCCCCAGATGGAAGAGCCAAGATCTACACGATGACCCTGAGAGCGATCACCCTTGGCGGGGATAACACTCTTAGGAGTTTGACCCTCTCGCCAGGGACCTTATCTCCTGCCTTTTCCGCAGGAACTCAGGACTACCGTGTGAACGTTGCCACGACTGTCACCGAGGTGGCTGTCTCGGCAACCAAGTCAGATCTAAACGCCGTGATATCGGGTGATGTGCCGAACGAAGGACGAGCGACGATCATACTCAATGGCCCAGGAACAACGAAGGTTGTGTCGATCGTCGTCACGGCGCCGAATGGAACCTCAAGGACCTATACCATCACCGTTGTACGAGCGGCCCCTTCGAGCGACGATGCTCTATCCGGCTTGACCGTGAGTCCAGGTTCCCTGGATCCGGATTTTACTTCGGGAGTCTTGGACTACCGAGTTGATGTGGCTAATCACGTGGACAGTGTGATCATCTCGGCAACGAAGTCCAATCCCAATGCCGTGATGTTCGCGTTTGGTTCAGTGATCGCCGCGGCAGGAACGCCGACCGGGCAGATCTCCGTCCCATTGACGGGCAGACGCACCGAAGCCGACATCACCGTCACCGCACAAGACGGCGTGAGTACCAAGACTTACACTGTTACTGTCATTCGATCTCGCCGGTAGACAATGTCCGCGCTTCAGACCGGAGCAGACGCAACTCTTTTTCTCGTACACACCCATCGAAACAAATTGTCCCTGCTATAAGTGAGAGGCCTGCGAGACCTGGCTGACCATCAGCGCCCTCGCTCGCACCATTCACAATCTTTCTATCTCTCGATCTGATCTGTTGACCCGACTGGTTGGATCGGTTATAGAATGAACGACTGCTCGGCCTCATGAACAAATTCTGACAGGCCGCTTTGGAACCCTCTCGTAGTCTCGACACCTACCGTTTGGGTTCACCCAATACATAGAGCTTGTTGCTCTTACTTAGAAAGTAACCGATATCATATGCACCGTACCCTCACCGCCGTAGGACAATGTTTGGCCAGTATTCTTTCCCTGACCATCGCCCTCAGTGCCTCCGGCTGCAAAGATACGGGGTCGATCTCGGAAGGACCACAGGTCAGGCTCTCTAGCTTGTCGGTCTCTGAGCCAGGACTCCAACCGGCTTTTTCAAGCGCGATCACCACCTATACGCTCCATGTACCGCCAACCGTCGCAAGCGTGACGGTAACAGCCACGCCAGAAAACAGCAGCACCAACATCACGATCGATGGGACCCCGACCCGAAATCGTTCTGTGGACCTCAATCCTCAGGGACAGAACACGGCCATCATTATCACCCTCACTGAGCAGAGCGGAAGTCAAAGCTCCTACGTCATCACGGTACACCGGGACAACAATATCTTGTCGAACCTGACGGTGTCCTCAGGTAGTTTAACCCCAGGGTTTTCACCGGGCACGCTGAACTATACCGTAGACGTGGCAACCGGTGTCTCCAGTCTCACCGTCACCGCGACGGTTCAGGATTCAAATGCCAGCTTGATGATCAATGGACAAGGAATCAGCTCCGGCCAACCACGCGAGATTTCACCGCTGGCGCCCCCAGGGTCAGACACGCTCATTACCATCCTCGTGCGAACACCCAGTGGCGCTGAAAAGACCTACACGGTCACGGTGAGACGGCCGCTGCCTTCAAGCAATGCCACGCTCTCGGATTTGACCGTGAGTACAGGCACCTTGAATCCAGGATTTGCCGCCGGCACACCGAACTATACGGTCACTGTCCCGGCCAGCGTCGACAGCCTGACGGTGATGGCGACCAAGTCTGATCCGAATGCGGTGATGTCCGCAGCTGGGTCCGTGATCGCGCCGGCAGGAGTCTTAACCGGAAGCGTGAGCAGTTCTCTCGGTTTGGGAACCACAACCCTGTTCACCATTACCGTGATCGCTCAGGATGGAGTGAGTACAAGACCGTACACGATCACTGTCTTCAGAGATGCGCGCTGAGCATGCCGCCACACGCGCTCATGTTACTATTCGAGTGAGTAGCCCCTCGGAAGACTCGCAGTTCACAGCCCTCACCTGCCAGGGCTTCAATCCTACCGCTTCGGATCCAGCTCGATCAGTCCCTTGCGGATGGCGGTGATGGCGGCTTGCGTGCGATCATAGACTTGTAGTTTATGGAAGATGTTCCGGACGTGATTCTTCACCGTCTTTTCGCTCAGATCAAGGGTATTGGCAATCTCCTTGTTGGTTTTCCCGTCGGCCACCAATCGTAACACCGTAATCTCTCGCTCCGTCAGATCATGCTCAGCCCAGGATGGTTTTTTCCCCTTCTTTTGGGCCATCAATGAAAACTCCGCCAAGATTTTACTGGCGACAGACGGATGGATCAGCGATTCGCCTCGAGAGATCGCTCGAATGGCCGCCACGATTTGTGACGATTCAGAGTCTTTCAAGAGATAGCCTGTCGCACCCGCACGGACAAGATCGAAGATGTACTGTTGTTCTTCGTACATGGTCAACGCCACGATGCCGATGTGCGGGAACTCACGTTTGACTTGTCTGGTGGCCTCGACGCCTCCCATCCGTGGCATGCTGACATCCATCAGGATCACATCCGGAAGCAAGGCGCGGGCTTTTTCGACGGCCTCCGCACCGTCTTGTGCTTCGCCGATGACGTGAATGTCCTCTTTGGTCTTCAGAATGGCTGCCAAGCCTTCCCGAACCACTCGGTGATCGTCGGCAATCAGCACCTTGATTTTCTCCATTACTCCTCCCTCTCCTCTCGATGCCCCAGCGGCACCTTGACGATGATTTTCGTGCCCTTCCCCGGCTTCGATTGGACGAGCCCCTCTCCTCCCACCAGTCGAGCTCGTTCTAAGATGCCCTTGATTCCGAAATGATCCCACTTTTCAGGGTCGCGCAGCACGGCCTCCAGATCGAATCCGATTCCATTGTCGGCAATGGTGACGCGCAACAGCTCCATCTCGATGTCCAGCTTGATCGAGACTCGATCGGCCCGTGCATGTTTTTGCACGTTGCTCAAAGCCTCCTGGATAATGCGAAAGAGAAAGATCTTCGTCCGTGGGAAGAGAATCTGCTCATCTCCGCTCACAGAAAACTTCGTGGTGATGTGGGTCTGGAGCTGATACGACTTGAAATAATTCGTCAGAGCCGGAATCAATTCCATCTTGTCGTAGTGCAGGGGACGTAGGTTGAAAATCACTTGGCGGGCTTCCTGGATGGCCAACTTCAGCTGAGCCTTGCTCTCCTTGATGGTGGCCAAACTGGCCCGTGATTTCTTCCGGATGAGTTCCTGGCACAAATCTAGCTTGAAATTCACACCTGCCAAACTCTGCACGAAGCCGTCGTGGATCTCGCAAGCGATTCTGGTCCGCTCCTCCGTCACTGCCGCCCCAGTCTCTTTCACATACAACCGATACAAGGATTGATATTTGTTCAGCGTCTTCTCGATCTCCGCCGTCGCGCGAATACGAGCGCCGATCAGCTCCCACATGAATTTTGCACTGGCGCCGCCGATGATAGTGACACCCATTCGATGAAAATCCTCAAGAAACCTCCTGACCTCTGCATCACCCGACACATCGATGATCAGATCAACACGCTCCATCGCGAGGAGCTGCCGATAGTCCTGCGTGATCGGGATTCCGAACTGTTGCGCCAGTTCTAGCCCTGGGGCTTTTGGATCGAGCTCCGCCACACCGACAATCCGCACGAGGGGATCGTTTGCAAAGATCTCCATCAGCGCGGCCCCTCCACGACCGGCGCCGATAATGGCGACGTTCGTCGCCCCTGAGGTTGGCGGGTTTCGCCGAGCACGCTGAGAGAGGGGCTTCTTCATCAAGAGGCACTTCCTGCACTGGGCTTGTCGGAATGCACGACGAACACCGATCGAATCGGAGAACCTGAACAAGGCTGGGAGACAGGGGTTGAGGGATCCAGACGTTACGTCTTAACTCTCACGCCGGTGCTGAGCAAGCGTTTGTAACTCGTCCATAAATTGGTCGATGCCCTTGAACTCTCGATACACGGACGCAAAGCGGACATAGGCGACCTGATCCAGCTGATGTAACTCCTTCATGACTTCCTCGCCGACAACCCGACTTTGAATCTCCGTCTCGCCCATCTCCTGAATTCGTTTTTCTATCCGGTCGGTGACGGCCTCAATGGTGCCAATACTGATCGGCCGCTTTTCACAAGCCTTTTTCAGCCCGGCGAGAATCTTATTGCGGTCAAACGACTCGCGGCGGCCGTCCTTCTTCACCACGACCGGGAGTATCTCTTCAACTCGCTCGTAGGTGGTATAGCGGCGTTTGCAACCAAGGCACTCGCGGCGGCGGCGGATGACCTCGCCTTCCTTGGCCATGCGAGAATCAACGACCTTGTCTTCGAGTTCATCGCAGAACGGACATTTCACCGGTGGCGACCCGTCCTCTTACTAGCGGCTGGTTAGTATTGATGGATGAAGGGAAACCGACTGTTCAACGCCTTCGCCTCAACCCGTACTTCCTCCAGCACGGCTGGCTCTTGCCGATGTTGCAGCACGCGGTCGACTAACCCCACGATCTGCTTCATCTCGGGCTCGCGCATGCCGCGCGTGGACACGATCGGCGCTCCAAGGCGAATTCCACTGGCCACGGCGGGTGGTTTTTCATCGTACGGCACAGCGTTCTTGTTGACGATAATCCCGGCGGCATCGAGCGCCGCATCGGCATCTTTCCCCGTAATCCCTTTATTCGACAAGTTGAGGAGCATCAGATGGGTATCAGTCCCCCCGGAGACGATCTTATACCCACGCTCGACCAACCCCTGCGCCAAGGCCTTCGCATTGGCCAACACTTGCTGTTGATAGCGCTTGAACCCTGGAGAAAGGGCCTCTTGAAACGCAACAGCTTTTGCCGCGATCACGTGCATGAGTGGTCCGCCTTGTAATCCAGGAAACACCAGCTTATCGACCCCCTTGGCGTACTCGGCTTTGCACATCGTCACACCCCCACGCGGGCCACGCAGAGTTTTATGGGTCGTCGTGGTCACGAAGTCCGCATAGGGAACAGGGTTCGGGTGAAGACCCGCTGCGATGAGCCCGGCAATATGCGCGATATCAACCAAGAGATACGCGCCGACTGACTTGGCGATCTGCTGGAATCGAGGAAAATCAAGTATGCGGGCATACGCGCTAGCCCCGACCACGATCATCCGTGGACGGCATTCCTCTGCCACCTTCTGCACGGCATCGTAGTCAATCCGTTCCGTCTGGCGATCAACGCCATAGGAAAACACACGGAAGAGGATGCCGGAGAAATTGACCTTGCTACCATGCGTCAAATGGCCGCCCTGAGCCAGATCCATCCCGAGAATCGTATCGCCCGGTTTTAAGACCGACAGATAGGCCGCCATATTGGCCTGTGATCCGGAATGCGGCTGGACATTGACGTGTTCGGCACCAAAAATCTGCTTGCACCGCTGAACAGCCAAGTCTTCGACGGCATCAGCATGCTGACAGCCACCGTAATAGCGCTTGCCCGAGTAGCCTTCGGCGTATTTATTGGTGAGCAGCGAGCCCTGGGCGGCAAGTACCGCTGGGCTGGCAAAATTCTCCGAGGCAATCAAGAGCAACTTCTCACGTTGCCGAACCTCTTCAGACTCAATCGCGGCATAGACAGCGGGGTCTACCGCCTTCAGTGCATCCAATGAGCCGATCGCGTCCTGCATCATGCTGTCATCACCCCTTCATCATGAAGCGGAAGGTTCTTCTGCCTCTTGCTTCTTCACCACGTGGACCTTCACCGTCGCCACCACATCTCTAGGCATCTTGATGGGCACGGCCACAGTCCCAAGTTCTTTGATCGGTTGCGCCAATTGAATCTTTCGCCGATCCACCGTGACACCTTGCGCCGCCAATCCTTCTGCGATGTCTTTGGTCGTGACGGAGCCGAACATCTTGTCGTCTTTGCCGACCTGCGCTTCGATCGTCAGCTCAACAGCTGACACCTTCTTGGCGTAGGATTCAATTTCCAGCGTTTCCTTCTTGGCCTTCTCGGCTGCCACTCGCTTGGCATGCTCGAAAGCCTTGATGCTCCGACTATCGGCCTCAACGGCCTTCCGGCGCGGTAACAGATAGTTTCTCGCAAACCCATCGGCGACGTTAATGAGATCGCCGAGATGCCCTACCCCTTCCAGGGTCTCTTGAAGAATGACTTTCATACCCGTACTCCTTACACAAGATAAAGTAGCCGAGGATACTGACCTGACTGTGAAATGTCAATTCTGAGAAGTTGAATTGAGGCAGGTTACTGGATCACACCGAGAGCTCGGCCCACCTTCGCAAACGCCGCTACGGCTTGTTGCAACTGAGTCCTTGTATGGGCTGCCGACATTTGAGTCCGAATCCTCGCCTGCCCTTGCGGCACCACCGGATAACTGAATCCCACGACGTAGACCCCTTCTGTCAGCAACGCCTCCGCCATTGCAGTCGCAAGGGCGGCATCACCCAACAGCACAGGAATGATAGGATGCTCGCCCGGCACGAGCCGGAACCCGAGCGCGGTCAGCTCCCCTCTGAAGTAGGCCGCATTGGCCCGAAGCTGCTCTCTGAGATGATCGCCCTGCCATACGAGATCAAACGCGCACAATGCACCGGCTACGATGGGCGGAGGAAGCGAGTTCGAGAATAGGTAGGGTCGTGATCGCTGACGCAGCAACTCGATCACCTCGGCCTTGCCGGATGTAAACCCGCCAGTTGCGCCACCGAGCGTTTTCCCCAAGGTGCTCGTCACCATCTCGATGCGGTCGGCGACCCCGAAATGAGCCGGCGCCCCCCTGCCCTTCGGACCAAGAACCCCTGTGGCATGGCTATCATCAACCACCACTGCCGCATCATACCGTTCCGCCAGCTCCACGATCCGGTCCAGTTTGGCCAGATCGCCATCCATCGAGAACACCCCATCGGTGACGATCAGCCGCAAACGACACTGACCCGCTTCCTGAAGTCGCGCTTCAAGGTCCGTCATGTTGGAATGGGCAAAGCGGAATCGTTTGGCCTTGCAGAGCCTGATGCCGTCGATCAGGCTGGCATGGTTCAAGGCATCGCTGATGACGGCATCGTTCTCATCCACCAACACTTCGAACAGTCCCCCGTTCGCGTCGAAGCAGGAACTGTAGAGGATGGTGTCATCGGTGCCGAGAAAGTCGCTGACGGCCTGTTCAAGCTGCTTGTGCAAATCCTGCGTGCCACAAATAAACCGTACGGAAGCCATGCCATAGCCATGTGTTTCCAACCCTTTTTGAGCCGCCTGCACGATGGCCGGATGATTCGCAAGTCCGAGATAATTATTTGCGCAGAGGTTCAGAACGGTACCTTGCGACACCAGGAGGTCCGAGCCTTGCGGCCCCAGAATACGCCGTTCTGTTTTATAGAGACCTTTGGCGCGGATGTCGGCGAGTTGGGCACTGAGAACCTGTTTGAGTGAGTCGTAGGCCATGGGTTAGAACAGGCTGAGAAACGAGGACTGAGGGCCGAAGGCGGTTCTCTCAGTCCTCCTACGGAAACAACACCACTTTGCCGCACTGACCCGACTGAATCAACTCAAACCCGGTCGCAAACTCTTTCAGCGGAAACGAGTGGGTCACGATTGGCCGAATATCGAGACCGGCCTTAAAGAGACCTGCCAGCCGGTACCACGTGCTGAACAGGCGCCGTCCGGTGATCCCATAGACGCGGATCCCCTTAAAAATCATTTCGTTCGGCAGGTCGAAGCTCACCGGACCGGTCGGGATACCGAACAAGGTGACTCGGCCACCGTTCTTCACCGCGCGAAAGGCTTGATGTAAGGCCGTAGGATCTCCCGACATCTCCAGCGAGGCATCGACCCCTTCACCAGCAGTTATCTCGAGGATGGCCGCTGCCACGTGCTCCGGTGACTCGGTCCTCGCGTTGAGAACGTGATCCACTCCAACCTGCTTCGCCAAACCAAGCCGGTAGTCACTGACATCAGATGCGATAATGGTTGCAGCACCGGCGGTTCGCGCGACAGCCGCAGCAAATAAACCGGTCGGGCCACACCCCGTGATCAACACCGTATGGCCGGTGAGATCTTCGGCGAGCGCGGCATCGACTGCATTACCAAGCGGTTCCTGCACACAGGCTAACTCTGGGGGAATGTCTGGAGCCGTGTGCCACAAGACCCCTTCAGGCAACGCGACATACTGGGCATAAGACCCGTCCCGATCGATCCCAAGAATCTTGTAATTCTTGCACACATGCGCCTGTCCGGTGCGGCACTGGAAACAGGCTCCACAGGTCAGATGCGACTCGGCCGCAACGTAATCGCCTACCTTTACAAGAGTCACATCCCGTCCCACTTCCACGACGTGCCCACACAATTCATGGCCAATAATCCGTGGCGGATGAATCCGCTGTTGTGCCCATTCGTCCCAACGATAAATATGAGCATCGGTTCCACATAAGGACGTCGCGGCTACCTTCACCACCGCCTCATGTGGTCCCGGAGTTGGGTCCGCCCAATCAGTGAGGGTCAGCCCAGGCCCAGCAGTCGTTTTGACAAGCGCTTGCATGAATCCATTATACCAGCCCAAGCAGAGACACCCATGGTTTCGGTGAAAGAAACGGGTTGCAGGAGCTTCTTCGCGATAGGTAGGATGCCAACTCAACTCGTGCTATCGCCCCAGCAGCAACGGATCTGTTCACACTGGCCAACAGGGAGCAGCGGAAAGGTAAAGATATGAAAACCACGACAAACTGGATGCAGCGAATCGTCATGGTGAGTCTATTGGGGTTACTCCCCATCGCTGCCGAGGCGGAAACGGCTCGCTGGACCATTGATCCAGATCACTCGGTGATCGAGTTCCGCGTGACCCATATGGTGGTGTCCAAAACATCGGGACGTTTTCTCGACTATCAGGGTGTTGTCGAGATGGACGCAGACGCGAAGACCTTCAAGACCATTGAGGCCACGATCAAGGCTGAATCGATCAACACGAATCAAGACAAGCGCGACATGCATCTGCGCAATACCGACTTCTTGGATGTCAAACAGTTCCCGACGATCACCTACAAAATGAAAAACTATCAGAAACAGGGAGACAGCTATACTGTGGTGGGTGAACTCACCCTGCGTGGTCTCACCAAAGCCGTTACGCTGAACGTCATCTTCAACGGCGTGGCGAAAGATCCCTGGGGAAACACCAGAGCCGGCTTCAGCGCCGATGGGAAACTAAACCGCAAGGATTTTGGGATGGTGTGGAATAAGACCCTCGACACCGGAGGACTCGTCGTCGGAGACGAGGTACAGATCCATCTCGATATCGAGTGCATCAAAGCTCAGAAAACCTCATAAGCGGTACGGTCCGATGAGAGCCATGGTGCTCAATCATACGGGCGATATCTCCCACAGTCCCTTACATCTCCAAGATCGGTCGGTTCCTGTTCCACAGGCAGGCCAGGTTCTCGTCAAAATTCACGTCTGCGGGGTCTGTCGCACCGATCTCCATGTTGTGGAGGGAGAACTTCCCAACACGAGCTTCCCATTAATTCCAGGACATCAAGCAGTCGGCACGGTGACGCAAGCCGGTGGCGGAGTCACGGACATCCATGAAGGAGACCGGGTTGGGATCGCCTGGCTTCAAGGAACTTGCGGACAATGTGAATTCTGCACAAGCGGGCAAGAGAACCTCTGCTTAGAAGCGACGTTCACCGGCTATCAGGTCGATGGAGGCTATGCTGAATATGCAGTCGTCCCTGCACGGTTTGCCTACCCAATCCCATCAATCTTTTCTGACGATCAAGCAGCTCCCCTACTTTGTGCCGGTATTATCGGCTATCGGGCGTTACGTCTCAGCGGCATCAAGCCTGGCCAGCGCCTTGGGCTCTATGGATTCGGCGCCTCAGCCCACATCGCAATCCAAATCGCACGCCATTGGGGCTGTCAGGTCTATGTGAGCTCGCTCAAATCCGAGCACCAGAAATTAGCCAAACAGCTAGGGGCAATCTGGGTCGGTGGGGCAACTGAGATGCCGCCCGATAAGCTGCATGGGTCGATCATCTTTGCGCCAGCCGGCGAACTCGTGCCTCCGGCACTGCGCGCGCTTGAACGAGGCGGGACACTCGCCCTGGCTGGCATCCACATGTCGCCAATTCCTTCGCTAGACTACGATCGCGAAGTGTTCGGCGAACGAGTGATCCGCAGCGTGACCGCCAACACCAGACAGGATGGCATCGATCTCTTGCGCGAAGCGGCGGCGATTCCTATCAAACCGCATACCGTCCGTTTTCCGCTTGAAGAGGCAAACCGTGCCTTACAAGAATTGAAAGCCGGATCCTTTCAAGGAGCGGCAGTGCTAACGATGTGATCCACGAACGCTCGAGTGAATCTTGAAGCTGCTCGAAGGCGCCCCGCAACGTATCAACCCTATCGTTTTTGATGGAGTGCCTTCGAGACTTGCTCGGACACTTCTTTGACCAAGACGCCCATCTTCGGGTGCGACGGCTCGAAATCAACCGGCCAGTGATGATGGCGCAACCGTTCGCTGGCGGTCGGACCGATGGAAGCCACAACCATCTTTTTCAATGCCGCTTGAAAGGGCTGCACCTTCCCATCCTGCTCTAACACCTGCATGACATGATCGACTTGAATGGCGTTGGTAATCAACACCACCTGGACGCGACCGGCCACGATTTCTTCGAGTGCATGGCGAATCGGCGCAAGATCCTCTGGCAACGCCCACTTGTAGATCGGAACCGGGAAGACCTCCGCACCACGCTGCTCCAGCGCGTTCAAAAGATCAGGATTTGACACTCCATATTCTTGAAGGGCGACTCCCAATCCCTTCACGGGACGATGTTCATCCAGGGTCCTCATAATGTCATGCCACGTATTCGGTTCTGGCACCGTCAGCGTGGCTTGGAGACCAGCCGCCTTGAGAGCTGCGACCGGCTTGGGGCCACGTGCAACGAGGACACACCGTTGAAGAGCCGTCAAAAGTATTGGCCAGGAATAGCTGGTCTTGAGCAGGTCAAACAGCGTGGTCGTACCGATACCGGTCATGAGAATCAGCAGATCGACGCGGCCAGCCATGAGCCGAACCCCAAACTCCTGCGTAGCTGAATTGTCCTCCAGCGAAATCTCGCGGAGCGCAGCAGTGACGAGCGGTCGGCCGCCGTGTCGCTCGATCAGACGGGCAAGCTCCGTCGCCATCCTGGTTTCGAACGCGGCAATTGTCATTCCATTGAATGCCATAGCTGTGCTGATCGTACCATAGCTATCGGACCTGAGGCCCGAGCGGATTTTTCGTTGACGGCTCGCAGTTGCCTCCCTACTATACAACCTTCATTCTGATTCACTCACTCGTTGCTCTGGTATGACAGCTCCACTCCATCGAGGCCTCCGCCACTTGGCACTGCGTGTGACAAACTTGCCTCGCTCACGCCAATTCTACGAACAACTCCTCGGCTTTCAGGCGGTGTGGGAACCGGACTCAGAGAATGTCTATTTCAGCTCTGGGGTCGACAACCTGGCCCTCCATCAGATCTCGAAGACAGAATTGGACTCTTACGATTCTTCGAAGACCCAACTCCTCGATCACATGGGCGTGATCCTCGACAGCCCAGGAGCGGTCGATCAGCTGTACCAACACATCGCCCCCAAGATCGCATCAATGGGCGGGCGTATCACGAAAGAACCGAAGCAGCACCGGGACGGTAGTTATTCATTCTATTTTGCTGACCCTGACGGCAACCAGATCCAAGCGCTCTATGAACCGGCGATCAGTAAACTGCGGTTCAGTACCAACCTCTAAACCCCATGTGGACCGGCATTCCCAATAATCACTACGTAGCACTCGCCCCCTGGTGTTGGGTGCAACTGGAGAGTGCCGAGCCGCCGGGTCCATTCCCCTTCATCGCAGGTGTGGCACCGGAGGTCGTTACCTGTCTCCAGGAGGCCCATAGTCTCCTCTCCAGCGCAATTGATACGGCAATCAGTGATGTCTTCTCGAAACGGGCGCCGCTTGATGACCCCGATCGTCAGCGCCGCGTGGAAGACGCGTATGCCGAGCTAGTCAACGCACGGCCTTACCTGAAACAACACATTCACTGTGGACGTCGACCAGACGGAACCTTTCAGTGGGACTTCCCGACTGATCCAGCCAAGTCCGCAACTGTGACCAACGGTGGGCTCCGCATCTTTCATGCAATCAATCACCAAGCGATCCCTTTTGGGTTCAATCAACTTCCCCTAGGCCCCGCCGTTGGGAGATTACTCGGCCAGCTCGATGGGACGCATACGGCCGACGAGATTCGCACCGTGGTGTCAGCATTACCGCGTGACTCACAGGGCCTACTGACGAGACTCCTAGAGCTCCTGCAGCTGCAGGGATGCTTGATCACATCGACCACCGCTTCGATAAGCCGACACTGGTTCGATGTCGTTCAGGATCAGGACACAGTCCACCTGGGGCACGCGGCCCTGCTCTACCGACAACGTGAGACCATATTCCTTTTCGACCCATGGCTTTTGCCGTGGTTCGCCGAGTCATCGATACCATCGCTTTGGGGAGGGCTCTTACCAAGACCTGCCGCGGTGTTCTTGACTCACGATCACGATGACCACGTCGATCCCCGTACTTTGCTCCATTTACCGAAAGACACACCAATCATTGTGCCCAGTCGGCGTAATCGAACGCAGTTGATTTTCGATTATCACGGACTGCTTGCAGAATTAGGGTTTGACCACGTCATCGAGCTCGCGCACGGCGAAAGCTGGGCCTTTGAAGGCGGCGCGGTCGTGTCCGTGCCGTTCTATGGCGAGGACCCTTGCGACTTGAATATGCCACGGAATTGCTACCTGATCTCGGATCGTGGATACAATGTGCTCGTTCATGCGGACAGCGGCCCGACGAACGATGGCCGATCCGCCCTCAAGGACAATGTCATTCAACAATTGGTCGGGCGATACGGACCGATTCCGCTGGTGTTCGCCTCACAACAGCAACTACGTGAAATACGGAGCCATGCCGCCCATGCCCCCCTCTCCCACCCAGGCAGATGGTTGGATGTCGGCGAAAATGGTTATCTCACCAATGCTTATCTGGCCGACGTCTGCGCAGCTGCCCACGCGCGGCTGTTTGTGTCATACGCCACCGGTGGAGCCGACTGGCACCCCGATCACTTGTCGTTCATGTTCAGTCGCCGCAATCCCGCCAGAACTGCGCTATTGACGGCACACTGGGAGCCACCGGAGAAATTGAAAGACCTTCTTGCTTCACTGAAATGTCGATATCATTATGCTCACGCGCTGGATCTGTACCGAGCAGCGGGTAACCGTGAGGTTGAAGTGATTGCCGCAAGGGATGCCCTCGCTCCACTGACTCTGTATCGGTTGGATCACGGCGATCCACCGTTTCTAAAGTCCGGCAAGAGACGGTAGCATCTTTTCTTTCTTAAAGGAGTAGATATGACTGGAACGCAGCCGCCGATTCTTGTCACGGGCGCCGCGGGGTTCATCGGATTTCACGTGGCCAAACGCCTCTTGGACCGTGGCGATCAGGTGATCGGCCTCGACAATATCAATGACTACTACGATGTACGATTGAAACAGGCTCGGCTCGCCCAATTGACGCCGCACGAACGATTTAGCTTCGTCAAACTCGATCTCGCCAACCGACAAGGGATGCGGGACCTCTTTGCCGAGACACCCATACGGCGGGTCGTTCATCTCGCAGCCCAAGCAGGCGTGCGCTATTCCCTTATCAACCCTCATGCCTATACCGAGAGCAACATCGAAGGCTTCATGAATATTCTGGAAGGCTGCCGGCACAGTCAGGTCGAGCACCTCGTCTATGCGTCATCAAGTTCCGTGTACGGCGGCAACACGCATATGCCGTTTTCCGTGCATGACAATGTGGACCATCCGGTCTCACTGTATGCTGCCAGTAAGAAAGCCAACGAGCTGATGGCTCACTGTTATGCGCATCTGTATCACTTGCCTTGCACAGGCCTTCGTTTTTTTACCGTCTATGGACCCTGGGGACGCCCCGATATGGCCCTCTTCATCTTTACGAAGGCCATTTTGGAGGGCCAACCGATTGAAGTCTTCAATCACGGCAAGATGAAACGCGACTTTACCTATGTGGACGACATTGTCGAGGGAATCATTCGAACGCTGGATCATCCTGCGACGGCCAATCCAGCATGGTCAGGAGAGAAGCCAGATCCCGGAACCAGCTCAGCTCCTGCGCGCATCTATAACATCGGCAACCATCAGCCAGTCGAGCTGTTGCACTTCATAGAGGTATTGGAGCAATCGCTGGGGAAGAAGGCGGAGAAGAAACTGATGCCGTTACAGCCTGGAGACGTCCCTGCGACCTATGCCGATATCGACGATCTTTCCAGCGACGTCGGATTCAAGCCGACCACACCAGTCGAAGTGGGGATACCCCGTTTCGTGAAGTGGTATCGGGAGTTTTACAGAGTGTGATGGACTCGGCCACGCTGTATTAGAAACACCCGACCGGGACAAACCCCCTGCCGAAGAGCTTTGAGAGCGCCATATAGCGAGTATTGTCGTAAAACGAATGGCTTGGCCCTCTCTGATTCTGTCCCGTAATATCCCCGCCATAGGATGGATCCGATCCGAAGAACATCCCTCCACGGGTCTTCTGCACAAGTTGTATCCATTCCATGTATAACGTGCACACTTCGGCCTGTGTCGAGCCGGAAGACGTGTTGCTCGCATACCAGTCACGCGCCCAATCCGGCACTTGGCGTCCTCCTGTTCCAGACGTGCGTTCCTGGTAGGAAGGAATCTGATACTGAGGTTCGCCGGCGATCGTGGTTCGGGGAATGGTGGGCATATGCTCCAAGTCAGGCACGACGGAAAGCGGCTTCAGCGCCATGGCACGACAACCAGCCCGCTCCTTGTTCGTATAGATTGAACTGCCATCCGTCTGTGTACAGTCCCAGGTCGTCCCCGATCCGGACTCGGTATCTGAGAATGCCGGAGCGGCGGGAAAGACCGCCAGTAGCGCAGCGAAGAAAGGAAACATCCGCGTCGGCCGCATGGGGCACCTCCAAATCCGGTGGCGACGGCACTCAGTGCCTCGTCACCCGGGGTTATTCCTGTGAAACCGTACCGACACACCCTACTCAATACTTTATTCTTTGGTCTATGCCTCTTTAGGGGGAGAACTCCATGACTGGAGCGACTTGGCCACGATTGCTCAACTGATCAGGACCAGCAAGAAATACGGCGGATTCATGATTCGGACATTCATCGCCACGCACCGGAGACCGGCGGAATCGCCCTCACTCCAAACGCCAGACTAAGTGCTTTCCCAAAGAAAAGAGCATAGGAACCTGCGGCTGTGCCTTGTCCCACGTACAAACCTCAGGTATCCTGCGTATCCGCCGATTAGCCGAAAGGACGTGCTGTGACGATGACAGGCTCAAGCCTCAATAGATCATCGGATTGCCTCATGCCGAATCGGCGTCAGGCAAAACAAACAACGAGATACAACTCGTTATGACTGACTACAGCGTACTCGGCAATTTACTGCTGATCTACACCGTCTCCATCGCTGTGGTGTTTCTGTTTCATCAATTCCGACTGCCATCCATCGCCGGGTTTCTCGTCGCCGGAGCGTTGATCGGCCCTCATGGGCTCAATCTGATTTCTGACATCGCGACGGTACAAGTGCTGGCGGAAATCGGCATCGTACTGCTTCTGTTTACCATCGGTATTGAATTCTCGCTGAGGCAACTGACATCGCTTCGTCGGCTGCTCCTGATTGCCGCTCCGATCCAAGTCGGGGGAGTCATCGTGATCACGTGGCTCGGCGGGATGCTGGTCGGGTTACCGGCCTCACAGGCGATCTTCTGGGGATTTCTTCTCTCGCTGAGCAGCACGGCTATTGTGTTGAAGGCGTTGGCCGCCAACGGAGACAGCGATTCTCCTCACGGACGAGCCACCATCGGCATTCTGGTCTTCCAAGACCTGGCCGTCGTCCCCATGATCTTACTGACACCCATTCTAGCCAGTCCCGATGGGGGCACGCTGACGCCCGTGCTGTTCTCGTTGGGCAAGTCTCTGGTGGTGGTCGCGTGCATCGTCGCGGCTGCATGGTATGCGGTCCCGAAACTCCTCGAACACATCGTTCGCAGCCGAAGCCGGGAACTCTTTCTGTTGACCATCATTGTTATGTGCCTCGGCATTGCTTGGTTGACCTCTCTCGGCGGGCTCTCACTTGCTCTCGGGGCGTTCATCGCTGGACTCGTGATTTCCGAATCGGAGTACAGCCACCAAGCCATTGCCGAAGTGCTGCCCTTTCGCGACAGTTTCAACAGTCTGTTCTTTGTCTCGATCGGCATCCTGATGGATTGGCGGATTCTGCTGGAGTATCCGCTCGTCGTGACCGGTGTGTTACTCCTCGTCCTGCTCATCAAGTTTATCGCTGGAACGGGAGCCGTCTTAGCAGTCTCCATCCCACCCCGATCCGCCGTCATGACCGGCATTGCCCTCGCGCAGGTGGGTGAGTTCAGCTTTATCCTGGCACAAGTCGGCCTGGAGAATAAGCTCTTGTCCGGACCGCCCTACCAAATCTTTCTGGCGGTCTCGATTTGCTCCATGATCATCACACCGCTTCTGATGCAGTGGTCCCCCCATCTCGCGCGACGCGTTGAGGCCGTGCAACGCCTTCGCCACTGGTTTCCCGGTCAGACAACTGCCCATGTGCTTGAGGCAGAAGGACGGCATCTTCGCATCAAGGACCATGTGATTATCGTGGGGTATGGGTTGAATGGGCGCAACCTCGCTCGCGTCTTGAGCGAGACGGAAGTGCCGCATATTGCCTTAGATCTGGATGGTGACACGGTGCAGCGCGAGGCTGCCCATGGCTTGCCGCTCTATTATGGCGATGCGACAAACCCGAATGTGTTGCGGCATGTAAAAATCGACGATGCGCGGGTCCTGGTTATCGCAATCTCCGATCCGTTCATGGCCCGCCGGACCGTCCAGGTGGCCCGAGCCTTGAACCCGAAGATTCATATCGTTGTGAGAACCCGTTATTTGCGAGAATTAGAGGAGCTCCATCAGCTGGGTGCTGACGATGTCGTGCCGGAAGAATTTGAAACGTCGATTGAAATCTTTGCGCTCGTTCTCCGCACCTACAACATGCCGCAAGATTTCGTCATGCGAAAAGCGGAACAAGTGCGTCGTGAGGGATACGCGCTCCTCCGCCGGAGTGAGCTTCCCGAACTAGCCCACCACCTTCGCGGCGGAACCCTCACTGACGTCGAAGTGGAAACCTGTCGAATCGAAGAGGACTCACCGGCCGCGGGAAAGACGATCGTTCAATTGGCGCTGCGGCCACGGACGGGTGCGTCCATCATTGCCTTGACCAGAAGCGGCGTGACGGAATCCAATCCGTCTGAGAAAACCACGCTCCTCGCCGGTGATATTGTGGTCCTGCTCGGAGCGCGCGATGAGATCAGACGGGCAATGGGATTTATTGTCGCGACTGAGCGCGAAGGCTAGCGTGAGACAGTTCCAAACTGTTTAATTTACGAGCAGCACACGCCTGTTTCACAAACTCAGAGGAACACCTAAAATCTAGAGGATGATGAAAAAGCTCGTCCAGCAAGGCCGCAGCGAGCGAAAGGCTGAGGCGTACGCGGGTAGGTACGTTGAAGCCTTGAGCAATGCGAGAACGACGCTGGAGGGCTTTTGCAACACCCTCAGCGTACCGTCATGGCTTGGTAGGCCTCATCGAGTGTGCCCGCTTGAATGAGCTGGACCCTCCTGCGAGAGGCAACATCCATCGAGCTCATCCAGTCCGGCGTGAGTACTTGATCTCGCGGAACGATGATGGTTCGGTAATGCGCGTTCGCGGCGGCCTCGATTTTCACGGGTAACCCACACCGGGAAATCCCTCACCCTGTACGCCCAGAGTCGGAACGGAGACGATGTTGGAGCTCCCGGCATACGCGGGTATCGCAGGCATGGTCGCTAACATCAGCAGGCACACCAGTCGAAACGACACAATCAGCTTCGCCACCTCAGCGTCATTCGCTCTTTGAGAGGATGATCAAAAGGTCGGCCTGTTTGGACTGATGCCTGATGGGCCGCCTTCAGTTTGTAATACCATTTCGCCGGCATATCAGCATCGCCGAGAAACATCGACGAGGGTTTGTGACGAAGCCCCACGGCCAGGTGCTTCATCGCCCGCTCATCCTGGCCAAGAAACATCTTTGTCAGCGTGCGAAAAATCAGATTGCCGAACGGCAGCCAATGGAGCCCTCGCCAATAGGCTGAAAAATCGATGCGACATTCCATATCGGACACTGGCGTGGCCATCAATCGATTGGCCATCCACATCCGTCCACATTGCATCAGCTCCACCCGCTGATTCGGCAGCACAAAATCGATGGTAGTCGACAACGGCCCTCCATAGATTCGCTCCACCCAATGGAACGGCCCGCTATTCTTGGCGGGACGATGTGGAATCATCCGGAAGCCGTTCGGGATCGGTTCAAATATTTTCGTCTTCTCATGCATACGCGCATCACTGCGCCACCATGAATGGACATAGGGTCCATGCACCGGATCGATGAGACCGATAATGCCGTCGTCCGCGGTACACGTATACGTCAGCGAAATATGGAATGACTGTCGAGGTTCCGATGGAAGTGGCATGCGAGGAGCGGGCGGCAGCGGATTGATGTTCCCGCGTTCATCGGCCAGGTACAGCCAAATCATGCCGTCCGTTTCTTCAGCCGGATAGGTCGTGACGCCGATCTTGTCGGTTTGTAGACTTCCCTGTTCGGGGAGGGCAGGGATGCACTGGCAGCGCCCCTTCATATCGAACTGCCATCCGTGATACGAGCATTCCACTCGTTCACCGTCAAACCGGCCGAATGACAGAGGCATGCCACGGTGCGGGCAGATATCGCGCATCGCCGTAAGGCCACCGGTTCGATCGCGACAGAGGACGATCGGCAGCCCCAACATCTGCAGCCCCTTCATCGTGCCCTGGCGCAGAGTATGGCTCGGGACAGCTGGGTACCAAAAGCCAAAGAGTGGAGCGCTCCTGGAAGACACAACTTCGGGTGATGGTTGTTCGATCATGAGGGTCATTCGAGATCGGGAGGACACTCGCAAGACGGGTCTAGCACAATGGATTCTGACTATAACGAGGGGATAGAGATAGGTCAAGCAATGCGTACACCGTCGTGCAATAACTCAGTTCCTTGACACCCCGAAGGATCACATACTATTCTCTTCATGCGCAGAACTTGAAAGAGTCACGAGGTGAGATCATGATTGCCACACAGATAGAGCCGACGGCGACGTTAGCACAACTGCAGGAATCCAAGCCCGATCGAGTGACGATCGTGTTGTTGAGCGGTGATCTCGATAAGGCCATGGCCGCCTTTATCATCGCTACGGGAGCCGCTGCGATGGGTATGCACGTGACCATGTTTTTTACGTTTTGGGGACTGAATACGATTCGACGAAGAGGCGCCACGAGTTCAGCCAAGGATTGGCTTCGACGGATGTTCGGGCTGCTCAACAGAGGCGGGGCCGATACGCTTCCGTTATCCCGATTCCACTTCGGTGGGTTGGGGACGAAGATGATGCAGACGGTGATGAAGCAAAACCGGATGCCCGGTGTGCCTGAGCTGATGCAAACGGCCCTCGAACTGGACGTGCGGTTCATCGCCTGCACGACGACGATGGGCCTCATGGGTATTACCAAGGACACCTTGATCGACGGTATCGATCAGTTCGCCGGCGTGACCACATATCTGGCGGAAGCCAAACAGGGCAGTGTCAATCTATTCATTTGAATCGTCCACTGAAGCGAGGGTGTTTTCATGATGCAGGCCGATGTCAAACTCGACACCTTGGGATATTTTTGTCCCATGCCGATTATTCTCACCTCCAAGAAAATCAAAGAATTGGCCTTGGGACAGGTGCTGGAAGTCGTCTCCGATGATGAGGGCATCAAAAAGGACATGCCGGCTTGGTGTGAAAACACCGGGCATCAAATGATGGGTTTGGAAGAGGAACAGGCCAAGTCTGGCCGTATCTATAAGGCGTTCGTGAAGAAGACGAAATAGCCAGCCCCCGTCAGAGAACGATGGTTAAGCCAAAAGCCGGATGATCGGTCATCGATCCTCCGGCTTTTTCGTTGACACGTGCTGGAACCTATGGACCAACTCGTCGAGTGTGTCCCCAACTTCAGTGAAGGTCGGGATCAAGGAACGGTTCACGCCTTGATCGACGCCGTGACGTCGACAGCCGATGTGACACTCCTCGACCACTCGATAGATACGGACCACCACCGGTCAGTATTGACGTTCTGTGGCCCCCCGGGTGCCATTGTTGAAGCCGCTTTTCGTGCTGTGCGGCTTGCGACTGAACTCATTGACCTACGGACACATGTCGGCGTACACCCCCGGATAGGAGCGACGGATGTGGTGCCGTTTATCCCAATCAGGGGTACGACAATGGAGGACTGCGTCCAGCTTGCAAAGCGACTAGGAGAACGAGTGGGGCGTGAGCTGGGAATCCCCGTTTTCTTGTACGAACGTGCCGCAGGCCATGCCGACCACGCCCCATTAGAGTCAGTCAGGCGTGGAGGGCTCGAAGGCCTGGCGTTCCGGATGGAGTCAGACCCCGATTGGATTCCCGACTTCGGTCCCCCTCGACTGCACGAACGCGCGGGAGCAATCGCCATCGGTGCCCGGCCTCCGCTGATCGCCTACAACGTGAACCTCTGCTCGAGGGACATTGAGCAAGCTCGGTCCATCGCCAGAGCCATCCGCCACTCAAGCGGCGGGTTGCCCTCTGTCAAAGCAATCGGAGTAGCGCTATCCAGTCGCGGTATGGTGCAGGTCGCCATAAATGTGACCGATTACCTCGTGACGCCCATTCTGACCGTATTCCAGCGCGTCAAGGCCGAAGCCGCGAAACGTAATATAGATGTGGCGGGGAGTGAATTGATCGGCCTTGCTCCTCAAGCGGCATTGGACGAGGCAGCCGCTGCCTCGTTGCAGCTCGATCGATTGGATTCCAGCCAGATCCTCGAAACAAGAATCGCCGAGGCGATGCGCAGCAAGCACGAACTGGCGCACCCCCTCTCACATTTCCTGGCCGCGGTTGCTGACGCCAAACCGGCGCCAGCCGGTGGCAGCGTCGCGGCATTCGTAGGTGCCCTGGCGGCTTCTTTGGGGGTGATGGGGGCACGCCTCGCAGGGCAGTCGGATGGAGAACAGCACTTGCTTGAATTGAGCCGGCAGCTCCATCAACTCGTTCAAACAGATGCAGAGGCCTACAATGGACTGATGGATGCGTACAAGATCCAAAAACACCATCCTGATCGCCATCAGGCGATTTCGATTGCGCTCCAACGGGCTACCGAAGTACCGTTAGAAATCACGGAGCTGTCCTGCGAGGTTGCGCGGTTGCTCCATCCGTTACGTGAGAGAGCGAAGCCGACCATCCAGTCAGATCTCACGGTAGGGCTGACCCTCGCCATCGCCGCAGCCCAAGCGGGTCTTGTTACGACCAATGCAAATATAAATACTCAGCAAAATCATAATCTTATAGATTCCATACGACTCAGAATTTCAAAGGCCACAGAAAGCCTTGAGGAACTCAAGGTGTTATGCTAGACTCCGGCGCCGAATGATTGAAAACCGTAAGCAGCAGGCTCACTTGGCCTGAGAAAGTCGAAAATCACGGGGATGGAAATCAAGGTCTTCAACAACAACGTTGAAAAAGCACTGAAGGTTGCCAAGAAGAAGCTCGCGGGAGAAGGTCTGTTCCGTGAGCTGAAGCGTCGCCGTTTCTACGAGAAGCCCAGCGTGCGAAAGAAAGCGAAGCAACGCGAAGCTCAACGACGCCGTCAGAAGTGGTTGTCAAAGCGGAAGCCTGAGTAGACAGGGTCTTCCGCTCTTCCCACCAGCCTCCCCTCGTTTACGACCATTTACATGCGTCAGCAGCAAATCCATGCCGCTATCCGCATAGTCAAGCGGGAGGTTTGTCGCTGGCCAGAACCGGTCGTCGGGGTCGTAGCCAAGGAATCGAACTGCGATCCCTTTCCCATCCTCATGTCCACCCTCCTCAGTTTGCGAACCAAAGATAAAACGACAAGGGAAGCCGGCGACCGACTCTTCGCTCTGGCTCGCACACCGGCAACCATGTTAGAGCTGCCGCTGAAGAAGGTCGAACAGGCAATTTACCCGGTCGGGTTCTATCGGACAAAAGCCAAATCGATTCACCAAATCTGCCGCCGCCTGATCGATGAGTATGGCGGGAAGGTCCCGGACTCCATCGATGAACTGCTCACCTTACCAGGAGTCGGTCGGAAAACGGCGAATCTGGTGGTGACGCTTGGTTTTGGCAAGCCGGGAATCTGTGTAGATATTCACGTCCACCGAATCAGCAATCGATGGGGTTATATCGACACGAAGACGCCGGAAGCATCAGAAGATGCCCTCCGGCGCAAGCTCCCGAAACAATACTGGATCATTTACAACGATCTCCTCGTCCCCTATGGGCAGAACCTATGTCTACCGGTTTCACCGCGGTGCAGCACGTGCAAGTTGGCGGATATGTGCGATCGCGTGGGGGTCACGAAATCACGTTAGGGGTAAGCAGTGAGGGGTAGAGTAGGGGCTATATGAAAAGCTTCGTTTCGGCCTCAGCGGTCAGGGAAAGGATAGCTGGCAGACCCATCACCTCGTCAACATTCTTTTCGACCGCGCTGGCATCCACGCCCATGTATTCTAAGCCGGCGCTGCAGGCAATCAGCCGAAGTGTTCCCACATGCTTGGCATCTTGGAACATCTCCGAGATCTTCGGCACCTTTTTCTCTTTCAGCAACCGCGCGACTTCCTCAGCCGACTCGGCATATTCCGGCGGAAAATCAATCTGATCGATCTTCCCTTCGGCGAGTTTTTTGATCGTCCAAAATAGCAAGACGATGATCACGTCTTTGCCCATCGCCGCAGCCGTCATCCCCAGCGTCGCGACCTGGTGCAGCTTATCGTACGTAGCGTTGTGGGCGAAGATGACGAATTTCGGCTTCGTCGACATAGTCATTTCTTTTGCGCTCTGGCTGTCACGCAATTCACGTAGTTGGTCATCGCAATATCGACTTCATCGGACGGCATGGGGCTCCATGCGGGATGATTATAACGTTCGAGTACGATCGCGTAAACCCAAGACTGCTCCTCCGTTCGCCTTGAGGGGGTCATGGACTCAGTGCTAGGATGCCGACCAATGGATGGACTCCTTTCAACAGTTCAGCAATACATTTCGACGGAAACCCTCGTGACCCTGACGGCCCTGTCGATTGTCTTCTTTGTTGGGTCATTGATCGCCATCCCATTCATCCTTGTCCGACTCCCGACGGACTTTTTCGACATCCGTGTGCCACGCCCCTGGATGGAGGATCATCACCCCATACTACGGGGACTGGGCCACCTGGCCAAGAACGTGGTGGGCGTCATCTTTCTGTTTGCAGGCTTCTTGATGCTGTTCCTGCCAGGCCAGGGCATTCTCACAATGTTGATCGGGGTGACGATGCTAGACTTCCCCGGCAAGCGCAAGTTAGAAGCAAAAATGATCGGACAGCCTGCTGTCCTGAACACCATCAACAACATGCGTCAGAAGTTCGGAAAGCCGCCGCTCACGATCGCGCCAGATCCTTAGCCAGAACTGAGATGAAAGGACTAGGGACTACGATCTCTCATGGACTGACGCCCCTCACTAGCCCTGAGTCCCCAGCTCTCAGTTTTCCACAAGACAATTTCAATAGCCGGCAACACCCATGACATCGCTGCAAACCGACAGACGCCCCACCCTCTACCTTATCGACGGTAGCGCCTACATCTATCGGGCGTTCTTTGCCTTACCGGCGCTGAACAATTCGAAGGGGCTCCAGACCAACGCGGTCTATGGATTCACGACCACGCTGCTCAAAATTATCCGCGAGCACAAGCCGGATGGGCTTGCGGTGGCCTTCGACGAGAAAGGCCCCACGCTCCGGCACCAGGAATTCAAAGACTACAAGGCACAGCGTCCCCCGATGCCGGACGGGATGAAGGCCCAGATTCCCTATATTCATCGCGTGGTGGAGGCGCTGAATATTCCAGCGGCCAGACAGGCCGGCTACGAAGCCGATGATTTGATCGGCACGTTGGCCCGACAGGCGGAGCAGGCTGGCTACGACGTCGTGATCGTCACCGGCGATAAAGACATGCTTCAGCTCGTGACCTCACATGTCCGCATCTACGACCCGGTCAAGGATAAGTGGTCCAGCAACGCGGAATGTATCGCCAAGTTCGGCGTTGAGCCTGGCCGTGTCATCGAAGTGATGGGCCTGATGGGCGACGCGAGCGACAATATTCCCGGCGTGAAGGGCATCGGTGAAAAGACCGCTATGAAACTCATCGCACAGTTCGGGACAATCGATGAGCTGCTACGCCGCCTGGATGAGGTCACGCCCGCCCGCATCAAGACTCTCCTTTCTGAACAGGCGGACCAGGCTCGGCTCAGCCGGAAACTGGCAACCATCGATATACAAAGCCCGGTGGAGTTTCATCCCGAATCCTACCGGATCAAGTCGCCACATGAGGAGCCACTCGCCGAGCTGCTACGCGAGCTAGAATTCACCTCTCTCCTCAAAAGTCTCCAGCCATCGCCGAAACCCCTAGAAACGGCGACCCATGAGACCATCATCATCGAGGATGAAACAGCCGCAACGCGATTTGTCGACGGTGTATCGAAAGGCGGGCCACTGGGCCTGCACTGTTTGTTGGCTGGACAACCAAGCGTCCATACCGACGTCCTTGGCCTGGCCCTCTCAACCGGCAACCAAACGGCGTTCATTCCGATCGACGTCCATGCCTACATGCGAACGATCATCGAACTGCTGCATGATCACACTCATACCAAGACCGTGCACGATCTGAAATCGACGTTGCTGGCGTTCCATCGCATCGGGATCACCTTGGCACCCCCATACGTGGACACCATGATCGCGGACTATTTACTCAACCCGAACCGCCGCGACCATAGCCTCGACACGATCATGTTGGAACGGCTCGGTGAACGACTTGGATCAGGCAAGCAGGAGAAGGCCCAACCACAGTCGCTGTTCGACGTCGATACCGGATCTCGCGAGGAAACCGCGGAAGCCGCTGCTGCCCTGGCCAAGCTCGAACCAATCCTCATTGAACGGTTGACGGATCAGGGGAGCGTCAAACTCTTCACCGACGTCGAGATGCCGCTCGTCCCGATCCTGGCCGACATTGAGCGGAATGGGTTCTTGCTCGATGTCGACGGCCTCCACGGGTTGGGTCAAGAGCTTGAGCGAGAGCTCGACCGCATGATGGAAACTATTGCCAGAGTGGCCGGAGGCGAATTCAACATCAATTCGCCGAAACAACTCGCGACGGTCCTCTTTGAGAAGCTTGGCCTGAAGCCCCTGCGGAAAACGAAGACCGGCTATTCGACCGATGAAGACACCCTTACCCAACTTGCCACGCAGCACGAATTACCAGATCAGATTCTCAGCTATCGAAGTCTGAGCAAGCTCAAGTCGACCTACGTGGATGCGCTGCCGGAACTGGTACATCCGGAGACAAAACGGCTCCACACTTCCTTGAACCAGACCGTCGCCGCAACCGGACGGCTCTCCTCCACCGATCCGAATCTCCAAAACATTCCCGTGAAAGGCGACTATGGCCTCCGCATCCGCGAAGCCTTCGTCGTACCAAAAGGCCATGAACTCCTCTGTGCCGACTACAGCCAGATCGAGCCACGCATCCTTGCCCATCTTTCACAAGATCCACGTCTGCTCGCCGTCTTTGCCAAAGGCGAGGACATCCACATGGCCACGGCCATGGAAATCTTCGGCCTACCCTCCAGTCAGATCACCAGAGACATGCGCCGCGCGGCCAAGACCGTTGTCTTCGGCATTGTCTACGGTATCAGCCCGTTCGGTCTTTCTCAGAACCTCGGCGTACCCCAGGCCGAGTCGAAGAAATACATCGATACCTTCTTTGAGCGCTTCACAGCTGTCCGGGCCTTGATGGACCGAAACATCGCCGAAGGACGAGAGAAAGGCTACACCACCACCATCCTCGGCCGCCGCCGACCGATTCCTGAGTTGCAGAGCGGCGATCCAGCCCAACGGGGATTCGGCGAACGCATGGCAGTCAACAGCCCCATCCAAGGTTCCGCCGCGGACTTGATCAAAGTGGCCATGATCAACGTGCACAAGAGGCTCCACGACGAACTGCCGCACGTAAAAATGATCCTTCAAGTCCACGATGAGTTGATTTTTGAAGTGCCGGACCATGATCTGGAGGAAGCGAAGCGGCTAGTGAGACAAGAGATGGAAGGTGTCGGCAAACAGTTGGGTCTATCGGTGCCCCTCAAAGTAGACCTAGGCGTTGGCAAAAACTGGCGCGTAGCGCATCCCTAGCATGGGCAGGAGGATGTTTTGACAGGAAACCGTGACCACTATAGAATTTGCTCCAGTTGGGCGCCTCTTCACCTAAATAGAAGATTCAGTGACACGATCTGATAAGCTGCTTGAACGTGTGCTTCGAGGAACATCGGATGCGAATATTCCGTTCGACGGGCTGCTGCATTTGCTGGGCGAGTTGGGCTTTGAAGAGAGAATCCGAGGAAGCCACCATATTTTTACAAGAACGGGAGTCGAAGAGATTTTGAATCTACAGCCAAGAGGCTCCCATGCCAAACCGTATCAGGTGAAACAGATACGTCAGGTGATCCTGCGGTACAAGTTGGGAGGCGACATCAATGAGTAAGTACGAGGTAATCATCTACTGGAGCAAGGACGATCAAGCCTTCATTGCCGAAGTGCCGGAGTTAGTGGGCTGTGCTGCAGATGGCACTACGTACCAAGAAGCGCTGGCAAACGTGGAAACCATCATCCGGGAGTGGATCGAAACGGCAAAGGTATTGGGGAGACCAATCCCAGAACCAAAAGGGAGACTGGCATTTGCCTAGTGGTGAGAGGCTATCAGCATGCCCTACCTGTGGAAGCAACAAGATAAAGAAGGTCAAAAAGAAATGGACCGGCAAGTTTCAGGGACAGACCTATTCGGTTCCAAGACTAGAGTTTCACGACTGTCCATCTTGTGGCGAGAAGGTCTATGATCGTGAGGCCATGCGGAAAATTGAAACCCATTCGCCGGCCCTCGTGAAAGCTCACGCCTCATAGCGAAGAAAACATTCGATCAGTCGACTTGTTCTCCCTCGGGCTTTCTCTGCCCTCAAGAACTGTTTCTCTCGTCGGTGTAAAATGACGCATGGTGCATCCCTAACCTGAACCTTCCTCGCTTCATTGGGGAAGAAAAAGGAGGCCGATATGCAGAAAGTACGTCTTTCAGTCGCGTGGGTGATCGCAGGTATCAGTCTTAGCGCATTGGGGCTTCTGCTGCTCACGGGGCAACAGTTCAACGCGAAAGCACAAGAACCGAAGCGATTTCAGTACATGATCGTGGAGGTGCTGCCTGATACCCAGAGTATGCAAACCAAGCTGAATCAGTTTGGAGCAAGCGGGTGGGAACTCGTGGCCGTCCCAATGGGCAGCATGACCGAGCCGAGGCTGATTTTTAAAAAGTAGCCAGCCTGGTTGGCTGAGAACCAATCCCCGCTGACTCTCGGAAATCGAAACTCAGCGGGCCTTGGCTGTGATAATTTCTGATGGATGGGGTCAGAATCACAGACTCAATGGACTCCATCGAATCAGTAGAGTCTTCGCAACCGTCTCAAAAACCAGAAGAACGGGGAAACCGTTGACCGATCAAACCTTTGTAAAATGGCCCCAAACGGCCTCTACTGCCCCGCTCGCATGATATCGACCGAAAGAATCGGTAATTTGTCATGCAATCGGACCTCTTCGGAAACACTTTCTCTTAAATGGTGGATAACGAAATGTTCGAACCTAATAACTGACTCAAAGACTGGGTCGAAATTAAAAGACGTACCGCCAACACCAAGACAAACCTTACTCACCCATCGCTTTTCCCAAGTGTCGTATACACAACCGGTATATTGTATCCCTTCCACTTGTGCCCCAAGCATTGCAGTGTGTGCCCTATGGTTGTTTGATTCATCGACCCACGAAAGTGCCCCCCACACTGGAAATGTATTGGGTGGGTTTTTGGCCAATTCCTCCCTCAAATGCTGAATATAATGCCGGTAGTCCTCGCAGAGCGATGTTGCCCCAAGGAATGACCTCATTTCTTGATGCTTAGCGCTAAGGCCGGGGATGGATTGCGCAATTTCTCTGATCCGATGCAATGCATCAATAAATCCCCAACAAGCTGCTAATGCTGGTATCGCCTCTGAGTGATCTGTGGGAATTTTGCAGCAAGTCTCCCACAGTCCTGCGTAATAGTGCTTTACCAATTGAAAAGAATAGTGCAATCCATCTAGGCATCGAACTTTTCTGATATCTAAGGCAGTTAGCATTTGTATTCCCCATTGTGCTCTTCGCTAAAGACACACCTTCCTAAGAAATCACACTTATCACAATTTGGTGGTTTTGATGCACAAAGGCTCGCTGACTTTCGGCAATCCGATCAAAAGTCGGCGGGCCTTGGCTGTGATAATTTGTGATGGAGGGGGTCAAAATCACAGACTCTATCGACTCCATCGAATCTATAGAGCCTTTTCAACTACCTAAAAAACCGAAGGAACGGGGAAACCGTTGACCGATCAAACCCTTATAGAAATAGCCCCGAAGGGCCTCTTAATCAGCGGGCAGTAGGTTCGCCCCCTGCACGGCCCGCCTGGCTCAATGAGGCGCGACTGTAAAGCAGGGACCATCCCACGGGTTTCGCCTCTGAAACCCCCAAGAAAGGATTGTGAGTGCCAGGCATGACTATTGGCCAAAGAACCAACGTCAGACAAGCTCTATGGAGCCGATTGAACCTTGTGATGTGGTGCTGCGCTCAGCAATCCTCAAACATCCGAAGCTGGTCCGGATGTGGGATCCCTCGTCTCCACGTCAGGAGTGGGGGCACTCTCTTTAGTTTAGAAGAAGGTGGGCTTGATGCCAGTAAGACTTGCGCAGAGATCCATGGTCCAATCAGGTCAAAGTGGGCCAGATCGGTTTCTCGAAGGTTCACGCTCCACTCCGAACCAAGTCTTTTCCTTGTTCCCGCTGGACGACTAAGGTACCGCAACTGAAAGAACCACTCCCCTGACAAGTTTGTCCCAACCCGGTGAACAATGGCGATAAGACCCCTCCGATCACCGGCTGTTTGCAGGAGGTAGACTCCGATAGCAATCTCTTCACGATCCACCATGTAGCCGATGGTTACACGAGTATTACCTGAAGGTCAAGGCAAACTTAGCGGCAAACTGGATTCTTGACTCACGATCAGACGGGATCTAGGGTACTTGAGTGAAACAAGTCTTCGTCTCTCAGAACTTGATCGAGGTTGAGATGCGCAAAGAACTGCTTGAGCAGGCCGGCATCCAGTGCATGATTAAGAACCAGCGTTCCTCAGGACTTGCCGGAGAGATTCCCTTTGTGGAGATTTTCCCGGAGCTGTGGGTACTCCAAGAGCAGGATTACGATCAGGCACGTCAGCTACTTGAAGAAGAAACCGAGTTGCTGCCGGTGAACCAAGACCTCTGGACCTGCTCAGAATGCAGTGAGCGGCATGAGAGTCAATTTGCGGAATGTTGGAAGTGTGGGCAGGGAAAGCCCTCGGCGTGATTTTCGCTGCTACCTTCTCCTCCATCCATCACTTCTTCTTACAGACGAATTTCCAGACTGATTGAGCGAGAGTTCCTCTTGGAATTGATGCCCAGGCTGACTCGCCTGACTTCTGATACACCACGTCACCAGTTCCCATGTTCCCAGCGAAATGTTCCACTGCCAGCAGCCGAAAGCGCTCGTTTGAACAGTCGTGCTCTTCCTGGCCGCGCGAAGACAAATATGTCGTGAACCATCGTGTCTGAGCGGTCCTCAGATCATCCAAGACCCTCACGCTCACCCGCTCACCATTCTGGATGATGGTCTCGGAATCGACATAGATCTTTGCCTTGTTGTTACCATCGACCAACAGCCATTCCGCAAACGCAGGAGCCTCGCTTAGCAATTGGACCGCAACCAGGATGGAGAAAACCAGGGGAACAGCGCGGAAGAGACAACCGGTGGAGAATAACAATCCGTCACGAAAGAGAAGCTTGTCGAGCGTGGGGCACCACGGCTTCGCTCGTCTGGCCCCTTTGCATCTTCGACCGAACCTCATAAACGACTGCCTTCCATCGCCGAGACTTTGGCCAACTGGTTGGAGGATAATCACAATTCCTTGTCGACATGAGAGTCGAGACGCCACACATGGGCCGGTGAATGACTGAAGCTCAAGAGCTTATTGTTTGGAGCACGGCACTGGCACGCATGCTGCGCAGAACACTCAGACCATAGACGGTCGATCGATTTAGGGTTTCTGGGCGTTTTTTTCTATCCTTTCCAAGCAATCGTTAAACGCCCCTCGCCGTTGGACAAACGACCAGAATAGTTTGTACCGATTGAGCATTTCCAACTGGTCTACGTATTCGTTGCACTGCTTCGCCTTCCAATCCTCTATATTCTCCGGGGGCGCAGTAACGACCCATGCCCCCCCTACCAAGACCAAAATAGCCAGGGCCACGCTCCCGACGAGCATAATTCCTTTCTTGACGTCCATAACTCCTTCTTTCGCTATATTAAAAGTCAACGCACCCGCTAAGTCTTGTCTGCCTGAGCCTTACCCGTTGATCATGGTGCCGGAGACCGGGATCGAACCGGTACGGGCCTTTTGAGCCCGAGGGATTTTAAGTCCCTTGCGTCTGCCTATTCCGCCACTCCGGCGCGAGGCGGATTTTAACATAGCGACGATGGTCTACCGCCACTTTTCTCATAGCCCCGTACCTACCCATTTACTATACCCAGACATCGTGTGCGACAGACTGAATCTGCCACCGGATCGCATGCCTGCCGATCGCCTAAGCAAGACTCTAGGAACTTTCATGAAATCCAGCCTGGCCCTGCGGTATAGTAATGAAGAATCTATTTCATCAAGCTCAAGGGTAGCAGTCTGAGAACCAAGGTTTCACAATTTCTCCTCGCTGCCTTCCTCCTCATAACGGCGATGCCGGGTGAAGCGGTGAGCCAAGAGGCGGTGCTCGACATTCTTCCGCTCCGCCCGTTCAGTTTCGACGCAGCCTTCAACCAACAAAACTTTGGACCTAAAAGCAGACTTATCTCCGTTAAAGGCGGATTCACCGCGCTTCGCTATGGTCCCCTTGAAGTGAGAGGGATCTACCAGTATTTCAGTCTTCATAATCCTATTATAACTACTGACCAACATCTTCTTTATGCGAACCCACGTTGGAATAATTTCATCGACGTGTTGGATTTTCCAAGCAGCAAACCCATCAGTCGCATCCTGCGACATGTACTCTTCGGTCCGCTGGAGCATCGGGCGGTACCTTATGTCGGCGCAATGCTGGGAGGTACCTTGCCGGGGCGAGGCGAACTTTCACCGGGCTACCTGTATGGAGGACAGATCGGTGTACGATTTCCTGTCGCTCAGGGATTTTCCGTCGATATGGGACTTCAGTACATGCGATTCGAGATCAATGCCCAGAACAAGTCCGACTTGGCAAAACAATGGCTCTTCACCATCGGCCTTCGGTTTTAAGCCGATGGCACTCATGAGCTATCGAGACATGGGGGATATGAATCGTGCGCGTGTGTGCCGTTAAAAGATTCCATGGCTCGCTTCTCCTGGCGGGGCTCTGCATTCTTCTGCAAGGATGCGGTCTTGTCTATGACGCCGTCGAGCTCATACACCCGCTGAGTCGCGATGAACTCTCCACGATCTGCACGCGAGGCCAATTGCGCATCGGCATTTCGGTAGAACCGTTTCGTCCGTTTGTGTTTCCCGCGGTCTACACGAATGAGGGTATCCGCGTCACAGGTCTGGACATCGAACTGATCCGAGAGGTCGCCAATGCGCTCACCGCTCATTGCGGCAGACCAACTCCCATCGTACCAACCTTACATGTCACTCGATTTCCTGATCTGTTCATCAAAATGAACGAGGGGCAGCTTGATCTCTTTGTCTCGTCCGTGAGCGGGACTGTTCCCGGTACAAGGCCGGCCGGCCTCTGGTTTTCGGCTCCGTACCTGCGCGACGACGGAATCGCCGCCATCATCCGAAAGCCAGAGGTGGCAGAGCGTGTGCGGACGCAATTTGGAAAGCAGAACGGGAATTGGGATACGCTCGCAGCCATCCAGGAAGGCTTTGCCGGCTTAACCGTCGCCGTTCAGAAGGGACGATCCTCTCACCAGTATGCCAAAGCCAATCTCAAACGGGTTCGCATGGTCATCTGCGATTCGCTTCCAGCCTCCATTGAATCGAAGGATCTGAATATCGATGTCATCCTGACCAACCATTCCATCCTCGAGTATGTGACGAAACGGGTCTGGCAAGAGTGGCACCCACTCACGCAACCGGACGGGTCGCCTCTCCTCCTCACACGTGATGATCTCTCCATCGTGACGAGCGAAGAGCATCGACAGTTACAATGGTTCTTAAACAATTTGCTCTTTCGCTTGGAGGAATCAGGACGATTGAAACAGATGAGAACGCGCTGGATCGAAGCGGAATATGCCCCTACTCGGCGAGCGACGGCAGAAGGGCTGCCGCTTGAGGTGACGCAAGTTCCTGACCATTATGACCAAGGACAGTGCCGTCTTGCTGAGAAATGATGAAGAAGCGAAGGGAATACTGATGCGTCTCCTAAAAATCTTTCTACCTCTTGGCTTGGTCTTGGTTCTTCTCTGTCCCCAAAGTGGCTGGTCACAAACTTCCCAGAAGGAGGCCGAACAAACGGCAGCGCTCTTAGCGACCCTCCTCAATGCAGGGCGTGTCGTCATCGAGCAGAACCAACCGCTGATCAACGATTCAGGGAGAGGCGAGAAGGGATTCACACCTGAGGTGTTTGAACGGCTCATCCTCGATGAGTTTCTCCAACAAACACAGATCGACCTGAAACATGTGTCCTCCGCTATGCCCTCGCAGGCGAAAGATTTGTTGAGTCTGCTGCTCATCACAAGCAAAGAAGTGGTGGCGGACGCCCAGTTCGTGATTAATCAGCGCGGGATCGGCTATAAGAACTTTATCCCGGCCACATTCGGCAGCCAGGCCGCAAGGAAGTTCTCGACGCGATCGAAGGTCTCAATTAAACAGACCGCCCTCGAACCGAGGAATTTGCAGAACGCTCCGGATGGGTATGAGGAGATGGTCTTGAAACGACTTGCGAGCCAACCGTCCTCAACCACGCCGATTGTAGAGTGGCTTGGCGGTGGACAGTTACTCAGAGCTGTGGTGCCGATCTATTATTCAGAGGATTGTCTTGTCTGCCATGGAAACCCCAAGGGAATCCTTGATATGTCCGGCTATCCACGAGAAGGCGCTCAGGTGGGAGAACTGGCTGGAGCCATCAGTATTCAGATCCCCTCGGACCATCGGTAGCAGTCAGCCCGTGCCGACGGAGGAGAGCGACGGGGTGATCCGCTACCGATGATCGTCGAGAAGCTTAGTTCAAGACCGCAGTCAATTGCGGCCGCGACTCTTCAGCACTCTTCGCTTTTGCCGATTTACGGTCCAGCACTTCTTCCACCCCAGACTTAACAGCCCGACCCCATCGGCTGGTCTGCACCTGCGCCTTGCGGGCATACCGGCCGATGCTTCGACGAGCTTCCGCACCGGTCTGTGGAGCGAAGAGGAGCCCGAGTCCTGCTCCAATGACCGCCCCACCGGCAATGAATGCTGCTGCCTTGGCGACCTGATTTCCCTGCTCCGACATGGTGAACCTCCTCATGATGGTAAATGAGCCGGAAGATCGTTTCTGAACGCTTCCTATGCCATGATCATTCAGCATGCTCTGTGCCAGGATCTGAGTCTGTGCAAAAGAGGCGATTCTCGTGAAAAATCACAGGGGGCGTTTTTTGGCAATGAGAAGTGACTAATTTTTGGTCTCTTTTTCTCGACAGGTCGAGGCACAGTCGTTTCAGAAAACCAACACTTGAGCTTCCTGCGTGCTTACAAATCAGCCATGGAAGCCGATTTTCCACTGACAAACCTTAGCCCTTTCTAATTTTTGTCTCGCTTGCCTTGCATTGACACGTGAGCCCCCGTATGATCCACCGGCAAGTTTTACCGCACGGCGTAATGGGTACCGCGGATCATCCAAGATTCGCGTTCCTCTCGTGATATAAGTACCCTCTTACAAAGGACTATTCTGGAAGCACCGTAATGCCCCCCCCAGCTGCCATCCCCTACCCAAATATCGACCCAGTTTTTGTGGCACTCGGCCCCATCCAGCTCCGCTGGTACGGGCTGATGTATCTGATCGGCCTGACTGCGGCGTACTTCCTTATTCAATACAAAGTTGCCCACAAAGGGTTGGCGATCAGGAAAGACCAGGTCTATGACATGGTCGTCTATGCGGCCTTCGGCGTGTTTCTAGGTGGAAGGATCGGCTATACGCTGTTCTACAACTTTTCATACTACAGCCAGAACCCGCTGAAGCTTCTGGCGGTCTGGGAAGGGGGCATGTCCTTCCACGGTGGCCTCATCGGGACCGCTATCGCACTAATCTGGTTCAGTAAGCGGCAGGGCATTCCGACCTATACCGTTGCGGACTTAGCGACAGCCGTCACGCCGATTGGATTGGGATTTGGCCGGATAGGCAACTTTATCAACGGTGAACTGTATGGTCGGTCGACAGACGTAAACTGGTGCATGGTTTTCCCGGCAGGGGGTCCCGTCTGCCGCCATCCCTCGCAATTGTACGAAGCAACGCTGGAAGGGCTGACGCTGTTCACGGTATTGTGGTTGATTGATCGGCGACCGACCCCGCCTGGGACGATCTTCTGGACCTTCATCACCGGATACGGCATGAGCCGACTCATCGTTGAACTCTTCCGTGAACCGGATCAGCACTTGGGCTTTATCCTTGGACCGATTACCATGGGACAGGTTCTTTCCATTCCGATGGTGGCGATCGGACTCATTATGCTCGTCCTAGGCTACCAGCGCGCGAGGCAGAAGGCTGCGCACGCTTGAAAGTCCTGAGTGCTGGGCAAGGATGCACTTAATGCATTGAGGATGCTGGAAAATCTCTTCCAGCTAGGCCGCAGTGAGCGAAAGGCCGAATCGTACGCGGTTGGTACGTTGAGAGCCTTGAGCGAAGCGAGAATGACGCTGGAGAGTTTTTGCAGCATCCTCAATACGGCATGTCGTCATCGTCGAGACCGACATGGTGGCCCAGTTCATGGACAACGGTATCACGCACTTCCTGCACCACTTCTTCAGGGCTCTCACACATGCGGAGGATTGGACCCCTGTAAATGGAAATTCGTGGCGGCTGCTCCCCTCCGGGCCCAAAGAACGAATCAGCCGCGAGTGACTGACCTTGGTACAGCCCAAGCAAATCGTCTTCACTGTCCAGCTCAAGGTCTTCAAGGACGTCTTGCGGCGGCTCTTCTTCCACAACCACGGCAATAGACTCCATGAGCGTAGCGTAGGGAAGAGGTAGGTCCGCAATCGCCTGCTGAACCAGCTTTTCAAAATCCTCAAATGAGACATGGTCACACCTGGCCATTTCCATTGTCCCTACCCTTACAATTCTACTGCCGTTGCACATCGCAGAAACAGACAGTGAAACCGAACTGAGTCGCACCCGAGGCTCTGCCTGATCGCAGACTTATAGACTTCACTCTGTGTTCTGTACTGCTCAGCCCGCGCGGCCGCCTGATCGGCTGATATCGCATCCGTCTTATAGTCGGCGACCCACAGCTCTCCATCAAGCCGATAGAGAAGGTCGATCACCCCTTCCATGACCTGCCTGTCACCCCACGGTATGACGAAAGGGACTTCTCGGCCAAGGATTTGGGACGACCGGAGACGTTCATAGGCTTCCGATCGACCGAACGTCGCAAGAAGATCGTTCACGGATTCAGTGATCGCTTCAGCATGGGACTGGTCATCCGGCCCAAGGGTTGCCTGTACGGCTAATCCTACCTGAGCGCATAACCCAGAAGGGTGCTGTGAAAAGTCCCAACCCTCGAGCAAGCGATGCGCCACCACACCAGCTAACCGTCCAACCGCGGCATCCTGTCGAACTGGAGTCGTTTCACGCACAGTCCGCGCCAATCGTTTACCGAGCATCGTCGGTGTCAGATGATGAGAGGTCTCACGAACTTCGGTCCATCGAGCCGTCCTGATCTTCCACCGTTCAGCAACCTCATATGGATCAATCACTACTGCACTAGCTGCTCTATCCGACCGTCGGCGTGGCCGCTTTCGTTCCGGTGCCTTGATCACTCGATGGGGAATCGCGCTGGCGCCGATCTTCAGAGCCTCCGTCGAAGCGGTTCCGATCTCCCCCGTCCCGATATTCTGCAGCAGGTCAAAGACCGTTTCGCCGATTGAGCGGCCAGTGATCCCTCCTGACAACAGCAACAACTCTTTGGCCCTCGTCATCCCCACATAGAGCACGCGTCGCCGTTCCGCTTCTTCTCGCAGCCCCAGTTTGTGCTGGACCAGCAACGAACCGAGAGACCGATGACGGTCGAGGGAGAGACCATAGATGCCACTCGACCAATCATAGGAAATCTGTGGCACGCTTCGCTCCCGCCCGCTCCCTTGGTGAAGGCCTGGCAGCACAACAATGGGGAATTCCAACCCCTTGGCCTTATGAATCGTTAACACGTGCACGGCTTCGAGCGACTCCTCGGCGAGAGGACTCTCCGATTCGTCCGGTTGTTCATCAAGGCGGGCAATCATAAGCTCCACAAATCCGCTCAAGGTCAGGTGAGGTCGATCGGCCAATGACGCAGCCGTCTGTTTGACTTTCAGGAGGTTGGCCACGGCCTGTTCGCCATGGAGTGATGCCGCCGCCAGATCCAGGATCGGCAATCGGTCAAACATCAGCGCGATGGCCTCAGCCAATGGCAGCATGGCAATAGCCCGATGGAGCCATGCCAGATGTTCGTACAGCCGTTGAACAGCCGCCGCGCTGGCATGGGACCACGACCCGAGACTCACGGCCTGGAGATAATTGAAATACCCTGCCTGCTTGAGTTCATAGAGCTCCCGATCCGTCAGCCCCCCAAGTGGTGAGCGCAGGAGACCGGCTAACGCGATTTCGTCATGAGGATGATCTAAAACCCGCAGCAAATTCACGAGGTCAATCACCTCCTGACGACGATAGAAATGCTTTTCCCCCTCGATGACATAGGGAATATCGTGCCGGCGCAAGGCATCGAGGTAGGCATCAGCCTGCGTCAGCTTCCTGAAGAGCAACGCGATGTGTCCCGGCTTCACGGAAGGGCGACTCAGAACCTCGTCGTTCAACCAACGAGCCAGCACTTCACTCTCGGCTCTCGTCGCCCCTGCTGCATCGAATGTCTCTGCTTCACCATCCGGCGTGGTCACGCTGAGACGAACGCCCGGTTCGATTGACGCCTGACGCCGTTGGGGTCGCACCTCCAATCGAACATTCGCTGGCTGAACCAGCGGCTGTCGTTCGAACAACCGATCGAAGACCTCATTCACCGGCTCTAACACGGCCACATCGCTCCGGAAGTTCGTAGTCAACGTCTGGGCCACTCCACCGTCCACCGTGACCTTTTCTACGACGCGGTCGAAGGCTTCGATATCGGCTCGCCGAAAGGCATAGATCGACTGTTTGGGGTCTCCCACAATAAAGAGTTTCCCCGGTTCGAGCGTCATCTCATGCCAGTGAGCCGCCTGGCTCCCCTGCCGCTCTGAGACCGCAAGGATGATCTCGTACTGCACCGGGTCTGTGTCCTGAAACTCATCGACTAACACGGCTCGATAGTCCCGCTTAATCCGTTCACGGACCGACGGATGTTCGAGGAGCAGTGTCCGTGCCCGTGCCAGCAACCCATCAAACGAAATCCAGCCCTGCCGAGCAAAGGTTTCACGAATGTTCCGCGCTAGCGGTATGAGTAGCGTCACGAGATCGTTCAAGAATGCATGGTCGACCGCCAGGAGCTGTTGCGCCGCCTGGATGATCGCGGCCGCCTCTTTGAAATCACCTTTCTCCCACCCACCCACGGCGCTTCCAAGGTCCTTGCCGAACCACTCTCGTTCTTCCATCGCCAGGCCTTTCCGGCCTGGTAACCCATTGTCTACTATGAGATGTAGCAAAGACGCCGCGGCGGCGAGCATGTGCTCGACCTTCCGGCGCTTTGGTCGATCGTATGCCTTCAAAAGTTGCTCCGCCCGGTCTCCCATATGTTGTATCCAACTCAAGACAACCGGTGGCACTGCTGTGGATGCAAGTTGTTGTTGCAGAGTGCCGAGGTCGATCAATTCGCTGCACAAGGACCGGGCCAACGTTCTGACCGTTTCAAGAGTGGTCGATGACAAGACCGATCGCCAGAGGCGATGTTGTTGTCCGGACCGGCTCAATTCCTGGTCGAGCCAGCAATCCCACGCTGCAGTGAATTGCTCTTCAAACCGTAAGCCGTCGTCTTCCTTGAAATCAGGATCAACTCCGCTCTCTAGCGGGTGGAGTCGCAACAGGTGTCCGGCGAAACTATGAAGGGTGCCGATCTGGGCCTTTTCGAGATCGTTGAGTGCGACCTGAGCACGCGCGGCAATTGCATCAGCGCTGAGTCCATAGCGATCTCGCAGATCTTCCCTCGAGACAACCCCTCCGTCGCCTGATCGCACCGGGTCGGCCTCTGGGCGAGCCAACACAACGAGTCGCTCGCGCAGTCGGACTTTCATTTCCGTCGCCGCCTTGTTGGTGAAGGTTAAGGCGATGACCTGCGTGATCAAGACCGGAACGGGTTCCTTCATCAGCAGATACACGAGGCGATTCACGAGCAACGTCGTCTTGCCTGTCCCTGCCCCGGCCACGACAACGACATTGCGATCGAATGTCGTCTCGGCCAACTCGCGCGCCATACGATCCGGTATCAGGAGATCGTTACTCATCGGCAATTTTCTGTGCACGAAGCATCTTCAACGTTTTCGGCTCGGCCGCACGATGAGCCCTCCACCACGTCGGCGCATGCTCTCGCCGACAAGCCACACGAAAGTCACAACTATCGCAATAGCCGTCTGGAAGAATGAAAAAGCGTCCGGTACGGATGCCGTCCACCAGCGTTCTCAGTGTGTTCTGGATCAGTACTCCGGTATCGGAGGACCACGACATCGTCTCAAAACTTGAACGGCTGATCGTCGGTGACCACTGAGGGGCGAGAAACAGGAACTGCACCTGACTCGGAGTAGGCTGGCCAGGAACCGTGAGACAGCTATAGAGCGGTGGCTGCAGCCGATATCCACGGACCGCCGACTGCGTCAAGTTCCGGTCTTCCGGTTTCATCGCTGAGCCGACTTTGAACTTGTAATCGACTACGCGCACCGTGCCGGATGACCGGTTCTGATCGAGACGATCAATGCGACCACGGATCTTCAACAATCCCTCGTCGAGGACATCGGGAATCGTCCCTTCACCGTCCACTTCAAATACAATAGGCTGGTACGGATGCTCGGCCTGTTCCTCCTCGTCCGCCTTCACCGCCGCGATCACCAGTGCCACAATCTGTTCTTTCGCCAACTCCCACAGCAGATAGTGGCCTGTTCGATGTTGTGACTCCAGGTCTGCCGCCGCCTGTTCTGTCGACTGACGGATCTTCTGATCCATCATGTCGTCCGCTACTTGTCGAGTTGGCCACCCGACCTGCACGAGCTCTTCATAGCAACAACGCAATGCGGCGTGGCAGAGCGTCCCAACCAGCGCCGCATCTGGCTCCTGCGACATCCCAACCCGGCTCGGCTCGAGTCGCAGCACATCTGCGGAAAAATATTGGAACGGACAGCGTGCATACCGTTCGAGCGGCGTCGGAGCGAGACCCCGTTCGATGAGCCGCACCCAATGAGATTCGACCGCCCCCGTCATCCCATCGAAGAGATTGAGCGTCGCGCCGTCGTCTTCGATTCGATCGAGCGCCATCGCTGCATGGTGGAACGTATCTGCATCACGCCCGAGCGCCCGTACCAGATCGGTCGGGTCTTGCCCGTTCATGGCCAACCACTGAGTCAGTTCGGCCGGCGGCAGGAATCGTGTAATCGTTGGCTGTTGTGAGACTCGATCCGTCAGACGACGAGGCACCACATCAATCGGCTGCTCATTCTGGCCGAACCAACGGCGCGCGTCGCCGAGAGACGGAGAGGCGGCCAGCATACGGCCAGATTCATCGGCCCGTTGATAAGACACGTAGAGTCGCTGAGTGGCAGCCTGACAACAGAGGTGGAAGAGCAACGTCTCTTCTCCGTAAGCCGTCAGTTTCTCATCGATCTTAAATCCAAGCGTGGCGTCGAGCACGCGCCGATGACGATCACGCAGAAACGCATCTTCGCGAATATAGCGTGGAAACACTTTTTCGTTCAGCCCGAGGACGAACAGGACTTTGAACGACACTCCACGGGCAGCCATCACGTCGTATACCATCACGCCCTGAGATGAACCATCGTGGAGAGGGATCGTCGTGCGCTCGAAGGTATGGGTCAACAGTTCAACAAATTCGGCCCAGGTCATCTCCTCGTTGAGCGGCTCCAACTCCATGAGCGTGGCCCAGATACGGTCGATGGCGTCCCATGTCATCGTGTGGCGAGCAAGCGGACGATCGTCGGTGTCGGTCGTTGATACGGCTGCATCTGGCCGACGCAGGTGCCGCTCAATGAGTGCTCGACACGCTGTGACCATCTGACCGATCGTGCCTCGCGATGGCAGGGCCAAACAGGCTTGTACGAGCTGTGAGACCACCTGCCAACACAGGCCGATCACCTCAGGCGCAATGGCCAGCGAATCAACAAGGCTCTCCTCACCATCAATCACCAAGGCAGCTTGGCTCACCTGTTCCAACCGTGTCCACGCCTCAACCCCGCGCGTAATGTGCAGCGCTTGGACGAGCATCTTCCACTGTTCTGGCCGATACGACGCCGACAGCTCATCATATACATCGGTGACATAGAGCGGAGACGTCACGACATCGAGAACAGACGTGCGATAGAAATCGTTCAGCGGCAGGGAGGCTACCTGCAACACGAGCTTGCAGATCGGTTCCTGAATCAACGGCCTTGATGCCGTCGTACGAAAGGGAATCCGATGGCGATCGAAACTCGACTGAAGATAGAGGCTATAGGGATCGAGCGTCCGGGCGATGACACCGATTTCATCGAATCGATACCCGTTGGTTTCGATCAGATCGAGAATGGTTCGGCAGGTTACTGCCAATTCTTCTTCCACGCCAATTACGCTCCGTATGGTGAGCTGGGCGTGATCATGCGCCACCGTTGACGATTCCTCTTCCAGCCGGATCGGCGCATCGTCCGACATCACCAGCGACTGGATATGGCGATCGAAAAAGCGCCGAGCAAACCCAAACGCTGGGTCATCCTCCAGCGAAAAAAACAAGGTCGTGTCCTTCGCACGGCTGATCGCTTCGAAGAGGGACAGCTGCACCTGCGTCAGGTCATAGAACCCATAGTAGAACACAGCCTTTAACGGCTGGAGAAACGTAGCGGTCGGAATGAGCGGGATGAGGGCCTCGGCCAGATCGTCTTGCGTCCCAACCCCGAGAGTCTTGCCCGCTTCCTTCACGGCCGCATAGAGTGACAGGAGCGCGCCGAGCCACTCCCGATCGTCATCCTCGAAATAGCCTTCATGGAGACCTTGCAGCGCTTGCGCAGCATCGACCGTGGCATCCTTCAAGTCGCGAATGGTCGCCCAGAGCGCGCCCCACGTCCCAGAGGATTGTCCGATTCGTTGCAACGGAGCCTGGCTGGTGAGCTTGCTGTGAACAATGTGACGAACGAGTTGTTCAAAGAACAGCTCGTCAACGACCCGCGGCAGTGGGTAGTTGACCTGTACGTCCCCAGCCAGCCGTAGGGCCAATTGGTGGAAGGTTAAGATATGTACGTTGAAGAGCGACAGCCGGTGTTCGACGGCGAAAATGGTGCGAAGGCGATCGGCGAGTGGCTTGGACGGAACGAAGATCGCGATCGGCGCAAGCGGATCAGTCGCCTTGACACGTGTGAGTCGATGGACGAGAGCAGATTCAAGAGTAGGATGAAAGCGACCCGTGACGACCTGCAACATGGCGAGTCATTGTACGCTACCCGGTCTCCGGTCCCAAGAGCTCGCCGTTGCAGTCAACGCAGGCCCAGTCGCCGTCAATAAACGACATTGGATCGGCGCAGATCGGACAATCCGGTGGAGGCCCCTTGGATATGAGTGGAAGATCCGGGAGCTCGTTCTCGTATTCGTCCATGGCTCCCTACCCTTCTCGCTGTTTGATCTTCAACTGAATGGCCTTCTCCGCGCTTTCTCGACTCGGAACACCGACGAACGTCAGGCGCCCATCGATGATCGTCGCCGGCACGGCACGAACAGAATGACGGTCGGCCAGCTCCTGGCCGTCTTTCGTGGTGATATCCACTTCACGATAGGAGAAGCTGTACTTCACGCGCAACTGCTTCCACAGACTTTTAGCCGATGGACAGGCTCCACAACTGGGCGACACGAGTAATGTAATGTTTGGCATGATGTTTCTGAAACAGGTACGAAATGATTCTGTTGATCGGATCTTAGCACCCGCTGAAAAGACGGCGCAAGGACGGGACCAGGAGCAGCGTCAATCGCCGAGTCACATCATAATACGTATTCACTGTGGAAAGATTGAGGAAACAGGCGTATGATACGTATATCACCCATGGTCAACCGCTTCTCGTATACGCTCCCGTGGCTGGCCGCCATCCTACTGCTCTGCAGTCCCGTAACGCACGCTCAAGAAGGCCGAGGAGATTCGCCTCCACTGCGAGTCTTGACCTACAACCTGCTGCACGATGGAGCATGGTCAGGATTCTTCGAGAGCGGCACCCATCTCGAGGAGCGACTCGACATAACCATTCAAGAACTGAAGCGTTTGCAACCTGACATCATCGCACTTCAAGAAGCGTCAGACAGCCGAAAGCATGGCAACGTGCCGCAACGAATCGCTGAGGCACTCGGGTACCAGATGGTGTTCGCTCCTGCGACCGAACATATCTTCGGCATCGGTTTTGTGGATCGGCTAATCACCTCAGCCATCGGCTTCAAAGAAGGACCGGCCATCCTGAGCCGCTATCCTATCGTCGGCTCGGAAGTCTATGATTTACCTCGGTGCCCACGTCGCATGGACCCACGCATTCTCTTGCGAGCCGAGATTAAGGCTCCCGATGGGCCGACCCAGGTCTTTTCCGCCCACACGTCGAAAGGCGACGAATGCCAACTCCAACGAGTTGGCGAACTGTTCCGTGAACATCGAGGAACAGGGCGAGCCTTTTTGATGGGCGACTTGAATACCGGAGAGCAATCTCCAGTCCTCACCGAATGGCAGAAAGAGCCGGGATTCATCGACGCCTTCCGGGTCGCGAATCCGGGAGTACCCGGAGGAACGGTCTGGCAAAATATCCAAGTCGAATGGCCCACTGCCGATCGCCGTGTCGATTTCATTTTCCTGTTTGATGGAAGTACCAATGGAAGCTCGGTCGTGCGTTCAAGCCGTCTAGCATTTGACCAACCCGGTCGGCTCCCGAACGGCGACGCCCTCTGGCCCTCAGACCATCGCGGCGTCTTTGCCGAAATCGGAACCGCTCCTTCTGGAAACGGTCCGACCGAAGTGGCCATCGAAAAGTCGCCCGTGTCTCCCGTGAACCGCGTCCGTCAATCGATTCGACGCGGGCCTAATCTCGTTAATCCCTTATCAAGGATCAACTATAAGAAATAAGTGTGTCATTGAAGTCGGTATCTCATCCTGTCTTGTCATGCCGTTGTCGTTTGTTGCAGCGCGACCTCAACACCCAGCCTCTCCTGACCACATCCGACAGTCGTGCGCTCATGCTCTGTAACAACCAGCCACGAACAAAAGCCTGATCGATGAGTGTTGCCCATCTGGTCGTGATTCTCCTTCAGATCTCTCCCTTTCACATCTCGCACATTGAGCAGACAGTCGCTGGTTTGACTTCCTGGGCAGGAAGGATCAGCATGCCTCATTCCATATAGACAAAGAGGTGTTCTGTGACTCCCTGCTAGATCTCGTTAACGCCCTCATAAGACCCCGTTCCAGAACAACCCCACGCCCTCCTGGTTCCCATCACCACGAGGGCATTCTTGTGTCTACATCTCTACCCTGCGTCGATAAGAAGCCCAATCATTTTATCTGTCTTGGAAGGAGACCGCGATGAAACGCTTAGCCACACTCATAGCCGGACTGATTTTTGGGTCACCAGCCCTCGCGTTGGCGGCAGAACATAGTGCCAGCTATCGAGGGATTGGGTTGATCTACTTCGTCTTCATCGGTGGCATCCTCATCTATGGGGTAAATGATGCCTTCGGGAAAAAGGCCATGTATGTGGCAACCCCATTTATTCTCGGATGGTGTTATTGGATGCTGCCGCCGAACTGAGCCGAGGAACAAAATAGACTGAAGCACCACGGTCTAACGGCCGTGGTGTCTGTTGTTTCGTACTCATTACTCTCCGCTCCACTCCCACCCCTACAGATCTCATTGTGACAAGCCACATTGACACTGGTTCAAGAGTTGATGACAATGCCACAGGCTAGCCACATCGCAACAGGTTCCTTAGGCTAGAAATTCAACACAGATGAGTCAAATTCGAAGATATAGAATGACCGCCTTGGCCGAGGGGAGTTCTTTTCTTCTGCTGCTATTCGTAGCAATGCCGATGAAGTATCTGATGGGGATGCCGAGGGTAGTAACCGTCGTGGGAGCGATTCACGGAATCTTGTTCTTGGCCTATGTCGCCCAGTTGGTTACGCTCCGGACTACACATCAATGGGATAACCGCTTCTCCTTCTATGCCTTTCTGGCCTCCCTTCTCCCCTTTGGGCCATTCATCTTCGACAAACACCTGCGCGAGAAAGAAACTGCCACGGAAAAGCCTTATCGTTTGCCATCGTAGCCCCGCTCCTTCCACCGCTCTAATAGTTGAATCCGTTTCTTGAGCTGCTCGACTGTCGCCTGATCGACGCGGCTCCCGGTGCGGGCAATCAATTCTGCGTTGAGTCTTCGATGATCGATCCCACTTGTTCGCGCAAGACTGGTGACCAACAATCGGTGGAGATCTCGCAGATCTTCCTTCTGTTGGTGGAGAGATACGGCTGGTTCGGCAATGATAGCCGCATCGCCCTCCCCTTTCGCCTCGTCTTCGCCGATCAGGCTATCCATCCTGGCGACGGCCATCAGCGGCATGTATTCGTTCGTCGAAACCGTCACACGGCCGAAGAGGTCTCGTTGCCCGGCCGGCATGATGTCTTCCAAGACATGATCGCGCTCCGCCTTGATCTGCTTGGCGTAGTGCACCAGGACCGGATCTTTCGGCAAGTACAGCCAGGCCCGCTGCGGTTTGGGCAGGCCTTCCTGCATCCGCACGAACCGGCCGACCACCTGCCGGAAATACATTTCCGTGATCACGTTCGTCCCATAGACGCCGACACGGAGCCGAGGAATATCTACGCCTTCGCTCACCATGTTGACGGCCACCAGCCACTGATGCTTTTTGTGACCAGCGAATTCCTCAATGGTGCGCGAGGCAGCAGGATCGTCTGAGACGGCTACTTCAGCCTTTGTCCCAGTGATACGGGCGACCAGGTCGGCCACCCAGCGCGCATGGTCCTGATCCATGCAGACGATCAATCCGCCGGCATCCGGTTGCTCCTCCTTCCGAAGACGTGTCAGTTGCGCATGGGCGTCGGTGATCACTGGCCCAAGCCACGTGTCTTGCAGAAGCGCCGTCTTCAACCGTTCCCGCTGGCGGTTGAACTTCAGCCCGTCTTCAAACGTGGCATGATGCTCGCGGCCTTCCGACAGCCAACTCAGCTCGCCTTCGTAGCTCGGAAAGACAATAGGTCGGCAGACGCTATCCCTAATCGCGTCGGTGTACCCATATGCGAAATTTGCCCGGCTTTCTCCTTGTTCATATTGAATAAACGGGATTGGATTGTTGTCCGAGCGAAAGGGCGTACCGGACAGAATCAGTCGGAACACCGCCGGCTCGAACGCCGAGCGCAGCGCCTTCCCCCAGTTCTTCCCATCGCCGGCGTGATGCAACTCGTCAAAGATGAGCAGCGTCTTCTTGCTCTGGCAGACCCGCTGGAAGATCTCCGGTGCCAGACAGACTTGCTGATAGGTCACCACCGCGCCGTGATAGTCCGGCGCCTCAGCAGCTTGTTCGTTGGTCAGCGCCGGATCAAGCTGCAACCCGATCTTCCCCGCCGCATCCGACCATTGTGTGCGGAGGTGATTCGTCGGGCAGACGACCAGCACCCGGACCGCAGCCTGTTTCGCCAAATATTCATGCACCACGCGCAAGGCAAAACGTGTCTTGCCCGCAGCAGGAGTCGCCATCGCCAGAAAATCTTTGGTCTGATGGGTACGGACTGCCGAGAGCGCACGGCCCTGCCAATCGCGAAGTGGCGCAGTCCAAGCAGGCAAGGTCTTCATAGCCGATTCATGCAAGCGGACTGTTGGTGGCTGAGTGATGGCACAGAGTAGGAGGCCAGTTAGTCCAGCCAGTCTTTTTCCTTGAGCTTCCTCGGCAGATATTTCTTCGTCAGGTATTGAAAATCCTTGTTGGCCAGCGCGTCGAGTTCGTACTTCAGCCCACTCGCGAGCATGCGCTTGATCTCCACCTGCCACGCTGGCTTTTGGAACCACTGATAGTTTAACAATTCCTTAGCACGTGCGATATCCTTCTCATTCAGTTTGATTCCGACATTGCGCGGCAGTTCGTAGCGCTCCGGATCAGCACTCGACAGGCCCACGAACTTGGCCTTGGGAATGGCCATCCGTTCACTCTCGAAGGCCAAATTGATCGAGCCCTGTTTGACGACGGAATAGATGTAGTACCCCCAGGGATCGTTATCGACCAGCACATAGACCGGCAGCCGATGTTCCTCGTGCAGCCGACAGGCTAACCGCCGCACACCCCGAGGAGGCTGACCGTTTCCAGTCAGGAGAATACAGTTATAGCGTCGCCAGAACTTGTCCTCCGAGAGCCGGTTCCACTGGGTTCCCTTTTCGACAAGCAGCACGAAATCTGCCGTACATCGCCGGATCTCCAAATACTCCGGTTCAACAATCGATGGGACCGAGTACCCGCCTTTCCCTAGCTTCGAGCAATCGACACGATCGCCGTCATCGCCGAAGACCACCGGCCCCACGATACTGCCTCTGTTTTCTGCACTGACATGGAGCTCTTCTCGAAGCGTCGCGAGGGACACCTCTAGATCTTCAATGACCGGATCGGATTCGTCCTGTGCATCGAAGGTATTCTCATGAGAATCTTTGATCGTGTGTTTGGTGCGGTAGTAGATCTCTCGAAGCGAGGTGGTGAGATCAGCGCGCTGCAACTCGGAGAGGGCATCGGCCACCAGCATCGTCTGCATAAACCTCTTCGCCATACCGACGTTAAAAAACGACCGCTCCTGCTTTTTGCTTCCCATCTCGATGAGGCCCTTCTTTTCATTGAAGAACACATTCGAGAGTGCACGGATGGGGATTTGAAACGTCGGATCTTTCGCCCGATCAGCTGCATGAATCACAATGTCCGCCAGGCTGATCAGTTTTTTCTCAACCACAGTGGTTTTCTTTGTCTTGGCCGTCATGATGTCCTATTTAGATTTGCGCGGTCCTGCGCTCTTCGCCGGCTTGAGAGACTTTCCACCTGACTTCTTCTTAACCGTTAGCTGTCCGGCAAGGAGCGCGAGCTGATCCGATTTCTCAGTGATCTTCTTCGACGGCGTTTTCGCGCCCGTCCCCTTGGTAGACTTCCCTTTTGGAGCCGGCTCGTCAGCTGACCGTGTGGTATCACGCAGGTCCGACTCTGCCGTGGGCGCCACCGTTGCTTGATCCGCTTCAACCTGAGTAGCTAATTCGGTCTCACCTTCGATTCCCTCCGCCGTGACGATAATCGAATGCGGTAACCCTTCAGGACCGGTGCTAGTCTTCCCCAGCGCCTGATCGGTTTTCTGACCACCCGTCCGCGTCGCGGCAATCTTGTGAAGCTGTGCCTTCAACTTTTCCTTCGGCAGCGTGCCTCCCTTGAGCCGATTACACGCATCGACGACCTCCTCGATATACAGCTCAAAAATATTCCGTCGCCGAAATTCGCTGGCCGCCCGTTCACGCCGACGAATAAAGAGTCCTAACCGCCTACCGCACTCACGCAGGGCCAGGGTGATTTCTTTTTGAATCTCATCGTAGTCTGCGATGGCTTCCTTGGATTCACTCGTAAACGGCACCCAGACCGACGCCATATGCACGAAGATCACCATCGGCCCACCGGGTAGCGCCCCACGAGACTGCGTCAAGCCATAGTTTTTCCAACTTGTGCTCAGGACGGCCTTGAACGTCGAACAGGCTGATTGCTGATACAGTAGCGGTACTCGGTTGGCATAGCGAATCACACGGGCCAACTCTGAGTCTTCCTCATCATGCTCGCCTTCGGCCTTCGGCCTCGCCGGTTGCTGCGGCCTGGTTTGGTCTTGTGGCCTATTCCCATACGCGAGGCCGGCTTCAATAATGAACGGATTACCACGATAGACGGCCGGTGGCCGACTGACCGCCGTGTAGAATTCACCTTTGATCTGTTTATAGAGCCCTGCAAGAATCGCCTTCTCACCGATCGGAGAAATACAGTTGGTCGGCGGCGCCATGATCTTGGTTTCTTGTAACGTCTTATACAGTGTCTCCGCCACCGGCCCCTTCAGCTCGCGAGGCTTGGCCTCAGGCGAGACCTTCGCCGCCTTGCAAATCTCGTCAGCCATCTGAGGAGACACTCGACAAAAATCGGTTGCGAGGAGGCCAGAAACTGAGTGGCTCTTCGTGTCCTGCAACATCTTGAGCAACATGCCGAACTCGATGCCGTACGGATGAGGCTTAATCTCACGCGGCTGCGGCGGCAGCTCGTGATACGTGCGCGGATATTCCTTCGCTTCCTTTTCGGGCGTGTGATAGATCAGCCTGACGTGCGGATTGGCGATCGAGGTCTGCTCCAGCCATTCATCGACCGATGCGCGGCCCTTCTGGTACTTGCCTTCGACTTCCAGCGTAACCTGCGTGCCTCGTGGTTGTTCCCAGTCGATCTGTTTATTCTCGTGAACCAACGGCTCGTTCTTCTTCGTATCGATCTGGACTTCGAAGAAATGCGCGGCAGCCCTCGGACCAATTCGGGAAATAATTTTGACCGGCTTGCCGGTCGTTAGTTGTCCGTACATCCCGGCGGCGGAAATACCGATGCCTTGTTGCCCACGGCTCATTCGCAAGCGATGGAATTTTGACCCGTAGAGCAGCTTCGCGAAGATTCGAGGAATCTGCTGGCGCACGATGCCGGGGCCATTGTCCGTCACCGTGATACGAAATCGACTCGCCTGGCTGGGTGCCACCGGCTCCCCGTTCGACACCACCTCCAGCTTGACCGTGACATCCGGAAGAATTCCCGCCTCTTCACAGGCATCGAGTGCGTTATCGACCGCCTCCTTGACGCAAGTCAGTAGCGCCTTGCGTGGATTGTCGAAGCCGAGCAAGTGCCGGTTCTTCGTGAAAAATTCCGAGACAGAGATTTCCCGTTGACGCGCCCCCATCTCAACCGCAGTGACTCGTTCCACCGGCTTGGCGGCAGCTTTCGTCTTTGCGGCTGGTTCGTGGTTTGATCGAGGAGCGGAAGATTTCGATTCAGGATCTGACGCGGACTCTTTCTTTGGTGCCATTCATCCTCTCATGAAACAACCATTCATTGTTTGGTACCACAAAACATTCGCGGATACAATGGATCAGATGGTACGTGGCAAGAACGAAAACAGACCTGTGTGCAGAACAAAACTCCCTAGCGGGTCACGGAAGGATCTCGGAGATAGTGCGCTGGTTCCATGGTCTCTACAGACCAGACCAGGATTTTTCGGTCGAGGGTGGCCACGATCAAATATTTCCCGTCACTCGTCCACTGCAGATCATATGGGGTTTTGACATGGAACGTCTTTCGCCTTGTTTGCGCCGAGAGGTCCCACACTGACACATATTCACCAACTCTGGTAGCAGCCCATCGATGCGATGGATCGACGGCCATTGATGTTCCCAACATCACGGGCGGCCCATGATCAATTTCTGTATCCCGGTTGGTGAAAGTATCCAAGCTTGCGACAACACCATTGCGCTTGGTATCCCACAGGGCCAGGGTCGAGGCGTTCGGATCACTGGATCGAGTAGTCGTCCAGACCAAGGACTGTTTCCATCCCAGACCGGACCAGACCGCCGGAATCCCGACCGGCTTCTCAACTTCTCGCCAGGTCATAACGTCCCAGACGACACGACCAGTTTTCGAAGTCGTCACGAGGAACGAGCTTCCGTCCAAGAAGCTCAGACTGTCGACAACTTCTCCCTGCATGGTTCGTTTTCTTGCACAGCCGTTCCCATCACACACCGGAGAAAGACTGGTATGTACGAGCTCTTTCGCAACCGTTCGGGTAACGAGGTCCACGACCGGAACTTTCAAACGCTCCCCTGCAATAACGAGCAATCGATTACCAGGAAGGAATTGCAGAGCCTTGATCCGGCCTTGCCTGCTCGGATAGGGTGAGAATTCACGCCACGTCTGGGTTTCCCACAAGCGTACATCCCCTTCCCTGGTGCCCACCGCCAGGATTGCACCATCGGCGCTGAACGCCAGTGCATTGGCCGGAGTAGACAGGACCAGTTGACGCAAGAGTGTTCCCTGCCCTGGGTCCCATATTTTCAGCAGCCCATCGTCGCCACTTGAGACAAGCAGATTTGCACTAGGCGAGGTTGCCACTGCACGCAAGGCCAGTGCATGGACGAATGCCGGGACCGCAGGTGTCGTCGTAATAAATGTCGGTGGGGTCGATCGTTTCGCTAATACCTTGGCCTGCGGTTGGCCTGGATCTAGCACCAATTCCGGGGAACGTGAGGGAACATCCCAGACCGAGATCTTCCCATCCACATCAGAGTTGAGGCCTCCCTGCATCCTGACTACGATCTTCGAACCAGTCGGTGACCATTTGAGTAACGACACGTGGGGGCCCATGTTGCGGCAATCCTCTCCACACAGATCCGGCAACATCGTCCCAGTGTGTAGATCCCAGATCTGCAAGGTATGGAGATGCTCCGATTGCCCAACCACGAGATCGGCATCGGCAGCAATGTCGACGGCACGAAGCTGTGTCGGTGAGCGCATCTCGCGCCCTGGAGCTGCATAGGTGAACTCAGTCACGGTGACCAGGTCGCCCGTATCAGCATTAAACAGCGCGTAGCTCCCTTCCCCGTTGGCTGCTACCAAACGATGCCCGTCCCGCGAGAATGCCTCGGGAGTGAGGGGGCCCTGTGCCTCTTCAGCACTCGCCAACGTGGCACGGGTAGCTATGGACGCCTCCACTGGGTCGATCAGGAGAATCGTCTTGCCCACACTCGCCGCCAAACGAGAGCTGTCGGGTGCAAAGAGCAGATCACGTGGTTTTCCTCCCTCAATGACAAGATCACGGATGGTTGTGCTGGTGAGGTGATGCAGATGAATGGTGTGGCCTTGCGCAATCGCCAACAGCTTTGTATCGGGCGAGGCGGCCACCGAGGGGGCATCTCGCTTCACCTCCAGCGCGATATGTTTGAGCGGCACCAGCTTTTTCCCGAGCTGCCAGACGGACACAGCCTCGCTCCCGTGACGGAGAATCATCCGATCAGTCTCACTCGAATAGGCCAGCAGGCTATAGGGCTGCTGCGATTCCGGTGGAATGGTGGCCACTGAGGCTCTGTTCTTCCAATCGTAGATCGTGACACTGTGCTCAACACAGAGCAGCCACCCGTCCTGCTTCAGCAACGCAATCTGCTGACAGTGAAGACTCGGAATCTTTGCGACGAGTGCCTTCGCCTCAAGATCCCAGATCACCAGCTCATCCGTTTGGACCACGAGCAGCCGTCCATCCTCAGAGAATGCAGTCCTAGTTTTGGCAAGGGAGCCCGCCACATCCTGGATTGATGCGGTGGCAAGGAAGGAGACAGCCAGCAGTAGAGTCTTCACACTCTTCCAAGACGGTTTCCAACGATTCATGGTCTTCGTTTCATTCACCCGATTGATGGCGCGAGCGAGACACACTAGTCGCCCGCTCCTTAGCCCTGCGTGTTGCCTGTGAGACAAAACCATCTTCTAACTTTGAAGCAGCTTCTGAGCTACCCCGAGTCGCCGGCAAGACATCGACAAAATGATCAAGGCCCTGTTCATCCTTCCATTGCTGAACGGGAGCCTTCGCCTTCATCAGGGTACTGTCGAAGATGTGCCACGAACTCGTCAGCACCGCCTGGCTCGGACTCAACCCCTCCATGGACCGTTGTATAGTAACCTCTTCGCGTGCAGGAGAAGGGGCTATTGGACCGGGTACGGGCTCAACCTCTGCTTGGAGATGCCCAGGCAGGGTCGGGCGAACTGTCGTCTTTTTCGGCACAGTGGATCGAGGAGCTGGCGCCGCAAACGTCGCGGACTTTTTTTTGGTCATGGGAGGTGGCGTATCGGTAATATAAAAATTTCCTTGGTCGTCGGTCCATTTATAGAGTTCCGCCCATCCGACAATCGGCCATAGGAGGGAACAGCTCATGAAGCTGAGGATGAAGGCTTTCATGTTGTGGAACCGTTGCAGTACCCAAACGATGCGTCAATTGACCAAAGTATAGCAGGCGGTCCTATTGGTACCTGGATACACCGGCAACGACTGCTGCTCAGTCGAAATCAAAGAGGAGGTTAGGAGATCGAGGAGAGTGATAGAGCGAACATTTAGGGTGGGAGGAGCACGCACCTAACCGAGGACGATTAGGTACGGCGGAGATCTTGGGAGGAGTTTAGGCTTCCCAGTACAAGCTGGTCCTGCACACCGTCCTCTCGCTCGACCCCCTGATGAACCATATTCCCTCGGGGCGTTAACTCCCCCCACTAAGGTTACGATAGGC
>Ga0209824_10000129_pt1 | contig 52939 bp, 44 predicted proteins | sample VDWuncwatermetaG_FD_184124 | JGI IMG/M metagenome (GOLD analysis project Ga0209824, IMG submission 184124) | Wastewater microbial communities from Netherlands to study Microbial Dark Matter (Phase II) - VDW unchlorinated drinking water (SPAdes)... ...
CCGTCGACACCGCCAAGCTCGCGGCCGATTCCGTGACGGGCGTTAAGATCCTCGATGCCACCATCGACACCGCCAAGCTCAACGCCACGATCCGCACCCAGCTCTCCCTGGCCGGAACCGTGCCCGCGAACTTCGTCGACACCGCCAAGCTCGCCGCCGATGCGGTGACCACCGCCAAGATCCTCGACCTCAACGTGACCACCGCCAAGCTCGCCGGCAGCGCCGTCGACACCGCCAAGCTCGCGGCCGATTCCGTGACGGGCGTTAAGATCCTCGATGCCACCATCGACACCGCCAAGCTCAACGCCACGATCCGCACCCAGCTCTCCCTGGCCGGGACCGTGCCCGCGAACTTCGTCGACACCGCCAAGCTCGCGGCCGATTCCGTGACCGGCGTTAAGATCCTCGATGCCACGATCGACACCGCCAAGCTCAACGCCACGATCCGCACCCAGCTGTCTTTGGCGGGGACCGTGCCCGCGAACTACGTCGACACCGCCAAGCTCGCCGCCGACGCGGTGACCACGGCCAAGATCCTCGACCTCAACGTGACCACCGCCAAGCTCGCGGGAAGCGCCGTCGACACATCCAAGCTCGCGGCCGATTCCGTGACCGGCGTTAAGATCCTCGATGCCACGATCGACACCGCCAAGCTCAACGCCACGATCCGCACCCAGCTGTCCCTGGCCGGCACCGTCGCGGCTAACGCCATCGACACGACGAAGCTCGCCGCGGACGCGGTAACCGGCGTTAAGATCCTCGATTCCACCATCGACACCGCCAAGCTCAACGCCACGATCCAGACCCAGCTGTCCCTGGCCGGCACCGTCGCGGCTAACGCCATCGACACGACGAAGCTCGCCGCGGACGCGGTAACCGGCGTCAAGATCCTTGATTCCACCATCGACACCGCCAAGCTCAACGCCACGATCCGCACCCAGCTGTCTTTGGCCGGCACCGTCGCGGCTAACGCCATCGACACGACGAAGCTCGCCGCGGACGCGGTGACCGGCGTCAAGATCCTCGATTCCACCATCGACACCGCCAAGCTCAACGCCACGATCCGCACCCAGCTGTCCTTGGCTGGGACCGTGCCTGCGAACTATGTCGACACCGCCAAGCTCGCCGCGGACGCGGTGACCGGCGTCAAGATCCTCGATTCCACCATCGACACCGCCAAGCTCAACGCCACGATCCGCACCCAGCTGTCTTTGGCCGGCACCGTCGCGGCTAACGCCATCGACACGACGAAGCTCGCCGCGGACGCGGTGACCGGCCTCAAGATTCTCGACGCCACCATCGACACCGCCAAGCTCAACGCCACGATCCGCACCCAGCTGTCCTTGGCTGGGACCGTGCCTGCGAACTATGTCGACACCGCCAAGCTCGCCGCGGACGCGGTAACCGGCGTCAAGATCCTCGATTCCACCATCGACACCGCCAAGCTCAACGCCACGATCCGCACCCAGCTGTCTTTGGCCGGGACCGTGCCCGCGAACTACGTCGACACCGCCAAGCTCGCCGCCGACGCGGTGACCGGCCTCAAGATTCTCGACGCCACCATCGACACCGCTAAGCTCAACGCCACGATCCAGACCCAGCTCGCCAAGACCGGCTACTCGGTCTTTACCGCGGCCGGCTTCTGGGAGCCGTTCTCCAGGACGCGCGCGCAGATCGACTTGCTCGTTCCGACCAAGGTCGGCCAGGTCATCTACGCCTCCGACACGACCTTGCCCGGCCTGTGCATCTCGACCGGGACCGCGGCCGCGCAGTGGCGCAAGATGGAGTCTGCGACCTTGGGCTGCGGCACGGACAACTGACGGTCCTCCCGTCATAAAATCCCCACTTGACGGGGGGAAGAGTCCGATGTATACTCGGCCCATCGGCAGCTTTGCCGATCACCGAGACTTATTTTGAGAGGGCTCAACATCATGGCTAGAGAGAACGACGGGTTAGGCGGGGCGTTGCTGTTCGTGACGGGCGCGGCGATCGGTGCCGCTCTCGGAGTCCTTTTCGCGCCCCGCTCGGGCGGCGAGACCCGCGAGCAGCTCGCGGACTGGCTCAAGGAGCGTCGCGCCAAGGGCTCGGACCTCCTGCACACGGTCAAAGACGAGTCGCTGGCGAAGAAGGAAGCCGTCATCGCCGCCGCGAAGGCCGCCAAGCAGGCGTACGTGGAGACCAACTCCAAGCATCACGAGCACGCCTAACACCGAGCGCGCTTAAAAAGCCGAGGGCTCCCCGCGAGGGGGGCCCTCGCTATTTCGGGCGGGCCTTGCGCACGACGCCGGCCTTCTCGACGAAGCGCAGGTAGGGCAGGCCGCCGACGGAGGTGCCGGCGTCCACAACGAGGGTTTCGCCCGCGACGTAGCTCGTCTTCGGGGCGCACAGGAAGAGCACGGCGTTGGCCACGTCCTCCTCGGTCCCGAACTTCCGGTTGGGCACGCCCTCGAGCAGGTCGGCGCGCATCCACTCCTCGGGCCATAGGCGCTCGCGCGACTGGGCCGTGTCGATGAGGCCCGGGCAGACGGCGTTGACACGCACCCCGCGACCGATCCACTCGACGCCGAGGGTCTTGGTCATCGCCTGTACGCCGGCCTTGGCCGCCGCGGAGGGGAGAAAGCCCGGCGCGCCGGTCCAGGCGTAGGTCGCCAGCAGGCTGATGATCGAGCCTTCGCCGCGCGGCAGCATGCGGCGGCCGGCCTCGATCGCGCAGTTGAAGCTGCCGTGCAGGACGATGTCGATGACCTTGCGAAAGCGCACCGAGGTCAGCATTTCGCTCGGGCGGACGAAGTTGGCGGCGGCGCCGTTGATCAGGATGGAGACGGGGCCGAGCTCGGCCTCGACCCTGTCGAAGAGCGCCGCGACGGCCTTGGCGTCGGACACATCGGCGAGGACGCCGATCGCCCGGCGCCCGGTCGCCTTGCGAATCTCGGCGGCGGCCGCCTCGAGACGCTCGCCGTCGCGCGCCGCGAGGGCGACATCGGCCCCGTGCAGGGCCAGGGCCGTCGCGACGGCCTTGCCGATGCCCGTGCCGCCTCCGGTCACGACGGCGATCTTCCCGGTCAGCAGATTCTTTTCATACATCCGTTAATCCTCCCAACGGGGGCGGCGCTTGTCGCGCATCGCCGCCATGCCCTCGCGAGCTTCGGCGCCGGCGATGAGGATACTGAATTCGGACATGGCACGGCGCCATAATTCTTCGTCGAGGAAGGGGGCGTTGAGGCCTTTCTTGAGGGAGGCGAAGGCCGCGGGGGCGGATTTCGCGAGGCGCTTGGCGAGAGCGAGGGCGCGGGGCACGACCTCGGCCTCGGGCACGACCTCGTCGATCAGTCCGGCGGCGAGCGCCTCGGGAGCGCGCAGCGTCTTGCCGCGCAGGACCAGCTCCTTGACGATGCGCTGATCGAGGCACAGGGCCGAGAGGCGCGTCACGAGCGCGGGCGTGGGAGTGAGCCCGAGCCGGATTTCCGAGAGCGCGACCTTTCCCGACTCCTCGGCCATGATCCGCCAGTCGCAGCCCATCGCGATGATCCAGCCGCCGAGGATGGCGGCGCCGCTCAAGGCGCCGACGACGGGCTTGGGCGCGGCGAGAAGGGCGCGGTAGCAGCCGAGAAGGCCTTCGAACGCCTTGGGCCGCTCGGCCTCGGGCAGGTCCATGATCTCGGAGAGGTCGAGCCCGCTCGAGAAGTACTTCGGCAGGCCGGACGCGAGCACGATGGCGCGGACCTTCGGGTCGGCGGCGGCGCGTTCGACCTCGGCGCGCAAGTCCGCGAGCACGGCGAGGCCCAGGGTGTTGCCGGGGGGGCGCGTCAGGGTGATGACGCGGACCGGCCCCTCGTCGCGCGCCGCAAGCGCGACGGCGGTCACCGGCCTCTCCTGATGAGCTTCATCGTCTTGAGAAGGCGGTTGAAGGCGCTGAGATAGAGGTCGTAGGATTCCACCGGCGCGCTGTAGGCGACGGCGTAATAGGCGTCGGACCCGATCGGGATATAGGCGGTCTTGGACTCGCCCGAGACGAAGGTGACGCGCGCCCGGACGCCGGCCACCGGCACGTGGCCGCCGTCCTTGGCGCCCTGCCAGTCCCGGTCCTTGGCGGCCGCGGCTTCAATGTCGATGAAGGTGGGCTGGGACGGCTCCACCTTCGTGATCGTGATCATCACCGGCTTGCCCGGCGAGCCGTCATCGAGGGTGAAGGAGAGGGTCGGAATCTCGTCCTTCCAGGCGTCGCGCGGCTGGAGCATGCGCGGGTACTCGAAGGACATTTCGGCGGGCACCGTGTAGCGGCGGTAGGCGTCCTCGCCGATGGTCTTCACCCGCGAGGATTGCGCCACGCACTGATAGGGATTGAGCGGATTGCTGGTGCGGACCTTGCGCTTGCCCGGGGGGCAGCCCCTCGTCAGAGGATCGTCGTTAACCTGGCCCGCCTCGAGCGCGGGAGCCTCGTCGCCGCTCGCGATCGGCGCCAGATCGGGCTCCGTCTCCCCGGCCAGCACCCGTACGCAGCGGTACTGCTGCAGGCCGTCGCTCGATACGGCGGCGCGCGTGCCGCGCGGACATTTGGGACGGACCGTGAATCCTTTTGGGCCCGTGACGGCGCCGAAGCCCTTCTTGGGATCCGCCTTGACGCACTCGAAGGGCTGGTAGGGATTGTTGGTCGACGCGCGATGGGTTCCCGCGGGGCACTCGGCGGGCGTTTCGGCCGCCGGCGCCGGTGCGGCCGCCAGCGCCAGCGCGAGAAGCGCGTTCATGAGGTACGGACCTTCGCCAAATTCTTCAGGTGAACGGCCAGCTCCGGATTATTCTGCAGGATGTAGCCCATGTCCTCGAACATGAGGCGGAAAGCCCTCGTGGGCGCGATCGCCGTCGCGGAGGCCGTGCGCAGGCCGTCGCGAAGCAAGGCCACCTCGCCGAGCACGGCCGGCGCGCCGAGCGTGGCGACCTCGGCCCCCGCCGAGCCCATGCTCACCGTCACCGAGACCGAGCCCTCGAGCAGAACGAACAGGTCCCGCCCGCTCTCGCCTTGCTCGATCAGCGCCTCTCCGGGGGCGTAGGAGCTTACGCCGCTGCGCGGGAAGATCTTGGCGCACAGTTCGCCGGTGAATTCCGGGAAGAAGGATTCGAGCAGGAGGGCGCCGGAGACGACCTCGGCATCGGCGTCCGTCGCCGGGCTCCGCTCCGGATTGGCGGAGGGCATCGTCAGCGATTAAGGAGGTCGGGATTGCGCATATGCTCCAGGGCGACCTCCTTCGTGATCATCTTCTTCGAATAAAGATTCTTGATGAAGCTGTCCTTGGAGACCATGCCGACCTGGGCACCGGCCTGAATCGCGTCGTTGATCGCCTCGAGCTTGTTCTCGCGGATGAGCTGGCGCACGGCGGAGGTCGCGATCAAAATCTCGCAGGCGAGCACCAGGCCTTTGCCGTCGGCACGGGGCAGGAGCTCCTGCGAGATCACGGCCTCGAGCGTCATCGCGAGCTGCTCGCGAAGGGTGTCTTGATCGGAGTTCGGCACCGCGCTCACGATGCGCTGGGTGGTCTTCGAGGCGTCGCGAGTGTGCAAGGTGGTCACGACGAGGTGGCCCGTCTCGGCGGCGAGCAGGGCCGCGCGTATGGACATCTCGTCGCGCATCTCGCCGACGCAGATAATGTCGGGGTCCTGACGCAGGGAGTCGAGGATGCCCTTGTCGAAGGTGGGGGTGTCCACGCCGACCTCGCGCTGGACGAAGATCGAGCGGCAGGGCTTGAAGAGGCTCTCGATCGGGTCCTCGATCGTGATGACCTTGCCCGGCTTGCCGGTCTGGTTGACCCACTCGAGCATCGCGGCCATCGTCGTGCTCTTGCCCGAGCCCGTCGAGCCGGTCACGAAGATGATGCCCGACTTCTTGTGAGCGAGGTTGCCCACGATCGGCGGCAGGCCGAGAGAGGAAAGAGGGTAGGTCTTCGTCGGGATGACGCGAATCGTGGCGCCGACCGTGCCCGTCGCCATGTATACGTTGAAGCGGAAGCGGCCGACCTCGGCGATGGTGTACGAGAAGTTGATGCGCATCTCGGTCTTGAAGATCTCGCGATGGAAATCCTGCAGATAGGGATCGACGATCTTGAGGATCGACTCGGAGCTCATCGCCGGATAGGGGAGGGCGCCGATCTCGCCCGCGATGCGGGCGATCGGAGGTATGCCGTGAATCAGGTGGAGGTCGGAGCCGCCGCGCGACACCACGTCCGCCAGGAGCGTCGGGAGATCGATTTGATCGGCCATTAGGGGGGAGGATATAAGGATAGCGCCGGTCCGTCAAGCCCATGTCGGTTAATTGACGGTAACGCGAATTTCGCGTATTTAGGATCCTAACGCCGAAATGTCATTCGGGCGCGGGCTTTGCTATACTGTGTTCGATCCGGGCTAGCTCAACGGTGGAGCAGGCCGCTGTTAACGGCAAGGTTCTAGGTTCGAGTCCTAGGCCCGGAGCCACTCTCGAAACGATAAGCCGCGGCGGGTTCTTTTTGACCGCCGCGGCTTCTTTATTTATTTCAGGCGCTTCAGCTCGTCGAACACGGCGGCCTTGCGCGTGACGATGTCTTGATCTTTTTCTCGCGCGTCCTGGCGCTTGGGGTCCGGCGAGGTGACGGCGTAGACGAGCGCGATGTCCTTGGCGACGTCCGCGCGAACGGCCGAAACGGCTCGCAGGCTCCGGCCGAGCCTCACGCTTTCCCTGCCCATCGATGCGAGCCGCTCGAGCTCGTCCGGGCGCAGCGCGGCGATTGCGAGATCGATCCTGCTCTTATCTGCTTCGAGAACGCGGCCGACGCTCCGCCAGTAGTCGGCCTTGGCCTTAAGCATGGCCTTGATGTCGTCGATCGTGTCGTCGGTGCCCAGAGGAATGCCCTTCTCGCCGCCGTAGGGCAGGCCGACCATGATCGCCGCGAACTCGAGGGGTGTTTGCGAAAGCTCCCTGCTGTTCCGCTCGGCCCTGTCGGCCGCCGCCGCGACCGCCGCCTTGGCCTCCAAGCTTGAGAGCGGCGCCGCGCCGGCGGAGAGGGGAAGGGCCAGGACCACGGCCAGGAGGGACAGTCGGGCGAGGGAATCGTTCATGCCATAGGATAGCGCCCGCCCGCCTCGCCGATTAAGTGTCCAAGGACCCCGCCGCCGATGGGTCCTACGGCCCCGCTCACCGCCCCTTGCGGAAGAGCTGGGCGACGCCGGCCAGCGCCAGCAGGCCGCCGACGGCGCCGAGCGCGACCAGCGCAAGCGGATAGGGCGAGCGTCGCGACGGGGGGGCGGCCGGCGGGTGGCTCGCGGCGTATTCCCCGAAGAGCAGGGCCATGTCCTCGGGCCCGGGGAGCAGCAAGGCCTTGTCGAGAAGCGGCTGGTATGTGCGGTCGAGGCGCGCGGCGACATTGAGCGCCTCGATCGTGCCGGTCGCGTCGCCGGCTCCCGCCAGAGCGTATGCCTTGTTGAAGTAGGCGGACGCGTCGTCGGCGTCGACGCTGAGCCTCGATTCCGCCGAGGCCCGGGCCGAGGCGTAGTCGCCGATGCGGTTGAGGATGACCGAGCGCCAGCTTTGCGCCGAGGCGTTGCGCGGATCGAGGAGGAGGGCCCGGTCGAGCTGATCGATCGAAGATCGAGCGTCGACCTTCGCGGCCGACACGGCCCGCGAGGTGAACTCCGCCGCCAGCAAGGCGCCGACCGCAGGGGTAGGGGAGGGCCGATCACCGGCGTACGCGGCCGGCGCCCTTTCGCCGCCGGCGGCCCCACCCAGGATCGGCAGATCCGAGCGCCGGCGGTCGTCGGCCAGGCTCGCGCCGCCGGATGCCGCCTTCGAGACGGCGGCTCGGCTCGCGTCGAGGCCGGATAGGCTCAGGATCGCCTTCGCCTGCAGGTTCCCCGGATCGAGCATCAGGGCGCTTTGGGCGTCCTTCACCGCGGCTTCGCCGTCGCCCCGCTCGTATTCCGCGCCCGCGCGCAGCACGAAGGCGTCGGCGTTGGCGGGGTTCTCCGCGAGGGCCTTGTCGGCCTCGGCGATCGCGCCCGCGATATCGCCCTTCTCGAGCGCGACGTCGCCCGCGTCGACGTGGGAGTAGGAGTTGTCGACCTGATCCGCGAAGAACACGGCGGAGTTGCCGGCATACTCCCGGCCGGCGCGGCGCGGCGTCCGCCGCACGTCCCGGACCGCCGCCTGAAAGACGCGGTAGAACTCGGGGCTGCTCACGTTCGCCATCACGCGGAATCTCTCCTTCAGTTCCGCCGCCCGGGCGGTCTCCTCCCGAAGCTGCGCCGGCGAGATCCTCGGATTCTTGCTGTCGCGCGTCTTGCGCGCCCAGGCGGCCTGGTAGCGCAGGAAGGCCGCGAACACGTCATGGGTCACGGGAACGCGCTGCCCCTCCGAAGGGGGCAAGGCGCGCGCAAGTACGGAGATGAAGCGCTCGGCCGCCTCGGCGTGCTCGCCGCGCTTCTCGAGATAGCCGCGTAGAGTTTTCAGGCCCGAGTGATACTCCGCGGCCGTCAGCTCCTGATCGCCGCCGGTCCGTCCCTTGACGGGGGGGTTTCCCGCCGACGCGAGGAGCGGCAGGCAGGCGAGGACGACGGCGAACGACCCGCGAAGCATGGAGGGAGTATACGATTTTGCTAGAATTCCGGGGATGAGAGCCCTCGTCCTCTTGTTGGCCGCCTTAGCCGCCTCCGCGTGCGGCGGCTCGGAGACCTCCTCCAAGCTTCCCGACGTGCGACTGCCGACCTTGGGCGGGCCGCTCGGTCCATCGCTCGCGGCCTGCGCGACCGAGAAGTGCCTGACCGTGGTCGTCGCCCCCTGGTGCGGCGTCTGCCACCAGGTCACCCCCGATATCGTGCGCCTTCGCCGCTTTCTCGACAAGGCCGGCGTCGGAAGCCGCGTCGTCGTCGGCCTCTCCCAGGAGCTTGAGGAACTCAAGGGCATGGCCGCCCTGTTCGGCTCCGACTCCTTGCTCGACCCGGATGGGGCTCTGAACGCGCGCGGCGTACCTCAATTCATCGTGACCGACCGATCCGGCGCGGTCATCAAACGCGTCAGCGGCTTCCCGCGCGGCGCGTCCTCGCCGGACGAGCTCGCGGCTTATTTCGGACTTCCCTGACTAGGAGAACGACCATGATCATCGGAGTGCCCAAGGAAATCAAGAATCGCGAGCACCGCGTCGGGCTCGTGCCCGGCGGCGCGCGCGCCCTCGTCAAGGACGGCCACAAGGTGCTCATCGAGAAGGGCGCCGGGCTCGGCTCCGGCATCACCGACGAGGAGTACAAGGCCGCGGGCGCCGCGATCGTCGACAAGAAGCGGCTGTTCGCCGACGCCGGCATGATCATCAAGGTCAAGGAGCCGCTCGAGGAGGAATACTCCCTCTTCCGCGCCGATCAGATTCTTTATACCTACCTCCACCTCGCCCCGGCCCCGGCGCTCACCAAGGCCCTGATCAAGTCCAAGATCAAGGGCGTCGCCTACGAGACCATCCAGCTCAAGGACGGCAGCCTGCCCCTGCTGACCCCGATGAGCGAGGTCGCCGGCAAGATGTCGGTGCAGCTCGGGGCGCAGTTCCTCGAGAAGCACCACGGCGGCCGCGGCGTGCTCCTCGGCGGCGTGCCGGGCGTGGCGCGCGGCGTCGTCACGATCATCGGCGGCGGCGTGGTCGGGATCAACGCGGCGAAGATCGCCATCGGCATGGGCGCGCGCGTGAACATACTCGACGTCTCGGCGCAGCGGCTCGCCTACCTCGACGACGTGTTCGGCAACTCCGTCTCGACCCTGATGAGCCACGACGAGAACATCATGAACTCCGTCGTCCGCTCCGACCTCCTGATCGGAGCGGTGCTGATCCCGGGCTCGAAGGCGCCGTCGCTCGTTACGGAGGAAATGGTCAAGAAGATGAAGCCCGGCTCGGTCATCGTTGACGTCGCCGTCGACCAGGGCGGCTGCATCGAGACCTGCGAGGTCACGAGCCACGACCGCCCGATCGTCGTCAAGCACGGCGTCCTGCACTACGCGGTGCCCAACATCCCGGGCGCGGTCAGCCACACCTCGACGTACGCGCTGACCAACGTCACGCTCAAGTACGCCCGCGACATCGCCAAGTTCGGGCTTGAGGAGGCCGTGCGTCGCGACGAGGCTCTGCGCAAGGGCGTCAACGTCTACCGCGGGAAGGTCACTCACGCCGCGGTCGCGCAGTCCGTCGGCGAGAAGCCCGTCGAGCTTGCGACCCTCGTTTAGGACGCTGGCCGCGGCATTGATTTTTGCCGCGGCGGCCGTACCCGCCGCGGCAAATCCCCGAGGCGCGTCCTACGACCCCGAGGTGGCGCTCCTCGTCCTGACGATCCAGAAGCAGAGCGTCGAGCTGCTGCGCGAGGAGCTCTTGCGCCAGGCGGAATGGCTCGAGCTCGGAGCCATGAAGGTCCTGCTCGCCGAGAAAATCAACGTGTTCGCGCGCAACGTCACCGCGGGCCTGACGGCTGATTCGGACATTCTTGAGGACTACCGTCAGCAGATCCTGAAGGTGGACCCCACCGCCATCGGCGAGGCGGACAAGCTCGTCGGTGAAATCCGCCGCTACCACGACCTGATCCCGGGACGCCCGATGACACGGCTCCCCTGGCCGCCGCCGCCGGGCCCCGTGATGGAGTTCCTCGAGGAGGACGGAATCGGCGCCGACGCGGTCGCCGCGCTCAAGGGCACGCCCGCCATGGATGAGCCGGTCGCCTACGCCGAGCGCCGCTTCGGCACGACCGGGCCCTTCCTGCGCCAGCGCAAATGGAACCTCGACTTCTATCTTGGCAACTTCGGCGATCTGCTCCAGCATTACAAGCACCTCGGCTATCGCCGCATCTACCGTCTGCGCTCGCCCTATGTGAGCTACGGGAAGGAGGCGTACGTGCTGGCGCCCGAGCCTGGCCTGCGCCCCCGGCTCGTCTACTCCGGCTTTTACGGGCAAGACCTCTTCCTTCACACGCGCGCCCAGTGGGCCGTCATCACGGACCGGGCGAAGGAAGGGGGTCCGACGGTTCGTACCCTGACCTGCGCGGACTGCATTTACGTCCTGCCCGGCGTGCGCGCGATGCGCTCGCTGCTTGCGACGGTGCCTTATTCCGCGGACACCGTCATTGCGGGCTACGATTATCTCTTCGAGCCCGAGTGGAAGGAGAACGAGCTCGGAGTGTATGAAAACGACTTTTGGCGCCTGGCCTACTTCCGCACCGGGCCGACGATCACCATGACGGTCGTGGCGCGCCGCACGAACTTCGGGGAGATTCTCGCCGCATCGCTGACTCCGATCGTCCGGCGAGGCGCCCGCCGCGTCTATTACGCCGGCCCGGCCGCGCAGGTGGGCGAAAGCCTCGACGCCTACGAGCTCTACCTTCCGACCCAGTTCATTTCCTTCGGCGGCAAGACCGTCAAGTTCGAGAACGCACTCGCGGGGCGCAAGCCCAAGGCGGTGCTGTTCGCCGCCCTCCCATCCCCGTTGTTCGCGTCGCGCGAGTGGCTCAAGGACGCGCGGCGCCACGGCATCTTCGCGTTCGACGGCGAAATGGCTCGCCTGGCCGAGGAGTCCGCAAGCTGGACGAATTTATCGCGGGGCACCGTGGAGTGCGGCATCGGCGGCGTGCTCGGCGGCCTCTCCAACCTTCACCCCGAGGAAGACCGCGCCGTGTACACGGTCAGCTACGCGAGCCAGGCCGGCAAGGAAAGCGCGAAGCGCCGCTACCGGGACGCGGTTCTGGCGAAGATCAAGGCCGCCGGCAAAGACGCCGAGGAGTAGCCGGGCGCTACTTGGGCGCCATGTGGAAATCGGTCACCAGCGGGGTGTCCGAATTCGGCTCCAGCGAGAAGGCCTCGCCGATCACGGACGAGAGCTCCTTGGCCAGCTCCTCGCGCCGCGCCAGCGGCATCTCCGCGACGCCCTCGGTGCCCGGGTTCAGGTAGGACTTCGAATACCCGGATTTAGACAAGGTGACCAGATAGCCGTGGTCGCCGAGGACCGGGAGCAGGGCGCGGTAGCGGCCGGCGGAGTCGGTGACGATCTGCGCCTTAGAATTGGTCTCGTTATCGGTGAATATCATATGCACGCCTGGGATCGGCTCGAGCGTGATGAGATCGTAGATCACGCCGCGCATTCGCCACTCGCTGACGATCTTCTGCTTCGAGGCCTTGCCGGGCATGATGGAGACGGTTCCGGGGCCCTCGCCTTGCTCCGTCGCGGGCGAGGCGGCGGCGGCGGGCTCGCGGCCCGGCCGGCCGGCCTGGGCGGCTTCCTGTTCGTCGACGATCCCCTGAATGTTCGCGCTGACGCTGCCGCTTTTAAACAGCGGGTTGCCGGTTTGGAGGCTCTTGTTGATCGCGACCGTCGTGTGCACGCTTTGCTCGGCGGTGTTCCACAAGAACTGGCTGCCGGTCCAAAGCACGAAGGCGATCCCGCCGAGGATCAGGGCCGGCACGCCGATGTTCCGGAAGCCGTCGCTCTGCAGCGCGGTTTTCTGGGGCGGCGCGTCCCGGAAGGACATCGGGCAGTTCGGGCAGGACTCCCACTCGGGCAGAAGCTTTGTTCCGCAGAGCGGGCACGCCGCGGGCGCGCTCATGCCGCCCGCACGCTAGAGCTCCACCCAGTGGACGCGTCGGATGCCCTCGAGGCGCGACAGCTCGGCGCGCACCGACGGCTTCGCGTCCTCGTCCACGTTGAGGACCATGACGGCCTCGCCGTGGGCGGAGCGTCGGCCGACGCGCATGTCGGCGATGTTCACGCCGGACTTGCCGAGCAAGGTCCCCACGCGGCCAATCACGCCGGGCGCGTCGGTATTGGCGATGACGATCATCTTGCCCTGCGGCCGCACGTCGATGCGCAGGCCGCCGAGCTTCAGTATGCGGGGCTCGCCCGGAGCGAGCACCGCGCCTGAGACGGAGACGGGGCCCTTATCGGTCGCCGCGGTCAGCGTGAGCATGCGCTTGACCCCCTCCGAAACGCGCGGGTCCGAGGACTCGCCGACCTTGATGCCGCGGTCGGCGGCGACGGCGGGCGCCGAGATCCAGCTGACGCCCGGCCCCATGATCGGTGTGAGAAAGCCCTTGAGCGCGGACACCCCGAGAGGGCGCCGCTCGCTGCCCTTGTACTCGCCTTCGAAGGTGCAGGTGAATTCGCTGACGCCGCCCTCGAGCGTCTGCGCGAGGAAGCGCCCCATGGCCTCGGCGAGGGGCACCCACTCGCCGAGCGCGGAGAGCGTCGCCGGATCGAAGCCGGGCATGTTCAGGGCGTTGGGCGCGATGCCCTTGTCGTGGAAGTCGATCACGGCTGAGGCGAGCTCGGTGGCGACCCGGCTCTGCGCCTCGGCCGTGGAGGCTCCGAGGTGGGGGGTCAAAATGAGGTTCGGGCAGCCGCGCAGCGGGTTGTCCGCGGGGAGCGGCTCGGAATGGAACACGTCGAGAGCGGCGCCTCCAACCTGGCCGCTCTTAAGCGCCTCGGCGAGCGCCTGGTCCTCGATCAGCTCTCCGCGGGCACAGTTGATCAGGCGCAGGCCCTTCTTGGCCTTGGCGAGCGCCGCCGCGTTGACCATGCCGTTGGTTTTCTCTCCGCCGGGCACATGAAGCGTAACGAAGTCGGATTGGGCCAGCACGTCGAGAAAGGTCATGGGCTCGATGCCGATCTCGCGCGCCTGGGCGTCGGTCACGAACGGGTCGAAGCCGACGATCTTCATCCCGAAGGACTGCGCTCGCTTGGCGACTTCCCGGCCGATGCGGCCGAGGCCCACGACGCCGAGCGTTTTGCCGAAGAGCTCCACGCCCATGAACTTCCCGCGCTCCCACTTCCCGGCCTGGGTCGAGGCGTCCGCCTTGGGCACGTGCCGGGCAAGGGAGAGCATGAGGGCGACCGCATGCTCGGCCGCGGCGAGCGTGTTGGCCGCGGGCGCGTTGACGACCGCGACGCCGCGGCGCGTCGCCGCGGGGAGATCGATGTTGTCCACGCCGACGCCGGCGCGGCCGATCAAGCGCAGGTCCGGCGCCTTCGCGATCCATTCCGCGGTGATCTTCGTTTCCGAGCGCACGAGCCACGCCCCGACGCCGGGGAGCGCTTTCTCGAGATCCTCCGGCTTGGGCGCGATCAGGTAGACGAGCTCGATGCCCGGGTGCGTCTCGAGGGGCTTCAGGCCGGCCGGGTCGATCTTGTCGGTGACGAGGACCTTCAGCTTGAGCATCAGGCCTTCACGCCGACAAGGCGCTTGGCCAGCGCGTCCACGCCCGCGTCGATGTCGGACTTGGAGATGTAGCCCATGTGCGCGAGGCGGAAGATCTTGCCCTTGAGGTGAAGCTGGCCGCCCGCGATGGAGATGCCCTCCTCCTTCAGGATGTCGGCGAGAAGCTTCGTTCCGTCGACGCTCTCAGGGAGCTTCACGCCCGTCAGGATGTTGGCGGGATTCTTCGCGTAAAACGGAAGGCCGAGCTTCTCCGTCAGGAGCTTGCGCGCGTGCGCGGCGAGGTCGTCGTGGCGCTTCCAGCACGCTTCCATGCCTTCGGCTTTCAGCAGCTTCAGCGCCGCCGCCTGGCCGGCCACGATCGAGATCGCGGGCGTCCACGGGGTCTCCTTGTCCGCGAGCGACTTGCGGATGAGCTTGTAGTCGAAATTGAATTTCGGGAGCTTCGAGGCCTCGACGGCCTTCCACGCCCGCTCGGAAACGGAGGCGAAGGCGAGCCCGGGCGCGTTCATGAGCCCCTTCTGCGAGCCCGTGACGACGCAGTCGAGGTTCCAGGCGTCGGTCTCGAGCTTCTCGGCGGCGAGGCCGGAGACGGAGTCGACGACGACGAGCGCGTCGCTCTCCTCATGGACGATCTTCGAGAGCGTCTGGATGTCGTTGACGACGCCGGTCGAGGTGTCCGTATGCTGAATGAACACGGCCTTGACGCCCTTGTTGTCCTTGAGAGCCTTGCGCAGAACCTCGGCGTCGACCGCCGTGCCCCACTCGAAAGAGAGGACGACCGGCTTGAGGCCGAAGGCCTTGTGGATGTTCACGAACCGGTCGCCGAACGCGCCCGTGCTGCAGACGATCGTGAGGTCGCCGGGGGAAAGAAGGTTGACGACGGCGGATTCCATCCCGCCGGTGCCCGAGGCGGTCATCATGAGCACCGAGCCCTTCGTGCGGTACACGAACTGCATGTCCTCGATGACGGAGACGAACATGCGGCCGAACTCCGCCGTCCGGTGATGGATCAGCGGGCGTGACATCGCCTCGAGCACGGAGGGGGGAAGCGGCGTCGGGCCCGGCGTGAGCATGATGTTCTTCATGAGGGTCTCTGGGTGTTCGGATTCGGTTTCGGGACTGCGGCGCCGGGAGCGAGCCACGAGGGCTTCGCCTCCGGCGCGGAGGCGGGCAAGGGTCCGAGGGCCAAGGCCGCGACATCGCGGAAGTGCTTGACCGGGATCATCTTGACGCGCTTGAGCACCTCGGCTGGTATCTCCTCGAGGTCCTTGACGTTCGCGTCGGGGAACAGCACGGTCTTCAGGCCCTCGCGGTCGGCGGCCAACACTTTTTCCTTCAAGCCGCCGATGGGGAGCACGCGGCCGCGCAAGGTGATCTCGCCGGTCATCGCCAGGCCGGACACGACGGCGCGCCCCGACAGCAGGCTCGCGAGCGCGGTGGCGAGCGCGATGCCCGCGGACGGGCCGTCCTTGGGCGTGGCGCCCTCGGGGACGTGGATGTGGAAATCGCGCCGGCGGAACGCGTCGTCCGCGATCCCGAGCTCGACGGCGACGGACTTGACGTGGGAGAGCGCGGCCTGCGCGGACTCGGTCATGACCTCGCCCAGGCGCCCCGTGATCTTGACGTCGCCCTTGCCGGGAACCGCCACGACCTCGATGGCCATCGTCGAGCCGCCGACCTCGCTCCACGCGAGGCCCGTGGAGACGCCGACGGAGTTGAAGGAGTTCTTCTCGCGGGGAAACTTCGCGGGGCCCAGGAGCTTGGGGACATCGGCCTCGGTCACCGTGACGGTTTCCGCCTTCTCGGCCAGCACCTTGCGCGCGGCCTTGCGGCACAGCGAGGCGATCTCGCGCTCGAGGTGGCGCACGCCGGACTCGCGCGTGTACTCCTCGACGACGCGCTCGAGCGCGGCGTCCTCGACGATGAGCTGGTCGGGCTTGAGGCCGTGGGCCTCGAGGGCCTTGGCGAGCAGGTGCGATTTCGCGATCGAGGTCTTCTCTGAGAGCGTGTAGCCGGAGAAGGTCATGACCTCGAGGCGGTCGCGCAGGGTGACCGGGATGCCGGCGAGGTCGTTGGCCGTGCAGATGAACATCACCTGCGACAGGTCGAACTCGATGTCGAGATAATGGTCGAGGAAGGTCGCGTTCTGTTCGGGATCGAGGACCTCGAGCAAGGCGGCCGAGGGGTCGCCGCGCCAGTCCGAGCCCATCTTGTCGATCTCGTCGAGCAGGATGACGGGGTTGCGCGAGCCGGCCTTGCGCAGATGCTGTATCAGGCGCCCCGGAAGGGAGCCGATGTAGGTGCGGCGATGGCCGCGGATCTCGGCCTCGTCGCGCACGCCGCCGAGCGACATGCGCACGAACTTGCGCCCGAGCGAGCGCGCGACGGACTTGCCGAGAGAGGTCTTGCCCACGCCGGGGGGGCCGACGAAGCAGAGGATGGGGCCCTTCAGCCCCTTTGTGAGCTTGGTCACCGCGAGGTACTCGAGGACGCGCTCCTTGATCTTGGGCAGGCCGCTGTGGTCGGCGTCGAGCACGGCCTGCGCCTTCTCGAGGTCGATGACGTCCTTCGTGCGCTTGGACCAGGGCAGGTGCGTCATCCAGTCGAGGTAGGTGCGGGAGACGGTGGATTCGGGGGAGAACGGAGCCATCTTCTCGAGGCGGGCGAGCTCCTTGAGCGACGCGGTCTCGGCGGCCTCGGGCATCTTGGCGTCCTTGATCGCCTTCTTGAGCTCCTCCATCTCCTGGGCGAAGTCGTCCTTCTGCCGGAGCTCCTTCTGGATCGCCTTCATCTGCTCGTTGAGGTAGTACTCCTTCTGGGTCTTCTCGATCTGCGTCTTGACCCGGGTATGGATCTTCCTCTCGAGCGTCAGGATCTCGATGTCGGCCTTCAAAATGACGATCAGCTTCTCGAGCCGCGCCTTCGCGTCGAGGACCTCGAGCAGGGCCTGGCGGTCGGCGGCCTTCACGACCGAGACGGCCGCGAGCTTGTCGGCGAGCTCGGAGGGGTCCTCGATCGACGCGAGCGCGGGCAGCTCGGCGGGGGCGCGGCGCGCGAACTTCGCGTGCTCCTCGCCGACCTCGAGCGCGTGGCGCATCAGCGCCTTCGCCTCGGCGCCGGCCTTAGCGGCGCCCTCGGGATAGGTCATCGTCGCGTTCCAGTGGCCGCCTTCGGCGTCGAACTCCATGGCCTTGACGGCAGCGCGCGCGTGCGCCTGCAGGAAAACCTTGAGCGTGCCGTCCGGCATCTTCAGGTACTGCACGACCTCGACGAGCACGCCGAGCGTGAAGACGTCCTCGGGCTTCGGATCCTCGATCGCCACGTCCTTCTGCGCGACGACGCACAGAAGCTTGCCGTGGTCCTTCATCGCCGCCTCGATCGACTTGACCGACTTGGGCCGGCCGACGGAGAGGGGCAGCACCATGTGCGGGAAGACGACGACGTCGCGGACCGCGAGCAGCGGCAGGCGCGACGGACGGGCGGGAGCCTTCTTGGCTTCGCTCAAGGCTTGAACCCCGCGAGGACCTTGCTCACCGGCACGATCGTGTCGACGAGGCCGTAGGCCACGGCCTCCTCGGCCGAGAGGTAGAAGTTGCGCTCGACGTCCTTGTCGAGCTTCTCGTACGGCTGGCCGCAGTGCTTGGCGAGGATCTCGGAGAGGCGCTTGCGGGTGTTGCCCATCTCTTCGCCCTCGATGCGGATGTCGGTTTCCTGGCCCTGCATCCCGCCCCGGATCAGGGGCTGATGAATCATGACGCGGGCGTGCGGCAGGATCATGCGCTTGCCCTTCGTGCCGGCGGCGAGCAGCACCGCGCCGAACGACATGGCCATGCCCATGCACAAGGTCGAGATGGGGGAGCGGATGAACTGCATGGTGTCGTAGACCGCGAGGCCGGCCGTGACCATGCCGCCGGGGGAGTTGATGTAGAGATGAATTTCTTTATCTCCGTCCTCGCCGTCCAAATAGAGCAGCTGGGAGATCAGGAGATTCGCGGAGTCGGTCGTCACCGCGCCCCCGTCTCCGCCGACAAAAATAATCCTTTCCTTCAATAGGCGGGAAAAGATGTCGTAACCGACGGCGGAACCTTGGTTCCACTTCTCGAGGACTTGGGGTAATATGGCGGGCATGAATTGAGGATAGCTCTTTTGGAAATGGCACTCAATAGAGGTCCCCGGTCCGATCTATTTTCGTGGATATCGGCTGTTCCCGGGAACAGTCATATCAAAAGAAAGCCGCCGGCCTCTCGGCCGGCGGCGGATCGAAGGAGGCGAGAACTATTATGCCTTCGCTTCGGTGTAGACGGCCTTTTCTTTCAGCAGGTTGAGGGTCTTGCGCTCGCGGATCATGTGGGAGATCTGATCCTTGCGCTTGTCGAAGATGTCGCGGAGCTTCTTCTTCTTCTCCTCGTTCTCCGCGTCCTTGAGGCCGGCCTCGAGTTCTGAGGCCAGCTCGGCGTCGGTGACGGCGATCTTCTCCTTCTCGGCGATCGCGGACATCACGAAGGCGAGGCGGACCTCGTCTTCGGCCTTGGGCTGGAGCTTCGCGCGCAGGTCGTTCATGACCTTCTCGGACAGCTGCGTCGCGCCCATGAGCTGGCGCTTCATGCGCTCCATCATGCCCTCAAGCTGGCGCTCGACCATGGAGGGGGGAAGCGGGAACACGTTGGCCTTCACGAGGGCTTCCTCGATCTGGCGGACCACGTCTGACTCGGAGGCCGACTTCACCTCGCGGTCGAGGACTTCCTTCAGCTTGCCCTTGAGCTCGTCGAGGCTTTCCATGCCCATGTCCTTGGCGAACTCGGCGTCGAGCGCGGGAAGCACCTTCGACTTGATCTCGGTGACGGTGACCGTGAGGTCCGTCTCCTTGCCGCCGAGCTTGACCTTGATGGTCTTCGACTCGCCGCGCTTCATGCCCTTGAGCCCGGCGGCCAGGCCCTCGACGCTCTGCTCCGACGACATGTCCACGAGCTCGGAGGTGCCCTTCGCGTTGGCGAGAGGCTTGCCGCCCTGCGACGCGGAGTAGTCGATCACGACGAAGTTCTTGTCGCCGACCGTCTCGTCCTTCGAGACGTCGAGGCGAGCCTGCGCGTCGCGCAGCTCCTCGATGCGCTTGTCGAGCGCGGCGGCGTCGGCCGCCTGCGGCTTGCGGGCGACGGGGATCTTGAGATAGTCCTTGGCGACGGGCGTCGGCGCGATCTCCGCCTTCACCGTGATGAGCAGGGGCTCGCCTTCCTTCCACTTCACGTCCGAGACCTCGGGGGTCTCGACGACGCGCAGCTTGAGGTCCTCGAGGGCGGCGGGCACGTGCTTGCGGATGAGGGCGTCGACCGCCTCCTCGCGCGCGCGGCCGGCGAAGTGCTGCTTGACGAGATCAAGAGGGGCCTTGCCGGGACGGAAGCCCGGAATGCGGGCCTGGGACTGCAGGCGCATGAGCGCCGTCTGGGACTGGTCGATGATCTCCTGCGGGGCGACCTCGACGGAGAGCGTGACGACGCAGCCCTCCTCCTTGAGCTTCTTGAACTTCGGCTTGTCCGACTTCAGCGCTGAGAAGATTCCCATGATGCCTCCGGCGAGCTTTTGGAATGGGCGAGGGGGGACTCGAACCCCCAAGCCTTGCGGCACACGGTCCTAAGCCGTGCGCGTCTGCCGTTCCGCCACTCGCCCATTAAAAGAAAGGACCGAGGAACGCTCGGTCCCGGACTGCGATGCTTAAATTTTGGACCGGGTGGGGATCGAACCCACGACCTTACGCTTAAGAGGCGTTTGCTCTACCGCTGAGCTACCGATCCGACAAGAGCATCATGATAGCAAATCGTCAAAATAAAGCCAATACGGGCTTGACGGGAACCGGGCAAGGGGTTATTCTTCGACTGACGAGGTTATCTGCGGGTTAACAATTCCGACACCGCGTTTCCGGGCCCCTCCTTTATAATCTATACGCCATGAAATATTGGATCTTCCAGAATAATCAGGTCTTAGGGCCGTACGAGCCCGAAGAAATGGGCAAGATTTCGGTGTTTTCACCGGAAAGCCTTGTCTGCCCCGAGGGACGCAGAGGCACCAGCATGGGCGATTGGCAGCGCGCGGGGATGGTGCCCGACCTGTCGGTCGCGCTCGTGCGCGCCGGCGCGACCGACGGCAAGAGCTCCGTGCTCTCGATCTCCGGATTCCCGCAGGAGCCGACTCTCAAGGATTTGGCGCAGCTGGGAAGCGTCCAGGAAAAGGTGGCCATGCTCGAGGAGGTCGTGCTCCAGCTTCAGGAAGGTCTGCGCGCGAAGGACGCGGAGCTGACCAGCGTGCATCAGGAGCTCGCCGGAAAGAGCCGCGAGGCCGGCGAGATCCGCAGCGAGGCCGCCGCGCGTCAGCGCGAGGCGGACGAGCTCAAGCGCCAGATCTCCGGCCTCGAGGAGCGCCTGGTCTCCGTGCGGCAGCTGAGCGATACGCTCGACAAGGCCGTGGAGGAGGAGAAGCGCGTCGAGCAGGACGTCGAAAAGCAGGGGCAGACTTTGACCGACCTCGCGAAGGAGGTCGATGACCTGCGCCGCCAGCTCGCCGAGTCCAAGACGAGCGCGCCCGCCGCGCCCTTCGCCGCGCCGCCCCCGAATCCGCTCGAGGCGGCCCAGTCCTTCCCGTTCCCCTCCGATTCGCCGCCCGAGATGTTCCCTCCGGCCGAAACCCCCAAGCCGGTCCTGGCGACGCCGGTCCAGGCGACGCCGTTCACGACCGCGCCCATGGAGTTCCCGACGATCAACGCCGAGCCGATGCCTTCCTTCGATACCTCAATGCCCTCCATGCCCGGGGCCGCGACGCCGAAATCCGTGCCGCAGCCCTTCGAGCCGACGGCGTTCAGCGACGCTCCCGGAGGCACTCTCGCGCCCGACGCGGCGCCCGCGCCCGAAGCCGAAGCGGAGGCGTACGGAGTCGCGCCGAAGCCTCCCGAGCCGAAGGGTAAGAAAGCCCTTCTGATCGGGGCCGTGCTCGGCATCGCCGCGCTCGGGGGCCTCGCCGTCATGGGCGGCTTCGTGCCCGGCCTGCGCAAGCCTCAGGCGCCCGTCGCCGTGCTCGAGCCGGCGCCGCTGCCGCCGCCCGAGCCGACGCCGCTCCCGGTGACCGCACCAGACCCGAGAGAACTCGCCGTCGAATTCGCCAAGGCCTGGCAGCTGCCCGGAAATCGCACCCTCGAGCGCGCGCTCGAGGAGCTCTCGCCCTCCACAGGAAACCTGTCGCCCTGGATGGCGGACCCTCTCGCCGGCAGCCGGGTGCAGGTCAACTACTTCGCCCGCAGTTCGGCTCCAGGCGCGCCGACGATCGCGTATGAATTCGAAGTGGACCTCGACGGCCGGACCCTCGTGGGCCGCAACGCCGCGGCCAAATCGGTGCTGACCGGCAAGGCCGCCGCACCCCCGGCGCCGCCGAAGGCGAAGCCCGTGAAGGTAAAGCCCAAACCGGCGAAGAAGGCCGTATCGGAGGACTCGCTCGACTCCCTGCTGGGCGACGCCGGCACGACGCTGACCGATACCGGAGACGCGCCCCCGGCGGAGGCCGCCGTCGAAGCGCCGGGCGAGGAGGAGCCCCGTCCTGCCCGCGCCAATCCCGCGCGACGCGCGGCGAAGGCGAAGGCCAAGGCGCCGGAGCAGGAGCCCGCCGCCGACGAGGCCTTGCTCGACGATTTGCTCAAGGAGTGACATGGACCTGATCCCCGGACTCAAGCAGCTGGAGGGCCAGCTCGGCCTCACCGCCGACCGCATCAACGTCGTCAAGTCCAAGCTCGAGGACCTCCTGTTCCGCGCCCAGAAGATCTCAGCCGCGGCGAAGAACAACATGAAGGACAACGATTCGATGTACAGCTACGATCTCCAGAACTTCCGCCGCGACCTGCGAAACTTCGGGATGGAGCTCACGGCCCTGCCCGGACTGCTCGCCTCGATGGAGCGCTCGGCCGAGTACGATCCCAATGCCGGAAAGTTCGCGACGGCCGTCATGCGCGCCGCCTCGCGCGTCGCCAACGCGATGAAGGTCCTGCACGACATGTCGCTGCTCGCGCACCAGCACATCCGGCAGAACGATCAAAAGATTCTCGCGTGGTACATCGCCCAGGAGATCGAGGAGATGGGGCAGAAGTGCATGGGTCTGCCCGCGACCGCCAATAAGATCGTGATCGCCTGCACGACGGAGAAGCCCGCGGCACCCGCGGCGACGCCGCCGGTAAATCCGCCTCCTGCCGCGGGCTGAACCCGATGGACCTCCTGCTCCGACTGCTCGAGCGCCGCGTGATCATCGCCATAGCGGCCGTCACGGCGGCGATCGTGATCGCGGGGCGCTGGGGCGGCTACGCTCAAGGGCAGGCCGATCTCATGATGCACCCGCCCGCCGACGCCGCCTCACCGCTCGCCGCCGACATCGTCAAATCGGTCGAGGCGCGCGAATCGGCGAAATTCCGCGGGCTCCACCGGGCCGTCAGCGCCGAGATCGCGGCCGCCGCGGCGAACGGCTACAAGGTCGACAAGTTCCAGCGCCTCGCCGACAACGCGCTCGCGCTCGACACCCCCGCCTACCGCGCCGCGGCCACCGAGCGGCTCAACAAGCTGCGCCTGGCCATTCCCCAGAAAAAGGAGGGGTTCCGGCCCGCCTCCTCCGAGGACCTGAATCCGGACGTGTTCGACGAGCCGCGGCGCAAGGGCAAGGCCGCTCGCCGATGAAGACCCGCGCCGTCCTGCTGCTGGCGCTCGCCGGCGCCCTCGTCGCGGCGCGGCCGGCGCGCGCGGAAACCGACGCCGCCGAAGCGCTCGCCACGGCGCGAGGCGCCTTCCTCGCCGGCCGAGAGAACGACGCGGAAAGCGCCTGGCGATACCTCTCCGAGCTCGGCCTCGCGGCGCCGGAGCCGGAGGCCAACCTGGCGCTGACCCTGCGCGACAGCGGCCGGCACGAGGCGGCCACCGCGCAGTGGCTGAAGGCCTCGCTGCTCGAAGGCGCAGACGGCTTCGCCTGGAATCAGCGCGCCTGGTCCTATCTCGCCACGGGACGGCAGCGGGAGGCGCGCGACGCCTTCACGCGCGCGCTCGATCGCTCCTCGACCACGGCGTCGCAGGCCGAGGCGAACGTCGGCATAGGGCTCGCCTACATTCTCGACGGAAAGCCCAAGGGCGCGGAGGCTCCGCTGCGCCGCGCGGGACTCGCCGGCCCGTACGCGATCTCCATCTCCGCTCAGCTCACCGCGGAAGCGGCGATGATGAGCGGCGACAGGCAGACGGCCCTGACCTACCTGCGCCAAGCCGTCGAGATCGACCCGGCCAACAACGAGGCCCTGCGCGCGCTGGCCAAGGCGCTGTACGACGCGGGGGACAACCGCGGCGCCTGGCGCGCGTATAAAAAAGTCGTGTCGCTCGACCCGAAGGACGCGGCGGCCCGCAAGCATTACGACAAAGTCGGCCGCTACATTACCGGCGACCTCGACGCGGCCGCCGGCGTGCGCCGCATCGCGCGCCCCGCGCTCGACTCCCAGAGCGACGCGCCCTTGCCCAAGTCCGCCCGCGCGATCCGCGTCGGACTGTTCGGCGCGCCCGACGGCCGCCCCGCGGTCCTGACGCGCGCCTACGTCATGGTCAACAGCGCGTTCAAGGTGACGTCCGTCTCTCACGGAACCCTGCGCGACAACGGGCGGCCCTTCGATCAGTGGGAGATCGTTTACCGCCCAGAGAACAACCTCATCGAGGTCCGCGACGCCTCGCGCAACATCTTGTTCACCTCGAAGACGCCCTTCGCCTTCGTTCCCGACGCCGGGCACGGCTCGGTCCTGATCAAGACCGCCGTGATCCCGGACCAGATCGGCGTGGACCCGGGAGATCGCGAGGTGCGAGGCTCGCTCGAGGTCGTGCCCAATCCCTGGGGCTTCCGCCTCGTGCAGGCGGCGCCCGTCGAGCAATACCTCATCGGCGTCGTCTCCCTCGTCATGCCGATCGACAGCCCTCCCCAGGCGCTGCGGGCCCAGGCCGTGGTCTCGAGGACCGCCGCTTATTGGGCCTCCGAGAACCGGGAGGAGACGCTCGAGCGCTGCGACCTGCTTGACGACGATTCCACCCAGCGCACCATCGGCGTCAGCGGCGAGATGCGCTCCGCGGCCGAAGCCGTGGCCGACACCGAGAATTGGGCGCTGGCGCTCAAGGGCCGCGCCGTCCGCGCGCCCCAGCACATGGACAGCGGCGGCACGACCGAGGATGGAGCCGAAGCCGGCGAGCCCGAGCTCGAGCATCTCGTCTCGGTGCAGGATGCCGCGACGGCGAGCATTCCCTGGCGCACGCCCGTCGAGCTCGAGCGCTACACCCACGAGTCGCCGCCCGAGCGGCTGTTCAGCGAATCCGCGCCCATCTCGACGCCGAACTCCTCGCGCTGGATGCGCGTGATCGACGGGCGGGACCTGCGCCTGCGCGTGGAGCGCCGCAAGGATCTCGGCACGCTGCGCCGTCTGCGCGTGGCCGGCCGCACGCCCACGGGCCGGGTCAAGGCGATCGAAGTCGTCGGCGCCGACGGCTCCGCGATGTACACCGGCCGAAAAGAGCTCGATGAGCTGCTCGGCCCCAACTCCCTGCGCTCGACGCTTTTCACCCTTCAGCCCCTCATGGACGGCAAGCGCCTCGGGCGCGTCATCCTCTGGGGCGCGGGCACCGGCTCAGGCCTCGGCTTCCCGCGCGCGGGCGCCCTGGGTCAGGCCAGCCTCGGCGTCGGCTGGCGTGAGATCGTCCGCCACTACTTCCCGCGCCTTGAGGCCCGGGACTTCTCCAAGCCCTATTTCGAGCCTAAGGCGGGCGTCGCCGGTCCCAGCGTCGGCCCCTACAAGCGCAAGCTCGACTTCCACAAGCAGAAGAAGAACAAGTAACATCGGTCCATGGCCGCCAAAGTCGTCCACCTCGTCACCCGCCTCGACCTCGGCGGCGCCCAGCAGAATACATTACACACCGTTCGTCATTTAAATCGCGCATGCTTCGAGCCCGTTCTCATGTGCGGCCGTGGCGGCATGCTCGACGATGAGGCTGCCGCCGATCCGTCTTTCCGGACGGTCTTCGTCGATTCACTTCTGCGGGACATCTCGCCCTTCTACGATCTGCTCGCGCTCTTCGAGCTGACCAAGCTCCTCCTCGCCGAGCGCCCCGCGGTGCTCCACACCCACAGCTCCAAGGCCGGCATCCTGGGCCGCCTCGCCGGCGCGCTCGCGGGCGTGCCCGTCGTCGTCCACACCTATCACGGCTTCGGCTTCCACGACCGTCAGCCCGCGTTCGTCAAATCGGCCTATGTCCTTCTCGAACGGCTGTGCGCCCGCTTTTCCGACGCCTTGGTCTTCGTCTCCAGATCCAACGTCGCCTACGCGGCCGCCCACGGGCTGATCTCGCCCGAGGACGCCGTCCTCATCCGCTCCGGCGTGAAGCTCACGGGCCTGCCGGCCGCCGTGGACGCGGCCAAGCTCAAGATGTCCGCCGGCATCGGAATGCACAAGCTCCTCGTCATCTCCGTGGGCAATCTCAAGCCGCAAAAGAACGCCGGAGACTTCGTCGCGGCCGCCGCGAAGGTCGTCGCCGCGGTTCCAGAGGCCCGTTTCGTCTTCCTCGGCGACGGCCCCGAACGCCGAGCGCTCGAGGCCCGGGCGTTCGCGCTCGGCCTCGAGGGCAAGGTCGTTTTCCTCGGCTGGCGGCGCGACACCGCGCAATGGCTCGCGGCGGCGGACGTGTTCGTGATGACCTCGCTGTGGGAGGGCCTGCCGCGCGCCCTCGTCGAGGCGATGAAAAGCGGCCTCGCCCCGGTCTGCTACGCGACCGACGGAGTCACCGACCTCATCCGCAGCGGAGAGAACGGCTTCCTGATCGAGCCCGGCGACCACGCCGCGCTGGCAGAGCGCACGGCCTCGCTTCTTAACGACGAACCCCTGCGCAAGAAGCTGGGCGCGGCCGCCGCCGCCTCGATCGGTCCGGAGTTCGACATCGACGGCATGGTCCGTTCCCAGGAAGCGCTCTACGAGTGCCTGCTCGCCGAACGCCGCGCGTCGTGAAGGGGCTGTTCCTCCAGGGAGGGGGGGCGCTCGGCGCCTGGCAGGCCGCGGCCCTCGAGGCCCTGGTCCTCGCGGGACAGCGCTTCGACGTCATCATGGGCTTCAGCATCGGCGCGGTCAACGGCTCCGCCCTCGCCTTCGACCGCCTGCCAGAGGCGATGGCCCGCTGGCGTGCCCTCTCCGCCGGGGCGCTGCGCCTGAGCCCTCGCCTCTCGCCTCTCTCGCTGTGCTCGATCGACCCGCTGCGCGCCTTCTTCGAGCCCGCCCGCGACGAGGCGGCCGCGAAGGTCGCCCTGCGCTGCGATTTCACCGTCATCACCGCCTGCCGCGCCGAAAACGCCCCGATCAACGCGCGCTTTACGCCGCACGCCCGCGACGGCTGGGACGGGCCGCTCATCGAGCACGCGGTCGCGAGCTGCGCCATACCCCTCGTCTTTCCGCCGGTGGACCTGTCATACCGCGGCCGAGCCGTGAGGCTCATCGACGGCGGCGTACCGATGGGCGCGCCCCTCGACCTCGCACCGCTTGCGCGTTGCGCTGAAATCCTCGTCGTCGAAATGGTCCGAGCCGAAGACCTTGGGACCCGTTGGTGGACGCCCTGGCGGGACATCGACCAGCGCTGCCGGGAGGCCTCGCGCTCGCTCGTGGACGAAGGCCTGGCTCCCCTGCTCCGCTCGGCGAACCCCCCGCGCGTGCGCCGGCTGGCCCCCTCGCGGCGCCTCGAGCCCATGATGCTCGATTTTCGAAAGGCCGGCCTGGCCAAAATGCTCGCCCAAGGCGCCGCCGACGCACACGCCTTCCTCGCCTGAATTTTGGTGTCAGGTCTGCCGAACGGACATTACTTTTAGACTTTTGTCCGTTCGGCAGACCTGACACCTTTTTTAGGACAGTATTTTGTTTAATGACGACGCGTGGACATATCGCGCCGTTCCTTCATCAAGTGGGTGATCGCAGGGGCCGCCTCGGCCTCGCCGTTCGGCTGCGCGCCGGGCGGAAAGGGCAGGCCCGGAGGCCCGCCCGCCGCCGCCCTCTCCTCTGAATCGAATAAGGTCTGTCACGACGTCCGCGACGGGCTGATGAACGCGTTCCCTCCTCCTTCAAAATCCGTCGACGTCGTTATCGTCGGCGGCGGCCCCTCCGGCCTCGCCGCGGCCGAGCGCTGCTTCGGCTCCGACTTCCTGCTCCTCGAAAAGGAGCCGCACATGGGAGGCAACGCCTGGTCGGAGACCTGGGAGGGCCTGGATTACTGCACCGGCTCCGCCTGGATGTCCTTCGACAACCCCGAGGTCGTCAAGCTCTTCGATCGCTGGGGCCTCAAGCTCCCGGAGATCAAGGGCAACGATTCCGCCCACTGGGACGGCAAGTGGATCAAGGACTTCTGGAACAGCGACCCCGATTTTCCGTCCTACGCCCAGCTCCCATACCCTAAGCCCGTCCAGGACGACTTCCGCCGCTTCCTCCGCGAGACGGCCAAGCTCGACCGCGTCAAGGACGCGGCGAAGCTCGATGCCATGACCTTCTCCGACCTCTTCGCCGGGTACGACGGCCGCATCCAGCAGTACTGGGACTACTTCGGCCCGTCGAACTGGGGGGCGAAGACGCAGGACACCTCGGCCCTCATCGGCCTGACCGCGGCGCATGAGTGGGCTCCCTGCAAGCGAAACACCTACGAGGGCGGACTCGGGATGGTCACGCGCAAGGTGTTCGCCGGCTTCCCCGAGGACCAGAAGAAGCGCTTCCTCACCGGCGCCGCGGCCTTCGGCGTCCGCCGGGACGGCAAGCGCGTCAACGTCTCCTTCATGAAGGACGGCAAGGCCGAGACGGTGTCCGCCAAGAGCGTCGTCATGTGCGTGCCCAAGTTCATCGCCAAGCACCTGCTGACCGACCTCCCCGAGGCCCAGTCCGCCGCGATGGCCAAGATGCGCTACGCGCCCTACCTCGTCTACAACTTCTGCTTCGACAAGGTCGTCTGGAACCTCAACTACGACAACTGGGCCATCGGCGCCAGGCACTTCACCGATTTCATCCCCGCCGATTACGCGACCCACGCCGACGGGGGGGACCTGACCCGCAAACAGGTCATCACCGTCTACGCGCCCAAGACCGAGGCCGCGCGCGCCGATCTCCTCGACGACGAGGAGGTCCTCGCCGAGGCGCACGCGACGGGCAACGAGCTGTGCGGCGATTTCTTCCCGTCCTGGATCGACCATCTTCGGGAAGTACGCGTGTTCCGCCGCGGCCATCCGATGCCGATGTCCGCGCCCGGATCCTGGTCCAAGCTTCAGAAGATCACGCCGCTCGATCATAAGCCCGTATACTTTTCACACAGCGACAATTCCGGCACCGTCTCGGACCTGTACGAGGCCGCGCTCGAGGCGATCAAGGCGGCCGACAAAGCGTTGCGACACGTATAAATCTTATCAGTCATATTGAGCACATAGAGAGAGAGGATCACATGCCCAAGTACACCGTCCCCGCGACCGGCGCAAAAATCGGCTACAAGAACGGGAAGCTCGAGGTCCCCGACAATCCCATCGTCCCTTATTTCCCCGGCGACGGCACCGGCCTCGACCTCTGGAAGGCCACGAAAATCGTTTTGGACGGCGCCGTCGAGAAGGCCTACAAGGGCAAAAGGAAGATCGCCTGGATGGAAGTTTACGCGGGACTCACCGCGCTCAAAAACTACGATAAGGACACCGTGCTCCCCGACGAGACGGTAGCGGCCTTCAAGGAATACCGCGTCGGCCTCAAGGGCCCGCTCACCACGCCCGCCGGCTCCTTCAAATTCGTGTGCTTGGACTGCGCCGCGGAGCTGATGGACCGCCCTGCCGCCTGCCCGAAGTGCAAATCAGAGTGGATCACGCCGCGCTTCCGCTCGGTCAACGTCGGCCTGCGCCAGAAGCTCGACCTCTATGCCTGCGTGCGCCCCGTTCGCTGGTTTAAAGGCGTGCCTTGCCCCGTCAAGAATCCGGAGAAGCTCGACATCGTGATCTTCCGCGAGAACACGGAAGACATCTACGCCGGCATCGAGTACCAGCAGGGCACGCCTGAGATGAAGCAGGTCTACGACTTCCTCACCAACGTGATGAAGGCCAAGATCCCGTTCCCCGATTCCGGCATCGGCATCAAGCCGATTTCCAGGACCGGCTCCCAGCGCCTGATCCGCATGGCCATCAAATACGCCATCTCCCACAAGCGCCCGTCCGTCACCATCGTCCATAAGGGAAACATCCAGAAGTTCACCGAGGGCGCCTTCCGCGACTGGGGCTACGAGGTCGCCAAGGCCGAGTTCCGCGACCAGATCGTCACGGAAGCCGAGCTGTGGGACGATCTCGACGGCAAGATGCCGGCCGGCAAGATCCTCATCAAGGACCGCATCGCCGACCAGACCTTCCAGCAGCTGCTTCTTCGCCCCGACGAATACAGCGTGCTCGCCACGCCGAACCTCAACGGCGATTACCTCTCCGACGCCGCGGTGGCGCAGGTCGGAGGCCTCGGCATCGGGCCGGGCGCCAACATCGGCGACGGCGTGGCCATCTTCGAGGCGACGCACGGCACCGCGCCGAAGTACACCAACAAGGACATGGTCAACCCGGGCTCGCTCATCCTTTCCGGCGTCATGATGCTCGAGCACATGGGCTGGCAGGAAGCCGCGGACCTGATCATCAAGGGCCTCGAGGCGACCATCGCCGCGAAAACGGTCACGTACGACTTCGAGCGACAGATGCCGGGGGCTACGAAGATCAAGTGCTCCGAGTTCGGCCAGGCGATCGTCAAGAACATGGACGCCACGCCCGTCGCCGCGTAAATAATCGAAAAAAGCCGGCGCCCGCAAGGGCGCCGGCCTTTTTTTTTGGCGAATTTTAATGTCAGGCATCAAAATTCGTTGAATTCGCCGGAAAAGCGGTAGAATCTTCCCCGTGAGCAAGCCTTACCTCTCGGCCCTGATCCCGGTTTATAACGAAGAGGAGAACCTTCCCAAGCTCGGCGAAGAGGTCTCCTCCGCGCTCAACATGCTGGGCAAGCCCTACGAGGTCATCCTCGTCGACGACGGCTCCAAGGACCGGTCCTTCGAGGAGATCCAGAAGCTCGTCAAGAAGTACCCGGGCTTCAAGGCCGTCCGCTTCGCGCGCAACGCCGGCCAGACAGCGGCCATGCTGGCCGGCATCCAGCACGCCTCCGGAGAGCTCATCGTCTGCCTTGACGCCGACATGCAGAACGACGCGCGCGACGTCCCCAAGCTCCTCGCCAAGCTCGACGAGGGCTACGACGTCGTCAGCGGCTGGCGCAAGGACCGGCAGGACCGCTTCCTCGACCGCAAGTTGCCCTCCATGATCGCCAACGGGATGATCTCGAAGGTCACCGGCGTCCATCTCCACGACTACGGCTGCACGCTCAAGCTCTACCGCGCCGAGTTCCTCAAGCCTCTGCGCCTGTACGGCGAGATGCACCGCTTCGTGCCCGCCCTGGCCGGCTTCCTCGGCGCGCGCGTGGCCGAGGTGCCCGTCAACCACCGCGCCCGAACCGCCGGCGTCTCCAAGTACGGCATCTCGCGCACCTTCAAGGTATTGCTCGACCTCATGACGGTCAAGTTCATGGACCGCTTCCTCGGAAAGCCCATCTACCTGTTCGGCGGAGGGGGAGTCGCGATGGGCGTCCTCGGCGTGGTCTTCGCGCTCGACACCCTGTACAAGAAGTTCTACCTGGGCATCTTCGTCAAGGACCAGCCCCTGTTCCAGGTCGCAATCTTCTGCGTGCTCATCGGCTTTCAGATGGTGCTCATCGGCCTCTTGGCCGAGATCCTCGTGCGCATTTACTACGACCTCAAGGACATGAGGCCGTACTTCGTCCGCGAAACCGCGGGCTTCTAAACCAAGGGGGCCAAAAGCCTTCCGGCAGTTGGGCCGAAGGCCTCAGGCCCATTCCCGAATAACCCCGTAAAATAAAGAAGATGCGCCCGCGCCTCCTCTTACTCGCCGTCCTTCTTGCCGCCCATACGGCGCGCGCGGGCGTAGTCGTCGCCCCCGGCCCCACCGCCCTCGGCTCCGTCGGTGCGGCCGCGCAATCCGCCGCCGCCGGCGCCTCCGTCGCCCGCAGCGTCCCGCAATGGACGACCGACTTCCAATCCTTCCTCGCCTCGCCCGACCCCAACCCCGAAGCCGTCCGCGCCGCCGCCCGAGCCCTCGCCACCTTGAATCTCGACGAACCCGCGACCAAGGCGCAGCTGGCACCCCTCGCGAAGGCGCTCGCCAAGTCCGTCCCGGCGATCATCGCCGGACCCAAGTCCGGTGATACCGACGAGCAGCTCGAGGCCGCCGATACGAAGCTGGAAGTCCTCAACTATCCCGCCGTGAGAGCCCTGCTCACCGAGGAGCAGCAGAACCGCGTCGGCGCGGCCTCCTGGGCGTACAACAAGAGCCTCTGGGAGCCGACCGGGACGCAGTGGCTCCGCAAGAAGAAGTCCCTCGAGAAGACGATCGCCGACATCGCCGAAGCCCTCGCCCGCCCCGCCGCCGATCTGCGCGACGCGCCCGCGCCCGCCGCCGGCCCGGGGCCCGAGCTGACCGTCCAGGTCCTCAAGGGCGACATTGCGAAGGCCGACGCCAAGGCCGTCATGACCACGGTGCAGGAGAAGCACCTGTGCCACGGCGGCGTGAACGCCGTCATCGGCAAGGATAACCCGTGCTTCTTCGCGCAGCTGCAGAAGGCGCCCGAACTCGAGGACGGCAAAGCCCTGCTCGCAAGAGGAGACGGCAAGGGCACGATCGAGAACGTGCTCTTCGTCAAGGATCAGAACCAGAAGCCGCTGGCGGACATCGTCTATGAGGGCCTAAAAGCCGCCGACAAAAACGGCCTGGAATCCGTCGCGGTCCCGGCGATGCGCGCCGGCTCCGTCTTCGGCGCCGTCGAGCGCAGCTACCGCGAGATCGCGCTCGAGCTCCGCAAAGGCGTCGAGCGCTTCCTGTCCGAGGCGCGCGAGGCGCTCAAGAACATCTCCTTCGTCGTCCACAACGACGAGCGCCTCGCCGCCACGATCCAGAACGCCTTCAACGAGCGCGTCGAGCGCGAGCGCTCGCTGCGCACCGACCTGCGCGACGCCAAGCTCTCCGGCGAGGGCTTCGTGCTCACGCCGCGCGACGCGGCCGTCGAGAACCGCAAGTCTCCGATCTATGGCAGCCTCCTCGAGCCGTGGAACCTCAAGCACCTGCTGATCCCGCACAAGCCGGTGAAGATCGGCGAGATCGAGGACAAGCAGGCTTTCAGCAAGCCGGTCACCTCGGTGCTGAACATGCCGATCAAGATGCCCGGCTCCGAGATCAGAATTCCCAAGGAGCTGGCGCAGTTCCGGGAATTTCTGCAGAAGATCATCGATCACGAAAAGGCCGTCAACCCCGGCCTCAGCGACTATTACATGTACCTGACCGTCGATCAGCACGCCGTGAAGAAGGGAACCACTCATCGACGGCCGGGCGTGCATATCGACGGCGTCCAGGGCGAGCGCTATAAAGTGAAGCTGCCGCCGGAGCATCTGTACTCGGCCAGCGACCGGCTCGGCACCGTGTTCTACGACCAGTCCTTCGACCTGACCGCGCTCGACCCCGCGAAGCAGCACGTCCACGCCGAGCTCGAGCGCCAGGCCCGCGAGGAGAACGCCCGGGCCGTGCCCGACTTCGACATCGCCTTCTGGGATTCTTACTCGGTCCATCGCGCCGACACCGCGAGGGAGGACTTCGTCAGGACCTTTATCCGCGTCGAGTTCAGCAAGAAGCAGTACGACAGCGAGGGCGACACGCACAACCCGCTGTTCGACTACGACTGGAAGCCCGTGGCGCGGCCGATCCCGGCGGGGCTCGACGACCGCCCGCTTCCGCCGGGCGGCTTCACGATGGGCTACGATGACGAACTGAAGGATTTGGACGCGAGCCGGCCGCACACGGTGAAAGATCTGGCGAAGTGGGTGAACGACAATCTCGGCGTATCTAAAGGAAAGCGGTTCTTCCTGGCGGAGGGGGACACCCAGGAAGCGCGCACGACCCTGGAAACCGACGGCTGGACCATAAAAGAACAGGTGGCGAAAGCCACCGGCTTCCACCAAGTCTACGACGCCACCACGCCCAACGGCGAAGCCGTGAATCTCATCCTCGGCGCCAACGGCGAGAGCCGAGTCGTGCATCTGCAGAGCTTCCTGAAGCTCGCCGGCGTGCCCGCTTCGGACGTCTTCACGCGCCGCGGCTTCCGCTCGTGGAAGCCCGAGTACCGCGCGGCGTTCGAGGCGCTGGGGCACGTCCCCGATCTCGTCGTGTACGGCCTGACGCGCCCGTCCATGCGCGCCTTGATCGGCGAGGACGCGCCGGTGTTCGGCAAGGGCTTCAACAAGACTCCCGACGCCCGGAACGACATCTCGCGCCGTCCGATGAAGGTCGTCGAGCTCGAGGACGGCCGCAGGATCTGGTTCTTCATGCCGCTGTTCGGCGAGCTGGCGGGCGAGCTGGCGGGCGACCTGATGGAGGCGGTGCTCGAGCACGGCGCGAAGAACGTCGCGGTCATGAGCGCGGCGGGCTCCCTCGATCCGACGTCCAATCTCGGCGACTGGTTCCAGCCCCGGGAGGGCAGCCACCTCACGATGGCGACCTCCAACACGCAGACGCAGGCTTGGGTCGAGGAGATGACCCGGCGCGGCGTGCGCACGGTGGACATGGAGCACGCGCATATCGCCGCCGCGGCCGCCGCGCACCCGGACGCGCGCGTGACGATCGACTATCTCGTGTCCGACGTGATGACGGGACCCAAGCGCACCGACCTGACCGAGGTCCGCATCGGCAGGATCGCCGGGCTCGTGGATCGCGCCGGCATGATCATCGCCCGCGCGCTGAACCTGAAGCCGGGCGGCCTCCGCGCCCGCGCCGCGGAGAACAAGTCATTCCCGACGCCCTGATCCGAAATATCCGCTTGGACGCATAATCGCTCATTCCGAGAAGAGCGGTTATCTCTTTTATGCCTCTCCGTACGCCGTGGCCTAATCGTTGCGAGGAATCGCGAGCGGCTTCACTGTCACGCTGCGGCAATGTCGAATAGCGCCCCGATTTGTTATCCTATTTTCATCATCTTCTGAGAGGTCAATCACATGAGCGTCGCTGAGAGCCTTGGCACCGGACTGGACCTGGAAACGCGCACGATGGTCTTGGAGACCATCCGCGAGTACGGCAACAAAAACTTTCCGCACTCCAAGCTCATCGAGCTCGACAAGGAGAACCGCTTCCCGACGAAGGAGATGGCGGACCTCTACGATCCCGAGCAGGTCGCCTGCAACCTGATCATGATCCCCGAGAAGTACGGCGGGCTCGGCGGCAACTCCTACGACATCTACCGCGCCTGCGAAGAGCTGTCCAAGATCGACCTCGGCGTGTGCACCTCCGTCTTCGCGACCTTCCTCGGCATGGACCCCATCATGATGGGCGGCACCGAGGAGCAGAAGGTGAAGTGGATCACGAAGATCGCCAAGGACCGCTGCTACGTGGCCTACGGCGCGACGGAGGCGGCGGCCGGCTCCGACCTGCTGCACCTCAAGACGAAGGCCGAGCGCGTGATGGAAGGCGACAAGGTCGTCGGCTACAAGATCACCGGCGGCAAGATGTGGATCACCAACGCCGGCGTGGCCGGCGTGTTCACCATCCTCGCCCGCGCCCCGAAGGGCGTGTCCTGGTTCATCGTAGAGAAAGGAACCAAGGGCCTCACCGTGGACAAGCACGAGGACAAGCACGGCATCCGCCTCTCCGACACCTGCCCCGTCAACCTGCAGGACGTCTACGTCCCGATCGAGAACCTCGTCGGCGGCGTCGAGGGCAAGGGCCTGCGCCAGGCGCAGGCCGTGTTCGGCTACACCCGCCTCATGGTCGCCGCGATGGCGCTCGGCACCGGCTGGAAGGCCATCGAGCACGCGGTGCGCTACTCCCAGCAGCGCAAGGTCGGCGGCCAGCCGCTCTGCACCAAGCAGGGCATGACGCACAAGCTTCTGGTTCCCTTCGCCGCCCGGCTCGAGGCCGCGCGCGCCTTCGTCGAGGAGGTCGCCCGCCGCATCGACTCGGGCGAAGAGGGGCTGCAGACCGAGGGCGCCATCGCGAAGATGCTCGCCTCGGACACCGCCGACATGGCCTGCAACAACGCGATCCAGGCGTACGGCGGCAACGGCTACGTGCGCGAGTTCCCCGTCGAGAAGCTCAAGCGCGACATCAAGATCACCTGCATCTACGAGGGCACCTCGGAGATCCTCCAGCTCACGACCTTCCGCGACCGCTGGCAGGCCAACATCAACGCCGAAGGCAAGTACTACGACAAGCTGGCCGAGGAGCTCGACGCGCTGCACGCGAAGGGCCCGTCGGTCGGCGCGGACGCGGCGGCCGTCGCCCTGCGCTCGCTGTCGGCGGTGCTCAAGGCCTGCTACGACCAGAAGCTCACCTCCAACCAGCTTGCCCACACCAAGCTCGGCGAGCTGATGACCTACGCCGAGACCGCGGGCGCGTTCTGCCGCGCGGCGGCCAAGGCCGAGAAGCCGGAAGCGGTGATCTTCAGCCACGAGGCGTGGCGCAAGATGGCGCGCATCCACGCCGCGAACTCGGCGGGTTTCGTTTCGAGCGAGGGCCTGGCTCTCGTCGCCGGTCTCGGCGACGCGTCGGTCCTGGCCCTCGACTTCAAGAAGGTCGCCGCCGTCCAGAAGGGCGCCTACGCCGAGATGGACGCCGTGATGGCGGACCTGGTCGCCACCTTCAAGGAAGCCGACATCGCCGCATAAGCGGGCTCCGCGATCAACGGGTAAGGACTCGCGCTCCGGCGCGAGTCCTTATCTATTTGGTACGATGCTCTCATGAGCTCGGAATTCAAATTTCCGCTGACGGACGTGAAGGAAAACGGCCAGCTGGCCGTGAACGCCAGCACTCCGCCCGCGACCTTCCCCGACGCGCTCAGCGAGGGAGAGCTCGTGGGCCCCGTGAAGCTGGAGGGCATGATCCTCGCGGTGGACGATGAGGCCGCCTTCAACGGGAACGCCAAGGGCAAGTGGAAGTTCGAGTGCACGCGCTGCCTCAAGCCGGTCCAGCAGGAGTGGAGCGCGCCGATCGAGGTCATGGTCCCGATCGACGGCGGCCCCATGGACCTTACGGACGAAGTAAGACAATCCATAGCGCTCATCCAGCCGATGAAGATCTTGTGCAAGCCGGACTGCAAGGGGCTGTGCACGACCTGCAAGGCCAACCGCAACGAGGTCAAATGCGGACACCCGGAGGGCGGCGCCGGGGACGGCGTTCCCGGAGGGAACTTCGCCAACACGCGAAGGCCCCGATTGACCCCCAGGCCCCAGAAAGGCTAAAATCAGCTCTCGACTCAAATAGAGGAATACCATGCCCAATCCGAAACGCAAGCATACACGCTCCCGCCGCGACAGCCGCCGCTCCGCCAACTGGAAGCTCGAGTCCGTTCCTCTGAGCAAGGACAAGGATGGCCGCTGGCACCGCCCGCACACGATTAGCCCCGACGGCTACTACAACGGCGTGCTCGTGCGCCCGCCGAAGGCCAAGAAAGGCGCTAAGCCGGAAGGCGGAGAGGGGAAGTAAAGCTTTAACTCGCCTCGCGTGAGGATAGCGCTCGACGCCGTCGGCGGCGACTTCGGACTGACCCCCAACATCGAGGGGGCGATCCAAGCCGCGAACGCCTTCGGCGTCGAGCTGCTTCTTGCGGGGCCGGCCGACAAGATTCGCGCGGAGCTCTCCGCGCGCGGGATTTCCGAAGGAGATCCCCGCTTTCAGATCGTCGACGCCAAGGATTGCGTCGGCATGGACGAGGAGCCCGCCTCCGCGTGCCGGGCGAAGCCCAATGCGTCCATCATGGTCGCCGCGAGAATGGCCGCCGAGAAGAAGGCGGCGGGCTTCGTCTCAGCGGGGAACTCGGGCGCGACGATGGTCGCCGCGCTCTTTCACTTCAAGCGCGTGCCCGGCATCCTGCGCCCGGCGATCGCCTGCCCGATCCCGACCGCGAAGGGCGTCACCGTTATGCTCGACGCGGGAGCCAACGTGGACTGCAAGCCGTGGCACCTCGTGCAATTCGCGATGATGGGGGCGCTGCTCGCGCGCCACGTCTACGGCGTCGCCGAACCGACCGTCGGGCTTCTCAGCATCGGCGAAGAGGAGGGGAAAGGCAACGACCTCGCCAAAGAGGCCTTTCCGTTGCTTAAGAGCGCGGGAGTAAACTTCTTCGGCTGCATCGAGGGCCGGGACGTGCCCGCGGGCAAAACGGATGTCGTCGTCTGCGACGGCTTCGTCGGCAACGTGCTGATCAAGACGATGGAAGGAACCGCCATGGCCATGATGGCCCAGCTCAAGACCGAGCTCATGTCCTCCTGGGTCTACCGCCTGCCGCTGCTGTTCCTGCGCGGCCCCTTTTCGCGTCTGAAGCGGAAAATGAGCTACGATGAGTACGGCGGCGCGCCCTTGGTCGGAGTCAACGGCGTCGCCATCGTCAGCCACGGCTCGTCCAACGCGCGCGCGATCGCCAACGCGATACGCGTCGCGGCCAAGATCGCCGAGGCGGATTTACCGAAGGCGTTAAAAGAGGTCGTGGCCCGATCGGCCGCGCCCGAGGAGAAAGTATCGTTATGAGCACCGAAACCGCTCCCCGTCCCGTTCCCACGACCGGCATCCGCCTGAAGGACAAGGTCGCCATCATCACCGGCTCCGCCCAGGGCATCGGCTACACCACCGCCGAGCTCTTCGCCGCCGAAGGAGCCAAGGTCGTCATCGTCGACGTCAACGCCGAGCTCGCCGCGAAGTCCGCGGCCGCCCTCGCCGGAGGGGACGCCTCCAAGACCCTCGGCCTCTCATGCAACGTGACCGACTACGGCCAATGCGAGGCCGTCGTGAAGGCCGCGATGGAAAAGTTCGGGAAAATTGATATATTGGTCAACAACGCGGGGATCACCAAGGACAACCTCCTCATGAGGATGTCCGAGGCGGATTGGGACCTCGTGATGGACGTGAATTTGAAGGGAGCTTTCAACTTCATCAAGGCCAGCATCCGGCCGATGATGAAGGCCCACTACGGACGCATCATCAACATCGCGTCCGTGATCGGCCAGGAAGGCAATGCCGGACAGGCAAATTATTCCGCCTCGAAGGGCGGGCTAATTTCCCTCACTAAATCGGTCGCACGGGAATTCGCCTCCCGAAGCATCACGGCGAACGCGGTCGCTCCGGGCTTCATCAAGACGCGGATGACGGAGGTCATCCCCGAGGAGATGAAGCAGAAGCTCATCGAGAAGATCCTTCTCGGACGCATGGGCGAGCCGGCGGACGTCGCCCGCGCGGTCCTGTTCTTGTCGTCTGACGAAGCGTCGTACATCACCGGCCACTGCCTCAACGTGAACGGTGGCGGATACATGTAAATAGTCGTTAAGGAGAAAAGACATCATGGCTGATGCCAACATCGCGGACCGCGTGAAGCAGATCATCGTCGAGCAGCTCGGCGTGGACGCCGCGGAAGTCACCCCCACGGCGCACTTCGTCAACGACCTCGGCGCCGACTCGCTCGACACCGTCGAGCTCGTCATGGCGCTCGAAGAGGAGTTCGACACCGAGATCCCCGACGAACAGGCCGAGAAGATCCAGACGGTCGGCCAGGCGATCGACTACATCTCGACCCACGCCAAGAAGTAAGGCGGCCGCTCCGATGCCTAGGCCTCTTGAAGAGGTCATCGGCTATCGGTTTATAGACGCCGGACTGCTCAAGCAGGCGCTGTCGCACAAGTCCTTCGCCAGCGAGAGCGGGTCCGGCGTCTATAACGAGCGTTTGGAGTTCCTGGGCGACAGCGTGCTGGCGTCTGTCGTCGCCCACGCGGTCTTCGCGGGCTATCCGGACGAGCCCGAGGGAAATCTCTCCAAAAAGAAGTCCCTGCTCGTTTCGAAGCCCAGCCTCGCCCTGTGGGGCGAGGCGCTGGACATCGGAGCGCACCTCCACCTCGGCGTCGGCGAGGAGTCGACCGGAGGAAGGACCCGGCAGAGCTTATTGGCCAACGCCGTCGAGGCCCTGATCGGCGCGATCTATCTCGACGGCGGGTACGAAGCCGCGGCCAAGTTCATACGCGCGTGGTACGCCGACAGGCACGGGAGCCTGCTCGAGACGGATCACAAGAGCCGGCTGCAGGAAATTCTTCAGAAGCGGCACAAGTCGCCGCCGGCCTACGAGACGGCCTCATCGACGGGCCCGGACCACGACAAGGTGTTCTCGATCCTGGTCCGCCTCGGAGAACGGGAGCTCGGACGCGGGACGGGCAAGAGCAAGAAGGAAGCGGAGCAAAACGCGGCCTGCGACGCGCTGAGACGGATGGAAAGGGGCGATTGATCATATGAGCGGCATCCACGAACTGACCGAGCGGCAGGAAGAGATCAAGAACGTCGCCTCGGCCGCCAAGCCGGAAACGGTCGGCGCTTAAATGCCGCGCTCAGACTCCGAGTTTCTAGGCTGCGGGAGGCGAATCGCGGCCGAAGGCTCCGGGCCCGGGGTGCAGGCCGCCCTCCTGGGCGTGCCGCCCGTATACGCGCCGGACCGCCCTTTTGATACGGTCCACGTCCTCCTCGACCTCGAAGTCGACCTGGCGAAACGGCGTTTGTCGGGATTCTGCCGAACGACCGTCAAGGCGCGCCGCTCCGGTTTAAGATCGCTGTCGTTCAACGCCGTCGATCTCAAGATCACCAAGGTTTTGTTCGACGGCAAGCCCGTCAAGTTCAAGAACGGCGGGGGGAATCTCGTCGTCACGACGCCGAAGGTCTTGATCGAAGACGCGTCGCATGACGTCGAGGTCCGCTACTCCGTCGAAAATCCCGAGGCCGGCCTTCATTTCGTCGAGAAGCCGGTGCAGATGTGGTCCCAGAGCCAGCCCGAGGACGCGCGCCGCTGGTTTCCCTGTCACGACACGCCGGGCGAGAAGGCCACCTCAGAGGTGCGGGCCACCGTGCCGGCGGGCTTCCGCGCCGTCTCGAACGGCGTCCTGATCGACGAGGCGAAGCGCGGCTCGAAGCACGTTTGGCACTGGAAATTCGATCGTCCGCACTCCATTTATCTCATTACCTTGGCCGTCGCCCGCTTTTCAGAGGTCGTCGAGGATTGGGACGGCATCCCGATCGTTTACTATTGCGAGAAGGGGCGCGAGGCCGACGCCAAGCGCGGCTTCGGCAAGACCGCGGCGGCGATGAAGATTCTCTCCGAGAAGACCGGCGTCCGCTACCCTTACGCGCGTTACGCGCAGGTCGCCGTCGCCGAATATCCGGGCGGCATGGAGCACACGACGGCCACGACGCAGACCGACGCCTGCCTCATCGACAAGCAGGCGTTCGCGGATCACGATCTCGACACCTTGGTCGCTCACGAGCTGGCGCACCAATGGTTCGGCGACCTGGTCACCTGCGCCGAGTGGCCCCACGCATGGCTCAACGAGGGCTTCGCGACCTACTCCGAGGTCGTGTTCCTCAAGGCCGACCGCGGCCAGGATGAGGCGCTCTACGAGCTTCTCCAGAACCGGCGCGTCTATCTCGACGAAGACTCGGGGCGCTACCGCCGCCCAATCGTCTGCCGCACCTACACCGACCCGTGGACGATCTTCGACCGCCACCTTTACGAGAAGGGCTGCTGGGTGCTGCGCATGCTGAACCTCGAGCTCGGCGACGCCATGTTCTGGAAGGGCGTCGGGCATTGGCTTACGAAGCACAAGGACGGGATCGCCGAGACGCAGGATCTCGTCGCCGCGTTCGAGGAGGCCACGGGCCGCAACCTTCAGGGCTTCTTCGATCAGTGGGTGTACCGGGCCGGACACCCGGCTCTCAAGCTGCGGTGGTCTTGGGACAATAAAAGCAAGCGCGGCGAGCTGCACATCACTCAGGCGCAGGACGTCTCGGATGCGAATCCCGCCTATAAGCTCAAGGCTCGCATACGCGTGGCCGGCCGCGGCTGGACCCGCGATTTCCACGAGACGATCGACGCCAAGGAGCACCGCTTCGTCTGGACCCTGCCCGCCGAGCCGCTCGACGTCGAGTTCGATCCGGAGTTGGAGCTGCTCGCGTCCATCAAGCTCAGCAAGCCCCAGTCGTACTGGCGTCGCCAGCTGCGCGCGGGCCTGAACCCGATCTCGCGCCTGCAGGCGGCCGCCGCCGTCGCCGCATGGGGCGGGGACGCCGCCGTCGCCGAGCTCGAAGCCGCCGCCAAGCGCGAGATATTCTGGGGCGCGTCGGCGGAGATCGTCTCCGCGCTGGGCTCCGTCCACGGGCAGGGGGCCGTCGCGGCCCTGCGCCGGCTACTGGTGTCGATAAAAAATTCGAAGGTGCGCCGCGTCGTCGTCGATCAACTCGGCCACCGCGGAAGCGCCGCCGACGCGCGCCTCCTCGCGCCGCTCGCGCGCTCCGAACGCAGCCTCCTCGTCCGCGCCGAAGCCACCCGCGCCTTGGGCCGCCTCGACTACAAGCGCCACCGCGGCGTCATCGAGAAGAACCTGAAGGCCGTCACCTACCGCGACGGCGTCGCCGCCGCCGCCGTCGGCGCGCTGGCCGCGTCGCGCGATCCGGGCGCCGCGAAGAGGCTGCTCTCGATCGTCAAGCCAGGAAACGCGTTCAACGCGCGCGTCGCGGCCATCCGCGGCCTCGCCGAATACGCGTCCGTGTCGTCGGAGGCCGTGCCCGCTTTGCTGGCCCTCCTCAAGGAATCCGACGAGCGCGTAAGCCTCATCGCCTGTGCCGCCCTCGGCCGCACCAACGACGAGCGGGCCCTGCCCGCCCTCGAGAAGGCCGCGAAGTCCGCGGGCAACCCTCGCATCCGCGTCTACGCGACCGAGGCCGTCGCCCGCATCAAGGCCGGCTCCAAAACCAAGAGCAAGCTCGTCAAGTAGCCGGGGTCTGACCCCATCATCCTTTCCCGAACTTCCAGCCGAGGCTGAGGCGGAAGGCCTCGCCGAGCGCGCCAAGCGGCTGGAAGCCCAGGTCGAAGGCGAAGACGCCGATCCGGCAGCCCGCGCCGACGGTGAACCCCGACAGGACGCCGAGATCGGGAGCCGAGCGGCCCTGAAAGCCGATACGCCCCACCGCGCGCGCTCCCTTCGATACCTCCTGCTCCCATTCCGCGCCGAGCTTGGCGTAGGGCCGGGCGTGAAGGGGGATGACGCCCTCGATGGCGGTCACCACATGGCCGCGCTCAGGCTCCCAATCGTGCGCGGCGGCCAGCGAGAACTCGAGGGGAAGCGGGTCCGACGCGCGAATGTAGCTCAGCCTTCCGCCGGCGTTGCGAAAGGCCCAGGCCAGCGCCAGAGCGGGGCGCGTCGAGGGCCGATAGATCACGCCGCCGTCCCCGGTCGCCGTCGTCGCCGAGCGCGTACCGAGGGTTTCGCTGACGATCTTGACGGCCGCGCCCGCGCGGAAGGCCCCGGTCCAGGGCTCCCGCTCGTCGTCCTCGAAGCGGCGGGCGGCTCCGGGAAGGTTCCAGGAGTCGCGGAAATAGCCCCGATCCTTGGTGAGCGCGTCCTCCTCCAAGAAGGAGCGGGCGTAGCCGAAAGAGATCGCCTCGGAATGGGGGGAGAAGAATCCGCGCTTCACGCCCACGTTGTCGATCTGCTCGATGTCGCTCTGGCTCAATCGCGTGAACGCGAACCCGAACACGCCTCCCGACCAGCTCACGGGAAGCGCCAGAGCGGCATAGTCGTGGTGCACCGCGGCGGGAAGCTCCGCGCGGGAATAAAGCAGCTCGATTCCGCGGGCGGCGGCGAGCCCGCCCGGGTTCCAATACATCGCCTCCGGGCCTTCGGCGCTCGCGGTCAGCGCCTCGCCCATGCCGAGGGAGCGCGCGCCCGCCCCGATCTTCAGGAACTGAGCCCCGTTGACCCCGGCGTCGCTTTGGAACGCGGCCTGAGCCGGGCTCGCGCCGAGCCGAAGAAGGAAGGCGGCGAGCAGAAGGCGCTTCACCGGATCACCACCACGCGCCGGACCTGGCGCGCGCCGCCGGCCTCGATCAGCGCGTAATAGGTGCCGCTAGCGACGTTGCGTCCGGACTTATTGCGCCCGTCCCACGTCAGCACTCCGTTGACCGCGGCCACACCTTCCCAGACCTGCTCCCCGGTCAAGGACAGCACTCGCACCGTGGTCCCGCCGGGATAGTTGGCGAAGGTCAGGGCCTGCGAGCCGTACGACCCGGTCGGGTCGCCGATCTCCCAGGGCTGGGGGAAGACGATGCCGTCGGACAGCGCCCCGCCCGCCGCCGCGAAGAAGGGCGAAAAAGACGAGAAATGATCCAGCGAAGCTATGACGCGGCTGCCAGGGACGTCGACGGCGGAAGGCACCAAGGTCCACCGCGCGGCCGCCTCGTCATAGCGCGCGATGAGGAGACGGCGGGCGTCCTGGCCGGCCGGGATGAGGAGCGGGTCGTAGGTGAGAATGAGGCGCACGGGCTTAGACGGCTGCAGTCCGCCGGCCGAGATGTCCACGCCGATGAAATCTCCGAGCTTGGTGAGACGCGCGACCGAGCTCTGGGGATTAGAGAGATCGAGGTTCACGCCGGAGAGCATCGTGACGACGGTGCCCGGCGGGAAGGTGCCGGGGTCGATCTGGGCCGTTATGCCGGGCACGACGGGAAACGCGGTCGGCAGGACCAAGGTCAGGGTCCCGCCGCCGACCGTCCCCGAGGAAAGGATCGGCGCGTTGGTGCGCGTCGAGCCGATGACGAGATAGTTGCGGTTGCCCTCCCAATCGAGCGACGCCACGCGCGTGTAGTACACCGAGCCGTAGGCCAGGCCGTCGAAGTTCGCCGTGGCCGCGCCCGGCGCCAGCGCGCTCGAACGGAAGATCGACGAGAAATCCGAGCTCGCCGACAGCTCCGCCAGATAGCCCTCGCAGGCCGCGGACTGCGGGGACAACGGCAGCGCGGACCAGGCGACCGTCACGCTCGCCACGCCGACCAGAGGAAACGGCGTCGCCGCCGCGCCGGGCGCCTGGGCCAAGGTCGAGGCCGAGCCGACGGCGGTCCACGCGCCGTGCGGCGTGGGCGCGTTCAGGCTCAGAGCTCGAACCCGTAAATAATGAACCGTGTTCGCCGCCAGGCCCGCGGCGGTCGCGAAGGCGTTGGCGGTCGTCGACGAGCCCGCGATCACCGAAAAATCCGCGCGCGTCGAAGCCTGAAGCGTGAAGTTCGTTCCCGGGCCCAGCGTCCCGGTCGTCCAGTTCGTCGAGAGGCTCTCCGTCGACCTCGCCGTGACGGGGGAGGCCGGGGCGCCGGGCGCGATCACGGTCGTGGCGGTCGAAGCGGCCGCCGTGTACGACGTGGGCGTGCCCGATATGTTCAGCGCCGCCGCGTCCGCGTAATAGAGCCGGTTGGAGTTCAGGCCCGTGAACGTCGCGGTGGTAGCCGTGGTGTTCACGCTCGCCGTCAGCGACGAAAAAAGGAGGTCTGTCGACACGCGAACGACGTACGTCGTCCCCGCGGGATTTCCTCCGGAGTTGAAGCTGAAGGAGAAACCGTCCGAAGCCTGGTTCGAAAACGGCTCGGCCGGCAAGGTGGGGGCCAGCACGAAGGTCGGCGTCGAGCCGAAAACGGTATAGGCGCTCGAAATCCCGCCATGCGAGAGCGCGTACGCTCGGACGTAGTAAAGCGTGTTCGGCGTCAGCCCGGCGAACGAGGCGTAGGCGTTGCGCGTGCCGGAGGAGGCGACGAGCGGGGAAAAAGAAGCGGAGGCCGACGCCTCGGCCTGATAGAATGTGCCCGCCGCGTTGCCTCCCGACGACCACGCCACGGTGAAGCCGGCTTGCGAGACGGCCGAAAAGGGCGCGGTCGACAGCGCGGGGGCGGCCGCCAGGGTCGCGACGGGGGCCGAGGGCGCGAGGAATGGCCCGCCGGTCGCCTGCACGCGGAAGTAGTAGCTCGTGTTCGTCGACATCCCGGTGAAGACCGCATGAACGTTCTTCGTAGCGCTGCTCAGCACCGTGCCCGCGAACACGGGCGAGGTCGAGGCGGCGGCGAGATACGTGAGGCCCGCGACGTTGCCGCCCGCGTTCCAGTCGAAGCGAATCGACGCGGGCGCCAGGTCGCTGAACTGCGGGCTGACCGGCGCGAGGAGATCGGTCAGGGTCGTCGCGCTGACGGGCCCGGTCGCCGACGTCGCTCCGTAAAAATTAAGGGTCGCCTGGCGGAAATAATAGGTCGTCAAAGGCTGCAGGCCGGTGACGACGAGCGAGCCGACCGCGCGGTTAGGCGTCGTGGTCGAGAAGGTCGTGCCGCCGCCGTTGGCGGCCGTGGAGGCGGACACCAGGTAGCCGAAGCAGGAGGCGGCCGGGCACGGGGTCCACGACACCGTCACGCTGTCCACGTGGGGCACGGCCGCCGGCAGCCCGGCCGGAGGCAAGGCCAGGGTCGACGTGCTGATGAAGGACCCGGGGCCGAGGACGCCGCCGCCGACGCCCCGAATCAGCACCCCGGTCGTCGTGTTGGCGGCGAGCCCGGCATGAACGTAGGGGGGCTGGACCCCGGAGACGAGCAGGCTCGAGGAGTTCGTCGCGTAATAGATCGAATAGTTGTCCGCGCCGACGACCGAGTTCCAATTCCAGGTGATCGAGCTCGTGCCCATGGTGGTCGCGGTCAGGCCGGTCGGCGGCGACACCGGCTGGGGGCTAGAGGACGCCTTGCCGTAGCCCCAGGCGTAAGAGGGCACGGCGCCCGTGGCGCCGTCGGCGCGCGCCTGGGCGCGCAGGATCGTGCGCAGATCGGCGACCGTCCGCGTCGGCCCGTACTGCAGGCGCGCGGCGAGGATGCCGGCCACGATCGGCGCCGCCATGCTCGTGCCGCGCAGGATGCGGTGGCGCCCGTCCGCGAGCGTGAAGGACGCGCCCGGATACGCCGTGGTCGCCGCGGACAGCGCGCCCGCGATCACATCCCCGGGCGCGGCGACCTCCGGCTGCTGACGGCCGTCTCTCGTGGGGCCCTGAGAGCTGAACTGGGACAGCGCGCCGAGCGAGCTCTGGGCGGTGAAGTTCCAGGTGAAGCCGTCGATGCCTTCCCAAAATTTCTTCGAGGCGTAGGAAGCGACGCCGAAGACGCTGTTCGCGCACGCCGGCTCGCCGAGGGTGCGGGTATTGTCGATGTAGGAGGCGAAGCTGACGCCTTCGGACGACTCGATCCACCCGTCCATCCGCCCGCTCCCACCGCTGGTCGTGCGCGTCAGGTTGACGGTGATCGCCGTGCCGGCGGAGATGCCCCCGCCGTTGTCCACGGTAATGAAGATCTTCTTATCGCCGGAGGGGTGCCCGATGTTCGTGCCGTTGAACACTTGAACGGTGTAGCCGCCTAGGGCTCCGGCTGCGTTCGAGCCGGCGGTCGCGCTCACGCTGCCGCCGACCCCGGATATCAGCACGGCGGCCGTGTATCCGTCCGCCCCCGGATGCCAAAATTCCACATCGGCCCCGTAGGTCGCGTTGTCGACGCCGACGACCACGCTGGCCGTGCCGCCCGCTCCGATGACCGCGCCCATGTGAGGCTTCACCGCTCCGTCGTTGCCCATGGCCACGACCACCGGCGTGTTCGCCGCGAGCGTGCCCAGCGCGGACTCGAACGTGGACGTGCCGTCGTGCGGGCCAGTCTGAGTACCGAGGCTGAGGTTGACGACGGCGCGTTTGCCCGCCGCCGCCGCCTTCGCGACGATGTAGCTCACGCCGTCGACAACGTCGGCGGTGCCGAAGGTGGTCCGCACGAAGATGATGTCGGCGCTCGGCGCCGTCCCCTTGAAGGTGCCCGAGGGGATCGCGCCGTTCGTGGCGGTGCCGTCGCCGGCCGCGAGGGAGGCGACGTGCGTGCCGTGGCCATCGGCGTCCTCGGTGTTGATCGTGCCGCCGCCGCCCTGTATCTTGGTCGTGAGCTGGGCTTGCGTGTACTCCGCGCCGTAGGTGAAGCCCGAAGGGAACGGGCCGCCGGCATGGGAGCTGATCGTCTGATCCCAGATATTGAGGATGCGGGAGGTGTTGGGCCCGTCGTTGATGAAATCCTGGTGCGCGTAGTCGATGCCGGTGTCGACGACGCCGACGATGACGCCCGCCCCGGTGGCGCCGGCCAGGTCGGTCGCCGCGGCGCCGTAGATCGTGCCGAGCGCCAGGGCGCCGTTGGACGAGCTCGAGCGAACGACGTCCATCAGCGGACGCGCGCGCACCCCGGCGTCGATGGCGCTGACCCGCGCGTCGAGAGCCAGCGCGTCGAGCGTGCCGTCGCCGGCGCGTGCCGTGACGACGTCCCCGGACTGGCTGCCGAATTCCGCGTCGGGAAAGGCCGCGCGAAGCGCCGCGAGCGGCGTGCCGGGCGCGACCCGTATCAGCACGGATTGCCGCGGGCTCGAGGATGGAGCGCCGGCTCCGGCGGGAGCATAACCGCCGGGGGCTTTAGCGCGCCGCGCGAGGATGCGCGCGTCGAGCTTCGAACCGGAGGCGGCCGAGGCCGTCGTCCCCAAAAAGGACACGGCTAAGGCCGCGAGGATTAATGACGTCCCGCGCGAAAAAACCATCTCCGCCCAGGATAACCCCGACCTTGGGGGGTGTCAATACCGTATATATTAAGGGAAGAGAGGCGGGGGGAAGGCCTTGAAGCTGTTAGTCCGCTTTATCCGCGGAGATGAGGCCCATGTCGATGCCCTTGACCACGGCTTCGGTCCGGTTCGACACGCTCAGCTTCTGAAACATGCTGTTGAGGTGATTCTTGATGGTCTTCACGCTGCACTGCAGAGAGGCGGCGATTTCCTTATTGGACTGTCCTTTCCCCAAGTTGGAGAGAACCTTGATCTCGGTCTTGGTCAGCGCGACCAAAGAGGCCTCGGAGTTGGCCGAGCCCATCTGACGCAGGCCGTCGATGAGCTTGCTCATCACGGGCTGGGGGATCATGACGCCCTGATTGGCGAAGGTCTTCAACGCGTTGACGAGCTCGGCGGCGGGAAGCATCTTCGAAAGGTAGCCGTTGGCGCCGGCCTGGATGGCCTCCATCACGTGAGCTTCGTCTTCGTAGGAGGAGAGGATCAGCACGTTGGTCGTCGGGCAATCCTTGTGGATCTGGCGAGTGGCTTCGATCCCGTCCATGTGGGGCAGCTTGATATCAAGGAGGATCACGCTCGGCTTCAGCTTCTTGACGAGGCGCAGCGCCTCGCGGCCGTCGGCGGCCTCGCCGACCACGGTGATGTTCTTCTCGTTCTCGAGAAGGTCCTTGATCCCCTCACGAAACAGCGTCTGGTCGTCGGCGATGACGACGGTGATCTTTTTCTGAGGAGCGCTCTTCTTGGCCATGAACTCATACTACACAATTTCGTCCAACAGGTGTCGGGCCTGCCGCTTATTCCACTTTTCAAAGAGGGACTCCCCTTCGATAAAACGGCATAAGCGGCAGGCCTGACACCGCTGTGACAATTCGTTACGACTTGTGATACAATGTCGACCTTCCGGCGCCGTAGCTCAGTGGTAGAGCGGGCGTTTCATAAGCGCCATGTCGGAAGTTCGATCCTTCCCGGCGCCAAGATTTGGAATAGAGCGGTAGAAGCCCGGACGTTGATCTAGGTCAATGTCCGGGCATATCATTTCTGTTTAAATTCGTTGTCTTCAGTGTGAACTCAGCAGGATCAAGGAGAACTACACATGGCCGAAGCCCTCGTCGTTGCCAGCAAGGTCAAGAAGCTCGTCAAGGAAGCCGGACTCCGCACCGGCGGCGACTACATCGACGCCCTCTCCGCGAAGATCGAGGCGGCCGTGAAGTCTTCGATCCAGAAGGTCCAGGCCGAAGGCAAGAAGAAGACGCTCGGCGTCGAAGACCTCGCTTAAGGATCCGGCGAATGCGCTCGTTCAGGGACTTCATGGAGTCCGCATTATACGACCCTGAACGGGGCTATTATTCCGTCCGCGAGAAGGCCGCGGACTTTTACACCGCTCCCGAACTCCACTCCGCCTTCGGGGCTGTGCTGGCCGACCGGCTGGCCCTCCTCCTGGAGCGGGTTCAATCAGGTCCATTGTTTCTCGTCGAGGCCGGCTGCGGCGACGGGACCTTGGCCTGCCAGGTCGCGCGCCGCCTGCGCGAAAAACACCCCGCGCTGGCCGACCGCGTCTCCTTCGTGCTCGTCGAGCGCGGCCGCAAGGATCTCACGACGGCCGTTCGCCGTCTGACGGCGTTCGGCGTGACGGTCACCGCCTGCACGGAGATCGGCAAGATTCCGCCCTTCGCCGGCGTGCTTTACTCCAACGAGCTGCTCGATGCCCTCCCGGTGCATCTGCTCGAGTCGTCCGGAGGCAAGATTCAGGAAGTGTTCGTCGACGGAGAGGGCCGCGAGGTCTGCAGGCCGCTTTCCCGCCCCGAACTCGAGCCCGTCGCGGCCGCGCTGACCGGCCTGCAGGAAGGCGAGCGCCACGCGGTCGGCCTCGAGGCGAAGGCATGGATCGCCGCGGCCTCCTCGCGCGTGCTCGAGGGGTTCATCGTTTCCATCGACTACGGCAAGCGCTTTTCGCCCGGCACCGCCAACCCGCCGCGCGCGTTCCACCGCCATGCCGTCGAGACCGAGCTGACGCGCGAGCCCGGCGCCCAGGACCTCACCGCGTCGGTGGACTTTTCGGCGCTGATCGACGCGGGCACGGCGTCCGGCCTCGCTCTCGAATCCTTCGAGAGCCTGTCCAAATTCCTGATTGAGGGCGGCCTGCTCGGCTTTCTCGAGGCCGCCGCCGGCGACGACTCCGCGGCCTACCGCGAGCGCGCCAAGCTCAAGACCCTCATCCACCCCGAGGGGATGGGCGAGGTCTTCAAGGTTCTTATACAGAGGAAAGCGAAATGATGAGCGCCTATGCCGTCGTCTACGCCTTCGTCATCGTGGCCGTCGGCTTCGCCGCGGTGACCCTGGGCGCGGCCAAGCTCCTGCGCCCGAGCGTCCCGTACGCCCGCAAGGAGAGCACCTACGAGTGCGGCATCCCCGCGGTCGGCTCGACCGAGGTCAAGCTCAACATCCGCTTCCACGTGTTCGCGCTGCTGTTCGTTCTGTTCGACGTCGAGGTCCTCTACGTCTATCCCTGGGCGGTGACCGCGCGCGAGCTCGGCGCCCTGGCGCTCGTGGAGATGGGAATTTTCGTGACCGTGCTTCTGCTGGGCCTCGCGTTCGCCTGGCGCAAGGGCGCGCTGAGCTGGGAATAAAACCATGGCTATGATTCTGGAGAAGCTGCCGGGACTGACCAAGGGCCTGCCGGGAGGGGAACTCCTCCTGACGACCTCGGATTACTTCATCGACCTCGGCCGCAAGCAGTCAATGTGGCCTATGACCTTCGGGCTCGCCTGCTGCGCCATCGAGATGATGGCCTCCTACGCTTCCCGCCTCGACTTCGACCGCATGGGCGTCATCCCGCGCGCGAGCCCCCGCCAGGCCGATGTGATGATCGTGGCCGGCACCGTCTGCAAGAAGATGGCCGAGCCCATCCTCGAGATCTACCATCAGATGCCCGAGCCCCGATTCGTGATCTCGATGGGCTCCTGCGCCAACTGCGGCGGCCCGTACTACGACTCCTACTCGGTGCTCAAGGGCGTGGACCGCATCGTCCCCGTCGACGTCTACATCGCCGGCTGCCCGCCGCGCCCCGAGGCGCTGCAGTACGCCGTCGTCAAGCTCCAGGAAAAGATCGCCAAGATGTCGCTCAAGAAAGGACTCGCCACGCCCCAGCAGGAAAAGGGCAGCCGCGACATCAACGCCTAACATGACCAACGACGAAATCTTCGCCAAGATCCAAGCCAAGTTTCCCAAGATCGAGAAGGCCGCCGTTCCGGTGAAGGATTATTTGACGGTCCGGCTCGCGTCGCCCGCCGACCTCGTCTCCTTCTCCCAATGGCTCAAGGATTCCTCGTTCGACATGCTGGAAACCGTCACCGCCACCGACCTCCTCGGCCCCGTCGACATGAAAGGGTTCATCCGCCAGCAGAACTTCAACCCTTTTCTTCCCGAAGGCGCGACGCCGCAGATCGAAGCCGCCGCGACCGCCGGCTACCCGTACAAGCCCGCGATGGACCTCCTCTACGTCTTCTACTCGGTGACCGAGAAGGCGCGCGTGTTCGCCCGACTCGAGATCGCGCGCGAGGGCGTCAGCGTGCCGAGCCTCGTGCCGCTCTTCAAGAGCGCCGACTGGCAGGAGCGCGAAACCTTCGACCTCCTGGGCATCCGCTTCGACGGCCACCCGAACCTGATCAAGATCTTGACCCCCGACTTCACCGTGGGGCACCCGCTGCGCAAAGACTACGCCCACGTCAAGGACCGCTTCGATGAGTAACATGATGTCCGCCGCCGACGCTTCGACGATGCCGGAGCTCAAGAGCGACCAGCTCTTCATTAACCTCGGCCCCCAGCACCCGTCCACGCACGGCGTGCTGCGCATCGGCCTCACGATCAACGGCGAGGTCATCGTCAAGGCCGTCCCCGACATCGGCTACCTGCACCGCGGCACCGAGAAGCTTGCCGAGGTCCGTAACTATCACCACTGCGTCGTGCTGACCGACCGCTGGGACTACGTCTCGGCGATGCCCAACAATTTGGTCTTCTGCCTCGCCGCCGAGAAGCTCATGGGAGTCAAGGCGACCCCGCGCGCCGACGCCCTGCGCGTGATCATGTGCGAGATGAACCGCGTCGCCTCTCACCTGCTGTTCTTCGGGACGTACGGCATCGACCTCGGCGCTTACACGCCGTTCCTGTACGCGTTCCGCGAGCGCGAGATGGTCCTCGACCTCTTCGAGATGATCTGCGGCGCGCGCCTGACCTACAACTACATCCGTCTGGGCGGCGTCATGGTGGACGCGTCCCCGGAGTGGCTCGCTCGCACGGGCGAGTTCGTCGAGTACTTCAAGCCGCGCCTCGACGAGTACGACACGCTCCTGACCTACAACCCGATCTTCATGGCCCGCACGGAAGGCGTGGGCATCGTCACCGCCAAGGAAGCCGTCGATTGGGCGCTGTCCGGCCCCAACCTGCGCGGCTCCGGCGTCAACCACGACGTCCGCAAGACCGACCCGTACTGCGGCTACGAGAACTACGACTTCGACGTGCCCCTGGGCAAAACCGGCTCGTGCTGGGACCGCTACTTCTGCCGCGTCTCCGAGATGCGCCAGTCGATCCGCATCATCGAGCAGGCGATCGCTAAGCTCCCGGCAGGCCCGTTCATGTCGCCCGGCGTCGCGAAGATTCCCAAGCCCGCCCCCGGCGAATCCTACGCTCACGTCGAAGCCTCGCGCGGCGACCTCGGCATCTACCTGGCTTCCGACGGCGGCATCTCGCCCTTCCGCATGCACGTGCACGCGCCGTCCTTCATCAATCTCGCGATGCTGCAGGAAAAGCTCGTCGGCATGAAGGTCTCCGACGTGATCGCGCTTCTGGGCTCGATCGACATCGTTCTGGGCGAGGTGGACCGGTAATGAGCGCCAAGAAGCCGAACCCCGACGACAAGAAGCCCGAAACCGCCGAGACGCCGAAGGCGCCCGAGCCCGTCAAAGCCCCGGAGCCCGTCGCCGCCGCTCCAGCTCCCGCGCCCGCAGCGGCCCCCGCCGTGGCGCCCGCTGCGGCCCCCGCGGCTGCGCCCAAGCCGGCGGCGCCGAAGTACGTTCCGCCGACGCCTGTTCTCAACACGAAGAACGGCCGCCTCATCGAGAACCGCTTCACCACCTGGC